>Ga0183099_1000348_pt1 | contig 35980 bp, 28 predicted proteins | sample Biomet1_FD_127788 | JGI IMG/M metagenome (GOLD analysis project Ga0183099, IMG submission 127788) | Microbial communities from bioreactor (seeded with anoxic lake sediment) at LBNL, California, USA - Biofuel metagenome 1 | ecosystem: Engineered > Bioreactor > Anaerobic > Unclassified ... | reverse complement strand
AGGCCCTAATCACTCTGTTGTCCTACATGCTTTACCGAGTGATAAGGGCCTTATTACTCAAAGGCGCACCGAAAAAGGTGATTTTATATTTGCTGCACTTTATACATTTTGACTATAATAAGAGTTGAACATAAACATTCATAGTTGTATTTACTGAATCACGATACATTTTTAAAGCTGATATTAATTATCATTATCGTTTTTGAAATCCCTTACGGAAAAGGTTGACATATCGAATTTTTTTATAAATCAGTTTGGTTTTCAAATGTCATTTATAAAGAGAAATGAGATTGCTATATTCACAATTCAATGAAAGGTATTATTGTGATTTACTTTACTGATGAAAACATGATCTAGTTGTCCAACCTAAAAAGCGACTTTCGTATTATGTTTGGGGGAAAATTCACCGTGTTAAGTACAAATACGTGCTTATAATGTAGGAATCATGTAGGAAAGATGTAGGAAATGGCACTGATATACATGGGTTAATATATTGATTAGCAATTATTTAAGTCAAAAATGTAGGTAATGTAGGTTTGTTTTATGTTTTTTTTGGATTCTTCGTTTATTTAGGGGGACGTGGGGGTAGTAAATGGTCATTAATCTTAGTAGTTTTATCCCTGATCCATTAAACATAAATCTTTTAATTACCTTGATTTTATTGACGATTTAATTTGAGCACAGTATCCCCAAACTTATGAACTGAACCCATTAATTCGCCAAGCATGCTGTTAAAGCTGTAAGCAACCTTAATCATTCTTATCTGTTTAAAAACTTGTGTTCTTCTTTTTACATGACTTGGGATAAATAGCATTATCCTAAGTCTGATCATTATGAATATTTCCCGGTTATGTAATACACATGTATTATGCAAATGCCATAATTATGTCCAAAACGCCAAAAGTAGGTGTGATTTGAGACTTAATGCCACTTTTACCTTGATAATGTCACTTAATGTCACTCGCTCAGCCCTTATAAATAAAGGGTTTGTGATATTATGACATTAGTGGCATTAAAAAAACTTTTTCTAGTGGTGGGGAATATTGTTTTTGTATCTCTGTTAAATACCGAAACTTTTAAACTGAAAAAAGACTTGGCAATTTAGTCAAGTCCTAATTTCTTTCTTCTGTTTATATACCACTTCACAATGAAATATATAAATGCTATTGCAACGAGTGCCATAATTACAACTTTTATATACTCTCCATATTCCATGATCTTGTCTGTCAGTTTATCTTCAGGCACAATAGCATGTAGATACCATCCAAGTCCAGCTAGAATACAATTCCATAAACCTGCACCAAGCGTTGTGTAGAGTAGGAATTGCCAATATTTCATTTTTGATAGACCTGCTGGAATAGATATAAGATGTCTTATTCCAGGTATAAGTCTGCCAGTTATCGTAGCAACCATTCCATGTTGATAGAAAAATTTCTCGCTTTTTTCTACTTTGTGTTGATTAAGAAGACATATCTTGCCCCATTTACTGTTGGCAAAGCGATATATAATAGGTCTTCCTAAATAGTATCCTGCTAAGTAGTTTATTGTAGCTCCACAGTCTGCTCCAATAGTGGCGAAGAGTATTACTAGGAATACGTTTAGATTACCTCCTGCGGCATGATATGCGGCTGGAGAGACTACAAATTCGGATGGAACAGGGATGACAGTACTTTCCAATAGCATAAGAAGAAAAATAGTACCATAATTTAGATTCCCCAATAGTGTAGATAGCCAATTCATTATTAATCTTTTTTTGTGTTAGTTAGATATTTGTAATAGTCTTTGGGATCCATATTTTCAGGAAAATAATCCTTTAATATGTTTTTAGCTTCATTAGGAGTCTTCTTTACTGCTTTTTTGACAGCGTCTTTAAACTCATCATCATATCCCAAAGTTTTGCAGCAGGCAGCTAGGAACACATATATCTTGTCTGATTGTGCTTCATCGTGATTAAGCATGCAATGAAGAATCTTATATGCCATTTCTACGTATCCGTTATCCATAAGTGATGCAGAAATGCTTATATACGTTTCAGGATCATTATTAGATTCTTTTGAGGCCCTTTCAAATGTTTCTCTGGCATTTGCTATATCACCATGCAGAAGGTATAAATTACCCTTGTTGAGGATAGCTTCAACACTTCCGCTATTGCGATAGCAGTCATCTACTATCTTTATCGCTTCATCAAATTTATCTGCCAGTGCGAGTGCATTAGTCAACTCTTCGTATATTTCATTTTTAGCTAGATCGCTGTCAGGACATTTTTCAAGAGCCTTATTATAAGAGTCTATAGCTTCATCATAACGTTCAAGATTAGTGAGTGCCATACCTTGCAGCATGTTACCTGAATATTCATTAGGACATAGTTCCGTGTATCTCTTTGAATATTTTAGAGATTCCTCAAAGTTTTCCAGTCCGAAAAGTCCATTACTTTTATTTAGTATAGCGTCAGCGTCATTAGGGTTTATAGCAATCGAAAATTCACTGCTAGACACACTGTCGCTAAATTTACTGTTAAGCAATTGCGTAGATGCCAATTGATTCCAGTACTCAGAAGAGTAGGGGTCTTTGTCTAGAAGGCTGTTGTATATATTTTCACTTTCTTTCAAATTACCCAATCCTAGTTCTATAAGTCCCTTAATCTGCCAATAGTCTGGGTCGTCAGGGTTATTGGACATGTCTATCCATTTTTTTGCTAAATCTAGTTCTTTGTAGTCAGTGAAAAGAGTGGCTACTTCTATGAAATAGCTTTCAATATCATCTTCGTCAATATCATCTGCCTTACGTTTAAGATACTTAGAAGCAAGTTCAGGATGTCCTTCAGCAATTTTTATTTCAGCTATGGCATAATAATATTCTATGTCATGCTTATCTATTACTGCTTTAAGGTATTCTTTTGCTTTTTCAATATCATCTTCTATCAATATAGCCATTCTTGCTCTGAATACCAATGGGTATATATCACCAGGAAACAGTTTTATTGCATACTCAATAGTATCTATTGCAGCAAGTGAATTATCATGAGTTTCATAGTAGTTGGCTATATTAGCAAGGACATCAGTCTCAAGATAGATGTCCTCACCATTTTTGCGTGCTTCCTCATACTCTTTTAAAGTATTAAGAAACTCGTCTTGCTCTAAGTACTCTGATTTATCAAAATGCTTCATTAATAGCTTTTTACGTATTTAATTGCAGTCTTTTATTTATTCTGCTTTGCCCATGTGTCTTTTAATCCAACAGTCTTGTTGAAAACAAGATGCTCGGTTGTAGAGTCTGGGTCGGCAATGAAATAGCCTGTACGTTGGAATTGCAAGTATTCGCCATGTAGCAATGCTACGGCATATTTCTCAACATAACAATTATTGTAAATCTTGAGGCTGTCTGGATTTAACAAATCTCTGAAATCACGTTCATCAGCAGACGGATTTTCAATATTGAAAAGGCGGTCGTATTCGCGAATTTCTGCTTTCTGACAATGATCAATAGATACCCAGTGAAGTGTACCTTTTACCTTGCGATTTGCACCTTCCATACCGCTCTTGCTTTCAGGATCGTATTCTGCTTGTATCTCAACAATATTACCTTCAGCATCCTTTGTACATCCAGTGCATTTAATGATGTATGCATTTTTAAGGCGAACCTCTTTTTCTGGAGTCATTCTAAAGAACTTTTTCGGAGCGTCTTCCATGAAGTCGGCACGTTCAATCCAAAGATTCTTTGAGAAAATAATCTTATGGTTTCCTGCAGTTTCGTCTTCTGGATTATTAATAGCATCCATCTCTTCTGTTTGATTATCAGGATAGTTGGTAATGACAAGTTTCACAGGGTCAAGTACGGCACTTACACGGATAGCCTTCTTGTTTAGATCTTCGCGAACGCTTGCCTCTAACAAGGCCATATCATTTAGTGCCTCGAACTTTGTATAACCGATAGAATTAATAAACATTCTGATGCTTTCAGGACTATAACCACGACGGCGCATACCACAAAGTGTCGGCATACGAGGATCATCCCAACCGTTAACCAAGTTCTCGTCAACAAGAGTGTGCAACTTACGTTTACTCATTACTGTGTATGTAAGGTTCAGACGGTTGAATTCTATCTGTCGTGGGCGATTGTCATGCATGTCACCTTTGATTCCTGTTTCGTCATATTCCTTTAATAAGTCAACGAACTTATCGTATAGAGGACGGTGAGGTACGAATTCCAAAGTGCAGATAGAATGTGTTACGCCTTCGAAGTAATCACTTTGTCCATGTGCGAAGTCATACATCGGGTAGCTATGCCATTTTGTTCCTGTGCGGTGATGAGGAGTTTGTATAATTCTATACATTATTGGGTCACGGAAGTGCATGTTTGGATTTGCCATGTCTAGTTTGGCGCGCAGTACCATGCTACCTTCTACAGCTTCAGGAGTATTCATCTTCTCAAAGAGTTGTAGGTTTTCTTCTACAGAGCGGTCACGATAGGGACTAGGAGTACCAGAAGTAGTAGGAGTTCCCTTTTGTAAGGCAATCTCCTCGCTAGTCTGTTGGTCTATGTAAGCATATCCCTTCTTAATCATCCAAATAGCAAAATCCCATAACTTTTCGAAATAATCCGAAGCATAGTAAATGTTTCCCCATTTGAATCCTAACCATTTGATATCGTTAAGTATGTTTTCTACATACTCATTCTTTTCCTTGCTTGGGTTGGTATCATCGAAGCGAAGGTTGCATACTCCATTATATGTTTCAGCAACTCCGAAGTCCATACATATAGCTTTTGCGTGTCCGATATGAAGATATCCGTTAGGCTCTGGTGGGAAACGAGTTTGTATTTTTCCTCCATTCTTGCCGTTGGCTAGGTCTTCTTCAACAAATTGTTCTACGAAGCTAATACTTTTCTTCTCTTCGTTATTTTCTTCTTTATTTGCCATAATGTATATACATTTTATTTTTTGTGCTGCAAAGATAACTACATTAAAGTTAGTTATCAACAAAGTTGTGTGATTTTTATTTATTAATGTAATTAATACTGCAAAGATAGTGCAAAAATCTGATTAATCGAAGCAAAAGGAGATGAAATTTACGCTATGACACGTGTAGAATGCTTTATAATTGGTATTTCAGCGTTAAATAAATGTTGTTTTGTACGTAATATCCCGTTGTTTTACCAATAAATATTACAAATCGAACAAATATTATGGTAAGAACATGTTTATAAACATAAAAAAACATTTGCATAGAAATGAAAAATCATATATCTTTGCAAATGTTATCCTGAATACAATCTTTTTACCTTAAAAAAAAGCTAATACCTATTGAGATTGATGCCGCACTCTGTGAAGAGGGCGGCATTTTTTTATTTAATCCCACGTTCGTTAAGTGCTTTTGAATATTTAGCTGCATTCTTCATATGCTCTTCGTAAGTTGTTGCGAAGTTATGGGTGCCGCTAAAGTCTTCTTTCGCACACATATATAGATAACTATGATGTACTCTGTTTAAAACGGCGTCAATACCAGCTATTGATGGAATGCGTATAGGACCAGGAGGTAGACCTGGGTTCTTATATGTATTGTATGGACTCTTTATAAACAATAAATTGTTATATATGCGTTTGAGATCAAACTTCTTCCACGCAAACTTTATTGTAGGGTCGGCCTGAAGTGGCATTCCTTCTGGATATTTAGCGTCGCGGAACATTAGACGATTATAATACATTCCTGCAATCATTGGCTTTTCAGAATTGTTAGCTGTTTCTTCGTCAATGATACTAGCGAGTGTTATGACCTGATTAGTTGTAAGATTCTCTTGTTTAGCTTTTTCTGTTCTTTCAAAGTTCCAGAATTTCTTACTTTCTTTTTGCATACGATCAAGGAATTTATCTATTGATATGTTCCAATAAATGTCGTATGTGTTTGGTATGAACATACAAGCTATAGTTGCAGTGTCATATCCGTACTTCTGACAAGTGGCTTCATCTGTTAATTTCTTGTACAGTTGTGTACTGTCAATCATAAGTTTTTTAGAGATTTCAGCTGATAGCTTGTCTAAAGTTCTAACGCTTGGAATTGTTAGGCTAACAGGTGTCTGCAATCCGTTTTTCATGTGTCGGAAGATTTTTAAAGTTCCTTCACCAGGTTTGATAGCAAATCTACCTGTCTTGATTTTGTCTTTGTAATCAAACTGGTGTGAAAGTGCTTTGAAAGCACTCATCCCATGACTAGAGGCGATTGGCTCAATCTTACTGTATACAGAATCGATGTTGTCATCGTTGTCTATGTATACATACTCAACGTCTTTCTTTACGGAAAAACCTGAAAAAAAGTAGTAGTAAATCACTCCTAAAACAACCAACATGAAAGCTACGGCTGGAGCAAGATACTTTTTCTTAAAATCCTTTTTCATAATTATATGTTGAAATCGTGCGCAAAGATACATCAATTTTTTTTATCTTGTGCTCATCAATCACTTTTTTTTCTTAACTTTGCATAATCTCATGTTATTATAATAGGTATTATTTTTAGGGTATGAAATATAAGTCTTATATTTTTGATTTAGATGGAACGTTGCTTGATTCCTTAACGGATATTGCAGCAAGTTGTAATTATGCACTTCGTATGAATAATATGCCTGAGCGAACGGTTGATGAAGTCAGGATGTTTGTTGGTAATGGAGTACGCAAATTGATGGAACGTGCTATTCCCGATGGAGATGATAATGAACTTTTTGAAAAGACATACGCTGATTTTCGCCAGCATTATCTTATTCACAGTCTTGATCATACTTCACCATATAGTGGTATCATGAATATGTTAGGGGAACTGAAAAAAAATGGTTGCAATATAGCCGTAGTCAGCAATAAATTTTATACAGCAACTCAAGAACTAGTTGGTCATTTCTTTGGAGAATATGTAACGGTCGCAATTGGTGAACGTGAAAATATTAAAAAGAAACCTTCACCAGATACTGTTTTTGAGGCATTAAGGCAGTTGAATGTTGATAAAAATAATGCTGTCTATATTGGTGATAGTGATGTTGATGTTATGACGGCAAAAAATTGTGGCATAACGTGTATTAGTGTGCTGTGGGGATTTAGAAGCAAACAGTTTCTCATCGAACACGGAGCTAATGTGTTCGTTGAGAAACCGTCTGAAATACTTTTCTTATAAGAAGTAATCTTATATACTATGCTTTGCTACATATTTGAGGACATTCTCCTTGTAAGATTCTGATATTGGAATACTCAAATCACCATATACAAGATGCATTCGCTCAATCATGTCTATTTTTGAAAGGTTTGCTATGTATGAACGGTGTATTCTCATAAAATCGTCACCTGTAATAGCTTTTTCAAGTTCTCTCATATTCATGAGTGACATAATCGGTTGTTTACCGTTGTCAATATAGAATTTGACATAGTCCTTTACGCCCTCAATAAATAAAATATTTGACAGATTAACCTTTATGACTTTGTAATCACTCTTAATAAAGATGAAACTGTTATTTTTTAAATCAGGGACTTTCTCTATTTCAGAGAAATATGTCTTTGCTTTAACGGCAGCCTTCAATATATCTTCAAAGTTTGCCGGATTCATTAGGCAATCAACTGCGTTAACTTGATATCCTTCTATGGCGTGTGATTTATTGTCAACAAGGAATATCACTTTTAATGTTTCAGGAAGCATCTTCGCAAATTCCACACCACTCATTTCCGGTAATCGGATGTTGATGAAAGCTATGTCTATGTGCGAATTTCTGATGACTTTCATTGCCTCTATGGCATTTGTACAACTAGCTGTAAGACTAAGAAATGGTATATTTCTCAGATACTCGTTCATCTTTTCAGCTGTACTTGTGTCATTTTCAATTAAAATACAATTTAGCATCATACAAATTTGTTTGGGTTGTTATGTTATTTTCTCGTTATGTAATGTGTAATTTTATTTTATATCTCCATTCTTATAGAATTTCAACATGTCAATGTTTAATATTGTTAGATATTTGCTTTGAAGTTCGTTTTGCTGCGCTCTCAACAGATTGTCTTTTCCTGTCATCAACTCAATGATGTTTTTTAAACCTAGATTGAATTGTTCGCTTAATAGTTCGTAGCTTTCTTTTGAACTTTGCGTCGTGACCTTGGCACTCTTGAACAAACTTTGATTATTATTAGCCTGTAACCAATAGTTTTCTATCGTCGAGTATAGGCTAGTTTGCTTGTCTTTTAAGTCAAGCATATAATTCTCACGTTGTATTCTAGCTTTGTTTATAGCAGTCTTGGCTTGTCTGTTGTCATATATTGGCACGCTGACTGTGAATCCACCTCCCAATGTAAGGTTGTTTTTAATCTGCTTATCCCAAGCATTAGTGTTCATTGATGTGGTGTTAGTGTTAAAACCTGCATTCATACTTACTGTAGGTAGCTTTTGGGCTTTGGCAATTTTCATGCTGATATCACTGCCTTGTATACCAAGTTGAGCCCCTTTTATCTCAGGTCTGTTTAACGCCAGATTATATACGTCATTTATAGTAGGAATATTTTCTAAAGCCATCTCATCTGTTGTCTCTGGCATTATTATGTCAAAGTCTTCTTCACTCGTAATCTGTAGTAGTTGTTTTAATTGTCGTTTATAATTTTTCAGATTACTTTCTGATTCTATTATGGCATATTCATCCTTTGCTCTTTGTGCTGTTAGTTGGGCAAGATCAGCTTTACTCATCTTACCAACCTTCATCATCATCATTCCTCTTTCCTCGTTTTTCTTACTTGTTGTAAGGGTTTCCTTGTTTACATTTACAGCATCATTGGAATATAATATCTGAACATATAATTGTGCTATTTGTTCCATTAGGGTATTCGCTGTAACTGCAGAATCCAATTCCGATTGCTGTTCGGCAACTTTGTTCAATTTTATCTGATTGCGGTTTCTGTTACCATTCCACACTGTCCAATTCGCGTTTACACCATAGCTTCCGTTGTAATACGTTTTATCAACACTGGTCTGTACTTTGTCTCCAGCAACTACAAAACTGCCCGTTTGAGGCCATGGATTGTATGTTAGGTTTTGTGATGTACTGAGTGACAAAGACGGTAAGAGTTCAGCCTGACTCAGCTTTATATCTTCACGGGCACTTAGTTTTGTCAGACTCTTTTTCTGTATTGTTATATTGTTTGTTATTGCATATTCAATACAATCCTTTAATGTCCAACTTCTAGCAGAAGTGCACATTGGTAAAAGAACAAATCCAGTGCATAGTAGGACCTTTATTATGATTTTATTCACTTTGTATTTAATTGTGTTATTATTCATGCAAATCTATTGTTTTAGATGTAAAAAGATGATAAAAAGTTTATTGGTAGACGTGATAATTAACAAAACTTTTAAAATGTTGGCAATAAAAAAGATTGCAGTTATTAAATAGACTGCAATCTCGCTATATATTTACCTAGTATATCGAATTCTATATTTACACAGCTTTCTAATCTGACATCGCAAAAATTTGTATTTGCCCTTGTATAAGGTATTATAGCTACTGTAAATGTGTTTTCGGTAGGTTCGCAGACAGTTAATGATACTCCGTTAACAGTTACAGAACCTTTGTCTACTGTGAAATAGCCTTTCTTAGCCATTTCTTTGTCTTGTTTATATTCAAAAGTGAAATATGTACTTCCGTCAGCATCTTTGATATTAATGCATTTTGCAGTTTCGTCTACATGTCCTTGTACAATATGTCCGTCAAGTCTGCCGTTCATAATCATAGAGCGTTCTACGTTCACATAATCACCAATTTTCAGTAAACCTAAATTTGACCTATCAAGAGTCTCTTTCATTGCAGTCACTGTATATGTTTCGCCTTCAATGTTTACAACAGTGAGGCATACGCCATTATGAGAAATGCTTTGGTCTATTTTTAACTCATTAGTGAATGAGCATTTTATTGTTAGGTCAATATTTCCTTTGTCTCTCTTAATAGCTACTACTGTAGCCATTTCTTCTACAATTCCACTAAACATAAAAATAAGATATTGATTTAATAAAAAGAAGAAAAGGGGGTTGCTCGATGATGTGATGAAACTCCGAGCATTTCAAGATTTGAGAGCTCCCAGTTTTTGTAATCCGCTGGTCAAAAGACTTACCTTCAATGAAGTTTATGCGGCCCGCCATTGACATGAGAAACTTTCTCGGTTTTCGATATTATTTGATGAGTATCCCAATCAAACCGACACAACCCCGAATATCTTTCTCCTTTATACTGCAAAGATAATTTCTTTTATTGTATCTTCCAAATATTTTGCCTAAAATCTTTTTATTTTGATGAACCCAATTCTGTGGCTTATACCTTTTTTGTTAATGATTCTTATCTGATACATTCCATCTTTTAGACTTCTGACGTCAATGATATTTGATTTCGTTTGTAATGTTTTTATTGTGTTACCGTTTAATCCGGCAGCAATAATAATTCCGTCACATTCTTTATACCATGTCGGCAATATAGCTTTCTCTCCGTCATTAGAGATCAGACTTGAAGTATTGTATACCTTTGATACACTTTGTACGGCTTCGCTTTCATTGCCATATCTATCCATTGCAGCAACAGCATAGTATCGGTCGTCATTCGCAGGAATAATGATTGTGTTCGTTTCTTGTCTTGTTAGCATTAGATTTTCTGGCTTGCTTGTATCCACAGGCCATGTCTTACTGCTATATATATTGTACGTTATGTCTTTTTCCTTATTCCAAAGTAACACTCCGTCGCTTTTAGTTAAGCCAGTTGGTGCCTTTGGTGCAATGCTGTCTATCCATGTCATAGCAGGCACTAGGGCTGGTGAGGTGTCAAATTCGTTTGTGGCGAAATCATATATCCCCTTTGTATCATCAGTAAAGAACTTACTCCTGAAGTAAGCATGCCCCATGCCATATTTGCGTGTTATTTCCATTTCGCGCGTTATATCATCAAGACTCCAATCTTTTTCACTTGGTGACATGAAGTATACCCCAAGTCCAGGACATATAATTTTATTATCAGATAGTTCTTTCCAGTCAATAGCGAAGGGATAGAAATTGTTTTCTTTGAAATACATCATAGGAAACAGTTCATCCATGAGTCCGCTTTTCAGCCATCCTTGCGCATCCTGTAACACTGTTGAGTAGGCATTCCAACCATGACTCCAGTATCTTGTAAGATCATCAGCCTTTCCAATAGGTGAACAACTCATTTTCACCCAAGGCTTAATACTTTTTACTTCATTACTGATAGCCTCTACAATTCTAGTGATATATTGTCTTCCTTGATTTCCGCTAACCTTAATTTTCCATGTTTCAGGATATCGTATGTAGTCAAGATTGATACCATCTATATCATATTTCTCAGTAATCTCTTTGCATAATGTGGCAAGGTAATTGGCAGTTTCTGGCATTTCAGGATTCATGTATCCCTCATCAGCAATATTGCGTATCAATCCTGGAAATCTTTGTCGTAGTCTTTTACATCCTAAAGAGTTCCATTTACCTACAGGAATAGTCACCACCCAAGCATGTAGTTCCATGCCTCTTTTGTGGCATTCATTAATGGTGAATTCAAGTGCGTCGTAACCAGGACTCTTTCCTGGAAAGCCACTAAGACAACCATCCCAAGGTTCGTATTGTGAAGGATAAATCATTGTACCTCTTACACGTGTTTGTAAGAGTACTGTATTAATTCCTGCTTTTTGGAGCTTGTCAAGTATATTTGTCAGTTCTTGTTTCTGTCTTTCCATTGATTGGTTATGCTGTGAGTAGCTGTGCGGCCAGTCAAGTCCACCAATAGTAGTAAGCCAAACAGCCCTTACTTCTCTTTTTGGTTGAGCAAAGGAGAGTAGGGTGGTTGATAAGAATGTTAAAAGTATAATGAAAGTTCTCCGATTCATGTTTTATCGTTTCTGTGTATAAGACAAAGCTGCACCAATAGCGGTACAGAATTCGCTGTATTTTGGTATTCTGAAGTGTACGCCGTAGAGCTTTTCCATAGAAGGGTAGACTTCTCTACACTGCGGGAGTAGTGTTAGGTTTCCTATAATCACGAAATCCTTAATTCCGCTTCCTTGGCTGCTTAATATACTACTAGAGCCCACGGCTTGCAATACCATATATATTAATCCTATCGCAATATCCTCACGACTTGCATTTGCTTTAGCGTTACTAAACAAACTAGCCGTCGCAGTTATAGGTAATCCTGGTAATGGTTTTGCGCTTATGTCACCAATAAGAAGATTTATTTTAGATATATCGCCTTCCTTTGCTAATGTTGCAACTTGCATTATATCATCTGTTTGAAGCATTATGCGACTCAGTCCTTGTAATGTTCCTCCACCGATACCGATACCACCGATATGTCGAATGTCTTCGCCATCACATTTTACAAGGCTTGTTCCTGTTCCCATACTGACAACAATCATTCTGTCTAGTTTGCTTTCATATCTTGCTCCAAGACCATCAGAGATGAATTCTTCAGCTTTGCCAGTAGACAAACCGTATATGTTTCCATCAATATATTCGGCTCCTACACCTGTAAGCATTACTTTTTCCACATCCTCCAACTTAATATTGTTGTCGTGAAGATATTTGCCGAATGCTCCGTATAATGAAGTTATTGGGTCGGTTGCCTTAATGCGGAAAGGATTGATAACAACTCCGTCCTCATTAATACCTACTATCTTTGTAGTGCTTATGCCTACGTCAATTCCAATTACAATACTCATAATTTTAATTGATTTACTTTATTTTGTATAACAGCTCTTCTCGTTTGGAGTAGAACACTTGTTAATATCAGTATTATACCAATATAAAATGAAAGGTTTACATCTTTTGCCTCACCGAAGAACATAAATGCCATAAGTACGGTGTAGCAAGGTTCAAGATTGTATGTAAGGTTTACTGTGAATGCACTTAATGAGCGTAGTGCCTGAATTTGTAGTAAATATAGTCCTACTGTGCAGAATAAAGCATGGCACATCATCCACCATAAGTTGCTTCCACTTGGTATTACCAGTATGTCTTGATGAATATTGAAAACACTTGTATATATAGGTATAAAAGCTGTTACAACAATCAATCCGGCTGCCATCTGATAAAATAGTACTGTTCTGCTTTTTATTCCTTTACTGTATTTCTTATTGAATATTGAGTATACGGAGCTTACAGCTGCACTTCCAACTCCAATTAGTATTCCGTATCTGTATCTTGAATCAAAAGAAAAGACGCACACTAGTCCTAATAACGTAATAAGTGAAAACGCAATCTCTATCCAAGAAAATTTTCTTTTAAGTATAGCTGGTTCAAATATGGCTGTGAATACTCCTACTAGTGAATAGCATATAACACCAATTGAAACATTTGATGCCTTTATACTTCCATAAAACAGCATCCAATGGAGTCCCAGAAGAGCTCCGCACATAGCTAGTTGTGCCAATTTCTTTAAACTTATCCTTGGCAGACCTGTAAACACGATTAGTATTAGTGATGTAAAAAACATACGATACCAAACAATGTCTACTTCATTAAGTGTTATTAATTTGCCAAATAGACCTGTAAATCCGGCAAGCATTACACTTAGATGCAGTTGTATAAAGGCTTTATTAGTCTTTTCCATTTATATATTTAATGGTGCTCTGGAACAATAGCTAAGTATTCAACGTCTTCGCTAGAAGTATTTTCCATGTAATGGTTATGGTTCATTGGACAATAATGAACCTGACCTTCTTTAGCAGTCTCTACATTTCCATCGTAATGGAATGTCACGCTACCTTTAAGTATATATACAATTTCACAATTTCCCTCATGAGTGTGAAGACCTGTTGACGCTCCTGATTTAAGAACGCTCTTCATAATCTTTACCTTTTCATCAACATAATTGCGGGTGTCAAGTTCTCCTTGACCTCCTTTAAAGCCCATTATCTTGGCTTCTTCAATGTCTTTAAAATCAATTATCATAATTGTTTTGGTTTATAACTGAAAAGTTTAACCTGCTTTCAGCTTATTAACATTCTCGGCAAAGGTAATAAAAAAAAGGTAACCTCCGAAAGAGATTACCTTTTTTTATATATTATCTAAGTTCTATTTCTAGATTAGAAAATCAAACGGAAACCAATTTGTGCATGCCAGCGTGAAGCGATGTTGCTTGCAGTAGGTGTGTTGTTTGAGTTATAATAGAATGTTGTTGCATTATCCTTGTTAAAACCAGCAAATGTAAGTGGAGATAAGTTGTATGCGTTATCATATTTAGCGCCCCATTTCTTATTAAGCATATTTGCAAAATTCATTATGTCAAATGTAATCTGGAACTTTCCTAATCCTTTACCATTATATATGGTTTGTGCTAAATGGAGGTTGATTTCATCCTCCCAAGGTGTGAGTTGAGAATTACGTTTTGCATATTGACCACGATGATTCTTAGCATAGCTATCATTATCAATCCAGTCTTCGTATGCCTGACGGCTTTGTGCAGCAGTCATGATTACGGCCTTTGTCTTACTATTTACATTATCAACAAAATTCATCACAGCAAGTTCTTCTTTTGTTGGGATGTAAAGTAGGCTGTTGCCATTCAATCCATCGCTATTGTAGTCGCTTTTCTCATTCATTGTGAGACTGTAACGACCACCGCTGTAACCATTGTATGTTAAGGCAACAGTTGTGCTCATCCAATTATTCCAGTATTTTGGAGAATCATATGAAACTTGAACGGTTACCTGATGAGGAATGTCGAATTTAGACCAGCTAAGTTCTTTGGCATCATTTGTATTACGGCTATAGTTGTACTTCCAGTTAGAATATGCAACAGAAGATGTTCCGTCATTTACAGAATAAGAGTGACCAAATGTGTAACTAGCCATAACATTCAAACCGAAATCAAAGCTCTTTTCAAGTTTCGCAGAAACGTTGTAAGAATATCCCTTGCTTGTGTTGCGAAGATTGATAATACTATAGTATGGCATATTTGCTTGAACCTTACTGTAACTTGTTACAGCAGAAGCTTCTACACCCTGTACTGCGTATGTCTTATTACCTTTGTCAGCATAAGCAAGATTCTCAAAGAAAACATTGTTCATATTCTTAGAGTAGATACCTTCTAATGTAAATTTAACATCCTCTGGTAGTTTCTGCTCAAGAGCAAGGTTTGCACGGAATACTTGTGGATATTTAAAGTTTTTCTGAATAGTTACAATATCCGGTGTCAATGAACCACCTATGTTTGATGCGTCAATGAGCTTATCTTTATATTGTGTAATATTAGGAGCTGTATTTGTGTAGTTTTTCTGAGCATCTTGTGGTGAAATCGTTGAGCCTTTAGATTCAACACCATTATTATTATATGCATTAGACAACCATACAAAAGGAGCACGACCTGTAAATATACCAACACCACCACGAACAAGAGTACTGTGGCTATCATTGGTATACCAACTGAAACCTACGCGTGGAGAAACCATTAATTTAGCGTTTGGCATTTTACCAACTTTAACACCAAAGTTATTTGCATCAGCAAAGGTGTTAAAAGCATCATTTGTTGTAGGATTGTTAAGAGTTGAACTTATATCAAGTCTTACACCATAAGTCAAATTCAAATTTGATGTAATGTCCCATTTATCTTGAGCATAAACACCGAATATACCAGCTTTCATTGTTGGTGCATATCTTGTATCACCATTAGTTAATGCTGGATCTGTGTATTTGTATGTAAACTTGTAAGGTTGGTCACTCAAGAATAAATCCAAAGAATTGTAATACCAAGATCCTGTCGTACCTTGTATAAACAAATTCTTCATATTATAAATTTCGTTGTGTGTACCGAATGTCAAAGAATGATTACCAAGATACCATGATAGGTTATCTTCTGCACTCCAAATGTTTTGATTCAAATAGTTGGCTCCAGAAGAAAACTCTGTACCGATATTTACAGAGTTTGTACTTTTACCATCTCCGCCTAATATATTACTAATTTGAACAGTTGGTCCCATATAAGGAACTACTCTGTTATCACGTATAAAGCTACCAGAAACACGAGCCTCATTGTATAGGTTGTTACTGATATGTGATGTGAGCTCAGCTACAAAAGAATTAGTCTTGTTGTTCATACGATAGCTACTATTGTTGAATGTGTAGCTTGTTGAAGATGAACCTGTCTTATCATCGAAAGAATCGTTGTGTTGGAAACGGAATGACAAATGATTTTTAATGTCTATATTCCAATCAATACGAGCTAGAAGTCCCAGAGATTGTGTGTTAATTTGGTTTTTACCATAATTATCCTGGTTACCTGTCAACTGATAGTATTTGTCTGATATCTGTTTTGCGACATCTTCAGTAATATATTTGTCAGTGTATCCAGGAAATATACTATTTGGATAAGATGTCTTTTTGTATTCAGCACTTGCGAAGAAGAATAACTTGTTCTTAATGATAGGACCTCCGAATGTAGCTCCGTATGTGTTTGTATTCTGTTGTGCTAATTTGTCAAGAGCATGATCATTAACCATATTATATTTACCATACATGGCTTGGTTTGTATAGTATGTATAAGCTGATCCATGGAATTCGTTTGTTCCAGACTTTGTAATGGCATTGATAGCACCACCTGTAAATCCGCTCTGACGAACGTCAAAAGGTGCAACTGATACTTGTAGTTCTTCAATTGCATCCATAGATATAGGGTTGGCACCTGTCTGACCACCATTTGTACCAGAAGCAGAAAGGCCAAATACATCGTTACTTACAGTTCCGTCAATTTGGAATGAGTTGTAACGGTTATTTGTTCCAGCTATTGAAATACCACCAACTTTTGATGATGATACTAGAGGTGAAAGTTTTGCTACATCATAAATGTCTCGATTTACAGTTGGTGTTTTGTCAATTTGAGATTTACTAAAATTACTACCTGCACCATTTGCATTACGACCTGATTTACCTGTTACTAAGACTTCGCCTAGCTGGTTAACGTCTTCTTTTAAGTCAGCGTTGATAACTTGTGGTTGACCGAGTGAAAGGCTAATGTTGCCTAAAACTTCATCTTTGTAACCAATGTAGCTGATAGTCACTTTGTAAGGACCACCAACACGCATACCCTGAATGGTATAACGACCACTTGTGTTTGTAACTGCATTATAGGTTGTTCCTGATGGAACATGAACTGCTGTAACGGTAGCACCTATAACATTCTCGTTATCTACTACAACCTTACCATTAATGCTTGAAGTTGTTACTTGCGCCATAATGGATGTTGTAAAGAACAACATCAGCGCTAATAAAAAATGCAATTTCTTTTGCATGACTTTTAACTGAAATTTAATTAATAATTTGAGGGGGTATAAACCCAGTTAATAATTCAACGCTGCAAATTTAGTTAAAAATTTCCAAACATGTGTTACAAAAGCGTTAAAAGATTGTTTGAAAATGCAATAAATAAACCGTGTCACGAAAATGACACGGTTTATGTTCAAAATGTTACGATTTTACTCTTTTCTCTTCCAGATACTTGCGATTTTGTTTCTTATAGCAATCAAGTTGCAAATACTTACAAGTACAAGAAGTGATATTCCAACAACAAAAGTCGACAGCATGCTGCCATCTTCGATATCCGGGAATAGTGTTTCTATAATTCCCATGTAATAGTTTCTCACGAAGAACAGAATTCCCCATGCCATAATTAATACAGCTATGTTGAGCGATATTGTCAATAATTGATATGGACGTGCAACGTGCCCCGGACTATATCCAATGAGAAGCAAGTTCTCCAGTTTGCTTGAATTCTTCTGTACCAATAGATAGATACTTAACATGAGGATATAGAAGCTGAGGACAGATATGATAAGACCAACAACCATGACCATTGTCACCATCATTTTCAGGAAGTATGTCGTCTTTTCTGCATTCAGTTTGTCATTTTCTATTTCATATCCTTTCTTGTCAAGGTATTTTGTGAAGTTCTGATCGCCAGGATTCTTCAACGACATGATAAGTCTTGTCGGTTCTGTTTGTTGCCCAAGAGCATATTCATTATTACTCCAGTCCATAAATGCTTGTGGAACAAGGATAGAACTTAGTCGACTTGAGAATCCAATCACCTTTCCTTTGAATTGTGCTTGCTTTTTGTTTCCATGTACGAAGATTTGGAAATCAATCATACCGATTAGTCCGTCGCTGATTTTAGGCAATGAATGACTTTGTGCGAAACCAAAGTTATACATTGTTAGATATATACGTGGAAGTATTATCGGTACTATTTTAGATCCTGGTGTGTATTTCCAGTCGCTAAGTTGTTTTACTTCTACAAAATTATCAGGAACACTCTCAAAACTAATTTCACCATTATCCAATACAGGTACTCCGTTGACGCTCATGTTTGCATCTACCTTATATTCAGTACTGGTGAATTTCCCTATTTTATCAGAGAAAGCCTGTTCGCCCATTTCATCAATTTCTGTATTTGAGAATGTGTTTGATCTTCCACTGATAGAACTGGCTGTTCCTATCTTTTTGTTTACTATCATGAAATCACTTTTCATGAAACTGTCTTCTGCTGTGAATATTGGCACTACATCATGGTAGAACTGAAATCCAAGCAGGACGATTAACATACCAAATAAGTTTGCAAAGAAAAATCCTGCGAACTGTGGTACGCTAATATGCTGACGTAATAATTTCCAAACTAAATTCATCTTAAAGATAAAATTATAAAGACATGCAAAGTGCCCTATTACAGTTTAAACGTTTTTTCGTAATCCAAATCCATTTGTTTACCTATTGAGGTAACAATGACACCAGCACCTTGTGCTTTAGCTTCTGTCATCATGATTTCAGCCATTATTGCTGAGTTTGTGTCATCAAGGTGACTTATTGGTTCATCGGCGAAAATAAAGTCAAAAGGTTGTGCCAATGAGCGTATTAGCGCAACTCGTTGCTGCTGACCGAATGACATTCTTCCTATTTTGGCATCCAACTTATCAGCGATACCAAGCATGTCAAACCATTTTACAATTTGGTCTCTGCTTTTGAATCCAGTAAGTTTATTTTTGATTTCAACGTTTTCAAAAGCTGTAAGTTCTGGGAATAGTCTCAATTCCTGAAATAGGTGACTGATATGATGCTGGCGCATGTCTACCCATTCCTTTACTTGGTATTCTTTGGTGTTATCATTGTCGAACGTTACACTTCCATCGTAGTCGTGTCGGTAGCCAACAACATAGCTGCAAAAAGTACTTTTTCCTTTTCCTGAATCAGCTTCTACAAGATAGAGATGTCCTTTTTCAAAAGTAGCATCCGTGTTCCAAATATCCGAATCTAGTTCGTTTACTCTTTGAGCAAACACTTGAGGGATAACGTAACTGAATTTAATCGTTTCCAATTTCTTTATTTTAAAGTATAAACTATTGTTTCTAAGTTTCCGAAGATAGGTTTCAGCATACTTGTTACAGCTCCAGCCTTGTCTCCTTTCATGGCGTTCATATTAATCACCATTACTAGTTTCTGACCTTTTATTATCTCCTTCACATTGTCACCAAGTTGATCCTTTGAAGCTATTATCGACTGTGCAGCTTCCTCTTTACTGCTTCCGCTGAAGAACTGCATGTCTTTGCTAACTCCGAAATAGAATGTAGTCTTGTTATCTGTGTAATACCATGCATTTTTCTGCCAATCAAGGATTTTTCCACCAGCAGGGCAACTTTCTTTCCAATAACCAACATCTTTAATCCAGTTGCTGTTGGCTAGTTGTGCCGTCATACTCATAGATATATTGTCAGAACCATAAGTAGGAGTAATGATAGCCATATCTCCGTCAACACCGCGTATGATATTATCCATGTCGATAGCAGCATTTACGCCCATAAGCAATTGTTGGATGCCTTTGTTACTCTGCATGAGTGGAAGGAACTTAGTACCGTTTACGTTAAGGAACATACCAAGCATTGCGGTCTTAGGCATTGAACTTATATATTTGCCTTTTATAGGTCTGTATATCTTTGTCGCATCTTTCAGAGATTTGTCTATACTCTTGTTGAAAGAGAAAGTTTCTCCATTAATGTGCATTATACCTTTTTTTACGCTCATTTCTGCTGCAATCATCACTTGTGATGCATCTGCCCCTTTTGGTGCGCCAAGAGTGAATGGTGCTATAAATTGCTCAGGTAGAGCCTGGGCTTGTGCTACCATAGCCATTGGTGAATCTATGGAGTCTAATTTTTCATACATCTTACTTGCTGTGATGCCATCTTCCTCGCCCTGTTTCATATATTTAGCCATCTGCTGCTGAAGCTGTGGTTGTGCATCAGGAGTTACAGGTCCCATAATCAGTATTGAAGCATCGCTCCAACCTGCAATCCATGCGCCTTTGAGTACGGTGAAATGGAATCCTCTGCGCTCTTTTGGTTTTGGACAGGATCCTTTTGCTGCCAGTTTATTGAAAGTTTCAGTCAAGTCATCCTCGCTGTTAACCTTTGCGCAAACGCCTAAGTTACCTTCAGGTGATTCAAATAGATATATTTTATTGCTAGCATCAATACCGCTCTTGTCGATATTACTAAAGTGGAGTAGAGTTTTCAATACAGCCATATTGTTTACTCCGCTCATCTTTACTGGATCCATAGATATGAGGGCTGTACTCTCGTTAGGAATGGCGTTAAGATAACTATTGTCTGAACATGATGCAAATATAAGCACCATAAGACATGATATAAGGTATACTATTTTCTTCATAATCTTAATGATAATTGTGACATTGTCACAGCCATGAGTCCGGCTGTTTCAGTGCGAAGTCTGCTTTGTCCCAAAGAAATACTTTCGTATCCGTTTTCAATGGCAAGTCTTACCTCTTCAATGGAAAAGTCTCCTTCAGGACCAACCAATACGGTTATACTTTCGTTCTCTTTATCACTATTTATACTATCGAATAAATCGTTTTTCTCTATTTCTTGATAGCAATGTGCTATGAATTTTCTTCCTTTACGCGGAGTAGAGATGAAATCCTTGAAAGATATCATTTCGTTAACAATTGGCTTCCATGGTTTTCGGCTTTGCTTTACAGCCGAAACGACTATCTTTTCAATTCTTTCAGTGCGTAATACTTTCCGTTCTGAAAATGTGCAGTTTAGAAATGTAAGTTCATCAAATCCAATTTCTGTTGCTTTTTCAGTCATCCACTCTATGCGGTCCATATTCTTTGTCGGTGCTATGGCTAAATGAATGTGTCCTTTCCAAGTCTTATTCTGTGGTAAGGTTTCTTTTATTTCATATAAGCACTTCTTGTTTGTAGCTAAAGATACTTCTGCATGATAGAAGTTTCCAGTTCCATCCATGATAAACATGTCGTCACCACTTTTCAAGCGCAGCACTCTCAGTGCGTGTGTAGCCTCTTCCTGTGGTAACTCATTGTTTTTTTCGGCATCTGGTACATAGAAATATCTAACTTCTTTCATTAGTTTTGTTTCCTCCTCTTTATTTCTTCGCTAAGATATTGCGCCATTTCGTAGTTTTCTTCCTTAATAGCATTGTCAAGAGATGTTTTTAGCATTTCGTCAGTTAGTGCATTTACTGGCAAAGACATTTTGTTCTGTCCTTTGACGTATTTTACACTTTGCATTTTCATTAGTTCTTCATCAATGTAAATAGGGATGTCACATGTGGTTGCTAGCAGTATGGCGTCGCTTACTCTTATGTTTGTTGATATTTGTTTGATTTTGTCGAATATTGTAGCTTGGTATTCTCCGTCAATAATATCGTATATGCGGACTTCAATATTCATGCACCCAACTTTCAACACTTGCCCCATTGCTTCTGGCAGTCTGTCTTTTGTTATGTCTGATTTTATAGTTCTTATACTGAATTCATGTATCATGAATTTGTCGCATGTAATAGTTAGTTGGCGCTTTTCTTCTTCATCAGTAAGCACCAATAATCCTATATCTGTATTGCCAACAATTTCTGATACACAGTTGAATTTCAGTTTGACATTAAACATTTGTACTCCTCCAGTAATTTTAAATTATTTATCTTCCTCCACAGGTGCTTTTGGTCTGAACATCAGTGCAAAACTAATTCCAACAACCATAGCGTATCCAGCGAATGTGAACCAGCATGATTGCCAGTCTGTTACTCCGTTTGCGGCTGTATGATTTATTACTACAGCCTGAGCTGCAAATGCACCTACTGTAGCACCTATACCGTTAGTCATTAGCATGAATAGTCCCTGTGCGCTTGAACGCAATGATGAATCTGTAGCTTTGTCTACAAACAGTGAACCTGATATATTGAAGAAGTCGAATGCTACACCATATATAATCATTGAAGCAATAAACATCCATACTCCAGAACCAGGATTACCAGTTCCCAGGAGTCCGAATCTCAATACCCATGCAAACATGGCGATAAGCATAACGTTCTTAATGCCGAATTTCCTCATGAAGAATGGTATCATTAATATACAGAGTGTCTCGCTGAATTGTGATATAGAGTAAAGTATTACAGGATATTTCACTCCGAATGTTCCTGCATACTCATGTATGTTTTTAAAACTTTCGATGAAAGGAGTAGCGAAACCGTTGGTTATTTGCAGACTAACTCCAAGCATCATAGAGAAGATGAAGAATATTGCCATTTTCTTTTGCTTAAACAAAGAAAAAGCCTTCAATCCGAAAGCATCAGCAATGCTTGTCTTGTCCTGATTCTTCTTAATTCCACAATTCGGAAGAGTGAATGTATAGAGAAACAATATTATGCTTAGTATTCCACTTACTATAAATTGGTTTTGATTGCTCTTGTATCCCATAATATCAACAAACCACATTGTGCAGATAAATCCTACGGTTCCGAATACGCGTATTGGCGGAAAGTCTTTCACTGTGTCAAGACCTGCTTGACTTAGCGAAGAATATGCTACAGAATTGCTCAAAGCGAGTGTTGGCATATAGAAAGCAACACTTAGCGAATACAAGGTAAACAGAATGCCGAAATTGGCATTTGTTCCTGTTTCATTGCCATACCACGCTGTAGCTAACATGAATAATCCAGCTAGCAAATGGCAATATCCTAAAAGTCTTTGTGCAGGTATAAATCTATCGGCAATAATTCCCATTATTGCAGGCATAAATATAGATACAATTCCCTGCATTGCAAAGAATATTCCGATGTGGGAACTCATACCTATGTTTCCCAGGTAAATTCCCATACAAGTCAAATAAGCTCCCCAAACCGCGAATTCCAGGAAGTTCATCACTGATAGTCTGATTTTAAGATTCATCTATTATTTTTTTATTTTGCATGCAAAGATAGCGCAAATCGTGAGCAGAACAAAATAAAATACAAAGTTTTTTATTTTTTATAACAAGATGCTGTCTATCTTTAATGTAGTGCTAAGATGATGCTAACTTATGGAACAACTTATATTCATAATGATGAAGATAAAATCAAACGTTATTACCAGCCTAATTCCCTAGAGCTTTTTATTTTTTTTAGCTACGTAGCTACGGCATCTCTTGCGAAGCCTATAAACAGAGGGATTGACGATACGTAGCTAGATCAATTTAGCTTCGTGAGCTACGTTTTAGCTACGTTATCTATTTCTGTATATATAATGTACTTGCATGCACGCGCGCACTTAGGGTTTTGAAAAATATAAGTGTCGAAGTGTTAATGTGATGATTATCAATATTTTATCGACGAATTTGACTAAATAAAGTAACGGTGAGCTGACGATAAAATATCAAGTTTTGCATGCGTTTCTATATAGAAACGCAACTGGTTCCATATAGAAACGCAAACGTTTCTATGATGTTTTACATCCTATTGCTTCGTAAAACGCAATGCATTTCATCGTAAAACGCAATGCAAAATATAGAAAAAACGCATCAAATTTCTTCGTAAAGTGTAATGCAATATGAGGGAATTTCCCTCCATATTTTACCGACGAATAACCGTCACTTTATTCTACCCGAAAAGAGGTATAACAAGTTGATGCTCAAAGGAGAGACACTTCGACACTTGTTTTTACGAAAAAGTCAGAGTGCGCGTGCGCACACACGTGTAATGTATAGCATTAGTAATTAAAACTTTGGCTAACAGTCTAACCTAGATCCCATTGCATGGACAAAAATTTTGCAGTATCTTTGCCAAGAATTCAGTGGAATTCAGCAGAACATTTAAATAAGCTTGAAAATTCTGTTCTCGTTTGATGAATCTATTTACACATCCTCAGTTCCTCAGATGCAGCCAACGATTCTTTGACAAATTTACTTATAAAATACATTCCATCCTTAAATGACACAAAATAACGTAGAGAAGACAGATAAATGTAGAAAATTCAAATCTTCACTGAGAAATCTAGGGGGACAACAGTTTATATTTTGTCGTATAAATGGCACAAAAGTATAACATATAGTTAAAATAGTATTATTGTTTGATGAAATAATTTGTTATTTTTGTGTGATAATATTGAATATGATATAATGAAGAAATTGTTAACGATTTTAGCGGCAGCTCTTTTCTCCGCAAGTGTCAGTGCAAATAGTGGTTTTGTGAAAGTGCAGAATGGGCATTTCATTAGAGATGGTAAACCATATTATTATGTTGGCACTAATTTCTGGTATGGTGCAATCCTTGGTTCTACAGGACAGGGCGGAAACCGTAAACGACTTGTTAAGGAACTTGACAATATGAAAAAACTGGGAATTGATAATCTCAGAATTCTTGTTGGTTCTGATGGCGAGCAAGGAATAAAGACAAAGGTTGAACCTACTTTGCAGAAGTCACCAGGAGAGTATAATGACACCATTCTTGCTGGTTTGGATTATCTGATGAAAGAATTAGGAAAGCGTAAGATGGTCGCAGTATTATATCTCAACAACTCTTGGGAATGGAGTGGTGGATACGGTTACTATCTTGAACATGCCGGATTAGGAAAAGCTCCACGTCCTAATGATGATGGATATCCTGCCTATATGAATTTTGTAGCGCAATATGCAAATAATGAAAAGGCACATAAATTATTCTATGACTATGTGAAATTCATAATAGGAAGAACTAATAGATATACAGGAAAGAAGTATACTGAAGATTCTGCTATCATGAGTTGGCAGATTGGAAACGAACCGCGAGCGTTTTCTGAGGAAGCGTTGCCTGGTTTTGAGAAATGGCTTTCAGAGGCATCAGCCTTAATACGACGCTTGGATAATTATCATCTTATCAGTATAGGTTCTGAAGGTGCTTGGGGATGTGAGGGAAGTTATGATGTTTATGAGCGTATATGTTCTGATAAGAACGTGGATTATTGTAATGTTCATCTCTGGCCTTATAACTGGGGATGGGCTAGTAAGGATAAGCTTGATGAAGATTTGAATAAAAGCTGTGTAAACACCAAAGAATATATTGATAAGCATCTTGCAATATGCAGTAGGATAAACAAACCATTGGTAATGGAGGAGTTTGGATATCCACGAGATGGATTCAGCTTTTCAGCAAATTCATCAACTAAGAGCCGTGACGGATATTATAAATTTGTATTCTCGTTGATATCAGAAAGTGCTAAAGCTAAAGGAAACTTTGCTGGATGTAATTTTTGGGGATGGGGTGGAGGTGCCAAACCGCAACATGAACAATGGCAAGTTGGTGACGACTACACTGGTGATCCCGCACAAGAACAGCAAGGACTGAATAGCGTGTTCATTACAGATAAGAGCACATTACAATTGGTGAAGAAATACAATCTAAAATAACAAAAAAGCGTGTCACACTAAATGACACGCTTTTCTGTTATTATTTGCTTTCAATATATAAGCCATTCAGTTTGCTTAGGAATATCGTGTGTTCATTATTGTAGAACTTCATAAATCCCCGTATTTTGTCATTTCCTTCACCTGGGTATGGAGTGTAGAAATGTCCACTTTTATAATCTTCATGATTTGCTCCGAACATAACGTATGCCAAACGATGATGTTCAACAATAGGCAGCAGTATGTTAGAGAAATAGTTACTGTCTGGTATGCTTTCAATACCTGTTGTGAGACCTAATGTGTTGTTGTGCTCTTGCGCAAAACTTATGGCTTTAGGCAAGAACGTTGCAAGTGTATTCTTGTATTCATTAATATTTATATGCTCTTTTGTCTGCATATATGTTATGTTTACAATCTCTGCATCATCAGGATATCTTTCAAGGAAATTATTGTTTACATAAGTTTCAGAATAACCGAAAATCACGTTTGTGACATCATTGTCATCAAGCATACTTTTAGTGTCCTCATAAAGTTTCTTATATTTGTCAATACTCATGTTGTAATACCATGACTTTCCATCAACAGGATAAAGATACAACACTACGGGGACCTTTATTCCGTATGAGTCTTGCAGACTGCTGATAAAGTTTGAAAGACTTTTGATGTAATCTTTAAGAACATCCTTATTGCCGTTGTAATCAGGAGCTGTCCAGTTCATTACAATCATTGAACCGTGTTTGAAAGCGTTAATGGCATTCTTTGCAATCCAACTGAACTGCAGACCGTCACTATTTATTTTCTTTCCACTCTCTATTCCTGACAGTTCATATCCGTTTAAAGCAGGATTATCGTGGCATATACTGAAGAAGTCACTCCTCGATTTCTCGTTTTTCCATCCGATACCTTCAAGAGTTCCATACATCTGACCAATCATTACACCTTTGTTAGTAAATGTAGTGAGATTCGACTTCATATTTTCTGTGCGAGTTGTACGCCCGCTACTGGCAATCTCGTCGTAAGACATCTTCTTTTTGTCTCCGCATGACGAGATTGCTAAAGTAATCATTAAAGTATAGAATATATATTTTATTTTCATAGTTCTTATTCGTTATATGCATTTTTCATAGCAGTAACAACTGTAGGGAGTGACCATTGTGGAACACTGCGGTCTGTGCCGTCGATGATACTCATCCAGTAGAATGTAGATATCCCATAGGCCTTAGCCTGTTTCACCATATCGGCTGCTTGGTCTGCAGCAGCTTTAATCTGTGTTGTTGTAGATTTCTTACTTACAGATGTCTCACCATGTGTGCCGTATTCACCAACAATTACAGGAATACCCTGACTCACGAAACGAGTGTTAAGACGAGTAAACATATTCTTGATCTCGTTACTACAATCTGTTGTCCACTGTCCATAGTTCTTAAACCAGTTATAAGGATCATAAGTGTGTATTTGTACCGCGATATGTCCACTAACATTGTCAGTTGGAATTGTTAGATTATTTATAGCTACACTAGAGCTGTTTGCTGCATAGGTGTTAACAATGAGGTTACGTGTCGTATTGTTTCCACCAGTAGCTCTTACGGCATTTACGAAACTCTGCGCATAGTTGTTTATTGCTGTATAGCTTGCACTACCTGCTACTGGAGGAGTCCAATTGCTATTTGCGTCAATTATTTCGTTGTAACCTTCGAAGAGTAGATGATGATCATAACCTGAAAATTCGTTTGCAATCTGAGTCCATAAATTCTCAAACTTATCCTTTGTAGAGGTATATACATTTGCGTCTGCCTTAATCCATGATTTGAAACCAGTAGTAGCGTTGTCTGCACCGGTATCTAGATGAGTATTCAGAATACAATACATTCCAGAATTGATTACATAGTCAACAACCTCCTTAACTCTAGCCATCCATTTAGCGTCAACATTCCCATCGGCATCAATATGCTCATACCAAGTTACAGGAACACGTATAGAGTTGAAACCTTCTTTTTTGAGGAATGTCATAAGAGCCTGTGTCGTAACTGGCTGTCCCCATGCAGTTTCATACGCCGATACAGCCTTTCCTGTACCAATATTGTTTGCGTCAAGAGTGTTTCCTAGATTAAAACCAAGTCCCATATTGGCAACTGCTTGCTTTGCTGGTTCATCTATAGTTGTAGAGCTAATATTTACATCGTTTCGTGAAACTACATAACTTTGCTTCATGGCATCTTTCCACCAATCGTCAGAAGGCATGTTCCCTCCATACCACGGCATGAAATATAACCACTTAGCTCCTCCGTTCCATACATCAGATATGTTTGCGAAAGATGACGTATTTGAAACACCACACTCCGACAATGCAACCATCTTGTTGCTATATAGAGAAGTAAGCTGTGTGAATTCAGTCTTGTTTTGTGCGGCTGTATATCCATAAAGGTCACGTCCCACCAAGTCTACATAATTGTCACCAGGGTAGAAAGCATTGTCGTTGTCGTAATTATTACTGTCTCCGTTGTAATTCTGTGCTGTCCATTCCCATATAAGATTATGGATACCTTTTTCTTGGAAATATGTAAACATAGCTTTCCAAAGAGCCTTGTATGTGTCAGGTCCGTCTTCACCCCACCAGAACCATGCAGAACCTGTGTAAGTCTTTGCGTATAAGTTTCCTGCTCCTTCATGGAATGGACGCCATATAGCAGTAACGCCTGCATCCTGAAGTTTCTGCAATATAGCTACAACCTTATCCATCTGCCCATAAAACCATGTGTTTTCCCATTTACCAGAAACAAGCGCATTGGATGCTTTGAATGTTGTTTCAGAAGGTGTGCATGTAACTCCGCTACCATCAGCGCCTATGATAGTTGTTTCTGTCTTTGGTACATTGAAGTGCCACATCAGTGAAACTATACCACCGGCAGTAGCCCATTCTGTAACAGGAGTAATATTGTTATAGTTTATCCAACCATTGTTATCCGGTACGTAAATTTGTATAAAATCGTAACAGTTTATAGCTGGATATTTACCTGTAAGGGTATTTATTTTGTCTGCTTCAGTATGATTCCAATTTACATTAGCCATAATTGAAGACAGTATCTTGCTTCCGTAATTAAGTTTGAGATATTTATAAAGTCGCTTTGTATTGTCTGATGCGGCAGCATCAGCAAGAGTAATGTTGCTGACATCGCTTTCATGATATATGTTGAATACAACATTGCTCACATTGTCAACGCTGAATTCATTGAAGTTTGTGTTTCCGAATGCAGGATCCTGACTGCCGAATTTGTTTCCATTATCATAGAAACTAATAACAGGCAAATCTGTAATCTTCACACTTTTTGAAGTTCCATCTTTTTGGTTTACTGTATAAGTGTCGGTACTTATCTGTGCGTTTGCCGTAAAGAAAATAAGCAAAGATACCAGAGATAAAAATAACTTTTTCATTTTTTGCTTATTTTTAAGGTTTTGTCATTTGCTTTTATAATATAAACACCTCTACCCAAAGAAGAAATGTCTATTATAGTAGAGTTTGAAAGGCTTGTTGTTTTTAGTGTAGTGGTTTTGCCATCTACAGAGAATATCCTAACATTAGCATTAGCGCCCTCAATAATAATTCTGTCGCCTTCTGCGATTATTGAAGAGTTATTCTCAATATTCTCAATTCCTGTTGTTCCTGAAAAAGTGAATGTCTTTATCTTATATAAATCATATTCAGCGGTAGTACTACCGGCAGAGATTGTCATTTTGTTGTTAGACATTGTAATTTGCGGGAGTGTAGAGAGAACAAAAGTCTGAGTAGTGTTATCGCTGAAAGTAATAATCAGTGACTTGTCTTCCGCTTTTGCAACGATGCTACAGAATAAAGCCAATAGTGAGAGTAATAATTTTCTCATAAGCTAATATCTTTTGTTTTAAAAAATGTGGCGCAGAATTACTACTGCGCCACAAATATACTATTTTTTTGTTTAATCAAATACAGATTAATATTTATTTCAACGTAACTTTTGTTATATTGACTTTGCCATCACCAGTTACTATTAATCCTCCTTGTTCAACTAATTGCTTAAGACCAGCTGTTGTTAATGTGTATGAGCAAGATGTTGCTGCACCTGTAAAGTTAATTTGATCGTTTGGTAATGCTACCCAACTGTTTCCTTGTCTCATACTTAGGCAAGCCCAAGATGCAGATGTGTCAGCACAGGTAAAATAGAATGTAATGACTGTTCCTGCACTAACCTTAGACCAATCATATTTACCCCATGATAGTGCGTCTAACCCATTCCAACCGCTAATAACAAAAGTGCCAGTCCAAATAGTCTTTTCTGGAGAAACAGCCGTGATTTTGCATACAACAGTACTTGTTCCGTCTGGAGTTACCATCTTCAGGTCGTAAGTGCCTGCAGCGACAGTTGCTGGAATTTGGAATGTCATAGATGTATTAGTGCGAGCAGAGAATTTAATAACCTTTGTTTCGCCAATAGATACTGTCTCAACATTATTGAAATTCTTACCATTTATAGTGACATATTCACCAATTGTTCCACTGGCATCAGCTGATACAGCAGGAGTAGAAGATGCATTGATTGTGATACCTGTTACGTCAACACTCTCGCCATTCTTAAGAATAAACTTAAGGCCTGTACCTTCAGCAGCTTCAGGAATTGTTAATCCAATTGCTGTTTCTGTTTGTGTCAATGTTGTAACAGTTGGAGATCCGTCACCAGGGAATACAACAGATGCAACAAGGTCAAGGTTGGTACCTTTTATTACAAGAGCATTACCTGCAATGATTGATGTCTGGCTGAATTCTGTTACGACCGGTGCCACAAGTTTGTAAGCTACAGCTACAGTCTTTCCGTTTGCAAGAGATAGGGTGATGTCACCATTCTGTGCTGTTTCTGGAACCGTAGCTACGATTGTAGTTGCTGTTGCAGAATTAATTTTTCCGGTAGCATTTGGAAATGCAATACCAGTAACAAGGTCAAGATCCTTACCAGTTATAGTCACGTTAGCCCCGTTCTTTACAGGATTTGGTGCCGCTACTAGTTCTGTAGGTACAACGGTCTTAATACTTCCGGCAGGTATTTCAACACCAGAACTTGTTACAAGATTAACTTCACCGTCAGTAGCCTTTGAAGGAACAGTAACTTTGATAGACTTACCATCCTGACCAATCGTGAACTTCTCTGCTGTTGCACCAGTGAACTTAACAGAAGCAATCTGGTCAAGGCTTTCACCTGTGATAGTGATTTCGTTGCCAGCCTTTATAGTCTCAGGAGTAAGAGAAGAAACTGTAGGGAGATTTACAACCAAAGCTTCTTTTGTTGATATTTCGTTAGGAGTTGCTGCAAAGTCGGTAAGTTTGAATGAACCTGTCTTTGCTTCCTTAGGAATAGCAACAGTGATCGTGTAACGGTCGTGAGTAGTAAACAGTTTTTCATTAACAGTATCTTTATCAGCGAAGATAATACCGTGGATAAGATTTAGATAGTCACCCTTTATAGTTAAAGTTTGCCCAACACTTCCTGTATAGTTTTTCGCTGTACCAACATAGAACTCTGTGAGTTTGATGTCTTCACGATAAGTGACCGGGGTAACAGATGTAATAACTCCGCCTTTAGCAGTTTTTAGAGTAATGGTACCAGTAGTGCATTTTTCTGCAGGAACCTGAATTGTTATTTCACTCTCGCGTCCACTCTTTAGTACTTCATACTGAGTGATAGGGTCTGCGCCAGGAAGGTCAATCTCACTAATCTGGTCGAGATTACTACCCATAAAATGAAGAGTACCGCCGCGCAATACAGGACAAGGTCCGAAAGATTGGAGAGTTATATCGTTTCCAAATTGGTCGGTATTCAAGTCATCGTTGCTGCAACCTGTCAGCGATAGCCCCGTAAAAGCTATCACTAACATGATGAATATATTATAGTATTTTTTCATATCTAATGTGATTTATAGGTTATTTGTTAGGAACCACACGGATGTTATCTATCTTAATGATAGGGTGGCAGTCCTTACCTGTAGGAGTAACAGTCTTCTTATCATAAGAACCAGTAGTTACGAAGATTGTAAGACTAGCAAAGTCTTCAACGCTAGCGAAAGCTTTCTTTGCGGCATTACCATCCCAATCCTTATTGAAGTCAGCTAGAGGAACTGTAACTGTAATCCATTTTCCATTTGTGTCGTAAGATAGGTTTTCGTTGTTCCAAGGCATATATAATGCACGTCCCCAACTGTCACCATTGCGATAGAAATTGTTGTTGGCTGTAAGTGTCGTAACCTTATCTGTTCCTGCAAATATAATTTGCATAGGAGCCGCACACCAAGGATTTGATGAAGGAATATACATTTCAAATTTTATACTCTTGTTTTTCCAATCAGTAAAGTCTGCTACATCATTCAATTTAGGACCATCAGCATCAAAAGTATTGTTCCATGTACCAGCCCAATACTCGAATGAGAAGTTACCTTCGTTCCAAGTTCCCTCTTTAGGCATGTCGGCATTACCTAGCATAAGATAGTTCCCAGAAAGAGAGGTCCCATCTTTCGTTATAACCTGTGGATGCCAACCATGGTTACCAAGAATATTAACTCCGTTCCAAGGGGTATCGAAATCGAATAGCATACCACGTTTATCCTTATATTGGAAAGGTGCCTTTGTTGTACCATATTTTGTTGTAATAGAGAAATTTTTTCCTGTTGGAAGGTCACTAGGCATAGTAAATGTGATACTTGTCTTGGTGATACTTAGGATAACTGTTTTTGGCAATGTATAATCATTACCAACCTTTATGCTTAATGGATAGTTGCTGTAATCAAGGAAGTAGTCACCAGTAATAGTAACAGTCTCACCTGCGGCAGCCCATTCATTGCTCATAGAACTGATAGTAGGAGGAGGAACAATAACCTTGAAATCATAAGGTATAGTGTCGTTCTTTGTTGTTATTACATACAATTTATCAGATACAGTTGACGGAATTGTTTTAGGAACTGTAACGATAAGAGTGTTGTCTGTGATGTAACTGGTGTTCAAGACTGCTTTTTGATCGTTGAAAACCAATTCCTTTACACTGCGTAGGTTGTTACCTACCAAGCATATAGCGCTGCTCATAGAGGCTGATGTAAGGAGGGAATCCTTACTTGCTACATCAACTGGACGTATATAATTAATACTAGGCGTAGCAGTGGTTGTCTCATATTTGTCAGGCTCGTCTTCGCAAGATGTAAAGCCGATGCTAGCAGTCGCAAGAACAACCATCAACGTCCATTTTATATTCTTTATTTTCATATTCTTAAATTCTAAAGGATTAATAGCTGTATGTATTACGTACATCAACATGAATAGGTGTGGCGTTGCTACCCAAGTTTGGATTCAAGGCTACATCTTCAGTTGGATAAGGGAGTATGAAACTAGATGCAGTAACGTTTGGTGCAATTGTCTTGCTGTCGTATTGAATCTGAGATCCATCCCAAACACCAGACTCATAATAAGTCTTGTAAGCTGTATCACAGTTCCACATCGCATTTCTGCGCTGTGCTGTAAGTTCCTTGATACATGCGGCAACATCATAGTAGCTGCGGCGTACGTAATCATACCAACGGTCACCTTCACCTGCAAATTCAAGACGACGCTCTTTCCATATATCGTCAAAAGTCAGACTTGTTTTCTCTATGTCTGTAGGAACTGCGCGCTGATGAACGGCATTGAAAGCTTTAAGAGCATCTGTGTTTGTTGTGTTGCCAAGAAGGACTTCTGATTCAGCAAAAATAAGATAAACGTCAGAAAGTCTAAGAATATGTGTGGCAAGTGCGTTTGCCATACGTGCAGGAGTGATATTCATCTCTGCAATATGGTCAGCATTATCACCATAAAGATTCTTAACGTTGTTGCCACCGCAAGGACCTTGACATACACCTGTTGCAGCCTTGTTGTAAGTTTTGTCATACCAGAACTGCAGATAGCTGAATCCTTTCTTGTTATTTTTCATTGTATGGTCGCGCCAGAAATAACTGTATGTATCACCAGCCATCATAATAGTAGCTTTGCGACGAATATCTTTGTCAATTCTCTTAGATGGATCTGTTGCTGGTGAAATGGCAAATGCATCCATAAGGTCAACAGATGGACCACCATAACCGCCCCAGCAGTCACCGTTTTCATCAAAACCTTCAGGTGCAAGGTCACTTTGTAATGTATTCTGACAAGTCCAGTGAGCACCAACAGTCCAACGCCAAGTAAACAGACTTTCATCACTAGCGTTTTTGCTTCCACGGAATATATCTTCATAGTTGGCTAAGAGTGTACGACCAGAATTGTCGATAACATCCTTTGAATATTCGGCAGCCTTTGTAAGGTCATCTTTGTTTAACGTACCAGAAACGCCAGCCTTAGTAAGGTAAACCTTAGCAAGTAAACCTTCAGCGCAATAATAATCTATACGACCAGTAGTGCTCTTAATACGAGGAAGAAGAGACATCGATTTCTCTAAGGTCATAATGATATAATCATAAACATCAGACTTTTCAACCTTACTCAAAGTATTATAGTCACCATTCTTGATGTTGTCCGAGTTGTTGTGAACGATAGGCACGTCACCGAAAGTGCGTACGAGGAAGAAATATGACATAGCCTTCCAAGCAAGACATTCGCCCATGCATTGATTCTTCACAGCCTCAGAAGCCTTGGCACCCTTTAATGACTGATAAACAGTGTTGGCATGTCCGATAACAGCCCAAAGTGAATAAGACATATTAATAAGATCCTGATCGGTACCATTTACACTGAAGTTCATGTATGGACTAGAACCCCAATACATATTACCAGACATAACTTCACCGATCTTGATGAAACCGCGCTGGAAATCATACCATGGAGAATTATACAGATAGTCAACACCTGAAATACAGGCATCATCTGAAGTATAATAATTCTCGGTGTTGTAATTATCCTCTACAGGTCTGTCAAGGAAGTCACTACAAGATGACATTCCGAACCCAAGGAATATTGCAACAGCTGCATATTTTATATTTTTAATTTTCATATTGTATTATATGTTTAGGTTTTTAGAATGATGCATTCAGACCGAATGTGAATGATGTTGGTGATGGGTAACGACCGTTATCGAGACCAAATACATTTGCACTGGCTGTTGAAAGACCTATTTCAGGATCATAACCATCATACCCTGTGATAGTGAACAGGTTGGTTGCATTGAATGTAAGACGAAGGTTTGTGAGGCCAAACTTTTGGATTAGTTTCTTGTCGAAAGTATATCCAAGAGTTACACTCTTTAGGCGCAGATAAGATCCATTTTCTATATAACGGCTACTAAAAGCGTCGTTATCATTAGGGTCGTTGATAGAAGCACGTGGCAATGATGCATCTGGATTAGAAACCATTACATTTGCTATGTTATCATACCAAGTTCCTGTTACGTTACCGTCAATGGCTGTGAGTCTTGCACGATTGTTAATATCTACTAGTTGGTTACTCCAAGGACTGCTCATGTGAGTAAGTTTCATCTTTAGGTAGTTGGCAACCTTGTTGCCTACATTGCCATTGATAAATAAGTTAAGGTCAATGTTTTTGTAACGCAATGTGTTGTTCCAACCGAATGTCCATTTTGGAAGTGGTGAACCAATGTTAGTCTTATCTTTTTCATCAATAACACCATCACCATTTACGTCTTTATACTTTATGTCACCTACATTTGTAGTGTTGTTTTTATAGTCTTTAGGATTTGTGCTCCATGACTTCTTTCCGCTTGCATCAGTAACAATAGGATTAGTTTTATTACGAACATCCGCAGGAGAATTCAGGATATCTTGGAAATTTTGATATATACCGTCAACTATATATCCATAGAAACCATACAAACTTTCGCCTGGAGTACTACGACTTACAACGTCTGACCACTGACCGTAACCAAGTAAGGCGGTACTTCCTGCAAGACTTTTCAATTTATTTCGATTAATAGAAACGTTAATATCAGAATCCCATTCGAAGTTCTTGTTAACGATTGGTTTTGTATTAAGTGCAAGCTCAATACCATGGTTTTCTATGCTACCATAGTTTCCATAAGGAGCAGCAAGAGCAGAAGAAGAATTGCCACTTGTACCCATGATAGAAGGTAAAATAAGCTGCATTAGCATATTCTTAGATTCCTTCTTATACCAGTCTACAGTGAAGTTTACGCGATTGTTGAACAAACCAAGATGATTCCTTCTTATACCAGTCTACAGTGAAGTTTACGCGATTGTTGAACAAACCAAGAT
>Ga0183099_1000347_pt1 | contig 35993 bp, 37 predicted proteins | sample Biomet1_FD_127788 | JGI IMG/M metagenome (GOLD analysis project Ga0183099, IMG submission 127788) | Microbial communities from bioreactor (seeded with anoxic lake sediment) at LBNL, California, USA - Biofuel metagenome 1 | ecosystem: Engineered > Bioreactor > Anaerobic > Unclassified ... | reverse complement strand
ACAGCTCTCTTATAGATTATTCTTTACGTAATTAACCAAACCATCATTTTCAATAATTTTTGTGATGAATTCAGGGAATGGCTCCGCCTGATAAGCTTCGTTCTTTGTTATATTTTTGATTTCCCCAGTTTTAAAATTGACCTCGACTTCATTTCCTGCCTCAATCTTTCGCGCTGCTTCTTCACATTCCAAAATTGGTAATCCTGTATTGAAAGCATTGCGGTAAAAGATTCTTGCAAAGGTTGGCGCGATGACACAGCTTATTCCAGCTGCTTTGATTGCGATCGGTGCATGTTCTCTGGAAGAACCGCAGCCAAAATTCTTTCCCGCTACGATGATATCTCCCTCCTTTACCTTGGATACAAAACCTGCATCAATATCCTCCATGCAATGTTTTGCAAGCTCCTTCGGTTCCGAGGTGTTCAGATGTCTTGCAGGTATGATAACGTCGGTATCGACATTTTCTCCGTATTTAAAAACTGTTCCCATATTCTCATTCCTCTCTTTTTTATTCTTCACGTGGGTTATTAAATAAAGATTTATTTATAACCTTTCTGGATTGAATATCTTTCCTGCAATAGCAGAAGCCGCAGCAACTGCCGGGCTGGCAAGGTAGATCTCCGAATCAACATGCCCCATTCTTCCGACGAAATTTCGGTTTGTGGTAGCAACGGCTCTTTCCCCTGCTGCCAAAATTCCCATATGTCCTCCGAGACATGGTCCGCAGGTAGGCGTTGAGAATACCGCTCCGGCTTTGATAAAGATTTCCGTGTAGCCCTTTTTCACACATTCCAGATAAATGTCCTGCGTACCCGGGAATATGATCAGTCTCAGATTTTTTGCCACCTTTTTACCCTTCAGAATCTTGGCGGTGACCTCCATATCCTCCATTCTTCCGTTTGTACAGGAACCGATGACGACCTGATCAATTTTAATATCACCTATTTCATCGATGGTCTTTGTGTTTTCAGGAAGATGAGGGAAGGCTACCGTAGGCCTGATCTTGGAAAGATCAACCACATAGGTCTCTTCATACTCCGCATCCTTATCCGGTTTGTATACTTTGATCTTCTTTTTAAAGGCTTTATTCTTGTTCTTATGCTCCTTCATGTAATTTTCTGTTATTTCGTCCACCATGAAGATGCCGTTCTTTGCACCCGCTTCAATGGCCATATTCGCCATGGTTAGTCTGTCGTCCATCGAGAGATTCTTCAATCCGGCGCCCATGAATTCCATGGATTTGTAGAGTGCTCCGTCTACACCGATCATTCCGATGATATGAAGGATTACATCTTTTCCGCTCACCCATTTGGTCGGTTTTCCGATCAATTCGAACTTGATTGCGGAAGGAATCTTGAACCATGCCTTTCCTCTTGCCATTCCGGCTGCCATATCGGTCGAACCGATCCCTGTAGCAAACGCACCAAGTGCCCCGTAGGTGCAGGTATGCGAATCCGCGCCAATGATGGCATCTCCGGCCACAACAATGCCCTTTTCCGGCAGCAAAGCGTGCTCGATTCCCATTTGGCCTACTTCAAAGTAGTTTTCGATCTCCTGATCCATTGCAAATTCACGGAGCATCTTGCATTGCTCTGCGGCCTTGATATCCTTGTTCGGAGTAAAATGGTCGGGAACCAAAACCACTTTGTTCACATCAAAGATCTTTTCCGCACCCATTTTTTTAAATTCCTTGATTGCGACAGGACCGGTGATATCATTTGCGAGTACGATATCAAGATCTGCCTCGATAAATTGTCCTGCTTTCACCTTTTTCAAACCGGCATGAGCTGCCAGTATTTTTTGTGTCATCGTCATTCCCATAGTGCTTCCTCCTCTATTATTCTCAGATTTACTGCTGACTGTGATTCTGTTTGTCATAGAACATTCTGTTTACTGCATTGATATAGGCATGGATGCTGGCTTCGATCACGTCTGTTGACAGGCCTCTTCCGGTATAAACATTCCCTTCCGTGTCGCTGATCTTAACCAGTGCATCACCCTGAGCATCCTCACCTTCTGTTACGGACTGAAGCTGATAATCCTCCAGTTTCAATTCCATACCGACGATTTTCTCGATCGACTTAAATGATGCATCGATCGGTCCCCTCCCTCTGGAGACCTTTTCGATTGTTTTTCCGTCCCTGATCATCTTCAGCACTGCAGTGGATGTGATGGAATTTCCGCTGTTGATGACAAAGCTTTCCAGGCGGTAGGTCCTTGGAACCTGGACGGCGTCCTTCGCAATCAAAGCTTCAATATCGCGGTCAAATACACTTTTTTTCTTATCGGCAAGGTCTTTGAACTTCATGAACAATCTGTCAATATCCGCTTCTGGAAGATCGTATCCAAGATTTTTAACCTTGCTTCGGAATGCATGCTTCCCGGAATGCTTGCCAAGTACCATATTATTTTCATTTAATCCGACGGATTCCGGCGTCATGATTTCATAGGTTTCCTTATTTTTCATCACACCATGCTGGTGGATTCCGGATTCATGCGCAAAGGCATTTTCTCCCACGATCGCCTTGTTCGGCTGCACCTTTACGCCCGTAATTCTGGAAAGTAAGCTGGATGATCGAATGATCTCATTTGTTACGATCCTGGTATCCGCATTAAGGATATCCTTTCTGGTATGAAGCGCCATTACGATCTCTTCCATTGCTGCATTTCCGGCTCTTTCACCGATACCGTTGATCGTGCATTCTATCTGTGTCGCTCCGGCATTGATGGCTGCCAGGGAATTTGCCACTGCAAGACCAAGATCATCATGACAGTGTGCTGATAATGTCACGATATCAAGCGAAGGTGCATACTCTCTTACCTTCATCAGGAAATCATAATACTCTTCCGGTGTAGTATATCCCACCGTGTCCGGCAGATTGATCGTGGTTGCACCCGCCTTGACGACCTCTTCAATGATCCTTGCAAGAAAGAGGGGATCGCTTCTGGTCGCATCCTCTGCAGAAAATTCCACATCACTGCAATATTTTTTTGCATGCTTCACCATTGCGATGGAACGCTCCAGAACCTCTTCCGGCGTCATCTGCAGCTTATATTCCATATGGATCGGAGAGGTGGCGATAAATGTATGGATCCTCGGTGATACTGCTCCGGAAACTGCTTCCCATGCTCTGTCAATATCTGTCTCTGTTGCTCTTGCCAGACTTGCCACAGTACATTCCCTGATCGTCTCAGCAATGGTCTTTACGGAAACAAAATCCCCCGGTGAAGATATCGCAAATCCGGCTTCGATAATATCCACCTTCATTTTTTCAAGCTGTTTAGCCATTTCAATTTTTTCTTTTAAATTCATACTGCAGCCCGGTGACTGTTCTCCGTCTCTTAATGTAGTGTCGAAAATTTTTACCATTTTAGTCATTGGTTTTTTCCTCCTAAATCATCAATCTCTGCGCTTCAGTTGTTTTTTGATTTAATGTTGGAAATACAAAAATCCCTGAAGCTTCTATCAAAAGCTTCAGGGACGATTTCATTACCGCGGTACCACCCTGATTACTGTATCATTACAGTCAACTCACCGGATTCCAACAAATCCTCGGCCTTGATAACGGGGCCTGCCGGGTCACCTTAATGGCTGGTGCGTTAGGGCGCCTGCTCAGGAGCGAGATTCATTTTTCACACGTATCGGATTCCAGCATCCCCGACTCTCTGTAAACGTTCATTAAGAAAAATAAAAACTCCGTCATAGCATTTATTGCTAGTAGTATATTAAATTACAGTTTGTTTTAGTCAACCAAAAAATTATAGAAATCCAACATATCGGTCATCCGGCTCGGTTTCAGGTTCATGCGGTTCATCCACTTCAAACTCATCGTCCTCCGGTGCTTCGATATCATCGATATCTTCAGGATCTGTTTTAATTTCACAAATTGTACCATCTAAATACTCGTCGATTTCTTTGTTTTCTCCGCAAGGGTTCTTCCTTTCCATTTCTTGTACTGGCATAAGCTTAACTCCTCTCATCAAATATACATAACAAAGATATTAATTGTTTAGTTATTGTATACCTGATTTGAGGTATGTACAAGTATTGTTACCCCGACCGAATACGACACCAAAACCTATATTTTTCAACAGAAAATTTATTTCTTAGCCCAAGGCTTTTTGGATTCTTCGAATTCATCTTCAATTTCCTGAGAAACCTTCGTACAAAGGCTGAAGATAATAATCGCTGCGGTGGATGCGATAAAGCCCGGAATAATCTCATATACGGAGAAAATCCCCCCGTGTGCTTTCATGGAATACCAGAACAGGTCCACAACCCCGCCGACTATCATACCGCCGATCGCACCCTGAACCGTGATACGCTTCCAGAACAGGGAGAAAAGAATCAGCGGACCGAATGCAGCTCCAAAGCCGCCCCATGCACAAGCCACCAGTCCGAATACAGAGCTGTTGGCATCCATTGCAATTGCAATGGCAATCAATGAAATCACCAGGACTGTGATTCTGCTGACCCATACGATTTCTGTACCATTTGTACTCTTTTTAAATAACAAGGCATATAGGTCTCTGGATGCGGAGGATGCGGTTACCAGCAACTGTGAGCTCGCCGTGCTCATAATTGCAGCCAAAATAGCTGTCAACAGGATGCCTGCGATCACATCAGGGAACATTGCATTGATCATGGTCATATAAATGGTTTCTCCGTCTGTCAAGTCAGGCATGTAAGCTTTGCCAATCACGCCGATTGCAACAGCGGCAGTTAACGTAATAATAACCCATATCATAGCGATGATCCTTGATTTTCTGATCATATCAGGTGACTGGATCGCCATAAATCTTGCCAGGATATGCGGCTGTCCGAAATATCCAAGACCCCATCCGAGGCCGGAAGCCAGCAGCATTGAATCAATAGCACCGTTCTTCATAGGAAAGAATCCTAAGGATTCCGGTGTAAGCTGTGCGAGACGAGTGCTAACTTCACCGATTCCGCCCATCTCATGCATAGCCATAAAAGGAACGGCAAGAAGTGCAAAAAACATGATCCCGCCCTGGATCGCATCGGTCCAGCATACTGCGGAAAAACCGCCTAGCGCAGTATAGGAAACGATGATCGCAGCTCCCAAAATCAGACCTGTGGTGTAATTTAATCCAAACACAGTCGAAAACAGTTTGGCTCCTGCAGAAAACTGTGATGAAGTATAGACAAGGAAAAAGATTACGATAAATACCGCTGAAATGATTCTTAAGATATGCTTGGAATCTTTAAACCGATTTTCCAGAAAGTCAGGAATAGTAATGGAATTGCCTGAAACCTCCGTATATTTTCTGAGTCTCTTTGCAACAAAGAGCCAGTTAAGGTATGTACCGATCACTAGTCCGACAGCTGTCCAGATTGCTTCCGAAGTCCCGGTATAGATGACATACGCCGTGCCCGGAAGACCGATCAATAACCATCCGCTCATATCGGATGCTTGTGCAGACAATGCGGTAAGCCAGCTTCCTAAATTTCTCCCACCCAAAAAATAGTCATTGAGGTTGCTTGTTTTACTATAAAACTTGAGCCCAATGGCTACCATTAACACTAAATATAAAATAAAAACGATTGCAATTGTTATCAATTATTATCCACTCCTTCTAATTTCTTTTGGATCAATTTCAATGCCGTTTCGGCATCGCTGATATCGAATGTTCCGTTTAATTTCATTTGTATATCATAAACCTGAACAGGAATCGCAAGCTCGTCATTCTCTCCGCTTCCGGTATTGATGATAAAAAACTGCAGATTCTGTTTAACGGATTTGTTTTTCTGATCTACCGTTTCAGTGACTCTGTCCTGAAAACCAACAAACTGGATCTGCTGGTACGGACATTCATAGGTATGCTGAAACTTGGCGGTTCCGTTTCTCATATTAAAAATACTGGTATAAATGTATAGATCCTCTTTTCCAAAATAGAGCGCCATGACGGAGAAATTGGAATACCTGATTTTTCCGTCGTCTCCAAGCTTCCATTGAAGCGGCAGGTTTACATTATGAACATAGTCTCTCGGTCCTTTCACCAAAACCATTTCCATCTCATCAATGTTTTCCTGAGTCAGCTTGATAACATTCTTTTTCAGCAAAGAATTACTTGCTTTTTTCAGGCCCTCGATGTCATATTCCAATATTTCATCGTGGACCTTATCGGGGACAGGCTTACGTTCCATCCTTGATTCCTTCATCATTTCATAAAGGCCCTTCCCAAACAAAACGATACCGAATGCAGCCATGATCCAGCAAACATATTTCAGAGGCAAGCTGGAAGTGGAATACAAAAAAAGCCTCGGAAAGATGAATCCTCCAAAAAATACAGCCAGAAGCCCCCCACTACGATACCGAAGCCTTCCTGTGTCCAGATATTCTCCGGTCCCAAAAAATAATGGCGGACGGAGCCTCTTCTTAATAGTTCCTTTACCTGCTCCTGCTCTTCAGAAACGGCTTTTAAATGCCTCTCGTTCTGTTCTGCCGGCTTTTCCTGTTCGATCATATCTTTTTGTTTCAATGTATTTTCCTTTTCCATCGCCTATTCCTTTGGTATGATTTTTTTTACTCTTTTTTCCAGGTCCGGTCTGTTGATCCAGATCTGAGCATTGCACTTGTTGCATTGTATACGAAAATCCATTCCGGAACGCAGAATGGTAAAGCTGTTACCGCCACAAGGATGCTGTTTTCTCAGTTCAACCACATCCCCAACATTCAATTTCAATGGCATAACATCCTCCTCACATACATTTATTTCGTTATTTTTTCAATTCCCATGTATGGCTGCAGAACCTTTGGAATCAGCACAGATCCATCTGCTTGCTGATAGTTTTCAAGAACCGCAGCGCAGGTTCTTCCTGCTGCAAGGCCGGAACCGTTGAGTGTGTGAACATACTCAAGTTTGCTTTTTGAATCCGGACGATATCTGATGTTGCCTCTCCTTGCCTGATAGCTTTCAAAGTTGCTGCATGATGATATTTCAACATATCTTCCATAGCTTGGCATCCAGACCTCGATGTCGTAGGTCATGGCGGAAGAGAAGCCCAGATCTCCTGTGCTCAGCTTTACAACACGATATGGAATTTCAAGACGCTTTAAAACCTCTTCTGCCGCTAAAAGCAGTGATTCCAATTCTTTGTAGGAATCTTCAGGTTTCGTAAACTTAACAAGTTCGACTTTGTTGAATTGATGCTGTCTGATAAGTCCTCTGGTATCTCTTCCTGCAGAACCCGCTTCTTTTCGGAAGCAAGGGGTATAGGCAGTATAGTAAACCGGAAGTTCTTCTGCATTCATGATCTCATTCATTCTCAGATTTGTTACAGGAACTTCTGCAGTTGGAATCAGGAAGAAGTCCTTTGCAGGAACCCAGAACATATCATCTTCAAATTTTGGAAGCTGCCCTGTTCCGATCATGGAATCCCTGTTTACCATGAAAGGAGGAAGGATTTCCGTAAAGCCATGCTCTTCCGTATGAAGGTTCAGCATGAAGTTGATAATGGAACGTTCCAGTCTTGCACCCATTCCTTTGTAGACAGTAAATCTTGTTCCGGCGATCTTGGCTGCTCTTTCAAAATCCAGGATGTCAAGATCCTGACCTACATCCCAGTGTGCCTTGTATTCAAAATCGAAAACACGAGGCTCACCCCATCTTTTCACTTCCACATTATCCGCATCACTCTTACCAACCGGTACGGATTCATGCGGTGTATTTGGTATATTCAACAATGCATTTCTCAGCTGCTCTTCAACTTCGCTGACTTCTCCGTCCAGTTTTTTGATTTCGTCAGAAAGCTGTTTCATTTCTTTCATCAGTTCTGTTGTGTCGATTCCTTCTTTTTTCAGTCTTGGAATCTCTCTGGAGTCCTGATTCTGTTTATTTTTCATTTGTTCAACTGAGGCAAGGATGCTTCGTCTTTTTTCGTCAAGCGCCAAAATCTGGTCGATTCCGAAATCTCCCTGTCCTCTGGACTCAACAGCCTTTTTAACTTGATCAAAATTTTCTCTGATTCGCTTAATATCTAACATCACTTTCTCCTTTACAACAAATTTTATAGCAAATTCTTTTTATAAATGATATACGTATCAACCAATTCCTGGACTTTATCCTGCATTTCCAGCTGCAGATCTGATGCCTCGTCATAATTCTCAGCGTCCAGAGCGATCTTGATTCTTGTCAGCAGGCATTTGTTCGTGATCCCGTCCTGTCCGAGGTAAACTCTTAACTCCTGAATTCTATTCCAGTTGCGCATATCAAAATCAACGCAGTCATGGTCAAGATGCATTTTTTTGCATTCTCTTACGACCTGCATCGTATTTGGAATGATCCTATTGTGAAGCTCCGTCGCCCATGCGCCGACAGTTGCTTCCTCATAGGATTCCAACGTGATCTGATCCATGACTCCTTCTCTCATGAGCACTTTAAGCTTTTCCGGATATTTATGAAAGGCCCGGATGTTCTCCCATACTGTTGCCGGGGCTTTGCTAAAGAGACGATCTCTTTCCTGCTGAGTATATTCTTCAAATACATCTTTTTCGCTTCTGTAAGCTCTCTCTGTTTCAAGATAAAAATCCTTGTCCCCTTCCTTCTTGGACAAGGAGGCCTCCAGTTCTTTCGGTGTCTTCTTAGCATTAAGAGCAGCGGTAATACCGTCCAGCATTGCCAGGTAGGAAGTTGCCAGAACCAAATAGGTATCACTTTTCGGGTTTGGTGCTCGCAATTCAAATCTGGTCGCCAACGGATTTTTCACATCACGGACCAATCCAATCAGCACCGTTCTGTTTCTGGACGGCGTTTGAGCGGAATGTCCGATGGAAGTAACGATACAGACCGGAGCTTCAAAACCCGGCTTCAATCTGTTCAATGCATCATTGGAGGATGCGACAAACGGATTCACTACTTCATAATTTTTCAATATTCCAATCAGTGCCCCAAATCCGATCGGATTCAGGAAATCCTTGTTCATTTCCTTCGGTGCAAAGAGGTTGATTATTTTACCGTTTTTCAGTTTCGCAGAAACTCCCATATGGGTATGCTCACCGTTGCCGGCAACACCTTCCATCGGTTTTGCCATAAAAGATACATCAAGGCCATGAGCGCGGAATATATCCTTTACAACATATTTCACCTGATTTTCATTGTCTGCAGCCTGAAGTGCGGAACTGTATTCCCAATCTATTTCAAGCTGCTCCATAACGTGATCGAATTCCCCGGAGTTGCCGAGCTTGGCTTTTACTCCGCCGACCTCTTTATGTCCCATCTCTACTTTAAATCCGTATCGCCCCAGGATCATCAATGATTTTTCTAAAGCTGTCCTAACCGGTCCTATTGTTCTCTTCCAGTACTGCTCTTTTAATATCTGCGAAGTGGAAAGCTGCTCTCTGTCTGCTTTGTCATCCGGTGTTCTCACCCAGAATTCCAGTTCTGTCGCAGCAGTCAGTACAATATCATCGATCTCATCCAGTGATTCGATATTCAAATATTCGAATACATAAGGATTCTTGGAAAGCAAACCTAACAATTCGCTTTTGAACGCCTTTACCGCATCCCTGAGAATAACCCTTGAACCCACCTCCGACTTATCATCATGAATCAGAAAAGATGGAATTCTGAGGGTACCGACAGGAAGCCTGGTATCCTCTGTGATATAGCTAAAATTATAGTCAACATACCAGTTCACATATAAATCCGGTATGATATCCACTTTTGCATTGTTCAGCTCCGCTATCTTTGGAAGCACTACACTGGAACCGTCCGTCTGGACTCCCTGTTCCAAAAACTTTCCCAAATCTTTAAGAAACAATTCTACAGGTATCTTCTCATCCGTATCATGCCCACCAATATCCAAACCAACGAGAGATACAAATTTTACCTCTTTGTGCTGGTTTAACAGCTCCGTAATCTCCTTCTGTGAATGTTTTTCTGCGGGGATATTAAACAGCATTTTATCTATCATCATCTCTCCTCAGCTCCTTTCATTTTTTACTTTAATTTGATAAACTCTTAAAATATTATTATACCTTTTTCAACGATTTTTTTCCAGCATTATTTCTAATTTCACGTTCTTTTAAAATATCCAGGATTTTCTCACAGACAAGTTTCTGTACATAGCCGGAAATAGCAAATCTCATGGCTGTTGCTGCCAGTTCGCCATTGTCGGTTTCCTTCTTCAGATGCACCTTCAACTGCTCTGAGGTCTGAAGAAAGGCTTCATTGAGCTGTTTTAGAAATTCTTCATAAAACTCGTGTGCATTCGAAATATTATCCTGATGCTTCATCAGACGATCCGTATCCCCCACACTCAACACCTGCTTCAGGGAACAGATAGCGGTCAGATAAACCAGATGATCCTTTGTGTATTTCTTGCTGTTCGCACGGGGCAGGAGCCCACTTTTTATATAATTATTGATCATTGCACCGGTCAGCTGCTCCTCGTCGGGAAGCAGGGAATGCTGGCGTTTCATATAGCCCAATACCTGATCCCTGTACAGCTCAATGTCCGGAAGCTTATCCCAGTCCACCGGCCGTTCCTCCGACAAACGCCCGATCAGTTCTGAAAGATCCTTCATATTTCCATTCCTTTCGATTATTTATTCTAGTATTTTATTTTATCATACTAATAATGTTATGAAAAATAATTTTATTGTTAATAATATATATTGATATTTTTATTATTGCGTAATATAATAATGAATATTACATTACAAGTTTTTTATTCTGGGGGTGGGATGGCTATGATAAACTCTGTTTGTATTTTTGGGGATTCCGTGGCAAAGGGCGTGATTTATGATGCCGTAAAGAATAAATACAGTCTGCTGAAAGAAAGCTTTGCAAACATCGTGCAGCAAAAACAACGTATTTTGATTTCAAATTACGCTAAATTCGGCAGTACGATCTCCACAGGAAGCTCCATTCTGGGCAGACACCTGAATGAGCTGCAGCAATATGACTACATTTTGCTGGAATTTGGCGGAAATGACTGTGATTATGACTGGTCTTTGGTCTCGGAAAATCCATATTTACCACACATCTGCAACACACCGATCCGACAGTTTCGCGAGGAATACCTCACTCTGGTCCGACGAATATTGCAAAACGGAGGAACGCCGGTGCTGCTCAATCTGCCCCCTATCGATGCAAAACGCTACTTCCACTGGATCAGCCGGGGGCTGAATGCTCAAAACATTTTAAATTTCCTGATTGAAATAGAAACGATCTATAATTGGCAGGGTCTATACAGTTCGGTAGTTGACGAAATTGCTGAAGAAGAAAAAATTCCCATGATTGATATTCGGTCCGCTTTTTTAAAGAATAATGACTATCGTGAATATTTATGCGAAGATGGAATCCATCCAAACAAAAAGGGGCATTTGCTCATTTCTAAAGCAATTGAAGAAAAGGCATTTTAAATGAAAGGAAAAGCAGCTGTTTCAATATAAATTTTATTTATTCCATAAAGGCATAGGTACCTTTTTGTATGTTCTTACAGGAATAGAGTGCCCTGTCTGCAGCCTCGTAGAGCTCGTCATAGGTGTTACCGTCTTTTCCGTATATTGAAATGCCGATGCTGGTAGAGACCTTGACGTCCTTTTTTTCATCTATCTTTTTGTCTTTGAAGATATCGCAGATCGCCTTTGCCTTTTGTGTAACCAATTCTAAGCTGTCCATATTTTTCATTAAAATCATAAACTCATCGCCGCCGATCCTACCTTTGATGTCCGAGGTGCGGAAGATATTGTTGATACCGGCACCAAGCTCAGCGATTACCTTGTCCCCCAGCCTATGGCCGTAATCGTCATTAACACCCTTGAAATCATCGATATCTATAATAAGCATTGCATGCTTTCCGGATTTTCCCTCGTTCTCAAGATAATTATTGATCAGGTTCTTTGTTGTTTGTTTGTTGTAAACACCTGTGGCGGAATCTTTCACTGCCAATTCCATCAGGTGCTCCATTTCCTTTCTTTTCTGATCAATATTCACGAATTTTCCGATTACCCTGATCATGTTTCCGTTACAGTCATAAACGCCGATCATATAAATACGGGTCCAAAGATAGCTTCCATCCGACTTAATGATACGGACCTCTGTCTCGCAAAGCTCTCTCTCTCTTTTCATTTCCTCATAAAATTTAACAAACTGCAGGGTGTCGTCCGGATGGACATAATCACTTTCCAGAGCCCCGAGAAAGCCCTTTTTCGTTGGCTGGTAGCCAAAGGTTTTTTCAAAATTTTCGGTGTGCAGATAGGTTTTTGTGATCGTGTTATATTCAAAGATCATGTCATTGGTTTTCTCCATGATCAGCCGATAGCTTTCATCGTTGACCGACTGCTGTTTGATCCGCCTTTCAAGCTGCTTTAAGCTTTCGTTTCTTATAAAAATAACATATACCGCCAATGAAATAATAATAATCAGAGCATAAAGAATGGATGGTACGATGTCGTCATAGACTCCGGCCGTCTGCTCCTCTGCAATGCTGGTTGGAACAATGGATATCATATACCAGTTGTTGAAGTCGATCGGCGTATAGCTGATATAAGAGCCGTTGTTTCCAGCATGATATTCAATGGTTCCGCTTTTATTATCCTGGATATCCTTTTTCAGCCTGTCGCCGGCAGATCCTTTCAGTGCCCAGCTGTCCGAAAGTGCTTCAACCACCGCATACTGGGAAAAGGCTCTTGGTGTGCCGTCACCAGCAAATATGATATTGCCTCTACTATCAGATATGTACGAGTATCCTTTGTTGTCAAAGGCCTCAGGTATTACAAAACCGTCAAAAAATTCATAGTTATAGTAAACCACCAGCGCCCCGACGATGGACATATTCCTTACAATCGGAGTGGCATAAACATTTGCGGTCTGATTATTGATGCTGCGTGTATTGCTCCCGGAAAAACTGGCTCCTCCCCGCATTACTTTCTGAATATACTTCCAGTCATTGGCAAGCTGCATCTGGGTTTCGTATTCAATATTATTTTCCTTTGTTATAAACGCGATCGTCCCGTCCTGAAGCACGACACCCATTTTTATGTATTTACTGTTTTGGCTTTCGTTCTGAATGGCCTTCAGGATCTTGTCCGTTTGAAAATCGTCGAGATTGCCGATCATTCGCGCAAGCAATTCCAGCGACTCAAAGTTGCTGTTGATTTGACTGTTCATGATATCGGCGCTTTGTATGGTGATTTTAGATAAATAGGCTTTGCTGATATCCGAAATTTTATGATCGATATATCTGGAATGAAAAATGGATATCGCAAAAATAGAGACTATACAAAGAGTGGCAATGATGTATTTTGCTAAAATACCCTTCTCAAGCTGCTTGGATTCCGAAGCCAAGAGCAATACCTCCTCTAGAAGCTACTTTATACGTTAAATATATTCCCAATATAAAAAAATGTCAAATTAAAAGGACCTGTTTCAAAATATATTTCAGATAAAAAAGCTATTGACGATAAGCGGGAATACTGATAGTATAATATCATAATTTCATAAGAATTTTATGTTCTATCCACTTTAGAAAACATTTTAAATATGGATAGCTAAGAGGGAAGCAGGTTAAAGTCCTGCGCGGTCCCGCCGCTGTAAGCGTGTAGTTGTTTTCATATCCACTGGGAAGTTCCCGGGAAGGCGAAATCAATGCAAATGCGCAAGCCAGAAGACCTGCATAAGATAATAATTACTCCAACGGGCAATTTGTGAAGTGATTATATTCAGTAACAGTAAATACGGACTGTGGCATTTTTGCCACAGTTTTTTAATTGCCTTTTCATCCGCAGGGGTGGCAAGACAAAACAGGAAAGCGCAAATAAAATTGCATTTTTTTCTTGTCAGTCGCCCCCCTGCTCCTTTTACTAACATGATCAGAATGAGGAGGAACAAAAAAATGACAACTATTATAAGTAACACAATTCGAAGACCGCTGGTCTTTCTGCTGACAATATCATTATTGATCACCGGAATGAGTTTTGGATTTTCAATTAACGTACATGCTGCAGCGGAAAGTCCTTCACCGGTATCAGTGTCCGTCCGGATCGAAGATGATGGCCAAACGCTTTTAACCCCGACTGCTTTGAGCGTCGGCAGATTCGATATTGCACCCTTTCTTACATCAGGTGCGGCAGCCTTCGTTGAACCAACGCAGATCATGTCAGCTCATGCGCTGATCGAGGCGATCTATTATCAGAACTACGGTACCGATCCTACTACGGATCAGCTTTCTTCTCCCGGCGGCCTGACTTCGGAGGTTGAGAACAGGATCAAGGAAGATCTTGATATTCAGGTCGGTACCTATGGGTTATCCATCATGTCGGTACTGGGAAACGGCAATCTGGTCATGTCGGCGATCAACAATGCGGGCGGCATGGGAATCGGCAGCGACACCATTTCCGACGGAGATGAAATTGTTTTTTATCCATGGGCCGACAGCGGTTTCAACAACCTTAGCTACGCCTACTTTACCGATTCCTCTGTCCATGCCTTCACGGATACTCCCGTCACCCTTACTCTAAGAAAGGACGACTGGGGAACAGTTTCGCCAGTTACCGGTGCATCCATCCTCATTGACGGTTCCGATGCCGGCGGATATGTGACCGACAGTGTAAACGGCACCGTAACACTCACCTTTGATACTGCAGGAGATTATATCATCACAGCGTCCAAGAGCAGTCCCGGTGCCATAAGCCGTCCTTACTGCAAGATCACCGTGACAGATGACGTAGGGCTAAGTCACCTGAACGTTACCTCTCTGGATTCCTTAGGCTATTTAAATCCAGCGGATGTGGTTCCATTAATGGATGATTCCATGTCTTATGTTATGACGGTTCCTCATGCCCAAACCACCTTCAGCGCCGTAGCGATTCCTTCTGCAGTTGGCGCCTCCATGTCTGCAGTTTATGCGAAATCCGGAGAAGCCTCACAAGCGGCAATCGATCTCACAAGCGGCACAGCAGAAATATTCGATCTTGGAGTAGGGAAAAACTACTGCGATATTACCGTGGAAAAAGGCAGCAGTTCCATGACCTATCATTTGACCGTTGCAAGACAGCCGGCGCTATCCGGTCTGGATGTCAGCTTCCTCGGCTCCTCTGATGCACCGCGCAGCTTGGTATCCTCTGATACGACAAAAGTAAATATTGCCAACAGCTCAGTTACAGGGATCAGCGTTACCGCGATCCGGGACAATGAAAATCAAACCATTTCAGTTAAATATACAAAAGCAGGCTCATCCGTCAGCGCCCCGGTATCTTTGTCGAGCGGCATTTCTTCAACTCTGGCAGACAGCATCGCAACGGGAAACAATATCTTTGAATTTACCGTTACAGAAAACAGCGTTTCCAAAATCTATACTTATATCGTCAGCCAGATCGGAAGCGGGGCAACGGGCACAACGGTCGACACCATCATCGATACCATCACCTCCGGTGTCTCTACCTATGACAGCGACTGGATCATGGCGATGTGTGCCGCAGGAAAAGCTTCTTCGATCACTGATACCGAAAAAAATAATTATCTTGCCACCGTTCTTCAGGAAGCAAGACAGCCGTTGTCCACTTTTGACGTCGGCAAGGTGTCAAAGATAATCATTGCTCTTACCGCAATGGGGATTGACCCGCGTCAGGTTCCGGATGCCAGCGGTTTACCGATCGATTTGGTTTCAAAGCTTTCCAATGCAGAAACGATTGACGATCTGGGGCTTTACGGGATCTATACGGCACCGTACATCCTTCTTGCCTATGACTCGGGGAATTATGAGGTTTCTACCTCTGCCGCCCTGTCAAGAAGCAATTTGATCAATTATATACTAAGTAAGCAGCAAATTGATTCAAGCTGGGAAGGGGTTTATGGTGTTGATACGACCGCCATGGTTTTACCAGCCCTTGCTCCTTACCGCACCACAAGCAGCGCACTCACAGACGAAGTCCTGGCTGCTTCTGTGAATACGGCAGTCGGCAACGCGGTGACTTGGCTTTCCCACCAGCAGGCAGCAGACGGCAGCTTCTCAAATAGCAACTCGACATCGATTGTCATACTGGGGCTTTCCGCTCTTGGGATCAATGCCGATACTGATACACGCTTTATCGAAGGAAACATCAGTGCGCTGAAAGATCTGCTTTCCTATAAAACGTCCGATAACCGGCTCGGTCTGACCGATACGAATTACAATGCCTATGCCACCCAGCAGGGTTATCAGGCACTGGTAGCATACCGTTGTCTGGCCAACAACAGTTCAAACGGCGGAAACCTTTATAAATTCAGCCCGCAGGTGACATTATACGAGAAGTGGCCGAATTCCAGGATCCTTACGGATATTCTGGTCACATCCTATCCAGCCTCCCAGGAAAAGGGAACAAAGCTGACCTCCGCAGATCTGGTTGTGAAAGCAAAATACAAGACGGAAAGCACTCAGGAACTTGTTACACTTTCCGGAATCGAATATACCATCGGCGATTATAATTATACCGAAGCAGGTTCCAGGACCGTGCAGGTCTCCTATCAGGGAAAAACCGCTTCCTTTGTAATCACCGTTACAGATCCTGCGGTACCGGTGGAAGAAAAAACCGTGAGCATCCGCATAAGAGGTGCCAACGGAAAAACGTTAGTAAGCAATTCAAGCTTTGTGATCGATGAAAATTCAACTACAGTATTGGATGCTTTAGAGACAGTATTGGCATCCGCCGGTTATACAGTAGAATTGAATTCAGCCGGAACCTATGTTGAAAGCATCGACGGCGTCGGAGAATTTGATCTTGGAAAAAATTCCGGCTGGCTTTATTCGGTAAACGGCGTTACTCCACCTACAACCTCTGCCTCCGACTATCCGCTGAAGGACGGCGACTCCGTGCTCTGGTATTTTACCGAGGATTTCACAAAGGATACAAGTTCATCAGATTGGTCGGCAGCCGAAACGGAAGGCACCTCGACTGTTTTGGAGGCGGTAGTGGACAGCTCCGGAAATGCCACAGCGTCCATCACCAAAGAAGACTTGAACAAGGTTCTGACCGAAGATAAAGATTCCTTTATTGTAAGCAGTCCCCTTGCCACGCTTACCTTTGACAAGGATGTTATAAAAACCATCGTCGATGCTGCAGCAAAAGACATCAAGATCGAGGTTGCAAAGGTCGATATAAGCAAGTTGTCCGACGAAGCGAAAGCTCAGATCGGCAGCAGGCCGGTATATGATTTCAACATTACAAGCGGAGGTAAAACGATCTCGAAGCTGAACGGAAAAGTTAGCATCAGCATCCCGTATACTCCGTCTGAAGGAGAGGACTTAAATGCATTGGTCATCTACTACATCAACAATTCCGGTACGCTGGAAATGATCAAGGGCTGCAAATACGACAGCACAACAAAATCCATCGTGTTCAGTACAGACCATTTTTCCAGATATGCCATCGGATACAATGCAGTTTCCTTTACAGACACAAAAGGGCACTGGTCCGAAGCCAATATAAACTATCTGGCTGCCAGAAACATCATCAAGGGAAAGGCCGAAGGCAAGTTCATGCCGAACGATAATATCACAAGAGCAGAGTTTATCACGATCCTTGCGAACAAGGCAGGAGCCGATTTACAGAAGACAAGCGAAAGTGCAGTCAACGCCTTCCAGGATGTTAAGGCATCAGACTGGTTCTCGGGTGCAGTAACCTGGGGCGCTAAAAACAATATCGTATCCGGTTCGAACGGCAAATTCAGACCGAATGACAGGATCACAAGGCAGGAAATGGCGGTTATACTGGATCGTTATATGACCAATATTGACAAGCTTTCTGCAGCGGCCACCGGAAAGGCTGTCAGCTTCAGTGATTCAGCAAAGATTGCCGACTATGCAAAAGCATCCGTAGTAAAAATGCAGGAGTTGGGCATCATCAACGGCAAGACAGCCAGCACCTTCGCACCGACCGACTATGCAACGAGAGCAGAATCCGCAAAAATGATCGCCGTTCTCCTGCAATCCACGATATAAAAAATAACCACCTTATATAGATATGAACCATAAAAAATATGACCGCAAGCATAACAACCTGCGGTCATATTTTATATATGTCTGTTAATTAAAGTTAGCCTTACTGGCACGTTTATTTTCATACATCAACATGTCAATTTGCTTTTGGAATTCTTCAGCTTTCATATGAGAATGAAAGTCATACACAGCATAACCCATACTAAATCCGAGCGAATAAGTCTTAGTGGGGTTTTCATTATATTTTTTAAGGCAGCTATCTATTCTGCCAACTGTCCGTTCCAAATCATTTATATTAGATACATCTAATATAATACAGAATTCATCGCCGCCATATCGTGCAATGAAATCATTTGAATGAAGGCAGCTTTTCAGCAGCGTTACAGAAGTTTCCAATGCCTGGTCCCCTATATCATGACCGAAGGTGTCATTGATGGATTTAAAGTTATTCAAGTCGATCAGAATAGCTGAAAAAGTGTTATTCTTGGAACTTGTATCAATTTTGTTTCTCATATATGTTTCAAGCCTCTTTCGGTTATATACTCCTGTCAGATAATCAGTTTCCATTCTGCGATTCTGTATCGTAAAAAACACGATTAACAATGATATTGTTAAACCATTTAACATGAATGACATTCCATAAATAATGATTTGAAAAATGATACATACAAAAGGAGGAACCGCAAAAAAAACAAGGGAAAAATAATGCTTCTTTTCAATACTTTTTCGCTTTAATACAATTAAAATAAAAGCGGTAAGAATCAATCCAACCGTTAAGGCAGCAGGGACCCCAAAAAATGGACCTCTATGATAAATATTCATCTCATCGATATAGTAAAACCATCTGAAAAATAGTGATAAAACTGTCATAATTGCATTGATCGCAATAACGATAAACAGCGGCTTCATCAGCCGCTTCGTTTGGCTTTCATCATGATATATTTCGCAATGTGCATACAGTAACCAAAGCGAAGGTACTATAGGGCTAAACATGAAGAGGAAGAAATTACCAAAAGAATTGAATTCAGAATAATACGTACCCGGGTTACCGTCAAATCTGCTGAGTATATCTAGAACCAACATTATTGCCGTAATCTGCAGCATAATGGCATAAAACCTATGTTGAAGCGAGAATTTTTCATTTTGTTTTAAAGAATGTATGTAAATAATGATCAGTATCACAATAGAGTATATATTAATCGCTAAATTACTTGTAAAACTCAAGTCACCACTCCTCTCTGAGGTTACTCTGTATTTTACAGTTCCACATCTGGATCGTTGGTCAGAAATCCGTTCACCAGAGTGAAGTATTCCGGCAGCTTGTCTTCCATCCATAAAAGCTCTATATTCAAAAGTTTGCTTACCGTCTTTCCCACATTTCCGCCAAGGGACTCAATGGAATAACGGACGCTGTCCGGATAGGCGCATGGTTTACTGATCTGTCTTGCACATCTGCTGCAGATATCACAGTTTCCTCCCGCAGACAGACTGATGCTTCCGGGGTATTTCTTTTCAAGAGCGCGCATCCGGTCCGACAGGATCTTTTTTTCATTCATAAGGACCTCCCGCATGTACTTCTCACGCGCATCCTTTTCCGTTACTCTCGCTACCGTCTCCTTGTCAAAGATGATCTGCGTCCCGATCACATAAAGATACCGGAACTTCTTCCAGTAATCAAGCGGATCAAAATCGTAGGGAGGACAGGACCAATACTTCCCGTAATGCTCACATTCCTTGCAGTATTCTAAAAATCCGGCAACATCGACATACTGTTCCAGATACTCGGAAACCAAAATCCGTTTTCCCTTGATTTGCTCTGTGTGGTACATGAAATTACCTCCTGCTAATCAATTATTTCGATTCATTCTATCTATTTATATTAAACCATATTTTTATATCAGTCCATACTTGATTTTGATTCTTTCCAGTTTATCGATCATCGGATTGGCCAGAAAAAACAGGAAAATCACTGTCGCCACAGCATGGATGACATTGAACCATAAAGCGGTTCCGTAAACTATCATCGCCGTTTCTATCGTAGGGTTCGGAGTCGACATAAAGATGGTCCAGATATCGACAATCCCGCCGTAAATAAAGAATGCGGCAAGTCCGCCAAAAATGCAGAGCTGGATTTTTGTTTTCTTCAAAAGACCTTTCTCGAACAACACCCCGGCCAAAAATCCGATAATTCCGAAGCAAAACATCTGCCAAGGGGTCCAAGGACCCTGCCCGAAAAAGAAATTGGAGATAAATCCCGTCATGGCACCGACCAAAAAACCAACTTCACCGCCAAGGCAAACTCCGGAGATGATCACGATGGCGACCACCGGTTTAAACTGCGGCACCATGAAAAATGCCGCTCTTCCTGCAACCGCAATCGCAATCAGGACTGCGACCAGGATCAGTTCCCGGGCCTGGGGTTGTCGATTTTCAAAGGCCATAAAAAACGGCACCATTGTATAAATGATGATCAGAAGGCTCACGATATAATATTTTCTGTCATCCAGAAAAAGCATTCCGGCAATGATGGTTACCGGTATCAGCAGGAGGATGATTACCGAAGCTATCTTTGTTCTCATTTTTAATCTTCTGCTTTCTTCAGGTTCTGCTGGCATAAATAAATCACATCCTTCGTCGTTACTGCATTATCGAATATATGTCGGGACATTCTGTTCGCTGCTGTGGTATAGAAGCTGTTGCCCGAGAAAAACAAATTCGGCGTATTGGTGGTGACGATATTTCCGTCAAAGAACATGGCGCAAAGGTCACCATACTTGGCACAAAACTCGATATCGTGAGAGACGATCACGATGGTTACCTTTTTGTCTAAAAGCTTCTGCAGGATCTCCGCCAGCTTCGCTTTAAAATGGCTGTCGATCCCCTTTGTCGGTTCATCAAGAAGCAGGATCTCCGGCTCCAGAAGCAGTACTTTTCCAAGGGCTGCTCTCTGCTGTTCCCCTCCACTCAGATCGTACGGATGCATATCCAGAAGCTCCTCGATCTGGATCAGCTCCGCGACAGCTTTGACCTTTGATTCCTTCTCTTCTCTGGATAGGGGCTTTCGGTCCAGGATCTCCAGAAGGTCAAGCCGCACCGTCTTTTCCACGAACAGAGACTGCGGATTCTGGGGAAGCACACCGATCAGACCGCTGAAAAGCTCCTTGTCCGAATATTTCCCGATGTCCTTTCCGAAAAGCTGCACCTTGCCCCGGTAAGGTTTGTTGATTCCGCTCATCAAAGTAAGCGTCGTGGTCTTACCCGTACCGTTTCCGCCTACGATGCAATACATCTGCCCTTTCAGGATTGTCAGCGACAGATCCTTGATCACATCAGGATCGTCCTTGCTGTATTTGAACCAGACATCCTTCAGCTGAATGGCGATATCTTCTTTATATTTTCGCTCCTTGAGGAGCGTTCTCATCTTTATTTCTTTCGGGTCCTCTACAGAATGATATTTGATTTCCATTTCCTGAAAAACCTGCGTCAGCCAGTTTCTTCCGTCTCTCACAGTAATCGGGCAATGTGCATCACCAACCTTGCCCACTCCGGCAAAAATCTGCATCGGACTCGGCATTGCCAGATACATGTCGTGCTTCATCTCCGCAAGGGCTTCCCCCACATTCTGAGGCGTATCGTCAAGAAGTACGGATCCTTTGTCCAAAACGACTGCGCGGTCGGACATCGGCAGCACATCTTCCAGTCTGTGTTCTGTCATAATGACTGTGGTGCCGATTTCCCGGTTGATCTTCTTAACCGTTTCAAGAAAATCTCCGGCTGAAATCGGATCGAGCTGGGATGTCGGTTCATCCAGGATCAGGATATCCGGCTGCATCGCCATAATAGAGGCCAGATTCAAAAGCTGCTTTTGTCCTCCCGAAAGCTCCGATACATTCTTCATAAACCAGCTTTGGATACCAAAAAAGCTGGCCATTTCAGCAACTCTCAGCCGGATCGTTTTTGTATCATAACCCAAGCTCTCAAGGCCGAAGGCAAGTTCATGCCATACCTTGTCAGTTACGATCTGGTTATCTGGATTTTGAAGAACATAACCGATCCTCTTGGATTGCTCCCGCATATCCACATCGGACAGATTCCTTCCGTAAAAAAGGATCTCTCCTTCTTTTTTTCCATGTGGAGCCAGAACCGATTTCAGGTTGCGAAGCAGCGTGCTTTTTCCGCATCCCGATTTTCCGCATATTGTAACAAACTCACCATACTCTACCGAAAGGTTGACGTTTTTCAACGCAGGTACTTCTTTCAAAGGATAGTAAAAAGTTAAATTTTTGATTGTAAATGCCGCCATTTCACTTCCTCCTTAAGATCCAGTAGCATAGGTGTAAAACTTAATAACAGATAAGAAATATAGACGAGGATGCTGAATCCCGTCAGTTCTCCGACTTTAACGGATGGGAAATATTGAATGCTGTTTTGCCCGGTAAAAGCCCCCGCCAGAATGATCAGAATACAGATGATCATGATTCCGAATACGCCCTTATCTCTGGCGTCAAAGCGAAAGGTTGAAAAACTGGTGCGCCCTTTCAGGCCATAGCCCCTTGAGCGCATGGAGTCTGCCGTTTCGATCGAATTTTCAAGCGCCCATGTGATCATGATCGACAGGATCTTGATCCCATATCTCGCCCTTTCCAGATAGGTCCCGTTGCTCACATCCCTGCCAACACACTTCTGTGCATTGGAAATCACTTTGATCTGCGCTTTGAATTTCGGAACGAAACGCAGTACCATGGAAAAAATGAGAGATAATGCAGGGATGATCCTTCCAAAAAGATAAATGAATTTATCCGAGGTCATAATGACATTATAGCAGGAAAACCAAAGAATAACCGAGGCAAACATCAGGCCATTGACCACGCCGTAAATAATCGATTCCAGCGTGATCGGATTGCCTCTGAAATAGGTCAGTATGGTAACGCCGCTGTGGTTGAATGCCGGATTGACGAGCATGATCATCAGCATAGCGGGCAGCATAAAGAGCAAGTTGAATTTCAGCGCCTTCTTTCCATTCAGATAGACAGAATAGACAAAGGACGAAATTAAGGAAATACAAAGGAAAACTGGGTGCAGGAAAAACATGCTGCTGATGATCACAGCACAGAAAAAGGTAAAATTGATGATCGGATGATATGATGCAAAGGCTCCCTTCATTGTTCATTGATCCTTTCCTTGGTTCTGAGCGGCCCAGTTTCCGCCGATGTCCCTTCCGAGATCACAGGTATAGACCCATTCTATTTTATCTCCGTCCTTCAGCGTATAACGGCTGCATCCATAGTTCGGAAACCAACCGTTGACTTTGTACATCCAGCCGGAAAGTTCACCGCAGTCAAATTCATAGATATTGTTGATTCCTTCGATATAATTGCTGTTATAAATCGGAGTTGAAACGAACTCCATATGGATTTTTTCATTTTGAGTTTCTCTCAGAAGTACGTCAAATACGCTCTCGCCTTCATAAAAAGTGACTTTTTTCGCCGCTAAAATAATGCCGTCCTTCGGAAGGACTTCAAGTTTTGATTCATCAAATTTATCCTTGTTGTCCAGGATCGTACTGCAGACGATAGACATGGTTGCATGATATTCTTTCTTTTTGTTCACCTTGGTTTCCTGCGGCTCTACCGGAACCGGTTTTCCCTCAGGGATCTTTGCGGTCTGGTATTTGTCGACAGCTTCCCCTGTCTTGTCGGAACCGGCTTTTCCGGTTTCTTCCGCTTGAGCGGAATCCTTTACCTTGTCATCGGGCTGGACCTCCGTCACAGATTTGTCCTCCGAGGCCGCTTTCTTTTGTCCGTTTTCCGCAGAAGCTCCGCCGCATCCGATGAGCAAAGCCATGCAGAGCATCAGAACCAATCCTAATATAAATTTCCTTTTCATTCGATCCACCACCTTATTGTACAATGGTTACCGTCTTTGTTTCCGGTACCCAGTCCACATCCGCATCCAAGCTTTCTCCGATGAAGCGGATCGGAACCATGGTCCTGCTTCCGATAATGGTCGCAGGAACATCCAACGCTTTCTCCTGTCCGTTGATTCTAGCTATCGAACTGCCTACAGTCAGAACGATCACCTTATCTCCCTTTGTGCCTGTTACAGTTTTTGTTGTCGGATCCCATGAGATCTCGGCACCCATGGCCGTAAAGATAGCCCGCATCGGAACCAGTATGCGTCCGTTCAGGTTAACAGGCGCCTGGTCAAAAGTAATATATTCTCCGTTCAGGGTCGCCTTGATCGTGTTCGTTTCGCCGGCAGAACCAGATGCAGCGGTGACATCGGACATATCGTAAAGAGGTTTTTTTCCATCCAAATAGCGTTCATATGCTGCCAGCGCATAAAGACTCTGCTCAGTCGCCATCATATCGGACCCGCCTCCCGGCGTATGCCAGAAGCTCCCGTCGGCAACCGCGTAGCTCATCAAAGCGGAGACATTGTCCGCACAATCGATGTTAAGCGCAGATTTCCCGATGATCACCTGAATAATGCTTTCAGAGGTCTCTGCTCCCCAGGTGGAAAACCCTCCGTTTTTCTCCTCCAAGGAATCCAAAACAGCCAATGCTCTGTCGATCACTGCCTTGACCTTCGGCTGGTCTTTGTAGCTGGCCAATGCCTGCAGCGCCATTCCTGTGATATCAGGATCCGGCGTATCTCCGCCAAGAGAAAAGCCTCCCTTTACTCCGTTGGCATCTGTGATTTCTTCGTTCAATATGTAATCGATCAGCATTTCCCTCGTCGTCTGCACCGGAACTCCTGAAACCTGAGGAATGCTGTAATCCTTGCTGTCCAGTGCGATCAGAGCAAAAATCGGTCCATTGATCCCCTGTTTTTTCACACTGTTAAAGTCGGCAAGCTTTTCCAGCAGATTATATCCGCCTACATTGGTGACATCTCTGCCTATGGCGGTAAGAGCCAGGATCACTCTGGAATACTCCGTATATTTGACACTTGTCAGCGTGCCGTTCTTTTCCTTCAGTTCGGATACGACATTGGAATAATATTTATCATAATAGCTTTTCGGCACATCAGCTCCGGAGCGCGATAATCCGATCATGGACCATTCTCCACCGATGGAGGAGATCACCGGGTTGGTCACATTACTAAGTATATACTTGCTTGTTTTGTTAAGTGCCGTCGTAACGGCGGCGTTTGTCGAATTCATACCGGCCGTTCCGGATGCAAACGCCGCAGATGGCATTCCAAGCAACAGCAGTAAACTTAAAACACCGCAGATCATTTTCTTTTTTCTTTCCCTGATTATTTTCATCCCACAATCACCCTTTCTAATAAAAAAGCATCCTGGCTAAGTTCAGGATGCAAAGTGTAACGCATCTATTTTTACTACATACCCCATAGCCTGTGAGACTGTAGCACGAAGCAAAAAGCTCCAGGTATTGGCAGGTTTTCCGACTTTTACGGCAGCAGGACTGTTCAGGACTTCCACCCGATTCCCTATTATTTGATTGCGTTTCTACTACGCACACCAAAACCTTACTATTTAATTTTTAGACCGACTTTACTTTATCACAATGGCATTGAAAAATCAATATATTTACCCGGAAAGAAAAAAATCATATTTTGTGATTAAGTTACAGATAGTTTTTTTACTTTGGTTATAATAAAGGTATGAAGCAGATCAAATCGATATGCGAATTAAACAGTTATCGTTTTACGTTTGATAGGGAGATGGAAAAAATGAGTGCTATTAAAATCACAAAGGAAAATTTTGAAACAGAAGTGTTACAGTCAGATAAGCCCGTACTTTTGGATTTCTGGGCAGCTTGGTGCGGTCCATGCAAAATGGTAAGTCCTGTAATTGAAGAGATTGCCGGAGAAGTTACCCATGCAAAAGTCGGCAAGGTAAATGTCGATGAGCAGCCTGAGCTTGCTGCGAAGTTTAGAGTAATGAGCATCCCGACCCTAGCCGTGCTCAAGGGCGGTCAGGTTGTAAAAACATCGGTCGGCGCACAGCCAAAACAGGCGATCCTGTCCATGCTGAACATATAACCGGTCCCTGTAAGCCTTAGGATAAAATCAAGCAATAAAAATTATAAAAACTGCCCCCACTTGCGTAAAATGCTTGAGAGGACAGTTCTATTTTTTGCAGCTTGTGAAACGGCGATCAGATGCGATACAAATTTACACTCTGACCGCGATTTCCAAAGCCACTTTCAAATACATCTCGCTGGTACTTTTCGGCACTTTTCCTAACGTTCTGGGATTCCACTGAAGTTCATCCAGATTGTCTTCCGCATAAAGATATTGATATGCTTCCACCCCCCTGAATTTTGCTGCGGCCATAAATGCGGAGCATTCCATATCCACCACTTTGCAGCCCTCGGAAATTCTATGATTCATGTTTCGCCTGGTCTCTCTGTAGAGTCCGTCCGTCGTCCAGGTCTTCGTTTCGATAAAATCAAGACCCAGTTGCTTCAAAATCCCGGCTGTTATCTTTGCAGTCTCAATTTCTATGTAATCCCCGGGTTCCATGTAGTGATAGCTGGTGCCTTCATCCCTGAATGCAGCCGTCGGTACGATAAGATTTCCCGCATCAATGCTAGCGTTCAACGTACCGCATGATCCGAAAAAGATAAACTTTCTTCCTCCCATTGCAATTGCTTCTTCCATCAGAGATACCGCTCCGGCTGCCCCCATAACGGTTTTATAAAACGCAAGCGGTTTTCCCAAGTAATTGATTTTGTAGATCGGAACCTCACCGCCGAGGTCCATTCCGGAAATCTTTTCGTGTTCAAAATTTCCCAGCACGATCTCCAGTATCTGCTGCTTAAAAGTCACGACCACGATTTGCGGGAAGCCGGGGACTTCCCCTGTAATATCCTCCGGGTTGAGCACCGCCTGTTTATCCTGATCAAATGAATGAAATAATGTCATTTTTCTATTCCTATCCTATCTTTTTGCTTTACCGGTTATATAATCGATTATACCAGTTTTGATCCCAAAAAAATATTAGTATCTGCATGATCATCCGCACCTGTGCTTTGAATACGGCATAAAATAAAACATTATAAAAAGGGAGGTATTTTTGTGCCTAGCGTATATTTAAGTCCATCGTCCGAGGAAGAGCAACTCTTTGTCACCGGCAATAACGAAGAATACTATATGAATCTGGTCGCCGATGCTATGGTACCATACTTGAGAGCCAGCGGAATTGATTTTGACAGAAACGACCCGGGGAATACCATTCAGCAAATAATTAATAAGTCCAATTCAAAATACCATGACCTTCATTTAATGCTCAATATGGAAAGCGGCGTTGGTGATTTAGCTGGAAAAGTCCGAGGTGAAAGTGCTGTCTACTATACCGGCAGCCCAGGAGGAAAAGTCGCAGCTGATATTTTTACCGGGAATTTAAAAAAAATTTATCCCATTCCTCAACTGGTTACGATTTCTTCCGATAGGCTAAATCCAGAGGTGCGTGATACAAATGCGGTTGCTCTTATGGTCGTGTTAGGTTACCGGGATAATATTGAAGATGCAACGTGGGTCAGCAATCATATCGATTTGATTGCCAAAAATCTGGCTATGTCTCTTGCAGAATATTTGAAGGTTCCGTTCGTTGATGTAGCACCTGCTGCAAGAATCTGGAGGTATTAATTCATGCCAAAAGTATATTTAAGTCCATCTAATCAAAATGATGAATTTATTATCGGAGGCTCTGAAGAATACTACATGAATAAAATTGCCGATGCAATGGTTCCTTACTTACGCGGCAGCGGAATTGAAGTAACAAGAAGTGAACCCGGAAAGGACTTGTCGATGGCCATCGAAGAATCCAATGCGGGGAATTATGACCTGCATATCGGGCTCGGATCAATTTCCTCACCTTATTTTTCTACAGGATCACAACAAGGTCCGATCGTTCTCTATTATAACGACAACAATAAAGGGAAGCAGGCTGCTGAAGTCATAGCGGATAATTTCAAATCAATTTATCCACGGCCGAATCTTGTAGCAACATCCTCAAATCAAACTTTAAGCGAATTAACGGATACAAAGGCTCCATCCGTTTTAGTGGAGGTGGGTTATCACAACAATACATTGGATGCTTATTGGATCCGTGACAACATAGATGCCATCGGAAGAATTATCGCTCTCGGTGTTTCTCAGTATTTTGGCATACCATTTGTGAAGCCGCAAACAAAAGAAAAATAGACTTTATTTTTTATAATCACCTAGTAAATACAAAGCCCTACAAATGTGCGTATACGCCTGATTTTTCAAGGAAATACTAGATTCGTGACTGCATCTATGGTATAATTTCTCAATCAAAATAGATCGCATCAGCGATAGGAGGATTTTAAATGCAAATAATAGTGGTAGGATGTGGCAAGGTTGGTTCACGATTCGCACAGTTGATGTCGGAAGAAGGCCACGATATCGTGGTAGTGGACAACGACAGTGAAAACTTCAGGCTGCTGGATTCGAATTTCAAGGGTCTGACCGTTTTGGGAGTCCCTATCGATGAAGATGTCTTAAAGCAGGCGGGAATCGAAAGCGCGGATGGGTTGGCTGCGGTTACTCCTGACGATAATATCAATATGATGGCATGCCAGATCGCAAAAGAGATTTTTAACGTTCCTCGGATTTTTGCGCGTATTCAGGATCCTGTGAGGGAACAGGTTTTCTATCAATTCGGTGTTCATACCGTATGCCCGACCAACATGACTGTTCAGGAGTTTCGGGCATTGATGATGGGAGAAGTCAGCGCGACGGCCTGCTATATCGACAACAATATTATTGATTTTGAATACCATAAGGTCAAAGAAAGTGATGTAGGAAAGCTGATCAGCGACATCATCGTTCCAAAGGATAACATGATCCTTGGATTGATCAAGGACGGCAAGCTCCAGTTCAGCAGTCCGTCACTAAAACTGGGTATCGATGATGAAATCGTCATAGTCAACAGGTTATAAAGGAGACCATTATGAATATAGTTATCATTGGCGGCGGGAAAGTCGGATATTATCTGACAAAAACCCTGCTTTCTTATCATCATAAAGTAACGGTTATCGAAGTAAAGCGGAATATTTGTGAAAAAATTGCGGACGAACTCAATATCCCGGTATTTAACGGAGATGCCACAAAATATGATATTTTAAAAAATGCCGACACAGCAAAAGCAGATGTCTTCATCGCTGTAACCGGTCTGGATGAAGAAAATCTGATCGCATGCCAGCTCGCAAAGAACAATTTTAGAGTGAAAAAGACCATTGCAAGAGTAAACAACCCGAAAAATGCAAAAGTATTCCGTACATTAGGTGTCGACATCCCTGTAAGCAGTACGACCATCATCGCAGATCTGATCGAGGAAGAAGTGGATTATGCCGGAATGAAAACGATCACAAACATTAAAAATAACAAGTTCGTCATCAGCGAAATCGAAATAAAAAAGACCTCTCCTGTCTTCAACAAGATGGTCAAAGATATCCGGATCCCAAAGGATTGTATGCTGGTTTCCGTCATAAAAAACGAAGAAGTCCTGCATCCCGGCGAGCAACTGGTTCTGCTGGAAGGGGACTCCGTCATTGTCATATCAGATCTTGAAAGCAAAAAGCTCCTGCGGGATCTGTTCGTAGGTGATATTATCCAACCATGATCTTCCCTTCGGGAAAAACTGCTCGTTGTGATTTTTTGCGGGCCCTCATCGCAATCGCGATCGCGAAGGTAAGAGGACCGACTCTCCCGAGGAACATGGTGAAAATCAGTAACGCCTTGCTTATGCTGTGCAATCCCGGCGTGATTCCTGTGGACAAACCCACAGTTCCGAAAGCAGAGGTTACTTCATACAGTACATTGATAAAGTTAATTTTTTCAACTTCGGATGATAATGATTGTCACGATAAAAATAAGAAGGATACTGAGCCCTGCGATTGACAGGGCTTTATTTACCACTTCCTGTGAAACCCTTCTGTTCAAAACGACCGTTTCACTGTCTCCCTTGATATTGGAAAAGATCGCGATCAGGATAATACCGAAGGTAGTGACCTTGATCCCGCCTCCTGTGGAACCCGGCGCTGCGCCGATATACATCAGAAGGATCGTGACCATTTTTTGACACTTCTGACATATCATTGAGAGGCAGTGAGTTATAGCCTGCCGTACGGGTCGTTACCGAGTGGAAGAACGCAGCATTAAACTTCTCATACAGATTCAGAACTCCCATCGTTTCAGGATTGGAATACTCCGACAAGAAGAAAAAGACTGTGCCAAACACAATAAGAGAACCCGTCATGATCAAAACGATCTTTGTGTGAAGGTACAACGTATGATGTTTCCGGTACCCCAAAAGATCCTTCCAGACGATGAAACCCAGCCCCCCAAGCATAATGAGGAATGCCGTTGTGTAAATAACAAAAGGATCACCGTTAAATTGAGTCAGGCTTCGATAACCTCCGATCAGATCAAATCCCGCATTGCAAAAAGCGGATATGGAATGGAACACCGCCATATAGATCCCATTTGCCCCAAAACGAGGAACAAAGCTGACTGCAAGAAAAATCGCACCTAATAACTCGATGGTCACCGTAATCTTTACAACCGTCTTGATCATATCCAGAACATCATTAAAGTTGTAATCGCTGATGGATTCCTGTGCAAGGATTTTGCCTTTCATGCTGACCTTTCTTCCAAGAAGAACGGAAAAAAACGTTGCCAATGTAATGATTCCAAGACCGCCGACCTGAATCAATGTAAGGATGACGATTTGTCCAAACAACGTCCATTGTGTCAATGTATCCGCAATTACCAGTCCAGTCACGCAGGTGGCCGAAGTGGCAGTAAACAGCGCATCAAGAAATCCAATGCTGATTCCGTCATTGGATGCTGCTGGAAGATTGAGCAGTAAGGCCCCAAGAAATATAACGACCGCAAAGCTGGAAACAATGATTCTTGTAGGCGATATATTCATTATTTTTTTATTTTTCTTACGATAAGTGATATAACCCATAATAACCCCTTCTTTGTTGAAATTCATTCGTATTTTACCACTTCAGCCATATCTGTGTAAACTTATTTTATATAATAAATCGAAAATTATCAGGTCTTATGATCAAATTTGATATTATACTGATATTGACAGAGAAAAACGCCACAATAAGAGTAGGAAAGAGCATTATGAAGGTATTTTGGAAAGCTCAGAGAGGATTTATAATGAAGAATTTTTTATACATGGCAGGTATATTTTTAATCGTCGGTCTACTCGTCTGTTTCACCGGCTGTGGAAATCAGGATACAGGAAAAGATCAGAATGATATTATTGATCAGCATGCGGAAGAAAAGCCTCCGACCAATGAGCAGATTGCTTTGAAAATAATGGATGGAATGACCATTGAAGAAAAGGTGGGACAAATGTTTTTTGTCCGCTGCAGAAAGGATACGGCCGTTTCTGATCTGGAAAACTACCATCTTGGCGGTTATATTTTATTTAATGCGGATATCAAGGGCGAAACAAAGGAAACATTGAAAGCAAAGATAGAGGGATATCAGATTGCTTCCAAAATTAAACTACTAATTGGTGTGGATGAAGAAGGCGGTGATATCAACCGTCTGAGCAGATACCCGCAATTCAGAAAGGTTCCGTTTTACTCACCTCAGGCGCTATACAATGAAGGCGGCTATCCTTTGATCATCAGCGACACAAAGGAAAAAGCCACCTTGTTGAAAAGCCTGGGGTTCAATGTTAACCTTGCGCCTGTATGCGATGTCTCTTCCGATCCGGCGGACTATATCTACTCCCGAACCTTCGGAAAGGATGCCAGCGAAACAGCGAAATATATAAAAACAGTCGTTGAAACGATGAATGCGAACGGAATCGGATGTACATTGAAGCATTTTCCCGGATACGGAAACAACGTGGATACTCATACCGGGATCGCAATTGATAAGAGAGACTACGACTCATTTGTCAACAAAGACTTCCTGCCGTTTCAGGCAGGGATCGATGCAGGTGCGGGAAGCATTCTAGTGTCACATAACATCGTAACATGTATGGATGGAAAACTTCCCTCTTCCCTCTCACCTGAAGTCCACAAGATTCTGCGGGACGACCTTAGCTTTGACGGGGTAATCATGACTGATGATTTGAAAATGGATGCAATCAAAATTATATCGGAGATGAGACATCCGCAGTATTGGCCGTTACCGCAGGAAATGATCTGATCATTGCATCAAATTTCGACGTACAAATCCCTTCTGTGCTCGAAGCCGTAGATAACGGGAGCATCACAGAAAAACGGATCGATGAATCTGTACTGCGGATTCTGCTATGGAAGCTTCAACTCGGTATTATCCCTGTTCAAAACGAGGAACTCAGCAGCAGCCCCATCACCGCTCCGTAAAGAGTGGAACTGTAAGGGCTTGATGTAATTGGACAAGTTCCTGTAGAGCAGCCGATAAATTTATAATAAAGGAAGCCTAATAGACCACCTGCTATAACTCCAACTCCTATTTTTATTAACATGGTATTCTCCTTTCCTTACTCCAATACCAGTGCTCTCATCGGACAGAATCTGACGCACTTTCCGCATTTGATACATTTCTCCATATCAATGACCGGGGCCGAATTGCCATTCTGGGCCAATGCTCCTGTCGGGCATACCCTGACAGATGGGCAGACATGGTTCTGCGGGCAACGGCTTTCTTTCACGACCAGCCGCATGTCCTTCTTATCTTTTTTCTCTCCAGAATCTTCCTGTCCGCTGCCTTCTTTAAAGAAATCAAATAATTTACTCATATAATCCCTCAACTTTCTATCTTAATTTTATGATTTTCATCAACTTATAAGTTGATTATATCTTATGATATGTCTAATCTCAGTGATAAAAATCACAAAGGAGCCTTTCCCCTGAAAACAGCGGGGGGCTCCTTTTATCGATTCATTTCAGATTTCGGATTCTAAAATAATCTATTTTTTAAACCGATCAAACAGCACAATCCAAAGGATACCATGTTGACCGCCACAATGCTGGCGCCCACCGGTGTATTGAAGGAATAAGAGGCAATCGTTCCGAAAAAGAAACACGCAACGGAAATTACTGCGGCACTAATGACAACGCTCCGGAAGCTGATAAATATCCGCATAGAAGATAACGCCGGAAAGATGATTAGACTCGATATCAGCAAAGACCCCATGATTCTCATGCCAACCACGATGGTTATCGCAGTAAGAAGTGCAAGAAGGATATGATAAACGCCCGCTTTTATTCCGGTTGCACGGGCAAAGCCTTCATCAAAGGTGATGGCAAATATTTTATGATAAAAAAAGATGAACAACACAAAAACAACGGCAGATAAAATTACGCTCAGGTATACGTCGCTCCGGCTCATAGCCAGAATGCTGCCGAACAGGAAATTGTAAACATCGGTATTCAAGCCCGAAGTCAGCGAAGTCACAATAACACCGACTGCTATAGAACTACTTGAAATCAGAGCGATCGCAGCATCCCCCTTGATCTTGCTGTTTTCACTGATTCTAAGAAGAAGAAAGGCGGCCACTACCACCACCGGCATGGATACCTGAAGCGGTGCAAGGTTCATTGCAGTAGCGACAGACAAGGCACCGAAGCCAACGTGGGACAAACCGTCACCGATCATGGAAAATCGCTTCAATACCAAGCTTACACCAAGGAGAGCTGAGCAAAGTGCAACCAGCATTCCAACAATCAAGGCCCGGACAATAAAGGAGTAGGACAGCAGTTCCCCAATCAGATCAATCATCAGTTCTGCCCCCCTCCTCAACAGTAAGCTTTTCGTTCTCGTTACCCAGAAATCTCATTCCCACCCTGCTCTTCTTATAATCTTCGACTGTACCGAAAAACTCTGCGTTCGTATTCAGGTGCAGAATCCTGTTGGCATTCAGCATCGCAGACCTGATATCATGGGATATCATCACGATGGTAATCCCTCTTTGATTCAGGCTCCTTATAATCTGATATAGTTCCGCAGTAACCATCGGATCCAGCCCTGCAGCAGGTTCATCAAGAAGCAGGATTTTTTCCGTTGCACATAGGGCCCTTGCAAGCAGCACTCTTTGCTGCTGACCTCCGGATAAGGCCTTGAACGATTTATTTCTGATGCGATCAATTCCCAGCATCTTCATATGGCCGGCCGCCAGACTCTTTTCCCTGGAGGAATAAAAAGGCTTCCATCCCATGCTGTTCAGGCAGCCGCTGAGGACCACCTCATAGACGGAAGCGGGGAAATCTTTTTGAATTAATGTCTGCTGCGGAAGGTATCCGATGCTCGCTGCATTCGCTCCATCGCCAAAGGAAATTGAACCGCTTCTTAAAGGAAGCAGCCCCAGGATCCCCTTCATCAGAGTCGTTTTTCCGGAACCGTTTTCTCCTACGATACACAGATAATCCCCTTGTTGGATCTCAAAGCTGATCCTGTCAATAATTAATTTTTTTTCATAACCTATCGATACCTTTTGACATCTGATCTGGGCCATCTAGTTCAATCCTTCCTTTAAGTTCAATGCATTTTGTTTCATCAGTGATAAATAGGTCGCTCCGCTCTCCATCTCTTTTCTGGTCACATTATGACAGGAATGAAGCAGCAGCATCTTTGCACCGGTTTCCCTGCAGATAGATTTCGCAATTTTCGGGTCCTCAATCTCCATATAGTAAATGACCGGAATATTCTCTCGTTTGATTTCTTCGATCAGACGGGTAATCGTTTTTGCACTTGGCTCGGTTTCGGAAGAGCAGGAATCAAAAGCCGCTTCGTAACTCAAACCATATTCTTTAGTAAAATAGGAAAATGCAAACGCACTTCCGAATATAATTTCCTTTCTTGTGCTATTTTTGACGATCGCCCTGAATTCCGCATCCAGTTGATCCAGTTTTTCATTGTATCTTGCGGCATTGCTTTTGTAATAATCCGCATTTTTCGGGTCGGCTTCGCATAATGCCTCTGCGATTTGATCAACCATTTTCTTAGCGATCAGCGGATCTGTCCAGAAATGGGGATCACCGTCATGGATCATTTCAACATCTTTGGAAAGATCCACTACGATACAGTCAGAATCCTCCATGCTGTCGATAATTTTTTGTGACCAGATCTCCATATGTTTTCCCGTATAAAGAAACAGATCTGAGTTGTTGATCTTTATCACGTCCGAAGGAGTCGGCCCATAGGAATGGCTTTCAACTCCCGGTGGAAGCAGCAATGTGACTTCCGCCTTGTCTCCGGCAATCTGCCTTGCAAAATCATACTGCGGAAAAAGGGTGGCCGTAATTTTTATTTTACTGTCTGTTTGACCGGCCGAAGCCGCTTTCTGCCCGTCTGAGCAACCTGAGAGCAGGAACAGAAAAAACGTCATCGTCAGCATGACGATGCATATTTGATAAATAAAATTCTTATTGGTTTTCATATTTTGCTTTCCAATCCCTTTCTCCCATAATCTTCAATTCTTTTTTGCGCACTTGCCGCATTGCCCATATAGTACTGTTTTGGAATGGTCGATCTTGAAATCATGATGGCTTTGTATATGTTTGTTGATGTCATCAAGGTAATCGCATTCCAGATGAATCAATTGACCGCAGTCGACACATTTCAGGTGAAAATGGTTTCGGCATTGATCCATCTGGTCCATATACTGATAACAAGCGCTTTTTCCGCCTTCCACCGTATATTTGCGAACCAGCCCCTGAGACACAAGTTTATCAAGATACCGATAGATGGTGGTTTTTCCAACCATATCATTTCCCTTGCTCAAGAATTCCTTAATCTCATCAGCGGTAATATGCCTATCCTTATTCTGCATCAAACAGTTTAAAATCAGCTGCTTTTGCTTTGTATTATAATTCATAGCTGTCCTCATCTGCCGTTCCCCCTTTCGTAAATATGAAATTGGATTCCAATTTCATATTATATTCCTTCCATTCCTCATGTCAATACGAATTTTATCCTATTTCCATTAATTCTACACAGAATCAACACATTTTCGGAATACAATAATTTTGTAAGCAAGGGTACTCAACAGAGCACGATCCTTCTTTAAATAGATACACACACACTTAATAAA
>Ga0183099_1000346_pt1 | contig 35998 bp, 36 predicted proteins | sample Biomet1_FD_127788 | JGI IMG/M metagenome (GOLD analysis project Ga0183099, IMG submission 127788) | Microbial communities from bioreactor (seeded with anoxic lake sediment) at LBNL, California, USA - Biofuel metagenome 1 | ecosystem: Engineered > Bioreactor > Anaerobic > Unclassified ... | reverse complement strand
ATTTCAATGAGTTGTCCGGCGCATTTCAATGAGTTGTCCGGCGCATTTCTATCTGTGATCACGTGTTTGATCATGGACGTCGGGCCAATAGCTGCCGGATGAATACGACCAAATTTGCTGGAATCAGTTAGAACAAACACTTCCTGCCGCTTATTCAGAATGGCATTAGCAATATCAGCTCGCATCATGTTCCGGTTCGTAAATCCGGTTTGAATATCAAAACCATCAACGCCAATAAAGGCTTTGCTGAAATGCACGTGTTCAATACATAAACGCGTCAGCGGCCCAACCAGACTTTCACTGCTGGTCTGATATTGACCACCCAACAAAATGATTTCTGCTTTGCTGGCGCGTAGCTGGTGGGCTATATAAGAGCTGGATGTGATGATCGTGATATCAGCACGTTCAGCCAACAACTTGGCCAACATGACGTTGACGCTGCCACCTTCAATTAAAACACAATCATCACGTTTGATGAGTGAATAGGCATACGCGGCAATGTCTTGTTTCACTTTGCTGTTTGCCCACAAACGATGTTCCGGGTCTTCACTGTCGAGCACGGTCGCTGCGCCATGAACCCGTTTCAAAAAACCCTGATTTTCCAGTTGTGTCAGATCTTGTCGGATCGTCACTTCAGAAACGCCTAGCTGTGTGGATAAATCAACCACACTGATCCGCCCTGAGCTGTTAACCAGCTCTAAAATCACAGAATGTCTTGGATGCATAAATACTACTCGCCACTAATGTGCTCATGATACGAATGTCAGTACACTTATCTTTTTTGATTATGCTGACACCCACTGCTTGTATCTGGAGTTTTTAACTTCATCAACACAAGCTCATATAACCATTTATTGCTTTTTTAAAGGTAGATGTTGGTCAAATAAATCCGCCAACCCTTGTGATCCACTTTGCAGAAGCTTACGAAACCCTCAAAATTCGACATTAAATGTTTCATCTGCAAGTGATGACAAGAAGTGGTGCAAAAGATTAACGCGTTGTTCCGCCAGTAATTGTGCGGCAGGTAACAGCAGGAAAGCGGGTAGTTCAAGCGCTTTTTCCAACACTTTTACAGCAGAGCCGTGCGTGGCATAACGGGTATCACGCCCGACTTTACACAGTGTGCGCATGATGCCTACGGCACCTAACTGTTCCAGCACATCGGCGTCATGTAATAGGATGGCTTCTGGTGTAGCAGGCTGGCAATGAGCCGCATGTTGTTCAATGGCATTAATCACTGCAGGAATTTTTTCAGCAGGGAAGTTCCACTGTTGCAGCAACTCCGGAATGACCCGACAGGCATAAGCTACATTATCCCAGTTTGCTAATAGTGCGGGATTAACTGGTCGGTGGCCTTCAAATACGCCTAAATCATGTAACCAAACGGCAGCATGCAAAATATCATCATCAAATGAAAGTTGTGCTGTTTGTGCCAGCGTTAAAGCTAATGCATAGAGACGAGGTTGATGGCTGTATTTATCGATTGGAAGAGCATGTTGAGAAATGTAGGCTTCAATAGCAGAACGGAAAGCGGGGCGTGCAGTGGTGGTCATAAAAAATGCCGAGGAAAGAATGACTTCCCTCAGCATAACACTAATTAATGTGCGGCAATAAATGCTTGAATTGCTTTAGTCGCATCAGTCAGGCCACGTTCCTGAGCTTCAGGGCCCATATTCAGTGCTTCAGCATAAGCAACTGTGATGTCTTGCAGACCAACTAAGTTCAATACTGCTTGAACGTGAGCCAATGCCAGATCAGTTGCTGTATTACGATGAGCACCACCGGTTGTGGTTACAACCAGCACTTTTTTGTCAGTGAGCAAACCTTTAGGGCCGGCTTCAGTGTAAGAGAAGGTGATACCAGCACGACAAATCAGGTCGATCCAAGTCTTCAATTGAACTGGAATACCAAAGTTATACATTGGCACTGCAATCGCAACGTAATCAGCAGTTTTTACTTCTTCAATCAGCGCAAAAGAGAGCTCTACAGCTGCTTTTTGGCGATCATTCAGTTCACCATTTCCGCCCAACGCAGCAATAATTTCGCCATCCAGTACTGGCACTGGTTCAGCCGCTAAATCGCGAACAACGATGTTGTCAGTAGGGTGTTTTTGTTTCCATTCAACAGCAAAATTATCCAGCAACTTAGTTGATTGAGAGTAAGGGCCAAGAATACTTGATTGAATTACTAATACATTGCTCATTATTTATACCTCGGTGTGGGCATTATGCGTTGAGAGACACTATATCTTCTATTTGTGATAATTAAATGGCAAAAAATAGGTGCTATCTTTCTATTTTTTAGAAAGATAAGTGGAATGACTATTTATCAGCTGCCAGTGTATAAAATAGGGGAAATGAGGTTATCCACATTTTCTGGGGATAAAAGTGGAATAAGATTATAACAACTTGGTGAAACTGGTGATTTAGTCTGCCGGAATACAGAGTTATACACTGTACCCCGACAGTTTATTACATATTAGTCTTGCAATACCGCAGCCATAGAGTTGGCTACATATTCAACATTGCTGGTATTCAGGCCCGCAACACACATGCGGCCAGTTCTTACCAGATAGACCGCAAACTCTTCGCGCAGGCGATCAACTTGCTCCGGCGTTAAACCGGTATAGCTGAACATACCACGTTGCGTGATCATGTAACTGAAATCTTTACTCGGCACTTTGGCGGTTAAGGTTTCATAAAGTTGATGGCGCATGGCTTTGATACGATCCCGCATTTCAGCAACTTCTTGTTCCCATGCTGCACGCAGCTCAGGATTGGTCAGCACGGATGAAACAACTTGAGCGCCATGACTTGGCGGGCTGGAATAAATCTTACGTACAGTCAGTTTTAATTGGCCCAATACACGATCAGCTTCTTCGGCGTTCGGACAAACAACGGATAAACCGCCACAACGTTCGCTATACAGCGACAGATTTTTAGAGAATGAGTTGCTGACGAAGAAACTGATGTTTGCCTCAGTCAACATGCGTACCGCAAAGGTATCTTCAATAATGCTGTCGCCAAAGCCCTGATAAGCAATGTCCAGGAACGGGATCAATTCACGTTCTTTAATAACAGGCAGCAGCGCTTCCCATTGTTGTGGTGAAAGATCGACACCGGTCGGGTTATGACAGCAAGGATGCAACAACACGAGGCTTTTCAATGGCAATGTGCGGAACAGGTCCAGCATATCGGCAAAACGAACACCACCCGTTGCTTCATCGTAGTAAGGGTAGGTATGTGTGTTAATACCTGCGCCCTGGAAAATCGCGTGGTGGTTATCCCATGTTGGGTCGCTCACCCAGATCTCGCTTTGTGGAAAATAGCGATGCAGGAAATCAGCACCTACTTTTAATGCACCTGAGCCACCTAGCGTTTGAATGGTCACGACACGGCCTGATTTTACAGCTTCATGATCGGCGCCCCAAAGCAGCTCTTGCACCGCTTTCCGGTAAACAGGCGCACCTTCCATCGGCAAATAAGGACGCGGAGTAATGGTCTGGGCAATCGCTGACTCAGCTGCTTGTACTGATCCCAGAACAGGGATGATGCCGGCTCCATCGTAATAAATACCAATGCCAAGATTAACTTTGTTGGAGCGGGGATCTTTTTTGAATGTGTCTACCAGCGAGAGGATAGGGTCGCCTGGGTAGATGTCTACGTGTTGAAACATGCTGGGAAACTCCGGCCGAATTATGGGAATTATCGTTTTGGAAATAATTTATAACTGCAAAAACATCATAACATTTTCTTTCTGGCAGAGCCGAACCGGATATCAGGGTTTTTCATAGTATTTTTACTGATCATGCGGATAACGTAATTTATCCGTAATGCAGCAGTTCGTTGATATATAATAAGAAATATAAGTTGTTATCCGAGTTGGTTATGCAAAGCCTACCCCCTGTGATCCCATTATTTGATTCCATTCAGTATCTTGACGAGGGTAACCCCAGCGTTAATCAGCATTTGGCTGCGATGACGATCAATCGGGTGAATGATGCGGCATTGGTCTATGAACATGCAGTTGATTGGCTTTCAGAACAGCGTTTCAGTGAAAACAATTACAAGACGTATCGCAGTGAATTAACGACTTTTCTGCATTGGTGTTTTGATGTGGAAGGGATTTCGCTGTCAGAGATCAATCGGCGCATGATGAATCGTTATGTGGATTATTGTCTTGATCCACCGACTGAATTGATTGCTTATCGTAACGTTGCGCAGTTCGTTACCGTTAAAGAATGGGGTGAACGCGCGCCAAATCCGCTATGGCGACCATTTCTTGGTAAAAAAGAGAACGATCAAATCTTGCCATATCGTCTTAGCGACAAAGCGTTAAAAACCAAGATAGCCATATTGTCGGCTTTTTACGGTTATCTGATTAATGAAGAATATACCGAGCGGAACCCCGCGATGATGTGGATGCGTTACAGCCGTTTTGCTTCGCAACCCATGCGACAGCAGAGTCTGGACGATGACGAAAGCATCAAATCTTTTAGCGAGTTACAGTGGTCTTACATCATGTCAGCTGCTGAAAAAATGGCGAACGAACAACCGGAACAGCATGAACGAACACTGTTTTTGGTTAGCCTGATGTATAGCTGTTATTTGCGGATTTCAGAAGTTGCCGCCAGACCCGGATTTTCACCTGTGATGGGGCAATTCCGACGCGATGCACACAGCGGCGTGTGGGGTTTCTTCATTCCAATAAGTAAAGGCGGTAAACGCAGAACTGTTGCTGTGTCGAACCAGTTATTAAGCGCGCTCGAACGTTATCGTAATTATCTGGGTTTACCTTCGTTGCCAACGCCGAACGAAAATACTCCCTTATTTCTGCGTCACAAAGCAGCCGGTCGTGGTCGCGATGCGGGCTTGCGGAATGCGAATTTGGGCATTCGGCAACTGCGTGATGAGATTAATTATCTGATCAATACCGCTGCCGATCTGGCGCAGGACGATGGCTTTGAGCAAGATGCGCAGGAAATGCGGCAAATGACACCGCACAGTATTCGGCACACGGGTATTACACACGATATTAATTTAAACGGACGACCATTATCACATGTACAAGCCGATGCCGGACACGACAGCATTGATACGACCTCACAATATCTGCATACCACGAAAACTGAACGGCACGAAACGGCAGTTGGAAAATTGATCAACCGACTGCGGGGCATTGATTGAGCGAATTAGCGCTCTCCAATCTGCCCACATCAAACTATCGTTAGTGAAGTAAACTAAAACAATTCGCCATTTATGGAATGTGACAATGCTAAAAGAGAACATTAATGATCTGCTTTCATTTCTTGTGGTAGCGCAGGAATGTAGCTTTACTAAAGCTGCAGCAAAATTAGGTGTATCACAATCAGCATTAAGTCACTCAATCCGCGGTTTGGAAGAACGATTGAATTTACGCCTGCTTAATCGCACGACACGAAGTGTGTCGCTTACCGAAGCAGGGGATCGATTACGGCAAACATTGTCGCCACGAATTGACGAAATTGAAGATGAGTTACATAACCTGAGCGAAGCTCATAACGGTGCGTCTGGCAGTATTCGAATTACTTCGCCTGAATATGCAGCGCATAACGTTCTCTGGCCCGTGTTGGAAAAATTTTTAATCCAATATCCAGATATCAATGTTGAAGTGAATATTGAAAATAGCTTCACTGATATTGTGGCGGAACGTTATGACGCAGGCATTCGCCTCGGGGAACAAGTTGCAAAGGATATGGTTGCAGCACGGATTTCGCCAGACTTGCGTATGGCAGTAATAGGAACGCCATCTTATTTTGCCAACCGGGATAAACCGATAACGCCGGAAGATTTACATCAGCATAAAGGTATCAAATTAAGACCTGCTGCGACCGGTGGCATTTATGCCTGGGAATTTGAAAAAGAAGGCAGAAAAATCAATGTTCGTGTGGATGGGCAAGTGACTTTTAACACGACCGTTCAGTGTATCAATGCCGCACTGGCGGGATTAGGTCTGGCCTATGTTCCTGAAAATCTGGTCAAAGAACAGATTAAACAAGGGCATTTGATTCAAGTATTGGAAGATTGGTGCCCTGTATTTACTGGGTTTCACCTTTATTACCCTAGCCGGAAACAGCACACAAAAGCATTTGCGCTGTTACTTGAGGCATTGAGATACAGAAATTCTTAGGTTTTGATAGGAATACTTTTTCAGGTGTTTATTAAGTGGTTACGACGACTCAATAAACACCCAAATGAAAATAAATATGAGCAAATTAAGATGTTAGCTTAAGTGTAGTCAGCGTGTGCTTTCTAACACGCGCTAATAATTCAGCATCATTAATTAACGAATGACCGTATGAAGGGATCATCGCTTTAATCTTATCTTGCCATTCAGTCGATTGCATTTTGTGGGGGAAACAGCGTTCAAGCACTTCTAACATCGTTTTGACACTGACCGATGCCCCTGGTGATGCGCCGAGTAGGGCCGCTAGGCTGCCATCTTCTGCAGCAACAATTTCAGTACCAAACTCAAGTTTGCCCCATTTCTGATGGCAGCGCTTAATGATTTGTACTCGTTTACCGGCGTGAGCCAGCGTCCAATCTTCCGCCCGTACATTCGGTATAAAGGCTTGCAGTGATTCCATGCGCTGACTTTGGTTTTGAAAAACTTCCTTCACCAGATATTTCGTTAAATCAAAATTGTTCGCACCGGCGCCAATCAGACTTTTCAGATTGTTCGGCTTCACTGATTTCACTAAATCTAAATGCGACCCGTGTTTCAGAAATTTAGTCGTAAAGCCGGCATAAGGGCCAAATAATAAACTTTGCTTACCATTAATAATCCGGGTATCTAAATGTGGCACCGACATCGGTGGCGCACCAACAGCCGCTAAGCTATACACTTTGGCATGATGTTGCTGAATAATTTCAGGATTTTGACAAATGAGCCACTGCCCACTGACAGGGAAACCACCATAGCCGCTGGCTTCCGGAATGCCTGATTGTTGCAACAAATGCAGTGCAATCCCGCCAGCGCCTAAAAATACAAAGGGGCTTTCGATGGTCTGTTTTTCTGAATGTTGCTGTTTTTTGACCTTAATTTTCCAAGGTTTTTTGACACCATGGCCCCGATGTAAATCAACCACTTTGGTATTGGTTAATAACTCAAATTTGGCGTTTTTCTGCAGATAGCCCACTAATATCCGTGTCAGTGCACCGAAATTAACATCAGCGCCATGCTCAACACGCGTTGCTGCTAATTTAGGTTCAGCCTGACGACCATTCATCATCAGTGGCATCCAATCAAGCAGTGTTTTGCTGTCTTCAGACCACTGCATCTCTGCAAATAAATGGTGTGATTTAAGCAATGAATATCTTGTTTTGAGAAAATCGATATCTTTTTGTCCCCAAACTGCACTGAGATGAGGAACTTGGTTGATGAAAGAGGAGGGCGCTATTTCGTTATCCGTATTCACCAAATGTGACCAGAATTGCAATGAGACCTCAAACGCAGCATTAATTTCTAAAGCTCGTTGAATCAACACATTGCCATTTTTGTCGTGCGGAGTGTAATTAAGCTCGCAATAACCCGCATGCCCAGTGCCTGCATTGTTTAGGGCTCCTGAACTTTCAAGTGCGATTTCGGGTAATTGTTCAATCATACAGATATGTAACGTTGGATCGAGACGGTGGATCAGCATTGCCAGTGTGGCACTCATGATCCCACCGCCAACTAAAGTAACATCTGCATGAATTGAAGCCATCAAACAATCCTTTGTGTTTCTCTAATGATAAGAGGTATTATAAATGCATTTTTACTTATATGATATGCATTCGCTATTACAAACACGACCAAAAAATGGGCAGTTTATCAGTCAAATATCGTGTATGTAGTTAAATGCACTCTTCGGCTCGTAAGGTCAAAACCTCATAACCATCCGCAGTTACTGCTATCGTATGTTCCCATTGGGCGGAGAGTTTTTTGTCTCTTGTTACCACAGTCCAACCATCGCGTTTTAATTTAACTTTCGCTTCACCCTGGTTGATCATGGGTTCAATGGTAAAAGTCATTCCTTCTTTAAGCACGACACCGGTGTTGGGGTTGCCATAATGCAACACGGCAGGTTCTTCATGCATTTCTTTACCAATGCCATGACCACAATACTCCCGTACCACAGAATAATTATTGATAGCCGCGAATTTTTGTATCGCATAGCCAATATCGCCCAGTGTTGCGCCTGGTTTTACCGCACGAATGCCTTGCCACATCGCTTCATAGGTTTTTTCGACTAACCGTTTGGCCAAAGGGGAAACATCGCCGACCATATACATTTTGCTGGAATCGGCAATAAAGCCATTTTTTTCTAGCGTAATATCCACATTCACAATGTCGCCAGATTTCAGAACATGAGTTTCTGAAGGCATGCCATGACACACCACTTCATTAACGGATGTGTTGAGTACAAATGGGAAATCGTATTGCCCTTTACTGGCAGGGCGGGCATTTAGTGTATTTGTAATAAAATCTTCGACCAAATCATTGATTTTCATGGTCGAGATCCCCGGCTTTATAAATGGATCAAGATAGGCAAATACCGAGGCTAATAAGCGACCGGAGCCGCGCATTAAATCAAGTTCATCACTATTTTTAAGCACAATGTCATTCATTGATCATACCGCTCATCTTCACATCAGCCAGCCGCAATTGTTCACGCACAATTTCGCTATAAGTCATGGTTGGATTCGTTTCCGCCAGCATGCCGATTTTTATCCAATATTCGGCTTGTGAATTGATGGAACGGACCATGGCGGAACTCGCTTTGCGGATTTCTTCGTGTAGTTCATCCCCAATTTTTACAATACCCATAAGATACTCAATATATGAAGCGTATATATATCGTATCTTTGCATGGGGGCTATAACAAGAGGGAATACCTAACTCTATTTCCAAAAGCAGCTCGAAAATAAAGCTCGTAACTGTGTTTTTCGACATAACCGATATGTGGCGCGCATAAAAAATTTATACCCTTGTAAAGCACCAGGACAGTAGCGGTGTTGATATTGGCGCTTCATTTACACATGCACTATGCTGAAAGAGCAATTCTACTCAATGCGTTTTTTGCATTGCTCATCTCCGGTGATTACGATGAAAAATCTGTTAATTGCGACTCTCTGCTTTTTGGGTGTTGTTGGATGCATTGCACCAAGAGCTGATACTGCTTCATCCAACACAGCAAGCGAGCCATCAACTATTACGGCAAAAGGCGTACAGCAAATACATATAGAAGGGGGGGAGTTATTTCTTTAAACCAAATCATTTGGTCGTTAAAGTAAATGTTCCTGTTGAATTGATAATAAAAGTGGAAGGTGGATTAATTCCGCATAATTTTGTTATTAATGCTCCTGAAGTGGGTGTTTCGGTAGAGGAAAGTCTATCTACTGATATTAAAACTATCCATTTTACACCTAAAGCTATTGGTAAAATAACTTTTTACTGTAGTCATGGTCTGCCATTTACTAAGAGTCACAGAGAGAAAGGAATGGAGGGAATAATTGAGATAGTGAAATAAAATATGTTATTAGCTCTTGCTGTTGCCGCGACGCTTATTGGCATTATTCCTGATGAATTATCTCGTGCAATTGATAATTACCATCAGGTCGAATCATATGCGGTAATTATTCACTCGACGAGTGCTAATAACAACCAACACATCCAATATTACTACAAAAAGCCCGGATTCGTGCGGATGGACTTTATTGAACCGCATGATGGTGCGGTACTCATTTATAGCCCAATGACTCGCCGAGTTAATTTATGGCCATTTGGTGTCGGGCATTTTCCTAAATTAAATTTGCACCCAAATAATTCATTGATCCGCGGAGATGGCGGTCAACGTATAGATCATTCTGATATTGGCACTTTATTTTCAAATATTAGAGTCTTAGCGATAGAAGGCACTACAGAAAGCAATCCTTTAGATCCGTATGGTATGCACATAACCATAACTGGAAATAAATATTCTAGAGATGACGGTGTGCATCGCTATGAGCTGTGGCTAAATTCAAAAAACGGGTTTCCAAGCAAGGTGATTAGTTATAACCACCAAAATGAAGTTATTGAAACTGTTGTGATGGAAAATCTGAAAGTTAACATTCAATTGCCAGAAGGATTCTTTAATCCCTAGTAAGGAGCAAGATGGAATACCATATTGTTACTGTTTGGCGTATTGAAGCTCCAATTGAGATGGTGTATGACGCTATTTTTCAATCGCTGAATTGGCCAAAGTGGTGGTGCAATGTAGAAAGTGTAGAGACTATTGCTGAAGGAAGCCCGAATGGGATTGGAAATATACGCCGATATATATGGCGTGGTTTTTTACCGTATCGACTCAGTTTTGATATTTGTGCCACTCGAATTGAGCCACTGACTGCCATTGAAGGAATAGCTAGTGGTGATGTTGAGGGTATTGGTTGTTGGTCTTTCAATCAAAATAAAAATATGACTATTGTAACTTATACATGGCACGTAAAAACAACTTCATTTTGGATGAATATATTAGAGATATTCGCATATCCTATAATAATATGGAATCACAATTTCGTTATGCGTAGAGGCGGGGAAGCACTTGCTCAGAAGCTTAATGTTCAAATAACTCATCATAATATTATTTCTCATTAGGAATAGGTGAGGGGATTTCTGTGTGTTTTATGGTTATTTAAGTTCAACTCTGAATAGTTTTTCTACTGATGATATTTAAATTTTTTCACCTAATGAAATACTCCTTGCAGCAATATGAAGTTTAAGATCTTTGCCATATTTTTTTAGTAAACAGCCGATCAGCGTAGCAGTCAGGTATATTTAAATAAAACATAGCATTAGCCTGAATCGATGATTAGTGCCGATAACGCAATTTATCGGCATTATGTGAGCGGAGGTCATAAATGAATGATTTACATGAAAAATCTGAATATCTGTTTCAATATTTTCAAATCACAAATGAACAACGCGAGTTGATAGCATGTTCGAAAGATGCTGATTATTTGCATCGTTTATCAATGTTTTGTGCGATACATGAGCGACTCACAATCATTTTTAATGATGAAGAATCGATTAAAAATTGGTTGCACAAAAATAATCGATATTTCGATGATCGTTCAGCGTTGAGTGTGATTTTAGAATCAAAAAATGGTTTGCTGCGCGTGTTGCAACTGCTGCAAAATTTCGGTGTAGTCTAAAACGGTAGAGTAAATATTCATCAAAAAAAGAGCTGTTTTGCTGTAAATATGCGCATTTACAGCTCAAATAATCGTCACAATCTCACTGTTTCGTCGTGCTCGGTGTAGTCTAAAAGGGCGGTTATTTCATGCATTCGATGATTGCAATTGTACATTCTTCGAGTTGTTTTTTGTCGTAAACTCTTGTTATTTCTTCGTTTTTTATATGATAGACATACATTCCGCTGTCTATTGCTCGCGTCAGACAATAGCCAAAAAACCGGCTGCCGCTCGCAGTTTGCTGCAATTCGCTGATCATGATTGAATGTTTCGTCAGTATTTCATCAAAAACAATCGATTTCAGTTTATCTTGCAGTGACTCTGCATGCTCAAAATCATCAGTTCGATAAATATCGAGATGCACACAATTCTCAAACAAATCAACGTTTGTTGCTTTGCAGCTTAAAACAACGTTTTTTGATTGCGCGTGTGTTAAAACAATCTCAAAACCGTTGTCGTTTTGTTGTCGTCTATATTCATAATTCATGCGAGGTCTTTATGCGAGTTGTTACTGTCGAACGATTTGATACTGAAAATGCGGTGCTGTCGATACCCAACGATGTTTTGTCGAAACTCAATTGCAAAATTGGTGACGAATTTCATGTTGCAGTTGTTCAACCTAACGTCATTGTGCTGACAAAATCTCGGACTGATGCACCAGATCCCGAGCCCAAAAATAGTTAATCTAATATTTCGCATAATGTATATTATGTTAAATAAATCCAATCCATATATGATCTACTACATGTCTGTTTGTTGGTTTACGTTAAAAATGAGATTGATATCATGAGCGCGTTCAAACTTATTGCTGTAATTTCAATTGGTTATGGATTGAGATTGCAAGTTAGACTACGCGTGTGAAATTAAGCGTGAGATTTATCTTTTATTGTTGTGAAAGTCTCTACTCGTGAGTTCATAACAATATTATTTCATTTATTAATTATTACACATTTCCTGTATTTTGTGGAATATCATCGGACAGACATCGCTGTTTATAGCTCGGTTTATCGCGTTCCTACGTGAAAAGTTTGAAAAATTGGCTACTGTTCTCCTCACTTTTTTACATAGCGCACTCTGGTTTCTACCAAATTTGTGCTTTTGGGGATTTCTTTATCAAGTTTTGTTAGCCCAATTATCGTTGAGCGGACTTCGCAGATGGTTATATTAAGAGCATGCATAGAGAGTTTACCTTGCTGTCTTTGACGTAAATTTTCAATGACCAAACAAATGAATTCTTCTGAGCCTGCATGGTGATTACTTTTATTTAACATAATAACTGCGCTGTAAAGTCTCTTTAAAGCCCCTTCGCGGTAGATCAATCCACCCAACAGATCGAGCGTAAAATCATGCGGACTCCGATGTTGTGAATGTTCTACCAGTGAAATGTTTTTCAGTTAATCATTGATGGTTTCATAATCAACCAAATAGATAACATTCGTTTGTCAAATCCGTACTAAATTATACTACGCTTGACTGATATAGCTTTTATTGCCATAAATTACCGGTTTACGGTCATCAACATTAATGCGGGTGAATCGATAAATTCTATTCAGGTCGATCGAGCCTTTTTGGGAATTGGGTGTAATTGAGGGAAATTATCAATATAAAAACGCTGAAGGAAACTTATATAGAAATTTTTGAAATCGCAGTGATGTGACATACCAATTTCCATCCTTGTCTTAAATTTTATCCTGAGTTCAGATTAATTACGATGAGAATGGTCACTACCCTCCTCCATTACTAACGCTAATTCAGACGGTTTTCGTACTGAATAATCCTTTCGCATTAATACAATGGATTACTGTATAAAAAGTGCACGCCGACTTCATTTGGTTATCAATATGTTATATTTATTGATATTTTTGGATTATTCAAGCTAGGTATTGCTTGCTTGTTTGAAATAATGTCATTTATATCAATTAGTTAGCTAAAATTTAGTTTGCTTTATAAAAATCAGTAAAATCAATAACTTGTTTCTTGACGATCATACTTTCGCTTTCTAAACTCTTTTAAACTGATTTAGAGGTGGAATATGATAAAACCTAGAAAACAAGCAAAACAAAGTGCTGTTAGATCAACTAGCATCTTTTATCATCCACTTTCTAAAACATCTATTCTAGATAGTGATCTCGAACACGATTATTTAATATTAAAAATTTTTCAGCAGAAATCTGAATATCTAAAGACCCAGCCAGAGCCACTTTTTTTAAATGTTAATGGAAAAATAAGACGTTACACACCAGATCTGGAATCCATCGAGTCTGGTGATGGTTTTATTGATGAGGTAAAACATTCTACAAAAGCCATGTCGCCTGAAAATATTGATAAATTTTCTATAATTACAGCCGCTTGTGCGGAACAAGCTAAAACGTTTCGTGTGATGACGGAAAAGGAAATTTATAACGGTGAACGTCACAAAAATCTGAGATATCTCGCCCCTGTTCTAAAACATCCCTCACCTATCGAGGAAGTGCAAATACTTATTGCCAGTCTAGATTGCAAATCAATGCACATAAAAGAATTGATGCAGCATATAAAAAATATGGGGATGAAACCATGTCTCATTAGGCGCGCATTAGCTCATAAGCTGCTGATTTGTGATCTCACAAAAAAATATTCCGATTTGATTATTTCATGGGCTTAGACACCGATATTTCAAATCTTTTCCCTGCTAAGGTTGGTTAATATGGCACTAACGTTACATTCAAATACGGGTCTTTTAGCTATTAACGGTATGACTTGTATTTATCATAAACTACCAAATAGCTATGTATCTATTAGCTATCAAGGTGTCAATGCCCCTCCCAGCGTCTTACATATTTCGGAAGTGGAATCAAAATTAAATAAGGAAATTTTTCTTATTTCAACTAAGGAAAAATTTGCTAGCAAATTTATGACACTGACACATTCTCAACAAGCAGAAGTGGCTTGGCGTAAACGTTGTGTTGATTATTTATATGAGCGTATTGGGCGCGGTAAGATTGGCGGAACAATTGTGCGAAATGAAGTCGCAGCACAGTTAATGACTGAAAACCCGAGTATGAAGGTGAGTGCTGCAACCCTCGCGCGTTGGGCTAAATATGACCAAGAGCATGCGTTAGGTGTTGCGGCGGACATCCTGAAAGCACCATCAAGTAGAGAATCAAAATATTCTGAAGATGTTATCCAGTTAGCACTTGATGTAATAGATGACAATTTGCTTAAACCAAATATGCCCACCATTCAATGGGCCTATGATATTTTTAAAGACAAATTTGAGGACAAATTTGGCGCTGATGTTGACCGGCCTTGCTATCGTATATTTAATGACTGGTTTAAAAAACTCTGTTGTCCAATCGATGCATTGCAAAAAATGCATGGTCGATTTTCAGCTAGAGAATTATTACGTAATGCCGTCAGACAAATAGTAGTCGAGCGGCCATTAGAACGTGTAGAGGCAGACGCAGTATATGTGGGCGTGGGTTTAGTGGACGAAGAAGGCAACTACCTCGGGACGCCAGTGATTTTTTTCGTGATTGATTGTTTTTCTCGTTCAGTTTTGGGTCTACACATGCAAATAGGAAAAGGTGAATCTTCAGTTAGTGTACAAGATTCTATTAGGCATGCCATGTTACCCAAAGATGCTGAAACTGAGGGCGATTGGCCAATGTATGGTTTGTTCGAACGACTGTATACCGATGGTGGTCCCGGCTACACAGCCCTCGATACAACATCTTTTGCGCTTTATTATCAGTGTACAGTGACGACAGTAAAAACAGGCCGTGGTTCATGCAAACCGTTTATTGAGCGATTTATCGGTACGACGAGACAGTGTTTTTTTTCAACATTGCCAGGTTATGTTGGCAAACTTAAAGATAAACGAATGCATGATTTATCGGTAAAAGAACAAGCGGTTACAACGCCGCAGGCTTTTCTTCGAATGCTAAAATACTGGATTGTGAATGAGTACCACCATAAGCCGCATGGTGGGTTAAATGAAAAAACCCCCTATCAAGTTTGGCAAGAGTCGGTTGAATTGTATCCACCAACATTACCAGCAAATTACCAAGATCTCGCAACGACAGTTGGCATAACAGAATACAAAAAAATTCATGGTGCGCATTGTCACCAAGGTGTACTGATAAATAATGTTTACTATAACGATGCAGCGGGAGTTTTAAAAAATATTGGCTTGAAATTGATTCATATGAATCAAGAACCTACCGTAGAGTGTTGCTATTCAAGTAATGATATTTCAAAAATTTCGGTGTTAAACGAATTTGATGGGCAAAGATATTTGATCCCTGCGGTTGACCCTGCTGTGTTACCTGATATGTCATTAGCTGAATATAAGGCTAAAAATCCATCCACTTATAGCAATAAAGGTTTTGGTCATACACGAGTGATGCCAGATCACCCCGATTTTAAAGCAACAAACAGTGCGCTTAATGCCAAATTAAAACAACAACATTCAAGAAAGCAACGCAATGCCATACCGGAAGACTATGATGCCAAAATTGAAGCGATGCAATCTAACTCGACGGTCAATAGACCTGATGAACCTCAGCAAGCAGACAAGACAAAATCTAACATTTTTGGTGATATCGATCTGAATAATCTTAAAGGGCACAGTAATGTCTGATTCTAAAGTTCCTTTTGCACTAGATGGCGACCTCATGAGTCGAGTACCAAATGCTCAGTTACCTCGTGTTGCCCGAGAGTTTTATGATTTAGCATTGAATCATTCACAGTTTAATTGTGCGTTAGAAGCTTTGAACAAAACTCATGCAATGAGTGGCATCATGGGCTGCGGAATGATCCTTGATGGCGACCCAGGTCTGGGTAAAACGACGGCATTAAATGTCTATGTCCGAAGTATTTACGATCAAGAGTGCTATCAGCCGACAGACACCCTTACACCATTACCAGTCCTCAAAATTCGTTTACCAGGAAGACCGACAATCCCTCGCGTCATTGAAAAGTTATTACTGACATCGAATCATCTTCTTCCTACGTCGCGTAAATCTCAGACGCTTGAACATCGTCTGCATCAACTCATTACGCGACAGCAGGTAGAAATGATTATATTTGATGAATATCAGCACCTACTTCGTAAACATGCGCAAATAACGACTAACGATACAGTAAATTTTATCAAGGTACTGGCGGATGATTACAAATTAGCCATTGTTTTTGCTGGTTTGCCAGAAGGCAGAGAAATTTTAAGTCACTTCCCCGAGCTGAACGAAAGGATGTCATTTGAAACGGCAAGATTAACGGCATTTAATATTGAAAGTAGCCAAGCTACTCAAGAATATGCTCGGTACATTATCGGTATACAAGAACATTTAGACCGGATTGGTGTAAAAATTTGCTCGCTGGCCGATCAAGGTATGTTGATCCGGATTTTACTAGCGACGCAGGGTAGCCCTCGATTTATTAATCGTTTGTTTATGCGTCTATTAATGCGATTGGGCGACCAAAAACCAATCACGATAAAAGAATTTGAACAGGAATATTCGAGTCCAATTTTCGGTGGGCATCTTGGATTTTTTAACCCTTTTTCAGCAACGGATGAAGCTGTTTTAGAAAAATTAAACGAACTAAAAGCAGGAAGAAACAGCAAACATTCAAAAATCGTGACGAAGAAATAAGGGATGAACCAATGAAGCAACTGGGGGTTCGGCCCTATCCTGAAAAAAATGAATCCTTATCGGGCTATTTATTACGACTAGCTAGTTGGAATGGTTTTGTTTCCATCAATGAGTTGCTTCATGCGATTGGCGTTCATAAACCGAAAGCGCGGCTTTGGGGATTATGGAAAAATGAAGAAATTGAAGATGCCTTCACATCTTTAAGTGTTGTTCTCAACAGAACAGTCGAGGTTATAGCTGATCCCTTTAAGGTTCAATCGCAACGCTGGATGTTTTCGGAACGCTATCTTTTACAGGAACTACGAGTTGATTTTCCGAGGATATGTCCAGAGTGCATGAAGCAAGAACAAACAATCGATTGGCGCTGGAACGTTGCGAGTGTGGCTCGATGCAACCATCACGGCGCTTTACTCGTCGATCATTGTCCGGAATGCCATCAGCCATTTGATTGGGGTTATAGGCTTTTTAATGGTTGTTCTCATTGTGAATTCAAATGGAAAACATATAAATCAGAAATAATTTCGTCCAGTTCGCTATTAGAGCAACGTTTATATCCGAAAGAAGATGGTAGCTTGGTAGCCGAACCACAAGAATTGACCTTGTTTGTGAAAACTATGATGTTTATGGCTCGGCCTTATGATGCAAGAATTGACGCATTACAGCGAGTTCCGTTCAGCCCAAATCACTCTCAACTGATATTAGATGCATTAGCTTTACTTGATAATCCGTCTGTTAAGATAGAATGGCAAGCGCGAAATCAGAAAAAAAATGGACTTTTTTCAGCTGCGATTATAAAACCTAAACTCAAGCAGCTGGATAACTATAAAAATACAGAAACAATATCCATTGATGCCAATTTTATTGAACGCCCAGAATATGTCAGTAGAGCAAGAAATAAGCTTCTAATGAATGATCGGGGTGAATCTCTACCCTATCAGGTTTTTCATGATGATTTGGCTGGTTTGTTTTCAATCCGCAAAGAAGATCTGGTTGATCTTATTCATAAGAAAGCACTGATCTCGCTAAATAGTACCGAGGTGCTACGAGATAAAATCTTTGACTACCGAGTACTCGCACAATTCATAGAAACTAAATTTTCCGAGGTGATGCCCATCGGATGGATTGAAATTAATCGAAAATCACCTTTTTTACATCAAAACCTTACTGAATATGGCAGCCTATTAACAGCGATCCTTACCAATATAGTTCTTGGGGAATTTACTGACAAAGTGAATATTTCATCCGTGATTGTCGAACCTGAAAGTTTCAAGAAATGGCTTCAACTACAAATAAAATTGATTTGCTCAGAATCGATATCGCCCAAGGCAGCAGCCCAAGCCTTGCGATGTTCACGGGATGAAATTGATAATCTGGTTAAGCAAGGTGTTCTGAAATGGGCTTCGTGGCAACGAGGGGCGACTTTGGTCGATGGGCCTTCTTTGTACCAATATTTAATGCAAATGAGGCTGATATAGTACTGCCCAAAGTAATGAGTTATCCGTCATTGCACTAGCACGCTTCTGCCCCAAAATGGGTTAGGTCGAATACCAGAGAAAATTCCAAAGCTTTATTTCTTGATACTTGATTTTATGGTTTTTAGGATTATTCAATTATCCAAACCAAGGCTAAACATGCAACATCAGGAATGAGAAAGCATTCTGTCGGTACAGACATTGCTCAGATAGAATACATTCGATAAGCACACCCTGTGCATTATTTATAGCCTTCTCGTCAGCAACTGCTTCACCACAAGTTGGTCACTGCTGCTCACTTGATTAGATACTGGCTGCTTTTCTAGCATATCCACTATGGTCTCATATAATTTAGCGCTGAGCATATAACCCACGGGTTTATTTTTTGAAAGCACAACGACAGGCTCATCAATGAAATATTGAGCAGGATTTTTACGTAGTTCAGTAATACTAACAGTCTGTTCAGCCAAGATACGCCGCATAGAACATCCAAAATAATGTACATTTAAATACACATATTACTATTAATTCTACAGATGAGATTGTCAATTTTTAGTATGCAAGAATTGACATTCTTGTAGACATTGGGCCATCTCATATTAAAAACATTAAGCCTCAAAAGGACTAGCTTGATATCCTGTACTATGATGTAGAAAAGAAATATTCCATTAGTTATCAACTATCAGGGATGGTGTACTCAGTGTTAGAACCATGCATACCTCATGATGAGATCACTCGTCAGGTCACATTAGATTCACTTAATATCCTTGATATGCCACCTGTCGAGCAACTGGACCGAGTGACACGTCTGGCGGCTGGTTATTTTAAAGTGACGACAGCACTTGTGTCTTTGATTGATGAAAACCGGCAATGGTTCTTATCCCGCTTTGGTTTAGATGCCACAGAAACGCCACGTAATGTCTCATTTTGTGGTCATGCTATTTTACAAAATGACACATTTATTGTGCCTGACACGAAAAATGATAAACGCTTTAGTGACAATCCGTTGGTCACCGGTATACCTTTTATCCGGTTTTATGCTGGACAACCTATTTATTCAAAAAAAGGATATGCGCTTGGAACACTTTGCCTCATTGATGTAAATCCTCGTTCTTTCTCAATGGACGAGATCAGTGCACTCAAAGATTTTGCCAGTATGGTGGAACAATATTTACAAAGTCTGGAAGTGATCATCCATTCAGAACAAATGCAACAACACCTAAATGAATCTGAATCGCTTTTTGAACAAACCTTCAATCAGTCGGCGGTTGGCATGGCGCTTGTTGCGTTAGATGGCGCTTGGCTTCGAGTTAACCCATTTTTATGCAATTTATTGGGCTATTCAGGTTCAGAGCTACTACAAAAAACCTTTCAAGACATTACGCATCCAGATGATTTAGGTGAAGATCTGAATAATGTGGATAAATTACTTCATGGTGTAATCAATAATTACACCATGGAAAAACGTTACCTTTGTGCAAATAAATCGTATACCTGGATCTCTCTAACCGTAGCTTTAAATAAAACTATTGAGGGTCAACCGCATCATTTTATTGTGGTTATTAAAGACATTAATGAACGAAAGAAAGCTGAACAAGCATTACTAAGACTCCAGCAAGAATTGGAACACCGTGTTTATCAACGGACTAAAGAGTTAGAGCTGGCGGTTAAGCAGTTAAATCAGGAGATAGAACAACGTATCGCTGTTCAAAGTCGCCTCAATGCACAAAAAGAACGCTTTCGACTGACATTGGAAAACACGTCCGATGCCTTTGTGGAAATTAATGACACCGGAAAAATTATTGGCTGGAACCCTTCGGCAGAACGTATTTTTGGCTGGAGTCATGATGAAGCCATATCTCAATCAATTGATACATTACTTATTCCTGCTGCGATGAGAGAGCAACATAAAAAGGGGTTTATACGCTACCAGACATCAGGTCAATCAAAGATGATGGGACAACGCCTTCAACTTATGGCCCAGAGAAAGGATGGTACTGAATTCCCTGTCGAAATGACCCTGAATGAAAATACTGTTGATGGTAAACGGTTTGTAACTGCCTTTATGCACGATATCTCAGAACGAGTCCGCTTTGAAAAAGAAATTCTAGAAAGCCGATTACGTTTGCAAACCATCGCCGATAACATGCCAGCACTGATTTGCCATGTCGATAGAGATTTAAACTTTATCTTTGCTAATAAAACATATGAATATTGGTTTGGGTATTCTTCTGAACAACTCAAAAAAATGAAATTGTCAGATATTCTTGTTCAGGATAACTTCGAAAGAGCAAAACCACATTTAGAACGCGCATTACAAGGTATCTCTGTTACTTACGAACGAAAACTAATTACCGCAACAAAAGAAATTTATCTTCAGGTTACCTTGATACCAGCACAGGGCGGCACTAACGGTATTTATATACTGGCCATGGATATTTCGGAGTTGAAAGCCTTACAAGCGATGCATGAATATGATGCTAGCCATGACGTTTTGACTAAATTACCCAACCGACGTGCGTTCACGTTCTTATTAGAAAATGCCATCAATGCAGCATCGCAAAAGGGTAAAGGCATTGCTCTTTTATTCTTAGATTTAGATAACTTCAAAACTTTTAATGACACTTATGGTCATGATTTCGGTGACCGAGTATTGACCTGTTTTGCTGATGTAATAAAAGAAATAATTAGAGAAACCGATAGTGTAGCTAGGCTTGCAGGTGATGAATTCACCGTTATTTTGACAGACCTCAATGACCCCGAAACCGATGTTCGCCAAATTTGTGACAAGCTATTGTCTGCACTAAAAAAAGTACAAATGATAGAACAAGTTCCTGTAACATTATCCGCCAGTATCGGAGCAGCTATTTGTTATGCCGGTGACAAAACCAGTATGGATGTATTGATGTCGAAAGCGGATGCGGCCATGTACCGAGCTAAAGAAGCAGGAAAAGGTATCTATGCAATCAATTGATAAAGCTGAATTTTCACTTATTTTATGGCGATAAACGGTTTGTAGCTTTGCAGTGATGACGTACATGCAGTATTACTAAAAACAACGCAACAGACTTAGAGAAGAGATCCTTAGTTGATACTACCAATTGATCGATTAACCTTATACCGTGATGCGGTCCGAAAATTGAAAGAGGGTGATTTTTCTATTTCATTTCCAAATGAAACGACTAGTAGCGCTTTTATTGATTTTGAATCTGAGTTGTTACAGCTTGCTGCATGGTTAGAAGTTAGGTTCACCGAGTTCAGTAAATTACAAGAGATCTCGGCTGAGATCTGCCAAGGAAGCTTATTAGATGACGTACTTGAACGTATCTATAGCACTTTCAAACAAGTGATCCCTTTTGATCGGATCGGTTGCGCCTTGATTTCTAATGACCAACAGATAGTCAAAGCACATTGGGCTAAAACAGATCAACCTGAAAAAATAAAGCTGGCTCATGGTTATACCAGCCCATTGTCAGGTAGCAGTTTAGAATCCATTTTGCATTCTCAACAACCTCGGATATTGAATGATTTGTCCGAATATTTAGTCACACATCCTAACTCCAAATCGACACGATTGATTGTTGCTGAAGGAATACAGTCAAGCCTGACATGTCCACTTATAATTGATGCGCAACCAGTTGGTTTTCTCTTTTTCTCAAGTAAGCAGAAAAACACCTACCTCGATGTGCATCAAAGAATTTTTATTCACATTGCAAGGCAGGTTTCAGTCCTCATTGAAAAAAGTAGACTTTATCAACATATCTACGAACTCAATAAGCAGCTCTTAGATGCAATGCAGTTGTTAAAAGAACAATCTTGTCGCGATGCGCTAACACAAATATACCATCGTGGCGCTATCATGGAATTTATGCAGCAAAGCTTGAAATCAGGAATAAGAAAAAAACAACCAGTATCAGTGATCATGGCGGACTTAGATCATTTTAAAACAATCAATGACACCTTCGGACACGGAATGGGCGATACGGTTCTAAAAAGTGTGTCTCATACTATTACTGCACAATTGCGTAATTGTGACAGTGTGGGTCGATACGGCGGTGAGGAATTTTTGATTGTGTTAGGCGATACCGATGCCGCAAGCGCCTTGTTAGTGGCAGAACGGATCCGCCATGCCATTGCTGCGCTCCAATTTGAACATCCATCTGGCAACCTGACCGTCACCATCAGTATGGGTATTTCTTGTTCAGATAATAAAAACGAGAGCAAAGACGAAAATACACTATTATTACAGGCAGATACCGCGCTCTATCACGCAAAACATAGCGGTCGAAACCGAGTGTCTATCTCTTAGTTTTAAGTTCTAAATCTGGACGATATCGTTTAGTTAATAAAGTATCGCATCCTAGGTTGATCTATCCAGTCAACGATAATATCGGTGACATTACGTTCCAGATCAAACCCCATGCGTATCATTTTACAACTACACTTACATACAATGTTTCAAACACACTTTTGTCCATAAGCTATTTACAACATATCCTAGGACATTAATACTGAAGGAATGCTGGTGCACTAGGATAAGAGAAAAATGACGGCTTATTTTGATGCTGCCGCAGTAGCATGGGACACGAAGCAACAGCGTGTTGCACAAGCAAAAGCGATTGCTGAAATAATAGAACTAACTATCCCCTTATCCAGAGATATAAATGCGCTGGAATTCGGCTGTGGCACTGGCTTGCTGGGGTTTAATCTTATCGACAAAGTCGGAGAATTAACATTCAGCGATACCTCAAGAGGAATGCTTTCCGAGATAGAAAATAAGATTAGAAATCACTCTCATAATACAGCGAAGATATTAGATCTGAATACCACTAAAATTGACGCTAAATATGACCTAATTTTTTCTTCAATGGTGTTTCATCACATACCAGATCATAAACGTACTATCATGGCGCTCATCGATTCATTACATGCCAGTGGTTATATCTGCATCTGTGATTTAGATAAAGAAGATGGAACGTTCCACAGTAAAGAAATCGTTCCTCATCATGGCTTTGAGCGATCTGAAATTGAGCAACTACTTCTAAATGCCGGCCTAGATCTTGTTTCATCTCAGACCGGCTTTATCAACAAAAAAATTGTTAATGATAAAGAAGTCGATTTTCCTGTTTTTGTTATCATTGCTAAGAAAAATGAATTCTCGATTGAGGAAGACTCACGATAATTTACGTTTAGAGCCTAAAGATAAAACTACTATGATTTACCTACCCGAACACGATGGATCTTAGTTGCGAATAAAGGTAAATCTTGATTTCTTGCTCCATGCCTCGGTCTGCGTAAGTGATCCAAGGTTTTCAACATTTTTATAGCCTTCTTGCAGCAAAGACCTACGGGCGATCTCTGCTCTGCGGCCTGAATGACAATACAAACGGATAGTTTCCTGTTTTTGGATCCCTAAACGTATAACTCCTGCGACTATATGTTGATATTCAATGTTTTCAGCACCATCAACGTGCCCAATGGTATATTCATTTGGTGTTCTTACATCAATTAACCATTCTTTGGCTTGGATACTGAACCCTGATAACAGCGTAGCCATCAGTAATAACGATCTAAACAGCATTTTTATCTCCTTGAATTATTAGATTGCAGATGTCCGACATAGCGCTGCATCAATGAATACCACAGCTCTCGAATCATTTTGAACACTGCTAAGCCTTATGTATCTATAATCAACTATATTCATAATTACTAATAAATAATTTATACAATTTTGCGATTACATTTAACAAATAAATAGTTATCGGGAGCACTGTCATGATGTTAATCCAAGCCAGGAAGCTATCAAAAAATTACTATATTGGTGAAATTGAGAATATGGCATTGGAGAATGTAAGCTTCTCAGTTGAAGCCGGTGCCTTTGCTGCTATTGTTGGCCCTTCTGGTAGTGGTAAATCAACCCTACTTAATTTGATTGGTGCTCTGGATCACCCCAGTAGCGGTGAGTTACAGGTCTGTGCTACACAAATTTCAACGCTTTCACGTACTGAAGCGGCAAAATTTCGCGGTGATAATATTGGTTTTATCTTTCAGGATTTTAATCTTATTCCCGTCCTCACTGTTTTTGAAAATGTCGAATATCCTCTGTTAATGGTACGAAACTGGCCCGCAGAAAAGCGACGTGAACGAGTCATGCAGGTACTGGCAGCGGTTGGTATGGTGGAGCAAGCAGAAAAAAACCCAGATCAAATATCTGGCGGACAAAAACAGCGTGTTGCAGTTGCTCGGGCCTTGGTCGGTGAACCTAAACTAGTGTTGGCCGATGAACCAACAGCAAATCTTGATCACGATACCGCCTATCGCATTATTAATCTGATGAAGCAAATGCGTGATGACTTTGGTACGACATTTCTGTTTTCCACCCATGATCCAAAAATCATGTTGGAGGCAGAGCAGACCTTTGTTCTGGAAGATGGCCGTCTCTCCGTAACAGGAGGTGCCCTATGATTGCTTTATTAAAACTTTCCGCGCGGAATTTGATGCGATATCGCCGCCGGACGCTATTAACTGCCATTTTGATTGCTGTCGGCGTGATCGCATTACTTTTATTTGTCGCTACGGCTGGCTCATTTAAACAAGTTATGGTGGGCGGTATCACTGACAGCATGCTTGGTCATCTACAGATCCACCATAAAGGTTACACCGCGTCGATCGATAATCTTCCGCTCAATCTCGATCTAAAACCCGCAGCCATCAATAAGGTCGACGCTATTCTAAAATCGGAGGCGGCCATCGCCAGTTACTCTAAACGAGTGAAATTAGGCGCCATGTTTAGCAATTTCAATGAAAGCACCAGTATCCGTTTAAATGGCGTTGATCCTGTGGCAGAGGACGCTACCGTCCCTACCCTGCGCCAACGTATTAGTGATGGAACATCAACCGGCTTATTAGTGGAACCAGGCCAGATCCTGATCCCGGCTTTATTAGCGAAAGGAATGAAAGTCAAAGTCGGCGATTCGATTGTGCTTGTAGCCACTAATGCGTCCGGCTCAGTCAATGGCAAAAACTTTATTGTTCGTGGCGTACTCGAGGCAGTAACCGGCCCTGGCGGTCGAGATGGCTATATTCATATTGACGATGCCCGCGATCTGCTTCGATTAGAACAACCCGATATCATGGAAATTGCCATCCGGCTAAAGAATATGGATCAGTTATCAGATGTTAATGATCAACTGAGTCAAAAATTGTCACAAATCCTCAATAAAGAGGACAAGCCGGTGACGGAATTACATTCCTGGAAAGAGCTATCCCCCTTCGCAAATATCGTCAAAATGATCGACATGATGACCCTTTTTATTCGCATTATGCTGGTGACCATCGTTATGGTTAGTGTGCTGAATGTCATGCTGATGGCGGTTTATGAACGGATCCGTGAAATCGGCACGTTAGCAGCGATAGGTACTCAACCTAATACCATCATGGGTATGTTTATCGGCGAAGGTTTATTGCTGGGGTTAGTCGGCGCAGTGGCAGGTATTTTACTCAGTCTTGCCATACTGGCATTGTTACAAGTCGTACCGATCTCCTTTGCCTTTGGTCGAGAAGTGATCACGCTACATCCAACACTATCAATAATCGATATTACTTGGGTATTAGTTGCAGCACTTCTGGTTTCCATTTTAGCTAGTTTACAACCAGCATGGCGTGCATCGCGAATGGACCCAATAAAAGCACTACACCACATCTGAACAGGAGATAAACATGCGTTTTCTTAACTATCTGTTTGCAGGATGTCTGTTATCTTTGCCATTCACCGCCATGGCTCTTGATGGAAAAACCATATTGCAAAAAGTAGATCGTAATCTGGAGCCCGAATCATACGAATCGTATCGAAAACTTATCAATATTGAACCCAATAACACTCGGAAAGAGTTCGTTATTTATTCGGTAAAAAGCGGTCGCGATAAAATCGTTACGCTATTTCTTTCTCCAGCCAGCGATAAAGGTCGTACCACACTACGTCAGGGCGATAACATGTGGTTATACATCCCTAACGTTGGTAAGCCGATCCGCATCACCAGCTTACAATCCGTGACGGGAGGTGTTTTCAATAATGCGGACATCATGCGTGTGGATTACACCGAAGAATATGATGTTGCCAATATTGTTGAAGAAAATGATGCGTATCTGCTTACCCTGAAAGCGAAAAGTACCAGTGTTGCTTATGACCAATTGAAAATGACGGTCGATAAGTCATTACTATTACCACGTGAAATAGAAGCCTATGCCAGCAGTGGCATGTTAATAAAAACACTGCATTTTAAAGATTTAAAAGACTTCGGCGATGGCATAAAACGGCCAGCAACCATTGAAACCGATAGCCCGCTATATAAAGGCTTCCGCTCAGTCATGCTTTATTCCGGTTTGAAGAAACGCGACGTCCCTGAAGACGTATTTACATTAGGTTTTATGAGCCGTGTTGAGGAACTACGGAAATGAGGTCGTTGATCACCATAGAATTTTTTTTGCTGGCGATCGCCTCATGTTCTTCTTTGGCAGAGGATTTTTCTTTCGATACTAACGAATATGAAAAGAAGACTTTTGAATTCAACGGCTATGCTGAAGCCAAACAGGAAGCATTACGTTTGCAACCGGAGCGGGCTGTTTATTCTCTAATTTACCCTGATGAACCGGCGCGTAACTGGCTTTATCGCAGTACAGGCACACTGGATCTAACAGGTAAATTGCATCTGACCGATACGGTTGCCGATATCCACGGACAAGCCAGTTATGCGGAAGACTCGTTTGTTACAACGGAAGAATATGACAAGGTCATGGATGGCGGCATCCGCTGGAGCCCCGCTACAAATTATTCTGTAGATATTGGTAAACGGGTACAACGTTGGGGAAAAGGTTATGCCTGGAATCCGGTTGGTTTTATCGAAAGGCCCAAAGACCCTTCCGATCCACAAACTGTGCGTGAAGGCTTTAATATGGTCAGCATGGAGTGGACCAAAACCCTTGATGGCAATATCCGTACACTGACGCTGACACCCGTCGTGGTACCCACTTATGATGAATTAAACCCTGACTTTGGTGCTGAGGGATCGCTTAATCCGGCGGCGAAACTCTATCTTCTGGCCTGGAACACCGATATTGACCTGTTATGGCTGGGTAAAGGCGCCAGACCACAAAGTATCGGATTGGATTTCTCGCGTAATATAAGTAGTGAGCTAGAGATTCATGGTGAATGGGCGCATCAATATGCGGTGGAAAAAAATACACTCGCGTCATCAGGTTCTACGGTGTTATCAACAGCGAATCCCGATAGTTACTTATTGGGATCCCGCTATTTGACAGAACATGAAGTCACCTGGATTGTTGAATATCTTCATAACGGGCGAGGCTACAGTACCTCTGAATTGGATAGTTATTATACATTTATTAATGGTGCAGCGAATTCTGGTAAAACCACAACTGCGTTTCAAAAGGCCCAGCAGCTCATGCAATCGGGTTACAACAAGGCCAATTCCGGTGAAAATTACTTCTATCTGCGAGCCAGTGTTAACGAACCATTTGACTGGCTTTATACCACTCCCGCCCTGACTGTTATCAGTCATCTGGATGATGGTAGTTTCCAGATCACACCAGAAATTAGCTACACCGGATTTTCAAATACCGAGTTACGCGCCCGTGCCATTCTATTATCGCGTGAACAACAAACGGAATTTGGCGAGAAATTATCCCGCCAGCGATTTGAAATTTATGTTCGTTATTTTTTCTGAATCAACCAAATGTTACCTGCACATCTTTTGGCTCTACATGATAGGGTGCAGAGGTTACCAGTAAGTTTGCGCCTGCTGCGACATAATTCGCGGCATTCATCGCATTAACACCGCCAGCCGCAGCCAGAATGACCGGTAATTTATTCTCTTTACAAAATGCAGAACACTCGCCCACGTCTTCCAGTGAAAACTTATCCATTTGTAAAACTTCTGCACCCGCTTTCGCCCAACACTTAGCATCGTCCAGATCATGCACTTCAACAACACGACGATGTTCTGGCGCCTGCTTTTTTAAATGCTGCAAAATAGCATCAGGTGTTTTAGTCAAAAATTGCCGGTGTTCAGCAAATAATAGAATGCTCTCTGATAACCCTAGTCGGTGGATAACCCCACCACCCGCTTTCACCGCTTTTACCGATAATGCTTTGGTGAACGGCGTCTGTTTTCGGGTACAAGCAACCGGAACAGACCCCGCTACATCAACTAAAGCGCGTGTTGCACTAGCTACGCCACTCGCCCACTCTACCAATATTTGCGTTACCTTCCAGGCTGCAAACAAAGCATCAGATCGCCCCTCGGCTTTCAGCAACACAGCGCCTTTGGTTGCAAGCTGGCCTGATAAAATTAACAGTTCACTTTTCGCACCACATAATTCAAATAATCGCACAGCCTCTTCGGTACAACATACCGTCATCTCTTGTCGGGCCGTAAAGGTGATCTTAATCAGTTCGTCTGGCGTTAAAAGCAGCTCGGTCGTTAAGTCGCCAAATGGCACATCATCATGTAATAACGTCAACAATTGTTCGTCAGTCAGCACGCAGCGCATCACAAAATCCTTTTTGAAATAGTTGTTGCTTAACAATAATTCGCAACCAACCAGTTAATAAATCCACCGCCCAGAATCAAATACAAGAAGAGAAAACCGCCCAACATAAGCGGTTTGATACCCGCAGATCGGATCGCCCCCAGATGTGTGGTTAAGCCTAATGCGGCCATCGCCATGGCAAGCAAAAAATTATCCAGTACAATCAGTTCATGAGTTAGTGATGCAGGTAACCAGTGCAACGAGTTAATGCCTGCCATCACGACAAAAAATACCGCAAACCAGGGAATGGTTATTTTGCGACTCTGTTCTGACAGATTTGCAGAACGAAGTCGCAGCCAGCCAGAAAGTAATAACAAGAAAGGTGCCAACATCATTACCCGGATCATTTTCACGATGACGGCAATATCCGCAGCTTTAGGCCCAATCGCCTGACCCGCAGCAAATACCTGTGCGACTTCATGTATTGTTGAACCGGCATAGACACCATAACTGCTCTGGGTCTGGAATATTGGTAATACCGTGAGCCCAAGATGATAAAGTGCAGGATACAAAAACATGCCTGCCGTACCAAATACCACCACGGTTGCCACTGCGATGCTGACTTTGCTGGCTTGAGCGCGAACTATCGGTTCTGTTGCCATCACCGCTGCCGCGCCACAAATTGAGCTACCTGCACCAATTAAAAGTGCCGTGTCTCTATCGAGCTTGAAGATCCGGGTTCCAAGCCAATAAGCCAGCAAAAAAGTAGAACTCAGTACTATAAAATCGGTAACGATAGCCGTTATCCCTACCCCAGCGATCTGCTGAAAGGTAATACGCAAACCATAAAGTACGATTCCTGTGCGCAATATTTGCTGCTTAGCGACACCAACACCTGATGCACATGCACTCGCAATATGTGGATAAACGGTATTGCCTAAAACAATGCCTAGTGCAATCGCTATAGTCAGCGCACTAAAACCCCAATGTTGCGCAGTAGCACTTTGAGACATCAATAATCCCGCGATGGCGACACCAGCAGTAAACATTAACCCCACGTAATGTGATTTGATCACATCATTTTTATTTAATGACAATCTAATATACTGAGTCATCACGGTACTCCTCTTGACCCGATCAGAGTAGCACCGATGTTTTCTATATCTAAATTCGTTATATCGATAGAACTAATTTAGATAATCAATTAACCCTTCATTTCAAATGGATATACTCAATGTGGGATGAAAAATACCGTAATTCTCAATTTGTTTATGGCACTTCACCTAACGATTTCCTGCGCGAAAATGTTCATCATTTTGTCCCAGAGGGAAAAATTCTGTGTATTGCAGAAGGTGAAGGGCGAAATGCAGTCTGGTTAGCAGAGCTCGGTTTTAAAGTGACTGCGGTTGATGCCTCCGAAATTGGATTAGCGAAAGGTCGCGCTTTGGCTAAATCGAAGGGTGTATCGGTACATTGGGTCCATGCCGATTTACAAGACTACAATCCCGGCACTAAAGTTTGGGATGGTGTCGTTGCTATATTCGCTCATTTACCACCCGATTTGCGTTTGCGTATGCATGCCGACTGCGTGGAGAGTTTAAAGATTGGTGGAATCTTGTTGCTTGAGGCTTATACCCCGGAACAACTTAATTTCAGAACCGGTGGCCCCATCAATGTTGACTGGTTAATGACCCCCGAATTGCTACAAAACGAATTGCAAGGACTGACCTTTGATCGCTTACAGAAAACTGAGCGGGAAATAATAGAAGGTATTGGACACACTGGCATGGGTTCTGTGGTACAGGTAATAGGCCAACGGTAAGCGTATCTCGGTACAGTGAAGGGAACTCCGAATAAGAGTTCCCTTCACTGTATCAATTCAGTTTTCCCAAAATTTGATTCAATTCATCTGGTTTAGGCATGCCTTGTTGCTGTTGTAGGCGCCCAGTATCATCAAAATATAATAATGTGGGTGTGGCAACTGATCCCAATTCATCCATTAATAACTGATTATCATCCAGCTTCTTTTGTATCGCAGATGGAATTGGATCTAACGGCTTCAGACCATTCTTGCCTTTGCTTTCTTCATATTCTTGTAATCCCTTACTTGGGTCTTTCATATTGAATAAAGCGGCGGCTTTTGCAGGACTATCATGACTGAGGATCCCCACCAGAATATGTCTTATCTGAACTTTTCCACCCTCAACCCACGGACGTGCCTGTTGCCAAAAACGATTGCAATAAGGACAGTTGGGATCTGAAAACATATAAATAATTTTAGGCGCATTGTCCTGACCATCAGCAATCCAAGTACTTTTTTGCAGTTTAGTCCAAACCTGTTTTGCCATAGGTGAATAAACTAATTCGTTCAACGGTTTTAATGACAGATTGTTGCCTTTGGCATCATAAAGATAACCGCTGAGGACAAACTTACCATCACGGCTAGAATACAAAGTGATCCCCTGTTTTTGATATTCAGCCGCATATCCTTGCATGCCATTCGGTGCATCAAAACGACCAATAATATGCATACCTTGTTTCTCAAAAGCTTGAATTGCCGCAGGAAGAGGTTCTGAAGCCATAACGAGTTGAAACGAAAAAAGATAAAGCGCCAGAAGACTTCGCATTATGCCGACAAACATAAAAACCACCTTACATTAGAAATAGCTAAACAATTGGCATTAACAATACTGCAACAATATGCTTGTGGCATCTCTTTTTTACTGCGGGACGGGGGAATAAGGAGACAACACTTCAGCCCGTTATAGCTGGATATGGAGTCCTGCATAGAGTTGATGGACCTTAATTTTTGGTAGCTTATTCTGAATTGCCGTGATTGCGTCATCACCAGTACAGTGGCCAGCATAAATAAAATCCGGATTTAGTTGTGCCAAAATTGAAACAGTTTGCTCTATACGCATTGATGAAGCATGCAACAGATGTAACCCACCAATGATCCCTGCAACTCTCGATTCGCCACTGATATGACAAACATAATGGAGCGTATTAGCTAAGCCTGAATGGCAACATCCCAAAACAATAATTAATCCGCGAGAAGTATTGACCCAGATAGCCTGATCATCTGGTAGTAAATCAGCAAATTGACCCACTCTATCAATAAAAAATGGCCCGCCAGTATCTTCGAATACTGAAATACGAGGAATTGGACCTGTAAGACCGATTTTCTCACTGAGTTGAAATGGAGCAACATGAAATTGTAGCCGTGATGAAATCGTTTTCTGTAATGCAGCCAATACTTTACTCGGCATGCTAATCCGTCGACTTGGCTTATCTGGATGCCGACTATATCGTTCAGTTAAAACAAATGGATGCGCGATAATCTGACAATGCTCATTGTGATGTAATAACTCATCAATCCCACCCGTATGATCGTAATGTCCATGACTCAGCACTAATTGAGTGATATCAGCTAGATCAATACCCAGCTTAGTTGCATTGTGGATCAGTGTTTCACCATTGCCGGTATCAAACAGTATATTTTTGCCGTCCGCGCGTAGCGCGAATGATAAACCATGTTCCGAGAGCAATCCTTCTTTTGCATGGTTATCGCAGATCACCGTTAATTCAAACTGACAATTCACAATGGATCACACCCCCTTTAGGCTGAATGAACTTTCCAGTAGCTTTAACGCAAACCTGTTTTGCTACCAATAAGCTGGCTTCCAGCAAATAAATTCCTCGACGCTGGCTCAATAAACGCCCAATGACTTGTACAGAATCGCCTACAAAAACCGGTTTATAAAAACGTACATTTAGTTCGGCTGTTAGAGCCTCAATGCCTTGGAATAACAAACAGTGTGTCATCGCAGCATCAAGCAACGTACTAGCAAGGCCACCATGCAATAAATTGGTGTACCCCTGATATTTTTCATCAACCCGATAATATGCAGTCACTTTGTTATCTGCCGAGGATGTGAACTTGAGCTGTAGTGAGTGCGGATTTTGAGTTCCGTCGCTACAGACAACGCAATTTACATGACTTTGCAGGCATGCCTGATAGATATTCATGTGTTTCCTATATAAAGATCAGGAAGATCATTACCTTCCTGATCTCAAAAAACTACTCAGCTGACAATTCCTCAACAGCTGCCAGTGCCTGAGTACCATAAATTACTGCCGGACCTCCGCCCATCAACACAGCGACATCGATCGTTTCAACTAATTCTTGTTTGGTGGCGCCCGCTTTCAACGCAGCCGCAACATGCGAACCAATGCAACCATCACAACGGGCCGCAATTGCAATACCCGTTGCAATCAATTCCTTGTGCTTAATACTGACGGCACCATCAACCATCGCGGCTTTATGTAATGCCAAAAATGCATTCATGGTAGCAGGACTTTCTTTACGATAAGCAGAGCCAAATTGACGTTGCTCCTGATTGATTTGTTTGTAGCTTTTAGCCATCCGTAACCTCTTAATCACAGTATTTCTAGAAAAATTTGGTGCGTAAATAATTACACTGAACGACAGCAGCGTTTCTCTTGTGCCGATAAATGTTCTGCGTCGTGTTTTTTATGACAACAGCGTTGTTGCTCTGGATGATCGTGCTGATGATGGCATTCATGCGTCTCACCATGCTGACAACCACAGCCGCCAGATGCTTGTTTCTCTTCGAAATGCCGTGATTGACGACCCTGTGACGGGCTAGTAAGTTGAGTTAGTAAATTGGCTTTTTCGCTACTCAATTCAGTAGCACTCTGCCGGCCACACTGGGTTTGAAATACATCAAACTGGCTTTCCAGCAGCTTGCCTAACATGCGCTCACCGATGTTTCTAACGATAATACGTTGAGCATTTTCTGCTTTTAGCAGCGCTAATAACTGACTTTTGCCTGCGCAATTTGCGTCTAAAGCAGGATTATTCCTTTCTCCTAAAATCTGACCATTGTCATCTAAAAAAACAAAACTGTCGGCCTTGGTAAAATGGCTAGCAACGTGGTCCTTGTTCATCGGAATAGCGGTGATCATCAGAATTAACTCCTTCTTCCCTATGCATAATTAAGGCTTTGCCCTGAGTTAAACAGTCCACCACTTTAAAGCGGGCTGCTTTCAGAACATTAGCCAATGTCTGCCGGGATACACCCATTTCAATGGCGGCTTCCTGCTGCTGCATTCCCAGCAAGTCAACCAACCGTAATGCCTCAAATTCATCTTCGGCCAATATCACCTGTTCAAGTTGAGACATAGGTATGCGATTGGGCTTGAAGCAACTATCCGCGGGTCTACCGCAAATAGTTCTGGGAATTTTAGGTCTCGCCATGGGGGCTCCTTAATTGGCATATGCCATATATAAACTCAATTATTGGCATATGCAAATAATTGTTTGTGAATACTCGACTACAAATAAATCGGTTATGTTGCGATTCAAGCCGACTAATTTTGATTTTTTATCGTTTCATTTTCTGCAAGAGAATAAAATTTTGCTGATTTTTCAAACGTCATTTATGACTAACTATAAGAAAATAAACATTAAAAAAAGAGGATCATGATGTCATGACCCTCCTTATTATTGAACTATCAATTAACGCCTAATTTACTGTCTTTGATTCTTCTTTTCGTGCCAAATAAAGAAAATACAGCACTGGGATCACGACCAGCGTCAGTACAGTTGAGGCAAACAAACCAAACAGCAGGCTAATGGCAAGACCGCTAAAAATTGGATCATCCAAAATAAAGGTGGCACCAATCATCGCAGCTAAGGCCGTCAGAATGATGGGCTTCGCCCGCACAACGCCGCTGTTGATCACCGCTTCCGCCAGTTCCACGCCCGCCGCGCGTTGCTGATTCACAAAATCAACCAACAGGATCGAATTGCGCACGATAATGCCCGCCAGCGCAATCATGCCAATCATGGAAGTAGCGGTGAACGGCGCCCCCATAAGGGCATGCCCCGGCATAACGCCAACCAGAGTCAGCGGGATCGGTGCCATGATGATCAGCGGCACGCTGTAGGAGTTAAACTGTGCGACCACCAAAAAGTAGATCAGCAATATACCGACGGAATAGGCGATGCCCATATCACGGAAGGTTTCATAGGTGATTTTCCATTCGCCATCCCACTTGATAGCGACACCGGAAAGCCCATCCGGTTGCCCGATTAACGACTGTTTCCATGCCGGATGTTGATCGCGCAATGTACCGGCGATTTCAGCCATACCGTAAAGTGGGCTGTCGAGTTTACCCGCCATATCGGCGGTCACCATCACCATCGGTTGCATGTTTTTGTGCATGATGTTGTGCGGTTTGCTGGTTTTATTCACCTGCACCAGTTCACTCAAAGCAATGGCTTTACCGGTGGTAGCGGGCAGCGTCAGACTTAACACACCGAGCAAATCGACTTTTTCGCCATCCGCCAAACGCAGGCGGATCGGTTTGGCATATTTCTGATCCGGTGTGTGCAGATAACTGACATCCTCACCATTGAAGGCGCCAGCCAGTGTCTGTCTAATTGCCATCTCTGAAATACCAAGACGGGCTGCACGGGCGCGATCAATCGTGATCTGCCAATGCTGCTGTTGCGCGGGAACATCAACATCAATATCCACGATATCGGCGGTGTTTTTGAAGGTATCCTGGATCTGTAAAGCAGCCTGTTCACGCATAGCTTGTGTCGGGCCATACACTTCCGCCAAGATCGGCGACCACACCGGCGGGCCGGGTGGGATCTCGACTACTTTCAGTGTGGCACCGGCTTTTTGCGCTAACGGCGCTAACCGCTCCCGGGCGTCACGGGCGATCTGATGGCTGGAACGCTCGCGTTCATGTTTACCTTGCAGATTGACTTGTAGATCGCCGAGTTCCGCCGATTGGCGCATAAAATAATGCCGCACCAAGCCATTAAAATTGATCGGTGCTGATGTACCGGCATAGATCTGTACTGTGGTCACTTCCGGAATTTGCTCAGCCTCATGCGCCAGTTGTTGTAATACGCCTGTGTTTGCTCCAGCGGTGTACCTTCCGGCAGATCGACCATCACCTGAAATTCGATTTATTATCGAATGGCAGCATTTTTTAACACCACCAACTCAACGACGGGCAACGCTAACGACCCCAGCACCAAAAACCAACC
>Ga0183099_1000345_pt1 | contig 36240 bp, 32 predicted proteins | sample Biomet1_FD_127788 | JGI IMG/M metagenome (GOLD analysis project Ga0183099, IMG submission 127788) | Microbial communities from bioreactor (seeded with anoxic lake sediment) at LBNL, California, USA - Biofuel metagenome 1 | ecosystem: Engineered > Bioreactor > Anaerobic > Unclassified ... | reverse complement strand
TCGCCACGCAGGACCAGCACGATCGGCGGATTAAACGTCTGACCCTCAGTCAGTCTGGAATGGAACTGGAAAGTCGTCTATCCGAAATCCAACGGCAGTTGATGGCTGGAGTGTTTCAGCAAGCGCTAGAGTTGTTTCATTTCGCCTTTCGCGCCTTCACCACGGGCCCGGATGCCATTCTGGCGGAGCATGGGCTGCAGCGAGTGCATCACCGCATTCTCTATTTCGTGGGACGCAACCCAGCGCTCAGCGTCAACGCCTTGCTGCGGATTTTGGGGGTGAGTAAACAGGCGCTGAATTGTCCATTACGGACCCTGCAGGAATCAGGACTAATCCTCGCCACGCAGGACCAGCACGATCGGCGGATTAAACGTCTGACCCTCAGTCAGTCTGGAATGGAACTGGAAAGTCGTCTATCCGAAAGCCAACGGCAGTTGATGGCTGGAGTGTTTCAGCAAGCTGGCGTTCAAGCCGAACAGCAGTGGCGTACCATTATGGCCCAGTTGGCTCATACCCAATTTTCCCATCTGCTCTCCTGATCCAGGTGATCCAGGCACGATCAGCCTCCTGTCGAAGCCTTCGGCACCTTCACTTAGCGTTCGCTAGCAACCGGCGTGCTGCAACTCCACGGAGAGTTCATCACCGCTATCGGCGCGAAATTGCAGGACACAGGGCTTGTTCATCACCCGTTGAAAGGTCGGATAATCGGTTTGCCGCAGCATGCCCAGTGGCATACCGTTAGCTCGTTGCAGCCAGGAAGGTGACGTCAATCCGGCATTGGCAAACCGTACCTGCTCATCCTGCTCCGAGACCAGGATCACCGCCATATTCACATTGCCCCGCAGCCCCGATTCATACAGATTCCAGTTCAGGTATTCCAACACGCTGCCCGGGGAGTCCAGTAAGCGACTCTCTCCTTGCTGATATTGGCGATAGGGGCCATGTAGCAAAAACTTGATCATGGCACCGATGAACGCGGCATCTGCCCCCATAAATGACAGCTCCATCACCACCAGCATCAGCTGGCCATTGAGCTCTAAAAACTCGGGAAGCAACAGCGGGCTGCTGCTGTGATAGCGGGTTTGCCAGCGTTGCAGCGTCTGTTCATGGGGCGGAGCCATGGCGCTGAGCAACTCAGTGGCCGCCACGTCATCTCGATGCAACCGGGAAAGATGGGCTGCCAGCTCACCATAGTGCTGGGCCTCGGTGACGGACTCCAGGCACTCCTCAATCGCTTGAGACAGTGCTGGCCAATTGCGGATCGGCTTGATGAGATAATCCTTGGCGCCAGCACGCAAAGCACGGGTCACATCATCCAGATTGGCTTGCCCTGAAATCACCATGACCGGGGTTTGTGGGAAACGGGCGGCAATACACTGGATCACCTGATGGCCATCCATCCCCGGCATGTTCAAGTCACACAGCACCAGATCCGGGTGGTAAACCGCAACGGCAGCGAGTCCGTCCAAACCATTTTCGGCAACATAAACCAGATGGTTTTGCTGTCGCAAAAAAGCCAACAAAGTTGCCCGGAACACCGGCTCATCTTCAATGACTAATATTTTACGCTGCCCACCCGGGTACGACATCTTCAACCTGTCTCGATTCTCTGACTCTGTTGCATTGAGGGTAGACAAGTTGCCAGCAGAACAAAAGTTCTAGGTTGATGAGAATTGCTCGTTTTTAGACGGCCGCCCGATGAATGTGTTGGTAAACGGTTCAATCGGGATCAGCGTCCCCCTCTAACAGGCGCAGATCCCACCGCTTTGCTCTCGGCAGCATGCTAAAACCACGCAAATGATTGGCGCTGATGGCGGATTAATCGATAATAGCGCCACTGTCCTCGCTACTGTTTATCATGACGCCAACTGAGTACCTTCAACTCAATAGCCCCAGGTTGAGCCATCCAGCCCGAACCCTCTATTATCTGCATTTGCGGCGGTTAGCCGAATCCGGTGCCCCGGTCCTGCTCAGCTATCCGGAGCTGGGCCGGGCGCTGGCGGTCGAGGACCCGCAGCAACCGGGCGGCTTTAGCTATCAGGTCAACGCCAGTCAGCTCACCCGACTGCTGGACGAACTTCAGGACGCTGGGCTCATTCGCGTAAACCACCCGCCACAAGAAAGTCATTACCATGGTGCCGTGTGTGTATTACCCTGCCTGACTCAGGCTTTTAACAGCTTACCAATCCCACAAGCCGCGCATCCGATGCAGCCGAGTTGGCGTCCTGGCGAGGCATTTCACGATCTGGCAAAACTGTGCGGATTGCTGGAGAGTCGCTTCAACGAGGAGGAGTTGGGGGAGTTTATGGCCTATTGGTTGGGCCGTCCGGAAACTTTTGCCACCGACCATCAATGGATGTTGAAATTTATCAAGGCATTGAAAGCAAGACGCTATACCAAAACCAGTCTGACACCCATGGTAGGCACGGGTTACCAGCAAGTGGCGGCGACTCCAGACAGCGGCCCCAGTCCACGAGCCCTACAGATGATTGCCGACGCTCGCCGTCTGCGAGCGCACGAGCAAGGAGAGAGCGATGAAAAAGAATGAGCCAACCCATCTGAGTCAGGAGAACCGGGCAGAACCCTTGCATTCGGTACATCGTGAACATGATCCGCAATTGCAGAAGCAGATGAACACCCTGCTGCAGCGGATCCAGCGCCTACGTCGAAATCCTGATGACCATACAGAGCTGGATTACGAAACCTTGCGTCAGCAATATGAAGCCGCCGCCAATCGGGAGGTTCGCCAGCTCCAGCAGGAGGCTCAACGCCACCGGATTGAACGTCTGATTGCACAAGCGGATCTCAACCCCGAGTGGCTATTCGCACGCATGGATCATACCGACCCAACCCTGGAGTACGCCATCCAGACCGCTCGCTCCTTCATCAGTGGCTTCGAACACTGGGAACAGCATGGCGGCAGTTGTGTCTTGATCTACGGCGGTTATGGCACAGGCAAATCGACACTGGCTGGCGCTATCGCCCATGAGCTGATCGCCCAGCATCAAAAATCAGTCATCTTCCAACAGTGGGCATCGGTCGTCGATCGCCTGTTTTTCGGCGTGATTGAGGATCAGGAAGAGCGCAACCGCTATCGCCGCGCCCTGGAAGAGGTCGACCTGCTGATCATCGATGAAATCGGCTCAAATCGCGCCAAGTTACTGGAGAGCCAATCCAGCTTTCTCGGCCATTTGCTCCGCCGTCGTCGCAACCTGTCCAAGAGCGTGATCCTGATCACCAACCATGCGCCCGCCTCACTGCATCACGCACTGGGTGATTTTTGTTTCGAAGCGATCAAAGCCTTTAATCCAGTCGATATCCAGCTGATCGGTCCCAGTCGCCGCCCCCATGTCGGCAACTACCAAGGCTGAATCCAACCGCTGAAAAGCGCATAAAAAAAGCCCGGGCATGCCCGGGCTAAACAAGTGCTACGGAATCGCGATCCAAGATCGCATGTTCAAGAAGAGACTCGCCCTCGTTGAATGCCGCTAAATTAACACACTGAAAATGCAACGCAAACGTTTTACATTGAGATTTAATTCACAATTCACTGACATAAACGCATGAACCAGCATTTGCTTGGCAATGAAAACGGCTTCTCAGCCGCTAATCCAACTCATTTTCCAACATCTGTTGATAAGACTCCGCATCCATCAAACCATCGAGCTCCTCAGCCTCCTCCAGCCTCACCCGGAATAACCAACCCGCACCGTAAGGGTCCTGATTGATCTGCTCTGGCGAGGCTTCCAACTCATCATTGACACCGATGACGATGCCACTGACCGGGGTATACACATCCGTGGCCGCCTTCACCGACTCGGCAACGGCCACATCATCTCCCTCCAACAGTGCCGACCCCAATTCCGGCAACTCGACAAATACCATATCCCCCAACATGGCCTGGGCATGGTAGGTAATGCCAACCACGGCTTCGTTGTTCTCCTCCAAGCGCACCCATTCATGAGTGGAGGTATAACGCAGTTCACTCGGAATATGACTCATATCAGCACCCTCTACGCATGAACAACGATGAAATCTCATAGACGAATCACAGGCTAGGCAACCTAGGTACGGCAAAGAACACAGGTTCGCATACCGCCTTGACGTCACTCCTTGCAGTGTAGACAGCCCCTCTGACAAAAATGAAAAGCTTTGCATCGGTTTCTTGAGTCAGGCGGCAATTCTCAGATCCTGTCTCGCCAACCACACAGTTCTGCGCTTCTAGGGCTCGCATGTTCTGCGAAGAGATGGTTTCATGACCCTGAGTGCTCTATGTTTAAGCCAATGAGGATCGAGATATCGAGCCCACAAGCCATGGGCAACCGCGATCCTGCAGCATGATCATCCGATAAAGAGAAAGCCGTAATGCCACTAAAATCCAGATTCCTCTCCCTACGCCAACAAGGTCTTGTGGCTGTCGTGCTGATCGTGCTGGCTGCAGCTGGATCCATATGGCTGGAACAGACGGCTATGGCACAGGATGTCGAATCGGCGCAAGAAGATAACGCCGATCGCTGGATCCAGCAGCTGCGGCAGACCCTGATCGCTGAACGTCAGCAAGCCATGACACAGCGATTGCCAACAGACCCGTCGGATACCACAGACGATTTTGTTTTTTTGCATTGGTATCCGGAGTCGGCTTCTGCTCCTCTGTCATTCCATGCCCCGGTTGCCGATACCGTACTGCAGGATCTATGGGTACGAGCGCAAACAGAACCCGCTAATCAGATTGAATGTGCCCAGCAATGCCTGCTGATCCAATCGGTAGCACACATCCGCCTCGGGGCTCCGGGACGCTTGATCGCGATCAGTCGACTCGACCCACTCTTGCAACGCTTGCAGCAGGCCAGCGGCATAACCGGTTTCTTCCTGGGAGCACTACCTGCTACCACCTCTGCAGAAACCCCATGGCAAACACTGTCATATCAGGCATATAGCGAACTGTTATCCAGCGCCACAAGCTCGCTATTACCCAAAGCAGTGCAGCGAATCATGTCGCAACAACTACCGCCGACGTTGACTGTGGGCCAATGGAGTAAACTACTTGCCGATGCGTTGCTGGCCCACCAGATCTGGATGACGCCGCTGACCGATGCATCCAGCCAGGGCCCACTCTATCTACTGCTGATGGCTAAGGCGCCGGTACCTAACACAGTCACCCGTCTCTGGCACTGGTTTCCGTTATGGGTGGCCATCATGGCGGCGCTGGGTTGGTCCGGATGGCAGTGGACGCGGATCCGACGCCTGCAGCAGTTATTGGCCCTATCCACCGGCGATACCTCGAGTGAGCCACTGGCGCCAACTCGCTATCCGGCTCATGACGAATTGTCGATGATGACTCGGCAGGTCCGGGCATTGCAGCAACAACTGGATGACAACACCGCGACCCTGGCGCAACAAGCCACCTTGTTACAGCAGCACAGCCTGTATGATCCCCTGACCGGTTTACCCAATCGGGACTGTTTTATGTTCGAGGTGGGCCGCCAGTTGGCCGCATTGCAGCGTTACCCGGCACAACTGGCCTTGATCCTGCTCGAGATCAATGGCTTCAAGCAGCTAAGCCATTCGGTTGGCCATCAGGAGGGGGAACGACTGCTGCAGCGGGTGGCCCAGGAGCTCAGCCTGTCGGTTCGCGAAGCAGATCTGCTCTGCCATTTGAGTGGTGACCTGTTTGCCTTACTGATCAGTAACTTGCAAGATGAGACCCAGGTTCACATCATCATCGCCAAATTGCAGTCGCGTCTAGAATCTTCCTTGCTGCTGACGGAGCGTAATTTTGCGCTGCAGTTCTCCGCCGGTGTGGTGATGATTGATAGCAGCGAGATCCCGGCCAATGAATTACTGCGTCAGGCCGAGATGGCACTCAACGAAGTGAAACTGCAAGCGGACCAACGCTATCAAGTCTTCACTCCGCAACTTCAAGAAAAATCAGTGCGTAACCACTTTATTGAACAACGCCTGAGTCAGGCTCTGCGGAGTGGTGAGATCTACCTGCAATACCAGCCGATCCAGGATTGTAAACAGCAAAAAATCATTGGATTGGAAGCCTTGAGTCGCTGGCAACTGCCCCTCGAGGGCAACATTCCACCGCTGGAATTTATTCCCATTCTGGAGAACAGTCGCTTGGGGCTGCAATTTGGTAACTGGGTTCTGGAGCAGGCGCTGCATCAACTGCATCAGCTGGATGTCGCCGGTATGACCGGCTTGCAGATGGCGATCAATCTGACCGGGCAGCAATTGCTGGATCCGGAGCTAAAAAATACTTTAGAGCGCTTGACCCTGACCTACCACATCATCCCATCCCGCATCTCTCTGGAATTGAACGAGCAGGCATTGCGGGTCAATTATCAGCAAGCCCAGCAGGTGATGACCGCCTTACAACAGGCAGGCTATCGCCTGACACTGGATGATTTCGGTACTGGCTATTCCGCCTTGACTTATCTCAGCCGCCTGCCCTTCCACACCATCAAACTGGATCGCAGCTTTACCTTGCGGATGCTCGATTGTGAAATGGATAAGCAGCTGGTTGGTAACATCATCCAGATGGCCCATTCGCTGGGCAAACGGGTGGTTGGCGAGGGTGTGGACAATAGCCTGCAATCCTTATGGTTGCAGGAGCTGGGCTGTGATCAATTGCAGGGACATATACTGGCGGCGCCGATTGGTGAATGCGACTTGCTGAGCAAGCTGGCTCCCTTCTACCAATATCCGCGCGTCAATACGCTCGATTCAGCCCGCTAAAATCGGGGCTCAACAAGGGGGCTCGCCAGCGTTGGCAGCTCCCCGCTCAGCCCCAACGCTCGACGGATCAACAGGCTCTTGAGCGGCGAAAATCGGTCCAGCACTCCCATTCCCAGATCGCGCACACCTCGACTCAGCGGATCAGACGGAACAAACAGCCGCTTGATCGCCTCCATTGCCACCAGCATCTGCGCCGCTTCGGTCTTGCGCCAGCGACTATAGGCCGCCAGAAAACCAAGTTCGCCATTCCAGCGCTGCGCATCCACCTGGTGCCGAATTGCCTCAACCAGCGCGGCGGCATCCATCAACCCCAAATTGACCCCCTGACCCGCCAGCGGATGTATGGTATGAGCGGCATCGCCAACCAGAATACAGCCGTCACGGATGATATCCCGCGCATAGCGCGCCTTCAGTGGGAGAGCGCCTCGCACACCAACCAGCTCGCATGCCCCCAACACCCCATCGGCAGCTATCTGCAGCGTCTTATTAAACTCGGCTTCCGGAAGCGCCTGTAGTTGATGTGCACGCTCCGGAGAAACCGACCAGACGATGGAGCAAAGATTGGGCTCCCACAGCGGCAGCAGGGCCAGAGGGCCTTCGGAGCTAAACAGCTGGCGCGCGCAGTTGCCATGGGGCTCGGCAGTACGGATGGTCGCCACCAATGCGGTATGGGCATAATTCCATTGCGTGAGTGGAAAATTGAATTGCTGCCGTAAGCGGGAATGAGCGCCGTCGGCACCGATGAGCACGCTGGCTAGCAACGGCTCCCCCTGCTCAGGCAAGATCAAGGTCCCGGCCGCCGAAGGGGAAAACGAGGCAATCGAGCAAGGGCACAGCTGCAGGACCTCACTGCCCGCCAGTTGCTGCCATAAGGCGGCGACTACCGCCCGATTTTCAACAATATGTCCTAGTGCCGATTGCATCACCGACGTCGCGTCAAAATGCAAACGCGCGTGACCATCTCGCTCCCAGACTTCCATAGAAGTGTAAGCTTGCCGACGGACTAACGAGTCCCAAGCTCCAAGTCGACTTAAAAAGTTGGTAGCAGCCAGGTTCAAGGCGCTGACCCGTAGCGCTGCCTCCGGGACCAGAGATTCAGGCTCATGCTGCTCCAGCAGCGCAATCCGTAAGCCACAATCTTTGAGACCCACGGCGATGGCCAATCCGACCATGCCGCCCCCGATGATGGCAATATCTACGGTTTTCATTCGATTAATCCCAAGGCTTGTCTGGCTAGATGTTGTTTGAGCGAGGCGCAACGATTCATCGCCAACAACCCCAAGGTCCGGCCGGATACCAGAGGCACATGGGGGGAGGCAAATAACCGAGCCAGAGTACTGGTCATCCAGATGGTGGTGTCTACGTCTGGACGCCGAGCGGCGCGGTAACATCGCAATACGGATGCCGAACCCACATCGAGATGAGAATGCCATATCGGCTGTAACTGCCGATAGAGCGTCATGATATCGCGCAAACCGAGATTGAAGCCTTGTCCGGCTACCGGATGAAGTTGCTGAGCCGCATTGCCCAGCACCAGAAGGCGGTGATGCCCGATATCTTGGGTCTGCCGCAGAAACAGCGGATACAACTCACGGGAACCCGCCTGCATGAATCGGCCAGCCCGATAGCCAAAGGCGTGTTGCAAGCGTTCGAGGAACTGATCATGACCCCATGCTGAGGCCTGTTCGGCCTCAGCATGGCGCAGAGACCAGACTACCGAGAGTCGGTTCGCGCCCAGCGGCAATAGGGCCAATGGCCCCGATTCGGTAAACCGCTCCCAGGCTCGCTCAGGTGGTGTCCCTTGGGTCAGCAGCGTGGTAATTAGCGCCGTTTGCTCGAATGATTCTTGCCGCCAATTCAGACCTAATTTGGTACGCCAGGAGGACTCGCCACCATCGGCCAGCACGAGCAAACGGCACCGGGCGCTCTGGCCATCAGTTTGCTGGATCACCACAGAGTCGTCGTGAAACTCGAGATCCTGAACGTGCGCCGGCGCTCGATACCCAATCTCGGGACTCGCCTCCAGGCGTCGCAACAAACGCTGACCGACGGCATGCAACTCGACCACGCCGCCCAACTGTGGGAGCCCATATTCATGAGCCGTCAGTTCGACACGACCCAAATGGCCGCGATCACTGACATGGATGGAACGAATGGCCGCCGAGTCTGACAAGAATTCGGCTTGCAATCCCAGTTCAGCGATCGCCTGTTGGCTGCCGTAGGAGAGCGCGATAGCGCGAGCATCAAATCCCGGATGATCGATAGAGTGCGGGCGTCGGGATTCAATCAGCAGTATCCGCGGTGGATGCCCCTGCAGATCACGCAGGCGGGACAACGCCAACGCCAGCGTCGAACCCACCATGCCACCGCCCAGGATCGCAACATCAAATTCTTGCATCACCAATGCCAAAGAAAGAGTGAAAACCCATTAGAGCCTGTTCGCTGCCCGGCGGCAAGCCGAGGTCGAGATGTTCATTGGGCCCGAAGATACACAGAGTCAAATAGCATAAACGTTGGAAATCCCGAGCCACAGAACCCTTAATGCAGGGTCTTGGAAACCAGTTCAGCCGGTCGTTGACCAAACTCTTCAAACGCCATCATGGCACCCAGCTTCAAGTGTTCATAAATGACGATATAAGACTCTTCGGTCTCGGGCTCATCGTCCATTTCCTGCTCCAGCTGAGTAATGTCACTGATATCACTCAGCATTTCCTGCAATTCATCCGAAGCCTGGCTCAGATCGCGCTGGATCACGGCAAACCCCGCCAGGAAGGCCTGGGCCCAATCGCTCATCGCCAGCAAACGATCCTCCAGGTTTTCATCCTCTTCCGGCAACAGTAACTGCAAGCCTGCTTGTAGGGTTAAGCTCTCCAGTGTGGCCGCAAAGAGCGCCTCGAGCCAAGTATTCACCGCCACCGGTAACGCGACACCGTCATTCACCAACTCGTTAAATTCTTGCAGCCAGGCATCACGACGGATCGGCGCGCCACCACACAACATGCCACACAACACGCCATGCAGTTCTGCAGGCGTCGCCATCACATCCTGAGCATCGAGCAGCTCGGCAGCCACACCGTATTGTTGTAAAACATCATGAGTCATAGGTCTGGCCTCTTTTCGTACAAGAAAACATCAATGGATGAGCGTAAAGGAGACGATCCTATCACTGCCTCCATGAGACGGCCAGCCAAGCCTTGAAAGTTGCAGATCTGCACTATATAGTCGCCCCTAATCGAGACAGGCCAGTTCATACCGCAAGCTAGATGAGGAACACATGACCACCGGGATTGAAGCTGTTGAAATCAACATCATGGGGCGTGTCTATAAACTCTCTTGCCAAGCAGGACAGGGTGCCCATCTGCACTCCGCCGCAACTGAACTCAACGAAACGCTGACTCAAATGCGTCAGCGTTCGCGCAGTAGTAACAATGAGCAATTGGCGGTCATGGCGGCACTCAATTTTTGTCACGAATTGGCACTTGAAAAAAACAAGAACCGCCAATACTCTGAGACTATGGATCAGCGCATCAGAATGCTTCAGGCCACCATCGAAGAGGCCCTGAAAGAACAAGGCAGACTGCTGCAACGATAGGCTAAGATTAAAGTAAATCTCCCTGGGGTGTTCGTCAGCGGATCAAAGTCCCTGAGCCGATATTTTTCCCTTAGGAAGTCGCTTTCCGACTATTGCGCATGCTCGGCTCGTACCGAGAAGCCTGCGGTTGGATCCAGATTTCCGCCTTGGACCTCAGGGTTCAAGGGCCACGAACTGCAACGGCACCACCGGGGTTCTTCTTCATGTCACAGCGTCAACTCATCCGCCAGCAGCTACGCACCATGCGTCGTGATCTGGCACCGGATTATCAGCTAGCATCAGCCGACCAGCTCGTTTCTCAATTCACGCAACACCCGTTGATTTGTCATGCCAAACGGGTCGCACTCTATCTGGCCAGCGATGGCGAGCTCGATACCCGCCCAGTGATCGAATGGTGCTGGAGCCGGGGCATTGCCGTCTGTTTACCGGTACTCCATCCGTTTAGTAAAGGCCATCTGCTGTTCGTCGATTTCCAGGCTGATACCCCTATGTCCAGCAACCGTTTCGGGATTGCCGAACCAGAGCTGAATTGTCAGACCATCATCGTCAAATCCGCTATCGACATCGTCTTTACCCCGCTGGTTGCTTTTGATGCCCATGGCAATCGCCTCGGCATGGGCGGCGGCTTTTATGACCGAACACTAGCAGGTTGGCACCACCATCGTTTGGGTCCCTACCCCATTGGCATCGCCCATGACTGCCAGCAGATCGACCGGGTACCGGTAGAAACCTGGGACGTACCGCTCCCCGAAATTATCACTCCCAGCCGTCGCTGGCACTGGCCATTGTAGAATCCAGGCTGCTGCTTTAGCGCCATCTCCGCTATAATCCGCCCGAGCGAGTACAGCAGGAGAGAAAAGTGACTCAAGATGAAATGAAAAAGGCCGTAGGTTGGGCCGCGCTGAGCTATGTGCAACCGGGCACCATTATCGGTGTTGGCACAGGCTCCACCGTCAACTGCTTTATCGATGCCCTGGCCAGTATCAAGGATCAGATCAAGGCCGCGGTATCCAGCTCTGAAGCCTCCACCGAACGCCTCAAGGCTCTCGGCATCACAGTGATGGATTTGAATGACGTCGACAGCTTCGACCTTTATGTCGATGGTGCCGATGAAATCAATCCGCAGATGGAGATGATCAAGGGCGGTGGTGCCGCCCTGACCCGGGAAAAAATTGTTGCTGCCGTCGCCCGCCAATTTGTCTGCATCGTCGATAGCGGCAAGGTCGTCGAGACCATGGGGCGTTTTCCGCTCCCGGTCGAAGTCATCCCCATGTCACGGGAATATGTGGCGCGTGAGCTGAAAAAGCTGGGCGGTAACCCCGTGTATCGGGCTGGGGTGTTGACGGACAATGGCAACCAGATCCTTGACGTACACGGTTTGCACATTAGCAACGCCAAGCAACTCGAATCCCAGATCAACAATATCGTGGGCGTCGTGACGGTCGGTCTGTTTGCCCATCGGGGTGCCGATGTCGCGCTGGTCGGTAGCCCGGAGGGCGTCAAAACGGTCACTCGCTAAATAGTTGAGTGCTGTTTCATAGCAAAACAAGAAGGCCCGCATTGCGGGCCTTCTTATTGCTCGAACATAGCTTACAACGCAGGTTCCGTGTCCATATCGCCTCGCCCGGCTTTGAGATATAGGCAAGCGGCAGCAATCGGCAAGATGGCAAGAGCTAACAACACTAGCCCCCAACCTTCAAACTCCATCGCCAGGTAAGCCAACGGGAATAGCCACAACCAGCAGATGGCACACAGCAATACCGTAACGTAGAAATGGCTATCCCATTTCCGGGCCAGGATCTGGTAGGCATGATTTTTATGGCTGGATGGCATCAGGCTCAACGCAAAACGCGCGCGGACCAGAAAGGTGGTCACCACATCGGTAATAAACGCCGCCATCAAAATCAACCACACCCACAGATTGATCGAGGTATCCCCGGCCAGGTGTAACCCGAGCAGACTGATAAACAGACCAAGAAAACTACTCCCCGCATCACCCATCATGATCCGGGCCGGCGGCCAGTTCCACGCCAGGAATCCTAAGATAGGTGCACACAGCAGGATCAGCGGGATAGTCCACTGTAGCTCGCCAGAAATCGCCAGCAGCGAGGCCGCCGCAAAAATCATGATGAAAGACTGGCTGGCCACCAGGCCATCAACCTCATTCATCACATTATTCAGATTGATAAAGCCCAGCAGTAGTAATCCCAATAGCGGAAACCACCAGCCATATATTACAGATAGCTATCGAACACAATGACGATTAAATCCCGGTCATACCAGGTGAGCGCCAGAGAAACCGCCACCACTTGCAGCAGCAACCGCACCCGTAAGGTCAAGGGTCGAAGATCATTGGCGATACAAGCCAGTAGTAGGAATAGTCCGGAAAAACTCAGACTGCGAGCGGCTGCAATATCGATCAGATCATAGCGATACATCACCAGGTTCAAGGTAATCATAGTGATGACCAAGGCAATGCCACCACCACGGGGAACCGGCTCCAAGTGATGATGTCGGAATTCGGGGATCGCCAACGCATGACGCCATAATGCATAGCGACGAGCGACCCCGGTCAGAGCAAAACACAGAACAAAGAAAGCGAGAAAAAAGGGCATCATAGTGCGAGTGATTTACCGCTCAATAAAGCGGACCCCAGAACCAGACAGAACAAGATGTGCATAGTACGTTATTTACCTGCGCCCTGCACCCTGCCATGGGGGCTAGCGTTAAGAATCTGCTAATCCTGACGGCCAATATTGCCTTCACTCGAATTAACAGATCACGCCACGATTGTACTGATGATGTTGCCAATAAAGCAGGGCTACTTCTGGTAGCCCTGCTTAGGTTTAGTTGCTCTGATACCCGGATGGATTACTCGATTGCCAGTGCCAGCTATCTTTCATCATTTGCTCCAGATCCCGTTGTGCTTGCCACCCCAATTCGGAGAGCGCCAGTGCCGGGGCGGCCCAACACTCGGCAATGTCACCGGCGCGGCGCGCCACTATCTGGTAAGGAATTGTCTGCCCGGAGACACGCTCGAAGGCCTTAACCATGTCCAGAACCGAGTAGCCAATCCCGGTGCCTAGGTTGTAGGTAAAGACACCTCTCGCCTCGGCAATCCGCGCCAGCGCTTTGAGATGCCCCAACGCCAAGTCCACCACATGAATGTAATCTCGCACCCCGGTCCCATCCGGTGTCGGATAATCATTGCCGAAGATCGAGAGTTGCGGCAAACGGCCAACGGCGACCTGGGTGATGAAAGGCAGCAAGTTGTTGGGAATACCGTTCGGGTCTTCACCAATCAGCCCGGAAGGATGGGCGCCGACCGGGTTGAAATAACGCAGCAAGACGATGCCCCAGCGCGGATCGGCCTTGGCGACATCGCGCAATATATCCTCACCGATCAACTTAGAGCGACCATAAGGATTGGTGGCGGATAATGGAAAATCCTCGCGGATCGGCACCGCATGCGGATCGCCATACACGGTAGCCGATGAGCTGAAGACCAGATTAAACACCCCCGCCCGGGCCATGGCTTCACACAACGTCAAGGTGGCGGCAATGTTGTTCTGATAATAGGTCAGCGGAATACGGCAAGACTCGCCTACGGCCTTCAAGCCTGCAAAGTGAATAACAGCGTCAATGCTATGTTCGGCAAAGACCCGATCCAACGCCGCGCCATCGCGCACATCCAGCTCATAGAAAGCAGGACGTTGGCCGGCAATTTGCTCGATTCGGTCAAGAACCACCGGGTGGGAATTGCAAAAATTATCGACGACTACCACCTGCTGGCCAGCCAGTAACAACTCGACCACGGTATGACTGCCAATATAACCGGCCCCACCGGTCACCAAGATCGCCATCATGACTCCTTATTTCTTATGTTCATAAATCCCGTTGCCAACGATTTGGCAGACTCATCATACCCTCAAGCCTGACGAGGTAGACAGAAAAAAGCCTGCCGCATGGGCAGGCTTGATCGTCAACGGAGCAAGATTCAAGCGAATCGAGCCGCGCCCTGAGCGATGACCAACTCTTCGTTGGTCGGAATGACAAACGCTTTGGCTGAACCCGCTTGGGTGATCAGACCGCCATTGCCAAACCGTGCCGCTTCATTGCCCTTGGTATCTTCGATGTAACCAAAGGGTGCCAGCAGCTCCAGCACACGACTGCGCATCATCATGGAGTTCTCACCGATACCGCCGGTAAACACCAGAGCATCGACTCGCCCCAAAGAGACGTAGTAGGAGGCAATGAACTTGGCTAGGCGATAGCAGAACATATCGAATGCCAGGATGGCCTTCTCATCGCCCTCTTCCACGCCCTGGGTGATGCCCCGAAAATCGCTGGTCTTGCCGGAGATACCCAGCAGACCGGATTTCTTGTTCAGAACATCCTTGACCTGCTCCAGGGTGTACCCCAGTTCATCGACCATGAAGAAGACGATGGAAGGATCCACGTTACCACAGCGGGTTCCCATCATCAGACCTTCCAGCGGGGTCATGCCCATACTGGTGTCGATACTCTTACCATTCTTCACCGCGCAGACCGAGGCACCATTACCCAGATGGGCGGTAATGACATTGGTTTCTTCCAGGGGTTGGCCTAATTGCTCAGCGGCCTTGAGGGCCACATAGTAGTGACTGGTGCCATGCATACCGTAACGGCGCACGCCATGCTGATGATACAGCTCATCCGGCAGGGCGTAGCGGAACGCCGCCGGGGCCATGGTTTGATGGAAAGCGGTATCGAAGACCAGGACATGAGGCAGTGCGGCAAACAGACGGCGAGCCGCGCGGATCCCCAACAAATGAGCCGGGTTATGCAACGGAGCCAGGGGAATGCACTTCTCGATAACCTTCTCGACTTCGTCATCGACCAGCACAGGTTCAGAATAGAACTCGCCGCCATTCACCACCCGGTGACCAACAGCAATCAGGGAGTCCAGCAGGTCGTGCCGACCATGGAGGACTTGCTCTTCCAGGAAGGTCAACGCCGCCGTGTGATCCGCACCCGCTGCCAAGGCAGCCTTCTGCTTTTCACCGTCATCGCCAAAACGCCAGCTGATCTGCGCCTCGGGCAAGGTCAAGGCTTCCGCCAGACCAGACAGGTACTGTTGTCCACTTTCCGGGTTGATGATAGCGAACTTCAGGGAAGAACTACCGCAGTTGAGTACCAGTACAGTCTGGTTATTACTTGTATCCATTCTCTCCTCGCTTTGCTGCAGGTGCGGCGACGGCCCCACCAACGCTGTTCAAGGTCAGGGTGAACACCAAGCTAGGGTGTTCAGCGATGGCCACCAAAAACGTTTGTCTCAAACAGTTTCGAGACATCCAATCACTATCTCTATCAGAAAGTGTGCCAAGGTCTGCGGCATGCTCCCTGCGTGCGCCATCATCCTGCCCCTGTGCAGAGAAAGGATCTCAACGTGATAGCCATCGTTGTCCGGGCCCAAAAGCCCCGTCGAAGACAAGTGTGCACAAGTTACCATTAGACGGCTTTTGTGAGCAAACCCGCAGTATCAAGGAACTGGATCTTCCTTGACCAGGATCAGACTCTGCGATTCAAAGGCCAACTATTGAAAGCGTTTACTAAAAAAAACAACAACTTTGAGGCATTAAACACCGAGCAAGCCACGAGCTTGTAACTCACCGCGGCACTGCTGGGCATCCTGAAACACAAAAGCATCCAGCCCCAGCGCCAGTGCTGCATCAACGTTCTCTTTTGAGTCGTCGATAAACAGACAATCCGCCGCAACCAGTCCAAATTGCACCAGCATGGCCTCAAAAATCGCAGGCTCCGGCTTGATGAGTCCAACGCGGGATGAAATCACCACATCCTTGAACGCAGACCAGAAACTGGCGTGCTGCTGCAGATAAGCGGCACTGACCTGGCCCATATTGGACAACGCATATAAGGTATGTCCTTGTTTTTTCAAGTCATCCAGGATTGCCACGCTCGCAGGCAGAGTTTGCAACGAGGGAGCAACAGCCGCGTAAATCCCATGAATGATCGGCTCATCGACCTCGGTGCGCTCGATCGCCTGGGCGGCGGCTTGCTCCAGTGTCAGCGAGCCCCGATCCACCTCCAGCCAGTCCGGGTGGGCAAACAGATGCTGAGCCAGACGCACGGCCCCCGGGCCATCGATCACGGAGCGAACAATGGCGACCGGATCCCATCGCACCAACACATTTCCGAGGTCAAAAATAACGTTCACTATTGGCTCCTGGGGTACTCTGCCCCTTGTTCATCAAATTGTCGGTTGTCATACTAACAGCGCCTACCGCCGCTGTCTTGCCGACAACCGCGCTGGCTCTTCATGACCATCCCAACCATGCCTTTCGGAGGCCTTATGCAAACAGAGCGTCTGCCCTACTTCACCCTGTATGATACGCAGGAACCTATATCGGCTCCCCTCTTTACCCGCTTCATCGTTCCGGTCCCCGTCGGTTGGTCTTCTTCTTCGTTGCATGTCAAAGGTCCCTTTAACCAACTGGGTTAAGGGGGCGACATGACATCTTCTCTTCACGAATCCCGTATTCTCCGTGCCCTGGCGTTCACTGATGGCAGCTTTGCCCTGATTGGTGTTCTTGTGGCCCTACATGCCCATTCGCTAGCAATCTGGCTTGATGCTCTGTTCTCGTTGCTGTGTGCATTGATGATTGCTTTTGAATCAAGCCTGGTAAGCCGCCTCGGCGAGCCTGACTCACGCCAAAGGCCCAACGGCTTGGCCGCCTGCGAACCGCTACTGGTGACTCTCAAGGGACTGGTTCTGATGCTGATCTGCCTGCTGACAGCAGGAAAATCAGTGCACAGTATCTGGCAAGGTGGCCATAGCACCCAGGAGCTCCCCCTGATTGCGTATGGCGTGTTCGGCATGTTGCTCTGTGGCAGCTTGTCCTGGTGGCTAGGCGGTATGGCGCGGCGATTACGCTCGCCCATTCTGGCCACGGAGCAGCACTACTTCCGCTTCGATGCGCTGATAAGTCTCGGCGTCACACTGGCATTTGTCATCTCCAGTCTCTTACAACAGAGCGCCTGGTCCTGGCTAGCCGCTTATATAGACCCGATGCTGAGTCTGGTGATGGTGCTCATCACCCTGCCGGTCGCGTTAAAAGTCAGCCGTCAGGGATTATGGGAGTTGCTGCAACTTCCTGCCGACCAGCACTGGCAGGGCGAGATAGAGCGCCAAATTCTCGCGACTCTGGATGCCAAAGAGCGTGCCTGTATCGAACCCCGGCTTATCAAGCAAGGGCGCCGGTTGCGGATCCAGTTGCATGCCAATCCACGCAATGCCTCCTGGGATAGTCAGCAAGTGACGCGGCTATGCCAGAAGGTCCGACAAGCCACCGAGCATTGCGCCCCGCACCTGAGTGTCGAGTGGGTGATATCGAGCCCTTAACCACGACCGAAGCCGGGACAACCTGCAGGCAATAGAAACATCAAGGCCACCTCGCGGTGGCCTTGATGTTTCTATTGCACAACAGCAGTGGCAGTGGCTCTGCAGAGCCGGATGCACGACTTCAGATCGAATCCAGATCCGAAATCTTGGTATGACGGACATCCTTACCCTTAACGCAGTAAATGATGTAGTCGCTGATGTGCTGGCAACGATCGCCAATCCGCTCCAGGGAACGAGCAGCCCACAACACTTCCAGCACCTGGGGAATGGTGCGTGGATCTTCCATCATATAAGTCATCAACTCGCGAATGATGGATTCGTATTGCCGATCGATCTTGTCATCATCGTGGTAGAGCTGGATGGCAGCTTCGACATCCATGCGGGCAAAGGCATCCAGTGCATCATGCAACATCTTGATGGCCTGACGCCCCATGCTCTCCAGCGACACCAGCGGCGGCTGGGAGCGGTTGTTATTGTGTTGATCACCATGCGCGCCAACTTGTCGGCGACATCCCCATCCGCTCCAGATCGGTGACCGACTTGGAGATCATCAGGATCAACCGCAGATCCGATGCCGTGGGCTGACGCTTGGCAATAATGCGGGTGCACTCCTCATCGATGCTGATCTCCATGCTGTTGACTTGCAGATCGGTTTCCACAATCCGCCGGGCCAATTCCAGATCCTGGTCGTGAATGGCCACCAGCGCATCGGAGAGCTGTTGCTCCACCAGTCCGCCCATTGCCAGCACGTTGTTGCGCACCGCTTCCAGTTCAGTATTGAACTGACCGGAGATGTGCTTGTTCAGATTCATGTTATCCATGGTCATATCCTCGGAAGCAGTTCAATTAGCCGTAGCGGCCAGTAATGTAGTCTTCGGTCTTTTTCATCTTCGGCTTGGTGAAGATGGTATTGGTATCCGAGTACTCGATGAGTTCACCCATATACATGAAGGCGGTCTGATCCGAAACCCGCGCCGCCTGTTGCATATTGTGGGTCACGATGACCACCGTATATTTGCTCTTGAGCTCGTTGATGAGCTCCTCGATGGTCAGGGTGGAGATCGGATCCAGCGCCGAAGTCGGCTCATCCAGCAGCAGCACCTCTGGCTCGATGGCAATCGCCCGGGCGATGACCAGACGCTGCTGCTGACCACCGGAGAGACCGAACGCATTCTCGTGCAAACGATCCTTCACCTCTTCCCACAGCGCGGCGCCACGCAAGGAGCGCTCGACCGCCTCATCCAGCAGGCGCCGATCACTGATCCCCTGCAGACGCAGGCCATAAACGACATTTTCGTAAATGGACTTGGGGAATGGATTCGGACGCTGGAACACCATGCCGACCCGACGACGCAGCGCCGCCACATCGACGCTCTTGTCATAGATATTCTGGCCATGCAGGGTGATGGCACCCTTGATATGACAAATTTCCACCAGGTCGTTCATGCGGTTGATGCAGCGCAACAGGGTGGACTTACCGCAACCGGACGGACCGATAAAGGCGGTCACCTGCCCTTTGGGGATCTTCATGCTGACATCAAACAGTGCCTGCTTGCTGCCATAAAACAGATCCAGACTCTTGATCTCCAGCGCCGTTTTTTCCGTCGGCAGGTTCACCAAGTCAATGCTTTCGCTCTGGCTCATTGTGGGAGTAACGTTAATCATCGTTTACCTCGAATTCGGAAAAAAGCTGGGCTTAGTTATCCAGCGCGCGATACTTTTCACGCAAATGGTTACGAATGCTGATGGCGGTCAGGTTCAACCCGACGATCACGGTCACCAGCAGGAACGAAGTGGCATACACCAGCGGCCGTGCCGCCTCGACGTTCGGGCTCTGGAAGCCAACATCGAAGATATGGAAACCCAGGTGCATGAACTTACGCTCCACGTGCAAATAGGGGAAGTTACCATCCATCGGCAAGGTGGGTGCCAGCTTCACGGCACCAACCAGCATCAGCGGCGCCACTTCACCCGCGCCCGGGCAATCGCCAGGATCAGACCGGTCATGATAGCCGGGCTCGCCATGGGCAACACGATGCGCCACAAGGTTTCAGCCTTGGTGGCTCCTAGTGCCAGCGAGCCATGTCGCACCGCGCTCGGGATCCGCGATAAGCCTTCCTCGGTGGAGACGATGACAACCGGCAGCGTCAGGATCGCCAGAGTAATCGCCGACCAGATAACACCGGGTGAACCAAAGGTCGGATTCGGCAACGCCTCTGGATAGAACAGCTTATCCAGCGAGCCACCCAGCACATAGACGAAGAAGCCCAGACCAAATACCCCGTACACAATCGAGGGCACACCCGCCAGGTTGATCACCGCGATGCGAATAAACTTGGTCAGCGCATTCTTACCGGCATATTCGTGCAGGTAAACCGCCGCCACCACGCCTAATGGCGTGACGATGACGGTCATCAGCAGCACCATGAACACGGTGCCGAAGATCGCCGGGAATACACCGCCTTCGGTATTGGCTTCCCGAGGGTCATCCGAAACAAACTTGCCGATCTGATGGAACCAGAATCCAATCTTGCTCAGCAGGCTCATGTCATTGGGCCAATTGACATCCAGCACGTTCGACAGAGGAATGGTCACCGCCTGCCCACGCATGTCCTTGACGACCAGACTATCCCGCAAGGTCTGATCCCGCAGGGTAAACAGCTGTTTCTCCAACTGGGCATAGTGGTCATTTAATGCCTTGCGCTCGGCTTCGATACCCGCTTGTGCCGCAGCCGTCAGAGCATGGTCCAACTCCAGACGACGCTCCTTGAGCCGCAGTTTTTCTAGCTGGTAGTTGATAGCGCCAATATCTGCATGCTGTAACGAGCGAACCTGGTCGTTGATCTCGGCAACCCGTTCGATACGGCGTTGCAATTGCTGATGCAGATCGCCATCCACGGCTTTACCAGACTCCAGCACCTGCTCGATATAACCGTAGAAGTTGCCGTTGGTGGTCCGCTCCAGCACCGCCAATTCTTTGGGCGTAGTGCGGGAGCGGATATTGGTCTCCAGGACCCAGCGGAAGTCCAGCGGCACGAATTCCCGGTTGCCGGTCTTCACCAGATAGCGTTCCAGCACTTCGCGCTCTTCGCCTTCCAGCTTCAGACCAGTCGCCCGCAGACGAGCGGTCGGCACCAGTTCGCTATCGTGCAGCTCGCCGACCAACAGCTCAGTTTGACCATTATTGTCAATTTCCCACTGGTAAATGGTATGTGGCCAGAAGTAGACCAGACCACGCCAACCGATGAGGAGCAACAGCCCCACTACGGCAATCAGACTCAAACTGACGGCGCCACCTGTCATCCAGATCCAGGGAGTGCCCGATTTAAACCACTTGTTCATTGTCGTTTGATTCCTTGAGGGCCCATTACATCGAGCTGTACTTGTCACGCAGACGTTGACGGACAAACTCGGCCACGCTGTTGAAGATGAAGGTAAAGACAAACAGTACAAACGCTGCCAGGAACAAGACCCGGTAGTGTGAGCTGCCCACTTCCGACTCCGGCATCTCGACCGCGATATTGGCAGCCAGCGTCCGCAAGCCCTGGAATATGCTCATATCCATGATCGGGGTATTACCGGTTGCCATCAGCACTATCATGGTCTCACCCACGGCGCGGCCTAACCCCATCATCACCGCCGAGAAGATACCCGGACTGGCGGTCAGAATGACCACCCGGCTCAGGGTCTGCCAGGGGGTGGCACCGAGGGCCAACGAGCCCTGCGTCAGGTGCTTGGGTACCGAAAACACCGCGTCTTCAGCAATCGAGAAGATGGTCGGGATCACCGCAAAACCCATGGCGATACCGATGACCAGTGAATTCCGTTGGTCAAAACGCATGCCCAGGGTGTTGGTGATAAAGCCACGTGCATTACCCCCCATGAACCAGCCTTCCAGTATCGGACTGACCGTCAGACAGAGATATCCAATCAAGACCAGCACCGGTACCAACATCAACGCCTGCCAGCCCTCAGGCACGCTTTCCTTGATCCGGCGTGGCAGATGATGCCAAACAAATGCCGCCAGCAGCATCGACAGCGGCAACGCCACCAGCAGTAAGAAAATGCCGGGCAGATGTTGTTCGATCATGGGAGCCAGCCATAAGCCCGCCAGAAAACCGAGGATCACCGTCGGCAATGCCGCCATGATTTCTACGGTCGGTTTGACCACTTTGCGCATGCCTGGCGACATGAAATAACCGGCGAAGATGGCCCCAGCCAGTGCAATCGGTACCGCGAACAACATGGCGTAGGCGGCCGCTTTCAGCGTGCCGAAAGCCAATGGCACCAGACTCAACTTAGCTTCAAAGTCATCCGAGGCTGATGTGGACTGCCAGACATACTGCGGCCCTGGATAGCCTTCATACCAGACCTGTTGCCACAGGGCCGACCAGGTGACTTCCGGATGCTCGTTCTTGACATGGAAAAATTGGAACTGATTGCCAAATTCCACCAGCAGGCTGTTATTGCGAGGCGACAACACCAGGCTATCGATGCTGCCCTGGCCAATCACTTCCGACAGCAAACGGGTCTCACCGGTGGCATGGAATAGATCGACATGGTTTTCCGCCGAGAGCGCAATGAAGCCCTTGCGACTATGCTCCACCGCCAACTCACGGACTGGCCCGGAAGCCTGGAACTCACGGATATGAGTAAACTGGCGAGTGCCGTCCTTGAGGACTTCGAACCACTGGGAGATGACCCCATTGTCATTGGCAACCAGCAGCGAGGAGGCACCACTGAGCAAGGCAACCTGAGTCACATTGCCGCCAGCAGCATTGATCTGGATCGCCGAACTCAGACGGATATTATCCAGATCGCGAATATCGAATACCGACAGCAGATTGCCGGAGCGAGCCAGCAGATAGCGCAGATCCGGCGTCAGCAAGACCTGCTCGACGGTACCGGGTAGCGGCGGCAAGGCATAACGCTTGGTCGTCCACTCCACCTCGCCGGAAAGGAAGTTCTCTTCCCCGACGCGGGCCGTCAGCAATGTCTCGCCATCAGCTGTAGTCGCGGCAAACACCGCCAGCGCACTGGTTGCCTCATAAGCCAGATGGGTAATGGCGCGCCCACGCTCGTCGAGCACAATCGGCTCATTCCCCAGCGGATACTTGAGCACAGCCTCCGTGACCCGCTTATCGTTGGGATAAGTGACCACAAAGTCAGGCTGAACCACCTGGGCGGTACCATCCGCAAAGCCGTAAACCACCTGACGCTTACCCAGCGAGGTGGTAGTCACGCTCGTCACCTGACCAGCCACCGCATCATGCTTGATCAGTTGACCGACCGGAAAACCCGAACCGCTATCCAGTGCAAAAAAATCCAGTTGTCCTTCCCGACTGAAGCGGTAGCCAATCTGATTCTGGTCATCAATCCCCAGCAAGGCGGTTTGTCCCTGCACTGGCAGGGTAATTTCGGCTTTGCGAGTGATAGTGGCCGAATCGAAGATCGGTTTCACCACATACAGCAGATAAAAGAAAATCAGCAGCAATGCTACCAACACCAGGATCCCCCCGGCGGTGACACTGACGCTAGCTAGTTTGTCCTTGATTCGCCGTTTGCGACTGCCGGACATCGTCACATTGACGGTTTGGGTTGACATCAAAAAACCTCGACTGGTTCTAGGCATGGGCGGATTGTATGTCCATTCCATGACAGTTTTGTTACAGCGCGAACTAAACATCTGTTTGCAGGTACCAGAAGTATGGCGCCGGTTTATGACAACCTATCGTCATTGCTGGCTGCAGTTTCATCATCCGCCCCCCGCCCTCACATTCTGGTGCTATGGCCCGGCCATTTCCACACGTCGAGGTTTGGCACTGATGCCATAAATATGTCATGTTATTGACATATAAGGGTGTCACGAGCAAGCCACTATCACCCAAGGCCGTTTAAGCTAATTCGCAACGGGTGGCCGTGACTCCAGTAACATGATTCCGAGGGTAGCAATGAGTAGTGACAATCTCTGGATTGAAAAAGAGCTGAGCTGGCTCTCCTTTAATGAGCGGGTTCTGCAAGAAGCCATGGACAAGAGCGTGCCGCTGATCGAACGAGTGCGCTTCCTGGGGATTTTCTCCAACAATCAGGATGAGTTCTTCAAGGTCCGAGTGGCTGACGTCAAGCGCCGCGTACTCATCCATAAGGAGCATGGTGGGGATCCGGAAGCCGAGGATCTGCTGCATGCCATTCAGGATAAGGTCAAGTGGCTGGGTGAAACCTTCGACACCACCTATCGGGAACTGATGCTCTCCCTGGCGCGACACAATATTTTCCTCATCAATGAAAGTCAGGTGTCGCTCGGTCATCAGGCGTGGATCAAAAAATATTTCAAAGACAAGGTGCTGCGCCATATCAGCCCGATCCTGCTGACTGAAGACAGTGATCCCATCGCCTTCTTGAAGGACCAGTACACCTATCTGGCGGTGAAGATGAAAAAAGAGGGGCGCTTGGTGCAATACGCCCTCATCGAAGTGCCGACCGATTATCTGCCCCGCTTCGTGCCCATGCCACCCGATGAATCCAACAAGCGGCGCAAAGCCTTAATCATCCTGGATAACGTCATCCGTTTCTGTCTGGATGATATTTTCCGGGGTTTCTTTGATTATGACGAAATCGCCGCCTACTCGGTCAAAATGACCCGGGATGCCGAATACGACCTCTCTGCCCAACTCAACCGCAGCGTGCTGGATAATATGAGTGAAGGGTTAAAGCAGCGCCTCAAGGCGATGCCGGTCCGCTTCGCCTATGACCGAGAAACGCCACAGAGCATGGTCACCTTCCTCACCGCCAAACTGAAGATGAGCTTCTACGACTCCATCATGCCTGGCGGGCGGTACCACAACTTCAAGGATTTCATCGGTTTCCCCAATGTAGGCCGTGATTATCTGGAAAACCCCAAGCTCTCGGCTCTCAACAGCCATGAATTTGACCAACACTTGACCCTGTTCCAGGCCATCGCCGAACAGGACATACTCCTGTATTACCCTTACCACAAGTTTCAATACTTCACCGAGTTGCTGCGCCAAGCCTCCTACGATCCGGCCGTCACCTCGATCAAGATCAATATCTATCGGGTTGCCAGTCAGAGCCGGGTCATCGACTCGCTCATCGATGCCGCCAACAACGGCAAACGCGTCACTGTGGTGGTCGAGCTGCAAGCGCGCTTTGACGAGGCCGCCAACATCCAGTGGGCCAATCGCCTGACGGAAGCCGGGGTCAAGGTCATGTTCGGGGTGCCGAGCCTCAAGATCCACTCCAAACTGTGCCTCATCAGCCGCAAAGAGAATGGACAGACGGTCCGCTACGCCCATATCGGCACCGGTAATTTCAACGAGAAGACCGCCAAGATCTACACGGACTTCTCCTTGTTCACCCGCAATCAAGAACTCGCGGCCGAGGTTTACAGCGTCTTCGAGTTTATCGAACATCCGTTCCAGCGCTTCAAGTTCAATCACTTGCTGGTCTCGCCCATCAACTCCCGCCGTAACCTCTACAGCCTGATTGACAGCGAAATCAACAACGCTAAAAGCGGGCTACCGGCACGCATCACTCTTAAGATCAATAATCTGGTCGATAAGGGCATGGTCAGCCGGCTCTATGCCGCCAGCCAGGCCGGGGTCAAGATCCGCATGATCATCCGCGGCATGTGCTCGCTAGTCCCCGGATTACCTGGCATCAGTGATAACATCGAGGTCATCAGCATCGTCGATCGCTATCTCGAACATCCGCGGGTCATGGTGTTCCATAACAATGGTCAACCCAAGGTCTATATCTCTTCGGCGGACTGGATGACCCGGAACCTGGATTTTCGCATTGAAGTCGGTGTTCCCATCTATGATGAGAAGCTGCGCCAGCGGATCCTGGACATTCTGGAGCTGCAGTTCAGCGATACCACCAAGGCGCGTTACATTGATGCCGAGCAAAGCAACCGCTATGTTCCGCGGGGCAATCGCAAGAAGGTTCGCTCGCAAATCGCCATCTATGACTACCTCAAGCAGTGGGAGCAACAACTGAATGCCGAGTAATCTGCTGGCTGCCATTGATTTAGGTTCCAATAGCTTCCATCTGGTGGTGGCGCGCGTACTCGACGGTCGCATGCAGATCGTGGACCGTCTGAAAGAGCGGGTCCGGCTCGCCGAAGGCATGGATGAGAATAAATGTCTGAGTGAAGAGGCCATGCAACGGGGATTAAATTGCCTCGGCCTGTTCGCCGAACGCTTGAGCGGCTTCAAACCCGATGCGGTGCGCATCACCGGTACCTATACCCTGAGAGCCGCCAGCAACGCCCAAGTGTTCTTGGATCGGGCCCGCGCCCTACTTCATCACCCGATCAATATTATCTCCGGTCAGGAAGAGGCGCGGCTGATCTATCAGGGGGTCGCGCATACCCAGCATCTGGATGGCCGGGTGCTGGTCATCGATATCGGGGGTGGTAGTACCGAGTTGATCATCGGTGAGCGTTTCACGCCTCTGGCGTTAACCAGCCGTAAGATGGGCTGTGTCACCTTCAACAAACAATTCTTCACTAACGGTAAACTCAGCGACAAGAATTTTAATGCCGCCATTCTGGAAGGCTTACACCAGTTGGAGCCAATCCTGACTCAATATCAGCAGTTGGGATGGGAAAGCTGCCTGGGTAGCTCGGGCAGTATCAAGGCGGTGCGGGAACTGCTGGTCGCCCACGATGACGATGGCGTAATCACCCTGTCGCAGCTTGAGCAACTCAAGTCGCGCATGATTGCACAAAAGCGGATTGAACAACTCGATCTTCCCGGTTTGACCGAGGATCGTCGCCCGCTGATTGCCGCAGGTGTTGCCATTCTGATAGCCCTGTTCCAAGGCTTGGGCATCGAGCGTATGGACTACTCGGACGGCGCCCTACGCGAAGGTTTGCTGTATGAATTCGAACAGCGGCAGCAACATCAGGATATTCGCGCGCGCACGGCGTTTGGTATTGCCGATCTCTACCATATCGACAAGCAGCAAGCCGCGCGGGTTGAGGCCACTGCCTTGCAACTGTTTGATCAGGTTGCAACCCGCTGGCAGCTGGACGCCGAACTCTATCGCCCCCTGCTGTGCTGGGCGGCCATGCTCCACGAGACGGGTCTCGCCATTAACTACACCGCCATCCAGCGTCATTCCGCCTACATACTGGAAAACTCAGATCTACCGGGGTTTGATCAGGAAGAGCAACAACTGCTGGCAACCCTGGTGCGGTTTCACCGCAAGGCCATCAAGAAGCAGGAGTTTTACTCCATCCCCAACTTTGTCGATGAGTCGATCTGGCGGGCCATTCGCATTCTGCGCCTGGCCGTAGCGCTGCACCATCGGCGGCTGGATAACCTGCTGCCCACGCTTCGCCTCGAAGCCGAAGGCAACTTGTGTCGTTTGTTCCTGCCCGCTAACTGGGCCGAAGCGAACCGGCTGCTGGTGCAAAACCTAGCACGGGAACAACAGTACATGGAAGCACTGGGCTGGGAGCTCGACCTGCAACCCACTGGCTGAGTCCACCTGCCGTTCGTGTCTACAAGACCTGTTCTTGAGGATGGTGAAAGTCATCCTATTTATTGGCGGCACTTACCGGGAGCCAGCGGCTGTCTCATCCTGTGATGCCTGCCGTAGCAGCTCACGAGCGGCACGTTTTTCCTGACGGCGGCGGGCAAAAAACGCACTGAGTTGCTGACTGCACTCCTGCGCCAAAACCCCTGCAGTAACCGGGATCTGGTGGTTGTGGCGCGCATCGCCCAGCAGCGGAAATACCGACTGCACTGCTCCAGTTTTCAAATCAGAAGCCCCATATACCAGGCGTCCGATCCGGGCATGGATCAGGGCTCCAGTACACATGATGCAAGGCTCCAAGGTCACATACAACGTCGTATCCAGCAGCCGATAATTACTCAGTCTCTGGCCCGCCTGGCGCAAGACCCGAATCTCGGCATGAGCCGTTGGATCATGCTCACACAGCGATAAATTCCAGCCTTCTGCCACCATCTGGCCCGCGCGCACCAAGACAGCCCCTACCGGGACTTCACCAGCCCTCTCCGCCTGGGTCGCCAACGCCATGGCATGGCGCATCCAGTGTTCATCCTCTTGCTGTTGCATGGTTTGTGATGGCGTGATTTGTGATTGCATGCTTCCTCCCGAACAGGCGGCTATTATGCCCAAACGGCCTGGTACTGCCTACCACCCCCTAGTCGGCTGACCCGCTGCACCACAAAGCGGCTATGGGTGGGCGAAGCCAAAAAAATCGCCCGCGATAGCGGGCGATGTGTGCAGCTTAAGCAACCCAACGGCTATTAGCTCCGCTGGATTAGCCCTATCTGTCCTTCTGGCAACCATTCGTATTGGGTCTCTTCGCGCGCGCCGCAGCAACGGCCGCTACAACCACTCTGCGTCACTTTGCGAACTCGCCCTTTGCGCATCCAGACTCCCAGCATGGCATCCATGGTGTCTTCCGCCGTATGGAAGTGGCGCGCCAGCTCACCCAGGCTCATGCGCTGACGATCGGCCAGCAGGGTTCCCACATCACGAACGATCATACCAGAACCACCTTACGCGCCAGTATGTTGCCCTTGCGATGCATGCCCCACCAAGTCAGTACCGCGACCATGGTATAGAACGCGACCCAAGCCAGACTCTGGGCCGGATGGGCGGCAAACGTCGCCAGTTGGTAATAGAGTGAGGAGATCATAAACGCCATCAGATTGCACCACATGGCGGTAAAAATTGCCCAGTTACGGCCGGACTCCCGAATCAAGGAGCCCATGGCAGCTGCGCAGGGCATATACAGCAGGACAAACAACAAGTAAGCAAAGGCGCCCACCTGACCATCAAAATGGGTCTGCATGTTGGCAAAGGTCGATAGATCAACCTCCTGGGATTCCGCCATCGCTGATTGGTCCTGCAGATCGCCCAGCTCCAGACCAGCAGGATCCCATGGATTAATGGCCGCCAGATTATCAGGAATGGTCGCTACTGCCTCGTTGAATGAGTCAGTCAGACTGAACTCAGCACCCTCTTCGTCTGCCGGGGACTGATAGAGACTGTTGAGCGTCCCCACCACCGCCTCTTTAGCAAAAATACCGGTCGCAATACCGACCGTCGCTTGCCAGTTATCCTCACGCACGCCCAGCGGCGACAACACAGGCGTCAGAAATGCGGCAGCCTGGCTCAGCAAAGACTTATCTGTATTCTGGTTCCCGAAACTGCCATCGGAGCCCAAGGAGTTGAACAGGTTCAACACCGCCACCATGATGACAATGGTCTTACCGGCCCCCAGCACGAAGCTACGCAGCTTATGCCAGGTCTTGATCAGTACATAGGTTGGGCGTGGGACTTCATAATCCGGCATCTCCATCAGCATGGATTCACTGTGTCCAGGCAGTAACGTCTTGCGCAGCACCAAACCGGTCACCACCGCAATTGCGATACCAATCAGATACAGCAAAAACACCACGTTCTGCCCTGATTGCGGGAAGAAGGCGACTGCAAACAAGGCGTAGACCGGCAGACGAGCCCCACAGGACATGAAAGGCGCCATTGCGGTGGTCATCAGGCGTTCACGCTCCGCATTCAGCGTCCGGGCGGACATGAAAGCCGGAACCGAGCAGCCAAATCCCATCAGCATCGGCACGAAGGCCTTACCCGGCAGCCCCAGTTTGCGCATCACCCGATCGACGACAAATGCGGCCCGGGCCAGATAGCCAGATGCCTCCAGGACAGCCAGGAACAGATACAGGAAACCGACGACCGGGATAAAGGTTGCGACCGTCTGTATGCCGCTACCGACCCCATCGGAAACTACGGAAATCAACCACTCTGGAGTATCAACCAGACCCAGCCAGTGCCGGGGGCCATCGACAAATAATGCGCCAGCCAGAACATCGAAAAAATCGATGAAGGCACTACCCACATTGATGGCAAACAAAAACATCAGGTACATGACACCGAGGAAAAACGGAATGCCAACCCAGCGGTTGAGCAGAATATTATCCAGACGTTCAGAACCCTTGATGCCGAGTTTTCCATGCTGGATCTGACAAGGACGAGCCTGTTCATGAATAAAGCCATAGCGAATGTCCGCCACAGCAAGATCCATATCCACCTGACTTTGCGTCGCACGGATCAACGCCGCAACATCCGGTCGCGCCGTCAATTGCAAAGCCTCATCCAGAACTTCATCGCCTTCCAGCAAACGAATGGCACAGCCACGAGCCGCCAGGTGACCATGATGGATCTGCGGTTGTAACTGAGCGACAGCAGCCTCAATGACATCGCCGTAATCCAGAACCAGAGGCTGTGGATCAACTTGCGCCATCAGCAACGGCAATTGAGCCTTGAGGTGCTGGATCTCTTTACGGTTGTAGGCGGATAACGCCACCACCGGACAGCCCAGCACCCCGCTCAGGGCTTGGGTATCGATTGATTGTCGACGCTTTTGCACTACATCGTATTTGTTCAGCACCACCAATACCGGCAGTCCCAGCTCACGCAGTTGCAGGGTCAGCAGTAAGGAGCGCTCCAGAGCCGTGGCATCGATGACGTTAATCACCAGATCCGGCTTATGAGTCATGGCATAACGGAATGCGATCTGTTCATCGATCGAGCTGTCCCGGCTCTCCAACGCATAGATGCCCGGCAAGTCCATCAACTGATACTCGTCATCGCCCTGGCTGAAATAACCGCGCTTCTTGTCCACGGTCACGCCACTCCAGTTGCCGACCTGCTGATTGGCCCCGGTCAAGGCATTGAATAACGAGGTCTTGCCGCTGTTGGGATTGCCAACCGTCATCAAATTCCATTTCATAGGCTCTCTACCTCGATCTGCATGGCCAATGTACGCTGTACCGAGAGCGTGATACCCCCTGTGGAAATTTGTAGTGGATCACCCAAGGGGGCGTTGCGGATAAAACGCACCTCACTACAGGGCAGTAAGCCCATAGCCATCAGTTTGCGGCGAACCGGAGCATCCAATGCTCCCAGACTCACAATACGAGCCGATTGGCCCGGCTGGATATCACTCAAATGCATATGCCGTGCTCCGCGATCTTATTGATAATGGTTATCACTGAATCCAATTATAGAGCGAATACCCACAAAATAAAGCAGTTTTTTAGCCTCGGCTCTGGCTATACTCCCGACCAGTGATAAGGAGCCTCATCATGTCCGATACCAATTCCCGTCTTGTTTACTCCACGGCTAGTGGTTTTGTTCCCGAGCCGACCGCCAAAGCAGCATCTGCATCCCCCTTCCCGATGACGGCATCGTCAGATTACGCCGCGAAAACAAAGGCCGCAAAGGTGCAGGGGTCATCACCATTCATGGTATTCCCAGCGAGCGACAAAAGGAGCTAGCCAGCCTGCTGAAGAAGAAATGCGGCACCGGTGGCGCCATCAAAGAAGGGATCATTGAAATTCAAGGTGAGAAGCGGGATTTGATCCAAGCTGAACTCATCAAGGCGGGTTTTACCGTCAAACTGGCAGGTGGTTAGTCCGCTCGGTCATTCGCGTTAAAACAGCGGCAACTGCCCCTCAGCCCACTCATCAAACTGGCGGCCGATGAAGGGTAATATGGCATCGGCCACGGGCCTGAGCTGCTTCTGGATATAGTGTTCATAATCCAGTGGTGCGGTTTGGTGCTCTACCGGCTCAGCCCCTTGGGTGGTGATGAGGTAGGCGATAGTACCCCGCTGCTGATAACGGGGGGACGAATCCTGCGTTCCGGCGCGCCTCATCGGCCAATCGAGCCGCCCGGACATGGGGGGTTGAGTTTTCTGGTAGTCGCTCAATTTGCGCCGCAACCGCTTGCGATAGACCAACCAGTCATCCACCTCGCCAGCCCGGGTTTTCTGAATCATCTCGGCAATGAAAGGGGCCGGATCTTCATCGTGGAAAATACGCTGGTATAAACCCCGCTGAAACTGTTTGGCCAGCTCAGTCCAATCGGTACGGACCGTCTCCAGCCCCTTGAAGATGATCTGCTCGTGCTCCCCTTCACCTTCCAGACCGGCATACCGCTTCTTGCTACCTACCTCGGCACCGCGGATCGTCGGCATAAGGAAACGCCGGTAATGACGCTCATATTGCAGCTCCAGGCAGGAATCGAGCCCCCACTCCTGCTGCAGATGGTGTTGCCAATGCTCGGTGACCTGACGAGCCAATTGCCGCCCGATAGACTCAGCCTGTTCCGGCGTTACCTCGCGATCCAACCAGACAAAGGTGGAGTCGGTATCGCCATAGATCACCTGGAAACCAGCGGCCTCAATCAAGCGCCGGGTTTCCAGCATGATCGACTGCCCGCGCAAGGTGATACTGGATGCCAAACGGGGATCGAAGAAGCGGCAACCGCTGGAGCCCAATACCCCGTAAAACGAGTTCATCAGGATCTTGATCGCTCGCGACAAAGCATCATCCTGCTGCAACTTGGCCTTATCTCGCTCTTGCCACAAGGAGGCAATAAGCCCGGGAAGGATCGGATCCTGGCGCGAGAAACAAGCCCCCAGAAATCCCGGGATCGGCGCCAGATGCGCATCCTCCTGCGGCGATACTTGCTGCTCTCGTAACCCGAGGATCAACCCCAACGGATCGATACCAAAGCTGCGGATAATACTGGGATAGAGGCTTTTGTAATCCAGCACCAATACGTGTCGATAAAGCCCGGGACGCGAGTCCATCACATAGCCGCCCGGTGACGGCGCGCCTTCGATAGTTCCCAGGCTCGGCGCCACAAAGCCGCGACGATGCAAGTGAGGGATATAGAGATGGGAAAATGCCGCCACCGAGCCACCGTAGCGATCCAGCTCCAGCCCGGTGAGCTGACTACGCAAGCGAGCAAAGTCCAGCAAATGGCACAGGGCAAAGATATCGGTGACCAAGCGACAATCTTCGAGGTTGTAACGGGCCAGAGCCAGTTTATCCTGTTGATATAATTGGCTGATCCGCTCACCTCGATCCTCAACCTCATCGATCGCCTTACCACGGCCGAGTAGGCTCTGGGCCACAGACTCCAGGCTGAAACTATCAAATTGCCAGGTTGCCGATTTCAAGGTGGCAACCCCATCCAGCACCACGCGACCGGGAAATATGACCTGCCCCTGTTGGCGTTCATCCCGTGCCGGTCGCCAACGGACCGGCTCGCCGGCTCGTCCCCAACGCAGGGTCAGGTGGTGTAATTCGGCGCGACGAAGCAGCAGCTGAAAATCAAAGTTGACCACGTTCCAGCCGATGATGATGTCCGGATCAAAGTGCTGAAAGAAGGGCGCCAACGCCAGCAACAGCTGCCGTTCGTCCGCCACCCACTGGATAGTAAACCTCTCCTGATGGGGCTCGGGCTCCCCCACCATGATCACCTGCTCAAGCAGCGAACCATCACGCCGGATCCCTTGCAAACCAACGCAGTAGAGCTGACCGGACATGGCACATTCCACATCCAGCGACAGCAGGGTAAATGTTGGCTGCATATCACAAGGCTCCAGCATTCGGGCTTGCATCTGCAGATAGCCTGGATGACGGGTGACATCACCGCTCACCCGGATCCCGCCAGTAATAAAGCGCTCCATCAGTACTCGTTCGGCATGCCGGACATCACCTTCAAAAACCGGAATACGCTGCAGTTGCAGAAGCTCAAGGGCGCGATAGAAACGGGCTAAGGTAGGAAAACAGCAGGCGAGTACCGCATCCCCGGCAAACGTCTGTAATCCGGTACGCCGTAAGTGGCCGCGGATCCCGTGCTGCCGAAATACGTGCAACGCCTCTTCCTGTCGGGCGAGAGGTATGAAAAATTGCACCGGCTCTTGTGCATAAACGACCCGAACCGGCCCCTGCACGGTCGCCAACCAGAGCACGATCGCACAGTGCTCGCCCTGTTCAGAAGAGGAAGTTGACGACTGATCCAGCGCCTGTCGCGTCAGAATGAAACCGTCCAATGTCTGATGAGCGACAACATGGGGCAAGAGTAGGCTCCATCAGTTGGGGATACACGAAAAGGGGAGCTCAGATCGCACCAGGCGAATCGTTCCTCCCTCGTGGGAAGCGGCCAGACGCCACGCTAAGGGGCAATCAACTGGAACCGGATCGAGTCTACGGCTCCTTTTTCCCAAACCCGGATTGTTTGAGGGTAAAGCCCTCCTGGTTACTCCAGGCATCCAACCCACTGCGATTGTTACCTGCGATCAGACTAGCCGCCAGGCTCGGGCTGTTGAACAGCTGATCCTGGGTGAAGCGATAGCCTTCCCCTTCGGCAATCAAAACGCCCTTGTCCAGCAGTGTCCGCTTGAGCTCAATCACCGGTTCACGCAAGGAATCTGCCTGTTCGTTATTGACCCGCGAACCGGACATCACCATAAAGCCCGGCTTTTGACGCGCACCCACCGGATAACCACAGGCTTCTGCGCCTTTGACACTAAAATAATAGCGCTCGCGTTCCCCCGGTGTGTTGGTTGCCAATGCCCGCTGCAACGCCATCAACTCATCGAAGATTTCAATAGGAACCACGGCCGCGCGACGTTGCCCCTTCTGATCGACAATAAAGCTGACGTGTTTGCTTAACATCCTGTAGTCCTTTGCGTCGGTGCTGAATTCAATACTGAACCTAGTTTGCCCTGTCTTGGCAACAGAACCAAGTCGTGGCGGCTGAAATCACAACATCATATTTATATCGGATTATCATACGCTTGTGAAAAGCTGATTGCGGTGAAGCGGATCATATCCGGCCATCAGGATCCCCTTCGTCCGTTGCGGCGGATTTCGCTCGTCAGCCACACGGCGGCCGAACATCCAACTCGAAGCCTATAAACACATAAAAAATCACTTTTAATGATTATTTATACTTGCAGAGTCGACGTTTTTTCCCGATGATAACGCCAAATTTTAGCGCAGGGATAAAGGGATACACAGATGGTTCGCGAAAGAGATGCGGTGCTGGTTAATGCGTTTCGCCACTCGACCCCCTATGTCAATCATCATAGAGGTTCCACCTTTGTCATCATGATCGGCGGTGAAACCATTGCCGATGATAACTTCAATGACATAGTGGCCGATATCGCATTGCTACAAAGCCTGGGCATTCGCCTGGTGCTGGTGTTTGGTGCGCGCCCGCAAATCGATGGCTCCTTGGCGAATGCCGGCATTCGCTCTCGCTTTCACAAACGTATCCGGGTCACCGATAGCGACAGTTTCCGCATCATCAAGCAGGTCTGCGGTGGCTTACAGCTGGAGATCACATCCCGTCTCTCTATGGGACTCATCAACACACCCATGCAGGGTGCCCGCTTGAATGTGGTCAGTGGCAACTTTGTCACCGCCCAACCCATTGGCGTCGATGATGGTATCGACTATTGCCATAGTGGCCGGGTGCGTCGGATCGACAGTGAAGGCATCCGCCGCCAGCTGGAACAAAATGCCATCGTGCTGATTTCACCGGTGGGCTTCTCGGTGACCGGAGAAAGCTTCAGCGTCAACGCCGAAGAGATTGCCGCTCAGGTCGCCATTCACCTCAAGGCCGACAAGTTGATCGCCTTTTGCTCATCACAAGGGGTCATCGGTCAGTCCGGTCAGGTGGTTTCCGAACTGTTCCCCGAGCAGGCTGAAGAATATCTGGTCGCGCTGGAACAACAAGGTGATGACAGCTCGGGGACGGCGCGTTACTTCCATGCCGCAATCGCATCTTGCCGGGCCGGTGTACCACGCAGCCATCTGGTCAGTTACAAAGAAGATGGTGCCTTGCTGCAGGAGTTGTTTACCCGGGACGGGGTTGGCACCCAGATCGTACGCCAGAGTGCCGAACAGGCACGTAGCGCAACCATTGATGATATTGGTGGCATTCTGGATCTGATCCGGCCCCTGGAAGAGGAAGGCATTCTGGTTCGTCGCTCCCGCGAACAGCTGGAAATGGAAATCGACCATTTCTGCATCATCGAACGGGATGGCTTGGTGATTGGCTGTGCCGCGCTCTATCCATTTCCGGAAGAGGCCATGGCGGAAATGGCCTGTGTGGCAATCCATCCGGAATACCGCAGCTCAAACCGCGGGGATCGCATGGTGGCCAAGATTGAAGAACACGCGCGGCGGCAAAACATCCAGAAACTGTTTGTTCTGACCACTCGTTCGATTCACTGGTTCCGTGAGCGCGGTTTCGAACCGGTCGAGGTGACGGACCTGCCAGTGGCTAAGCAGAAGCTGTATAACTATCAGCGTCGTTCGAAGATCTTGTTGAAAACCATATAAAAAAAGACGGGGCCGACAAATTTACCGGCCCCGTTTTGGCAATGGAGATTTCTGGTTTCCACGCGGCGTAATATAGCAGCGCAGTACCGAATGAATCGTGGAACCGGTCACATAAATCAGTCATGTTTTCATCTGATTAACATAAAAATACAATCCAGATCACGATTTGAAATGGCTTTCTGGATGCGGTTACATCACTTTTTGGTAGCAGATCTAAGTTGAAGATTGACAGTTGATAGCCAGACCGGTTATTTCTGTCAGACACCCCGCGCCAGCGGGGA
>Ga0183099_1000344_pt1 | contig 36257 bp, 37 predicted proteins | sample Biomet1_FD_127788 | JGI IMG/M metagenome (GOLD analysis project Ga0183099, IMG submission 127788) | Microbial communities from bioreactor (seeded with anoxic lake sediment) at LBNL, California, USA - Biofuel metagenome 1 | ecosystem: Engineered > Bioreactor > Anaerobic > Unclassified ... | reverse complement strand
TTTCAGAATACCGCCTCCGCCCTGACTCTGACGCCTACCTGGCGTGTGGTCACGGATACAGTCGATTATTATGTGAATTGCTCCACCGGCGCGGTCACGCATGCGTAGGTTTGGGCGGTCCAATGGGCTCCTTAGACGGCTGGATTAAAAAAACAGCGGCATGCCTTTTTTTACCGGAGCACGGATTCTTTTGCCTTTCCGAAAGTTTTGATTGCGTTTCTTGCAATGTGTGGTAAAATGTGCTATGCTAACTAGGTCTGTAGTGTCTCTATCTGTCACGGGACCGCCTGTCCGACACACCGAGACAAATGCAGTGCGGACAGCGCGTAGAATCGTTAAAAAACGCCGCGCAGACGCGGTAAAAGCTGGACTGTTTCGATCTCCTGTTTTCTTGTATGGAAGTCCCATCATAGGGTACAATGAGAGCAGGCGATCTGCCATAAAAGAGAGGGTTTTTGGTTTGACAAAATATGTTATACAGGGCGGTAAGCCCCTGTTTGGCGAAGTGGAGATCAGCGGTGCGAAAAACGCGGCCGTGGCGATTCTTCCAGCCGCACTTTTGGTGGACGGTGTTTGCCGCATTGAGAACATTCCCCAGATTTCCGATGTGCATTTGTTTTTTACCATTTTGGATGAATTGGGAGCGTCTGTCCGCTCCATCAACCCCCATACGGTGGAGATTAACTGCACGCATATTCGTTCTACTCGCACCTCTTATGAGATGGCGCGGCGTATCCGTGCGTCCTATTATCTGATCGGGGCGCTGCTGGGCCGCTTTGCGAGGGCTGAGGTGGCCATGCCCGGCGGATGCAATTTTGGGGTCCGTCCCATCGACCAGCACATCAAGGGTTTCAAGGCTCTGGGGGCCGACGTGGTGGTGGAGGGCGGCTTCATTCACGCTTCCTGTGAACAGCCCAGACTTCACGGAGCCAACATCTATCTGGACGTGGTCTCCGTTGGCGCAACGATGAATATTATGATGGCCGCTGTTTTGGCGGAGGGTAGCACTGTCATTGAAAATGCGGCGAAGGAGCCACATATCGTGGATCTGGCCAACTTCCTCAACTCCATGGGGGCCAATGTCCGAGGAGCGGGCACTGATACCATCAAAATTCAGGGCGTTTCCCGTCTCCGGGGCGGAAGCTACGCAATTATTCCCGACCAGATTGAGGCTGGCACCTACATGGCGGCGGTGGCTGCCACCGGCGGACAGATCCTGATCAAAAATATTATTCCCAAGCATATGGATTGTATCACCGCCAAGCTGCAGGAGTGCGGCGTGGAGGTGGAGGAGCGGGAGGATACGCTTCTGGTTCGGCGTAGCGAGGCGCTGCACAAGACCAACGTAAAGACCATGCCCTATCCCGGCTTCCCCACGGATATGCAGCCTCAGATGACCACGGTTCTCTCTCTGGCGGAGGGGACGTCGCTGGTGACGGAGAGCGTATGGAATAACCGCTACCGGTATGTGGATGAGCTGAAACGCATGGGAGCCAGCATTCAGGTGGATGATAAAACCGCGGTGGTGCAGGGTGTGGACCATCTCACCGGAGCACCCATTCAGGCCTGCGATCTGCGAGCGGGTGCGGCGCTGGTCATTGCGGCGCTGGCTGCAAAAGGTGTATCCGAGGTCAGCTGTGTGCAGTATATCGAGCGGGGTTACGAGCGGATTGTGGACAAGCTCCGGGCGCTGGGAGCCAGTATCCAAGTGGTCGAGGATCCGTGTGAAAGCGACCAGCTGGAAGCGCACATCGGCTAAAACCAAGTCCGTTTCATTCGGAACCGCCCCTTTGGCTTTATCAGAGGGAATGAAGCGCGTAAACTTTGTTTAAGCAATCAATATCCGCGTCCGCGATGGAGGTCGCCGACTTTCGTCGACCATCTCCATCACGGACGCATTTTTTCATCAGCGGCAAAATAACCGCTGCAGACCGCCATTTATCGCAGATTCTGACGCACGGGGGACTTTTTTTGACGATTTTACATACACTGGCCAGCGGCTCCTCGGGCAACGCCGCATTACTGGAACAGGACGGCGTCTGCCTTCTGGTGGATGCGGGCATTTCCTGCCGCCGCATCACCGCTGCTCTGCGGGAGCTGGGCCGGTCCTTGGAGGACCTGTCCGGAATCCTCATCACCCATACGCACACCGATCACATCGCGGGGCTGCAAACCCTTTTGAAGCAGTGGGACGGCCCTGTTTTTGCCAGCGAGGCGGCGGGCCGGGACCTGCGGCGGCGGCTGGTCGGGATGGAAGGCCGCCTGTCGCCCTTTGCGCTGGACCGGCGGTTCACTGTGGATGGCTGCGACGTGGACCCTTTTCCCACATCCCACGACGCGCCAGGCTCCGCCGGGTTCCGCATTGGGGAGTTCGGCCTGCTGACCGATACGGGATATGTTACCGACGAGGCGGCGGACATTCTCTCCGGCGTACCGCTGCTGGTGCTGGAGGCCAACCACGATGTGGACATGCTGCGCGGGGGGGCGTACCCCTATTATTTAAAGCAGCGGATTTTAAGCGACGAAGGGCATCTGAGCAACGAGGCCGCGGCGCGGTTCGCGGTCCAGTCCTGCCGGGATGGGACGCTGGAGGTGGTGCTGGCTCATCTGAGTAAGGACAACAACACGCCGGACGCTGCCCTTTCTGCCGTGTCCGCCGCGTTGGCGGAGGCCGGGGAAGCACCGGCTCTGTCCGTGGCTTCAAGAGACTGCGTGGGTCCCTGCCATAAAGTATCGGAGGCCATATGCAAAAAGTAACTATCCTATGCGTTGGAAAACTAAAGGAGAAGTTTTACGCAGACGCTGCGGCAGAGTATGCGAAGCGGCTGTCCCGATTCTGTAAACCGGAAATTCTGGAACTGCCGGAAGCGCGGCTGAGCGAAGCGCCCTCTCCCGCCGAGATGGAACAGGCTCTTTTGGAGGAAGCCGGCAGGGTGGAGGCGAAGCTCCCCAAATCCGGTGCACTGATCGCGCTGTGCATTGAGGGAACGGAACTCAGTTCCCCGGCTCTTGCGGAGGCGCTGAGCAGCTTCGCCGTTTCCGGCGCGTCCCAGCTTACCTTCCTGATCGGCGGCAGCGTGGGGCTGCACCCGTCGCTGAAAGCCAGGGCGGATCTGCGCCTATCCATGTCCCCTATGACCTTTCCCCACCATCTGGCGCGGGTGATGCTGTTGGAGCAGATTTACCGGGCGTATCAAATTCAGGCGGGGAGTCGATATCACAAATAAAACTTAAAAAAATTTGCTGATTTCTAAGAAAAGGAGAAAACCCAATGAAAGAAGAGACCAACTGGGGCTTTCGTCAAGGCGATTTGCCGGAGCACTGGCCCACCGGGCCAGACGGCCAGCCCCAGCAGGCTGCGCTGTTGATCGCAGCGCAGTCGGAGCTTGGGGGCGGCGCGGACGTGCTGCTGTCCATGCTGAACGGCTGCGGTATTCCCGCGTTCAAGTCCGGCTCACTGGGCAAGGTCATTTTCGGCTTTGCCGGAAGGGGCGTGGATATCTACGTTCCCCAGTCCATGCTGGAAGACGCCAAGGCGATTCTGGACCATCCCGCCCAGTTGGGCGATGAAGAATAAAAGGAGGGGAATCCTATGGATTTCATGCAGGAGTATGAGAAGTGGATCAAAAGTCCCGCCCTATCCCAAGCGGAAAAGGACGAGCTGTCCGCGCTGAAGAACGATCCCAAGGAGATCGAGGCGCGGTTTTACGGTCCACTGGAGTTCGGTACTGCGGGACTGCGGGGCATCATGGCCGTGGGTCTGCACAATATGAACGTCCATGTGATCCGACACGCTACCCAGGCTTTTGCCGAGGTGATTCTGGCGGAGGGCGGAGACGCGGCATCGCGCGGCGTCGCCATTTGCATGGACTGCCGCAATCACTCTATGGAATTTGCCCGGGAAGCCGCCAGTGTCTGCGTGGCCAACGGCGTTTCCGTCCGCATCTTTGAGTCTCTCCGCCCTACGCCGGAGCTGAGTTTCGCCGTGCGTGAGTATGGCTGCATCGCGGGTATCAACGTCACTGCCAGCCATAACCCCAAAGAGTACAACGGATACAAGGTCTACTGGGAGGATGGCGCGCAGCTGCCGCCTCATCACGCTGCGGCTATCGCCAAAAAGATGGAGAAGATCGACATCTTTAACGGTGTAAAGACCATGGCGTGGGAGGACGCGCTGAAATCCGGCCGCGTCATCGTGATGGGTGAGGAGACGGATAGAAAGTTTATGGCACAGGTCACCGCGATGATCAACGACAGGGAGAGTGTCGCCAAGGTGGCGGATACCTTCAAGCTGGTGTACACCCCGTTCCACGGCTGCGGCTACAAGCTGGTACCGGAAGCTTTGCGGGCACTGGGGGTGAAGCACATCCTCTGTGAGCCAAAGCAGATGGTCATTGACGGCAACTTCCCCACTGTGGTTTCTCCCAACCCGGAAAATCCGGACGGGTTCTATCTGGCGATTGATCTGGCCAAAGCCAACGACGTGGATTTCATTGTGGGTACCGACCCGGACAGCGACCGCGTGGGTATCATGGTCCGGGACAGGAGCGGCGGGTTCCGCCCCGTCACCGGCAACCAGACCGGCGTACTGCTGCTGGATTACCTGATCGGAGCCATGAAGCGGGCCGGCCGGCTGCCGGGGCGGCCCGTGGCTCTGAAGACCATCGTCACCACGGAAATGGCCCGGAAGGTGGCGGAGTTCAACGGCGTAAAGTGCTTTGACACCTTCACCGGCTTCAAATTCATGGCGGAGAAGAAGAATACCCTGGAATCCAGCGGCGAGGGAAAGGTCATTTTCTCCTATGAGGAGTCTTACGGATACATGCTGGGCGATTATGTCCGGGATAAGGATGCTGTTACTGCCTCCATGCTGCTCACCGAGATGGCCGCGTGGTACGCCGCCCAGGGAATGACGCTGTTTGACGCGCTGGAAAAGCTATATGAGAAATATGGGCAGTACGCCGAGAAGACCTATAATCTGGTGATGCCGGGTCTGGACGGCTTAAAGGACATGGCGGAGCTGATGAAGTCCCTGCGGGAAAATCCGCCCGCAGAGATCGCGGGCGTGCGGGTGACGGTCCGCAAGGACTATGCCGACGGGACCGTGACCGACTGTGCCACCGGCGCGAAGAGCACGATGGAGCTGTGCGGATCCAACGTCCTGCGGTTCGAGATGGCGGACGGCACCGCCATCATTGTCCGTCCCTCCGGCACCGAGCCCAAAATCAAGGTCTACATCCTCACTCTGGGGGCCGATCAGGACGTTTGCACCGCGAATCTCGAGAAATACGGCGCGTGGGCGGCGGCGCTGCAAAAATGAGAACGCCGCAGGAAGAAACCGCAGGGAATGGTGCTGTAAAACTGTGCCTGTACGCATCCGCCTGCGCCCGAAACGACTTTTACCTGCAGCGGGTGGAAGAGGCGATCCGGGAACTGGGCCTTCGCTGTACGGTGGAAAAGATTACGGCGGAGGATGCCGTTGCGGCCCGGGGATTTGAGAGCGTGTGCCAGCCCTCGTACTGCCCCGGCTGCCGTGCCAACCACGCGGCGCTTGAGGACCCGGACGGCTTTTATCTCCCCGTCCTGACCGGAAACGGGAAGCCTCTGTTCTGGAACGTTCCTCCTTTGGACGACCAGCTCCGTACCGCTCTGGAACAATATTTATGAACAGGCGGGTCCGCTTCCATTTGGGCAGTGCTCATAGACGAGTACGTATTTAAGCAGACGAAACGAAATAGGTATAGTGGAGTCAGGATGACCAACATGGTCATTCTGGCTCCACTTGTTTTGCCGGCAGCAAAGACAACTCCCAACTTGGCTGGGGTAAAAATAAGTTTATAGCAGTTTTCGGTTACAGATAAAATCAAAAAAGTATTATTTTATTTCAATTTTTGCCGATTAAAGTAAAAAAGCTACCTTATATAAAAGCAGGCGCAACAGGGTAAAAAGCTTTGGCAGCCTGTCGAAAGGAGAATACGGTGAGCAGCAAGTATATTGTACGGCAGCCAATCAAAGACAAGGACAGCAATGTCATTGGGTATGAGCTTCTTTACTACGGTGAAAATCAGGCGTTTGGCGATGATGATCTCTCCTCTGCTTCAAAGGAGGCCGACGTTTCCGCGTCCCCTGCATCCAATGCTCCCGCTTCCAGCAATGACTTTGCCGCGGCAAATGCTATCTATAATTTCTTAACGCAGAATACCGACAAAGCACTGACCGGAACTCTGAATTTCATGACCTTTACACCGACTCTTCTGATGAAGAAAGCACCCCGGATTTTCAAAAAGTCCGAATTGGTTATTCAGATTGAAGACAACGTGATCATCCACCCGCTGGCCATGCATTTTGTCCAGCAGTTTGCAAAAGAGGGCTACAAAATTGCGGTGAACGAATTCAGATTCGCTCCCCGATATCTGGCACTGATGGACAAAATCCATTATATTAAGTTAAATTTTACCACGACTCCGGCGACCACATTGTCTAACATCATTGAACTTGCCCATAGCATGGATAAGAAGTGCATCGCCACAAATATTACCAGTGAAGAACTTTACAATTGTGCCGTCAACCTGCACGCAGATGCGCTGGAAGGTACTTTTGTGGCAGAAAAGCTCTCTTCCAAAGCCCACACCAGCGGATATCTGCAAAGCAACTTCTTCCGGCTGATGGTGGCTGTCACGCAGGATGAGCCGGACATTGACGAAATTGAGCGGATGATCTCTCAAGACGCTTCCCTGGTCTTCGGACTGCTGCGCATGGCAAACTCTGTCTATTTCTCTTCAACGCACCGCTCTACAACCATCCGTCAGGCGATTATGACTCTGGGGCTGGGTCAGCTGCGTCAATGGATATACCTTCTCAGTGCCAGCAATGCGGAAAATGAGATCGATCCATCCTCCGAAGAGTTCCTCAAGCTGTCCTTCCTGCGGGCAAATTTCTGCAGTGATCTGATCGACTATACGCAGAACACGCTTTCTATCTCAAAGGGCGACGCCTATCTGATCGGCATGTTCTCTACGCTGGGTTATCTTGTAGACGCACCCATGGAAGAAATCCTGTCCGAAGTCCCGGTCGTGGACGAAGTTAAAAATGCCCTGCTCTACCAAGAGGGCTCGGCCGGCAAACTGTATTCGCTGCTTCTCAGTTATGAACGGGCGGACTGGGATCGCATCAGCATTTTGGCGGACGAACTTCATATCCCCACGAACCTGCTCACCAGCGTATATTTCGATTCTGTGGATCGCGCCAATATCATCTGGGCCCGGATCACTGCCCCGGAAGCCTCTGACCAACCCGACGAGAATGTATAATTGCTCCGATCAAAACAACATCGTTTATAGCATGGTAATATTATGTATAACGAGAGGTTAAAAATGAACAGGACAGCAGTTGTATACCAATCGAAGTATGGTTCAACAGAGAAGTACGCGAAGTGGATCGCGGAAACATTATCTTGCAATTTGTTTGACAGAGAAACAGTAACAGTAGATGAGTTGCGTTCTTACGATACGATTATTTATGGTGGAGGCCTTTATGCTGGAGGAGTAAGTGGAATTGATTTTATCACGAAAAACTTTCAATGCTTCTCTGGAAAAAATATTGTTTTGTTTACTTGCGGTTTGGCCGATACGACAAATCCAATCAATACAGATCATATAAAAATGAGTCTCCGAAAACATTTTACAAATGAAATGGAGAAGCAAATTAAGGTGTTTCATTTGCGAGGGGGAATTGACTATTCAAAACTCAGCTTTATGCATAAAAGCATGATGAGTATGCTGCATAAAACGTTGACAAAAAAGAATCCGGATCTGCTGAGCGATGAAGACAGAGAAATGCTTGAGACATACGGTAAAAAAGTGGATTTTACAGACAGGCTTTCAATTGCTCCCCTTATTTCATACGTACAGGCATTATGAGCAAACCCAATCCTATGCGGATGACAGGAATACACAGGAGAAAAGAATATCTCGACCGTCTTTGCTTGGATAATTCCATAGTACATATCAAAAGCACGTAAAAAACTTCCCAGGCACAGGCTTGCAAATTTCCCTATTTGTGTTAACATAGATACGTTCAACTGTCAGCGATGTGAAAGCACCGCTGTAAATCTGTCAATGAGGGGGCAGGGTCATGGTGATTCATGAGTCAGCAGAGAACTATCTGGAATCAATATTGATCTTGCAGGGGCGGCAGGGATCTGTGCGTTCCATTGACATCGTGAACGAACTTGGCTACTCCAAGCCCAGCGTCAGCATTGCCATGAAAAAGCTGCGGGAAAACGGATATATTTCCGTGGCGGCGGACGGATCCATCACGCTGAACGACAGCGGTATGGAAATTGCCTCCCGGATCTATGGACGCCACAAGACTCTCACGGAGTTGTTTGCGATTTTGGGCGTCTCTCCAAAAATTGCTGCCGAGGATGCCTGCAAGGTGGAACACGACCTGAACGACGAGACATTCGCCCGCATCACAGAGTTCGTGGAGCGATCCAGATAAAAACAAGAAGCGGCCCGCCAATACGGCGGGCCGCGCTTTATGCTTCTTTTGAGAACTCTTTCCGCGGCGCGGCGTCGTTCGCCTTTCGCCTCTGAGCCAAAACCACCCCGGCGGTGATGAGGCCTGCACCCAGAATCGCCGCCCAGGTCACGGGTTCCTTCAGCGTGAAGTGGGCCGCCACGATGGTGACGAAGGGAATCAAATAAATGCAGTTGTTGGTGGGAACCACGCCCAGCAGCGCAAAGGCCTTTGCCCACAGCACATAGCAAAGCGCGCTGCCGATCAGTCCCAGAAACAAAAGGTCGAACGCCAGCAGGGGAGAGGTCAGCGGCGCCAGGGAAAACGATCCCCCGGGAACGGCCATGGGGATGGCGGTGACGAGGCCCCAGAGCATGGTCCGCCGGGTGACCAGAATCGGGTCCAGGTCCCCCGACGCTCTGCGCAGGAGTACGGAGTACACCGCCCAGCAGCAGGCGGCCAGCAGAGCCAAAAGATCCCCCGCCGGACTGAGGTGGAGGACGAAAGCGCCGTTGCACACCACCAGAACCACTCCGGAAAAGGCCACGAGGAAGCCGAACAGTGTGTTCCGGTGAAACTTCTCGTCAATGGTGAAGTGAGCCAGGATCGCTGTGAAGATAGGGGCGGCGGAGACAATAATGCTGACATTGGCGGCGGTGGTGTGGAGCAGGGCGGTGTTTTCCGTCAAAAAATATAAAGAGCAGCCAGCGAGCCCCAGTGCGGCGAAGCGCATCTCCGATCTCCACGACAGCTTCAACAGACGGGGCCGGATCACCCACAGCGCGATGTAGGCGAGGACAAACCGCATCAGCATGATGCGGGCGGGGGTATAAACGGTCAGCAGCTGCTTGCTGGCGATGAACGTGGTTCCCCATACTGCCACGGTGAACAGGGCGAAAAAGTATCCCAGAGAGGTCCGCTTTGACAATTCCATAGGTATCCTCCTGCGCATGGCGCACACAATATGAAAACACGATACCACTTTAAGAATGAAATCGCAAGGGACCATTTCCCAGGCATTTTCCGCGCCGCACAAAACGCGCGAACCGCCGGGGAGCGAATTTCACTCCCCGGCGGACGGCGGACAACTCAGCGCTGGGTCTGGTTCTGCTCCGGTTTTCCTGATTTTGACGCTGGGGCTCCTGCCGATTCTGCTGGTTCTGGCGCTGCTGGTTCGGCTGATCCTGCTGGCGGTCATCGCGCTGATTGTTTTCACGGTTCTGGGCCATGCTGCACACCTCCCTTCGGTTCACTGAGTACGGTGAATAGTTTGCCGCATTGGGTTAAATTTTATTCGAAAGAAAGTAAAGGAAATTTAAAAAATATGGAACCAGTGGTTGACAAACAGGAGCGGGACTGGTATAGTTATTAGGCAAAACAAAGAGAGCTGAATGCATCCGCTCCACCTCCCGCCAATTGGCAAAGAGGTCAACATCGTACTCAAACCGCCTTTGGCGGTTTGTTGGCAGGCGCGATTCCGATTTTGGAAGGAGGCGCTCTGTCCGGGGAGTTACGCGGATGCCGGATTGGCACCCGCGTTTTTTGCAATTTTTGAATGGAGGTGCTTGGACTATTAGCAGTGTAGAGCATGAACTGAACGAGGCGATCCGGGACCGGGAGATCCGCTTGATCGGGGCAGATAGCGAGCAGCTGGGCATCATGTCATCCACCGACGCGCAGAAGATCGCTGACGAACAGGGCCTGGACCTGGTGAAAATTTCGCCGCAGGCAAAGCCGCCCGTGTGCAAACTGATGAACTATGGAAAGTTCCGGTTTGAACAGAGCAAGCGGGAAAAAGAAGCCCGGAAGAATCAGCATGTAGTGGAGATCAAGGAGATCCGCATGTCCCCCGGCATCGACATTGGGGATTTCAACACCAAGCTGAAAAATGCCCAGAAGTTCATTGCCGAAGGCAACCGCGTCAAGGTATCGGTCCGTTTCCGCGGACGCGAGATGGCCCACACCGATATCGGCAGGGCCCTGCTGTACCGGTTTGCCGAGCAGTGCGCCGAGACCGCCGCATTGGACAAGACCGCCAAGCTGGAGGGCAGGATGATGTCCATCTTCATCTCTCCTAAAATTGGTAAATAACAGGTTTTTCAAACACACGGAAGGAGATTTCAATTATGCCGAAGCTGAAGACTCACAGCGGTGCCAAGAAGAGATTTAATCTGAGCAAAAGCGGGAAGGTCAAACGCGCCCGCGCTTTCAAGAGCCACATCCTGACCAAGAAGGACACCAAGCGCACACGCCGCCTCCGCACCGGTACCTATGCGGACAAGACCAATGTGGACGCGATCCGCAAGATGATCCCCTACAAATAAGATACTGAACGGTTTAGAATAGGAGGCATTTTTAATATGGCAAGAGTTAAAGGCGCGATGATGACGCGCAAGAGAAGAAATAAGATTATGAAGCTGGCCAAGGGCTATTGGGGCGACAAGTCTAGACACTTCAGAATCGCAAACGAAGCGGTCATGAAGTCCCTGAGCTATGCTTATACCGGCCGCCGTCTGAAGAAGCGCGACTTCCGCCAGCTGTGGATCACCCGTATCTCCGCGGCCTGCAAGATCAACGGCATGAACTACTCCACGTTCATGCACGGTCTGAAGACCGCCGGTGTGATCATCAACCGCAAGATGCTGGCTGAGATGGCCGTCAACGATACCGCCGCGTTCGCGCAGCTGGCCGAGATGGCAAAAAAGCCCGCGTAAGAGCGACGCTTATAGAACTTTAGGGCAGGTATCCAATCGGATACCTGCCCTTTTTGACATCATGGTTTCGCTCCACCCCTTCGGTCAGTGGGTGGCGGTCTGGTCTCCTTCTGCTCCATCCTCCGGGGAAGTCTCCGGTTCCGTCCACTCCACCATGGTGGCGACCAGACGGTTGATGGGTGTTCCCAGCTCGTGGAACTTAGCCTCGTAGTCCGTCATGACCCCCATGGGACCGTCTGCGTGGAGGTTCCGAGTCACCTCGGAGAGCGTGAAGCCGAACTGCGGGATCTCCTCCACGGAAAACTCGAACAGGGGAGAGTTGTCCGTCTTGAAATGGACCTGCCCATCAGACTTCAAGACCTTCCGGTACAGCTTGAGAAAATTCCCGTGGGTCAGGCGGCGCTTGGCGTGCCGTTTGGTTGGCCAGGGGTCGCAGAAGTTAATATAGATGCGGTCCACCTCGCCGGACTGGAAGAAGGAGGGAAGCTGGTCGGCGTTGGCGTCCACGAAAAAGACGTTGTCCAGCCCATCGGCGCGGCATCGCTCCATGGCTACCACCATGGCGTCCGGAACGATCTCCACCGCGATAAACAGCACGTCCGGTTCGCCCTTAGCGGTTTCCGCCGTGAACCGTCCCTTGCCGCAGCCCAGCTCCACCCGCAGCTCCCGGGCACCGGGCTTCAGCGTCCGCCACCGGCCAGACATGGAATAGGGGTCGGAAACCAGCAGGGTAGCACACCGCTCCATCCGGGGGACCAGATTTTTTTTCTTTCGCATTCGCATAACCGATACATTCCTCCAATATTAAAAGCAAATTATGATAGCATGATTTCATCATGCTATCATAATTTTCAGCCATGCGCTGCCTCCAGCGGTATGGCCTTAAACTCGGCGCTTCGGTGCGGAGTGCCGAAGCGCGCATATAGCGATATAATATTCATTATAGCACGTTTTTTTTCTTTGTAAATGTAAATGCGGAGCGAGAAAAAATTTGGCCCGAGGTGCCAAATTTTTTAATATCTGTTAATAAATTCACATAAAAGCATAAATTTGCGCAATGAATTTGTAAGAAGTGTAAAAAAGCAAGAATTGTTAGATTTCTTCCACGATTGGACTTGATAATTGGAGAGAGAGAAACTATAATGGACATTGTGAGTATTTTAGCAAAGTCTGCTTTTCCAGATGGCATATGCCTTTGACAAGTATTGAAGGAGGAAGACATGGCGTTTGTTGAATTGGAGCATAGGGGCGATATTGCGGTCCTGACCATCAACCGTCCCGAGGCGCTGAACGCGCTGAACGATGAGGTTATTTCTCAGTTGGACAAGGCGTTGGATTCTGTCGATCCCGCCGCCATCCGGTGCCTGATCGTCACCGGGGCGGGGCAGAAGGCGTTCGTGGCCGGCGCAGATATTGCGCAGATGAGCGAATTGACCAAAGCGGAAGGCGAGGCCTTCGGCAAACATGGAAATGATGTATTTCGCAAGCTGGAAACACTCCCCATCCCCACCATTGCGGTGGTGAACGGCTTTGCCTTGGGCGGCGGCTGCGAACTATCCATGAGCTGTGACATTCGCCTGTGTTCCGACACGGCGGTCTTCGGACAGCCTGAGGTGGGTCTTGGCATCACGCCGGGCTTTGGCGGTACACAGCGTATGGCTCGCCTGATCGGACCCGGCAAAGCAAAGGAACTGATCTATACCGCTCGCAATATCAAGGCCCCGGAGGCCCTGAGCATCGGGCTGGTGCAAGCCGTTTATCCCACCGACCAGCTGATGGCGGAGGCTGAGAAGATGGCATCTCGCATTGCCGGAAATGCCCCCATTGCGGTCCGCGCGTGCAAAAAGGCCGTCAACGACGGGCTGCAGGTGGATATGGCTGCAGCCATGGTGGTGGAGGAGAAGCTGTTTGGCTCCTGTTTTGAGACCAAGGACCAGAAGAATGCGATGTCCGCTTTCATTGAAAAGCGGAAGCACGATCCGTTTGTAAATGGCTGAGTCGTCAGCGTTTATAAAATAAATCCCACGATATTATTTGAATTTAATAGGAGGATTAGTATGAAAGTTGCAATTTTTGGCGCCGGTACTATGGGCAGCGGTATTGCTCAGGTTTTTGCGGCCAAGGGTCACACCGCTCTGATGTATGCAAGTTCCGTCACTTCCGCCCAGAAGCACAAGGACAAGCTGGCTGCGTCCCTGCAGAAGCGCGTCGAGAAGGGCAAGATGACCCAGGAGGCGATGGACGCCCTGATGGCCAACGTGCTGGTGGAGGAGAAATCCGCCGCTGCGGACGCCGACCTGATCATTGAGTGCGTCAAGGAAGACATGGGCACCAAGAAAGAGCTTTTGAACGAGCTGGATGCCATGTGCAAGCCCGAGACTGTATTTGCTTCCAACACATCTTCTCTGTCCGTCACCGAAATGGGAAATGGCCTGAAGCACCCCGTAATCGGTATGCATTTCTTCAATCCCGTCCCCAGCATGAAGCTGGTGGAGGTCATCCGGGGTGCCAACACCACCCAGGAGACCTTTGACTACATTTTCAAGCTGTCTCAGGAGATCGGCAAGGACCCCATTGAAGTGGCTGAGGCCCCCGGATTTGTGGTCAACAAGGTTCTCATCCCCATGATCAACGAGGCCATTGGCCTTGTGGAGACCGGCGTCGCCTCCGTTGGCGATATTGACAAGGCCATGATGCTTGGTGCAAACCATCCCATGGGCCCTCTGGCTCTGGGCGATTTCATCGGCCTGGACGTGTGCCTGGCGATCATGGAAACTCTGTTCAACGAGACCGGCGATCCTAAATATCGTCCCGCGCTGCTTCTGCGCAAGATGGTTCGCGGTGGTCTGTTGGGTAAGAAGACCGGTAAGGGCTTCTACGATTATTCCAAGTAAATTCAATAGAAGGAGTAAAAGGTATGGATTTTCATCTGTCAAACGAGCAGTTGATGCTTCGTAAGATGTACCGCGAGTTTGCCGAGACCGAAGTAAAGCCTCTGGCCGAGGAAATCGACGAAGAAGAGCGCTTCCCTATGGAGACCGTCGAAAAGATGGCCAAGCTGGGCATGATGGGCATTTACTTCCCGAAGGAATACGGCGGCGCGGGCGGCGATGTTCTCTCTTACGCCATGTGCGTGGAGGAGCTGGCCAAGGTTTGCGGCACCACTGCCGTTATCGTCTCAGCCCACACTTCTCTGTGCTGCGCTCCTATTTTTGAGAATGGTACCGAGGAGCAGAAGAAGAAGTATCTGCCTGACCTGCTTTCCGGCAAAAAGATCGGCGCGTTCGGCCTGACCGAGCCCGGCGCCGGAACGGATGCCTCCGGCCAGCAGACCACCGCCGTTCTCGAGGGCGACCACTACGTCCTCAACGGATCCAAGTGCTTCATCACCAACGGTAACGTGGCGGATACCTGTGTGGTGCTTGCCATGACCGATAAGAAGGCCGGCAATCACGGTATTTCCGCCTTTATCGTGGAGAAGGACTTCCCGGGCTTCTCTCAGGGCAAGCACGAAAAGAAGATGGGCATCCGCGGAAGCTCTACCTGCGACCTGATCTTTGAAGACTGCATCGTTCCCAAAGAGAACCTGCTGGGCAAAGAGGGCAAGGGCTTTAAGATCGCCATGCAGACGCTGGACGGCGGCCGTATCGGCATCGCCGCGCAGGCCCTGGGCCTGGCTGAGGGCGCCATTGACGAGGCCGTCAAGTATACCAAGGAGCGCGTCCAGTTCGGCAAGCGCCTGAGCCAGTTCCAGAACACGCAGTTCCAGTTGGCCGATATGCACTGCCGCACGCAGGCCGCACAGTATCTGGTGTACGCCGCCGCCTGCAAGAAGCAGCTCCATGAGGATTACTCCATGGACGCCGCCATGGCCAAGCTGTTTGCCGCTGAGACCGCTTCCGATGTAACCCGCCGCGCCGTTCAGCTGTTTGGCGGTTACGGCTACACCCGTGAGTATCCCGTGGAGCGCATGATGCGCGACGCGAAGATCACCGAAATCTACGAGGGTACTTCCGAAGTCCAGCGTATGGTGATTTCCGGCCACCTGGGCGTGAAATAAGTAAGGAGGTAGAGAGTCATGAAAATCATTGTCAGTGTAAAGCAGGTACCCGATACCTCCGGAAAGGTGGCTGTGAATCCGGATGGAACGCTGGACCGCGCGTCCATGCAGGCCATCATCAACCCCGACGACCTGAACGCCGTCGAGGCGGCTCTGAAGCTGAAGGACGAGACGGGCTGCAAGGTCGTCGTCGTCACCATGGGTCCTCCTCCCGCGGCAGGAATGCTGCGCGAGCTCATGGCCCGCGGCGCGGACGAGGGCGTTCTGGTCTCCGCCCGTGAGTTCGGCGGCAGCGATACCTATGCAACATCTCAGATTCTGGCCGCTGCCATCAGCCGCATCGGCGTGGAGAAGGACGACATCGTCATGTGCGGCCGTCAGGCCATCGACGGCGATACCGCCCAGGTGGGTCCCCAGATCGCCGAGAAGCTGCACCTGCCCCAGGTGACTTACGCCGCCGACATTCAGAAGACCGGCGACACCATCACCGTCAAGCGGATGCTGGAGGACGGCTACATGACCATCAAGGTCAAGACGCCCTGCCTTCTGACCTGCATCAAGGAGCTGAACACCCCCCGCTATATGAGCGTGGGTGGTATCTTCGAGGCTTACGGCAAGCCGCTGCAGACCTTTGATTATGAGACGCTGAAGGACGATGCCCTGATCGATCCTACCACCATCGGCCTGAAGGGTTCCCCCACCAACATCCTCACCTCCTTCACGCCGCCCCTGAAGGGTGCCGGCCTGATGCTGAACGAGGGTGATGACAAGGCGAACTGCGAGAAGCTGGCGGGCATTCTGGCCAAGAAGCATATCATCTGAGAAAGGGGTAATTGAACATGTCTTTTAACAACACGGATATCGCTGCTTTCAAGGATGTATGGGTATTCTGCGAGCAGCGTCAGGGCAAACTGATGCCCACCGATTTTGAGCTGATCTCCGAAGGCCGCAAGCTGGCCGACGAGCTGGGCGTAGACCTGTGCGGCCTGCTGCTGGGCGACAAGGTCGAGGGTCTTGCCAAGGAGCTTGGCGGCTATGGCGCAGACAAGGTCTATGTCTGCGAGAACCCCATGCTGAAGAATTACACCACCGGCGGCTACACCACCGCCATCTGCCAGGTGATCGAGGAGCTGAAGCCCGAGGTCATGCTGTTCGGCGCCAGCAACATCGGCCGGGACCTTGGCCCCCGCTGCGCCGCCCGTCTGCACACCGGCCTTTGCGCCGACTGCACGCACCTGGATGTGGATATGCCCATCTACAAGGACTTCCTGCGCGAGGCGTCCACCCTTGCCCCGGAGAAGATCGACAGCATCAACACCGCCATGGTCCTGGGCGAGAAGCACGACGTGTCCCGCGACCTGAAGATGACCCGTCCCGCTTTCGGCGGTCATCTGATGGCGTCCATCATATGCCCCCGCTTCCGTCCCGCCATGGCGACGGTGCGTCCCGGCGTGATGAAAAAGAATCTTTTCGATCAGGCCAAGGCGGATGCCTGCCAGATCGTGAAGCCCACTTTCACGATTACCGAGGACGATGTCCAGACCGAGGTGCTCGAGATCGTCAAGGCCGCGAAGAAGCTGGTGGACCTGATCGGCGCCGACTTCATCGTGTCCGTCGGCCGCGGCATCAGCAAGGATGTCGCAGGCGGCATCAAGCTGGCTGAAGAGCTGGCTGCCGAGCTGGGCGGCGTCGTAGGCGGCTCCCGTGCCACCATCGACTCCGGGTGGCTGTCCGCCGACCATCAGGTTGGCCAGACCGGCAAGACCGTTCATCCCAAGGTGTATATCGCTCTGGGCATTTCCGGCGCCATCCAGCACAAGGCCGGCATGCAGGATTCCGAGTGCATCATCGCGGTGAACAAGAACGACACCGCCCCTATCTTTGAGATCGCCGACTACGGCATCTGCGGCGACCTGTTCAAGGTTGCTCCTATGCTCACCGAGGCTGTTAGAGCCGCCAAGGCTGCCAAGTAAACAGCTTTCCATACAGAGAGCGCGGCAGATTATGTTTCGTAATCTGCCGCGCTCCACTATTGCAGGATATATCCTCTGATAAAAGGGCTTAAATTCTGGCAACACCGGTGATACGTGCCGCTTCAGCTACAGCTTTTGCCACCGCAGGTCCGACTCTTTTATCAAAAGCGGCCGGGAGAATGTAGTCGGCACTCAATTCCTCGGCAGAGATCAATCCGGCTAAGGCATAAGCGGCCGCCGCCTTCATTTCGTCATTTATATCGCTGGCTCGGACATCAAAGGCTCCGCGAAAGATTCCAGGAAAAGCCAGCACATTATTTACCTGATTTGGAAAATCGCTGCGGCCAGTGGCCACCACGGCTGCTCCGCCTTCTTTTGCTTCATCCGGAAAGATCTCGGGTGTGGGATTGGCGCAGGCGAAAACAATTGAATCCTTTTCCATAGTCTTTACCATATCCCGCGTTACAGCACCGGCCGCAGATACGCCGATGAATACATCCGCACCCACCAACAGCTCTGCCAGCGATCCGGCTTGCCTGCGCAAATTGGTGACCTTGGCCATCTCATCCTTCATTGAATTCATTCCCACAGAGCGGCCTTCGTAAATGGCTCCGCTGCGATCACATAGGGTAATATCCTGAAAACCCGAGGATAACAGCAGCTTGCTGATAGCAATGGCTGCGGCGCCAGCGCCGTTTATAACTACGCGAATCTTATCTGCTTTCTTTCCAACCAACTCCAATGCGTTGGTCAGACCGGCCAAGGTAATAACAGCCGTACCATGCTGATCGTCGTGGAAAATTGGAATATCGCATCGCTCTTTTAATTTTCTCTCTATTTCAAAGCAGCGGGGTGCAGAAATATCCTCCAGGTTGACACCGCCAAAGCTTCCGGAAATCTGATAAATGGTTTCCACAATCGTATCCACATCATGACTCTGAATGCAAATGGGAAACGCATCTACATTTCCAAAAGCCTTGAACAGTACACACTTGCCTTCCATCACCGGCATTCCGGCTTCCGGACCGATATCGCCCAGACCCAGAACGGCAGAACCATCCGTAGCAACTAGGCACATATTATGCCGGCGAGTCAGTTCATAACTTTTGTTTAAATCCTTTTGGATCTCAAGACAAGGCTGAGCCACACCGGGCGTATAGGCCAGAGACAGGTCCTCTTTTGTGCTAACGGACACAGTTGGAACTACTTCAATTTTACCCCGCCATTCTTGGTGAAGACGGAGAGACTCCTTTGCATAATCCATCATAAGCTCCTTTTATTCTTGTACTCTCGGCAGCGTGGAACCGCCATAGGGCATGATAATCACGGACGAATCCGCCTCCAGACGGGCCGCCGCCGCGTTATAGGCCTCCTGCACTGTTGCAAAAGGAGTAAAGAACAAGCTACGAACAAAATCCGGTTCCAACTCGGAAACCAGATAGATTTCCGCATGTTCCAGTACCATGGCGATTGCGGCAGCTTTGTGACCGCCCAGACGAAACTCCCGGCTGATGCGCTCAATTAAATCATGAGAGTGCTCCGCACCGGTGAGCCATTCTTCAAAAGTCTTTTCTCCCAAGCCTTCCCGGCACGAGCCGATTAAAATGATAATACCGCCGTCGCGCACGGCATGCTTTGCATTGTCCAGCGCTTTTTGGGTCTGATAGAGATTCAGGTCCTTAGGTGCGCCACCCTGAGAAACAATGACAATATCCGCCTGCTTTTCAATTTTTTTCTGATACAGGGCATCCAAAAATGCACATCCTGCGCGGTGGGCCTCGGTCACATCACCCGAAACAGCACGAACAATCCGCTTATGCTCGTCCAGCACCACATTTAATATAAAGTCCACACCGCACAAATCGGCAGCTTCTTCGATGTCTCGACGAATCGGATTTGTGGACAGGTTTCCAGCACAAGCCTCCTCCCGTACCATCATGCTATGATTGGTCTGAATGGCCGCACGGGTGGAGACTCCAGGCATAATGGCTTTGGCACCACCGGAATAGCCGGCGAAGTAATGATATTCAATATTGCCCAGGCAGATTCGCCGATCCGCTTCCGCCACTGTACGAACAATGTCAACGGGCGTCCCCATAGACGTTGTGCCTAAATGGACGCAGTCAGTTGAATCTCCGTCCATGCAGGTAATTTCACGATATGCCTGTTCACCTGCCAGTCGTTTCTTTTCTTCCTCGGTATGATGTCGGTGGCTGCCCAGTGCAAACACCAGAGTAATATCCTTCGACTCCACCCCCGCGGCATACAGCTCCTCCAGCAATACCGGCATGACGATCCAGGTTGGCATCGGACGGGTTATGTCGCTGGTGACAATAACGATTTTTTCACCGGGGCGAACGATCTCTCGCAGACGAGGCGTACCAATGGGATTTGCAAGCGCACGGCCAATTTCCGCCTCTCCGGTCAGCTCATAGGACACCACATTGGGTTCAAGCACTTGCTGTACATAGGCATCCGGGATAATAACGGTCTGAGTTCCTGTTCCGATACCAAGATCTATCTGCATGTCGTCTTCTCCTGAATCTGCGTGCCATGACGCAAAGCGTTTACCACCGGTAATTCCTCACCAGTCAGGAAACGGATCATCGCACCGCCGCCGGTACAGATGTAATCGATCTGCTCCGTCTTTGCGTACTTGGTGGTGGCAGTGATGCTGTCGCCTCCGCCAATGACCGTATGGGCGCTGGTATCACCTAGCGCATCCCAGACCTTTCGGGTGCCAAGTTCTGTTTCGGGCTTTTCAAACACACCCATTGGGCCATTGACAAATACGGTTTTTGACGAAGCAATTACCGCTTGGTAGTTTTCTGCCGTTTCTTCGCCGATATCCGTTAAGGAAACATCCTCGGGAATCGCGCCGATTTTTGCCTCGCAGCGCCTGCCTTCATCGGTATAGGCACCGTCTATGGGCAGTACAATCTGCTCTCCGTACCGGAAAAGCAGGTTTCTGGCCTGTTCGGTTAAATAGCTATAACCCAATTTTTCGATGAAGGACATGCTCCCACTGCCAATTTTCTGACCTTGTGCCGCCAGAAGAATATTCCCCACCAGGCCTCCGGTGAGAACCCGGTCGGCAGTTCCTTTAGTCAGAACGGCTTCCATCATTAAAAACGCATCGGAAACTTTAGAACCGCCCAGCACAAAGGTACATGGATGAGACGGCTGCTCCATCAGCTCAGAAAGCACACAGTATTCCTTCTCAAAAAGGCGCCCCATAGCGGAGGGCAGCACCTGCTCAAATCCACACAGGGAGGGCTGGTCACGATGTGCAGCAGCAAAGGCGTCACAGACATAAAGGTCAGCCAGAGGCGCCAGCTTCTGCACCAAAAGCGTTTTTGCCTGCTGCTCATGCGACAGCTGCAGTTCCCGTTCAAAAAGCGTTTGCTCTTCGGAGAGAAAGCGGACATTGTCCAGAAGCAGAATTTGTCCCGGCTGCAGGCTGCGGATTGCATCGAGGGCCGCGGGACCACATACATCGGGGAGAAAATGTACTTCTTGCCCCAGAAGCTGTGTGAGCACCTTCCCGTGTGGCTCGGTGGTGTAAAAATTCTGATATTCAATATCGCTGCCCTGATGGGCCAGGAGTACCAATTTCGCTCCTTTGGCGGACAACTCTCGCAAGGTGGGGATACACGCCTGAATCCGCGCTGTGGATCTCAGAGTACCTGTACTCAGGTCCACCGGCTGGTTGATATCAATCCGGCATAGGACTGTCTTGCAGGCTACGTCAAATTCATCAAGGGTTCGGATGCCAAATCGCATGATGTCTTCTCACCTGTCCTTTTTCGGCTGAAACATACCTTTGAATTGACCAATTCGCAGATAACGGTTCGTAGCGGCAGTTCCTTCTTCACTGGTCAACTGCATGGCACAGGCAGCGCGGATACCGTCTATCGTCTCCGGGATGGTCACACTCTCCTGCGGGATATGGATGGCATACATGATATCGTTCCCGCTCTCCACAATGCTGTCAGTCCATAGACCGATCTCATAGAGATCCCCTCTGGGTCTGCCAAGATCGCGGCCATACTTGAAGAAGGAACTGTTGCCGATAAAGCCGTCATCCATGTTTACCACACGGATACGGGGATGCTGCTCAAATGCCGCCCGCGCCATTTCACAGGTAATTTTCTGCTTTCCGGAGGCAAGGACGGTGATGATATGCCCATGGGTGACTGGAGTATGCACCAGAATACCAGTGGCAGAGACATGGGGCATAATGGTCATAAGATCCAATGCCTGGTGAGTAGGTGCCTTCTCCATTTGCAGAGCGTTTGTCAGGCCCCGGTGATAATCACCCGGGTCCGCCACGCGGCGGATAATGGTGATGGCTACTTTATCAATCCCATAAGCCCGATCCAGGCAGTCCACAGAACGAATCAAGCCGGTTGTGTTACAGGATGTCAGCTTCAGATAATTCTGGTTCAAGCCTTTCTCATAGTTGGCATGACCATGAAAAAATACATCCGCCACTGAGTTCTTTTCACCACCCTGGAAAATAGCCTTTACACCGGCCTCTTCATATAGGATTTTGTTTTTGGCGCCCACACCGCCGGGAGAAGAATCCAGCATAATATCCACCTGGCCAAGCAGATCCTGAAACGTACCAGATACCGGAATTCCTAGATTCTCAAAGGCCGCTGACTCCGCTCCATCAACCAGATATAAGTTATAGGGCATCCCCTTTTCATATAGGGCGCGGATGGACAAGGTGGGAGCTAAGTCAGCCACCCCTACCAACTCCATATCCTCCTGTAATGCTACACCGTCTGCTAGCCGCTGACCAATTGTGCCATAGCCTGCCACGCCTACTCGAATTTTTTTCATTTCATAGTTTCTCCTCTGTTGTTATTATTGACTATTTTTATATTGACAACATGATGATAATCTATTGATTAACTGTTTGCAATAGTTTCTTCAAAAATTTTCTGATTTTTTAAAAAGTATTCAAAAGTTGTTGAAAATGTGCCCAAAGTATTGTTATAATGATAACAAGCATAAAAGAGGGGTATGGTGTCGCTATGAGATTAGATCGTATTAACGAAATGGAACAGTATGTCCTGCAGCGCGGAGCCGTTTCACTGGAAGATATGGCGAGTCATTTTGAAATTTCTATCAGTACTCTGCGCCGGGATGTGAATGCACTTCTAGGGCGAGGGCGTATTCGTAAAGTCTATGGCGGTGTGGCGACGACGGAAAATCCCGCTCCGGTTCCCATGTCTGTCCGTTCTTCAAAAAACCGTGAGGCCAAGCAGCGCATCGGGCTGCTCGCCGCCTCTCTGGTAGAGGACGGGCAAACCATCTTTCTGGACTCCAGTTCTACAGTTCTTTGCCTGCTGCCGCATCTGGAGGAGCGAAAAAACATCACCATTGTTACGCACAGCCTCTCTGCCATGTATGAAGCATCCAAGTATCCCAATCTGAATGTGATTGCGCTGGGGGGTCTTTACAGTCCTTCCACCAACTCCTATGTAGGCATTTCTACGCTGGAAGCATTGGATCACATTAGCGTGGATACCGTTTTCATCGCAGCTACGGGAATCTCTCTTGAGCGTGGGCTTACAAATACCACTTACTTTGAAGCTGAAATCAAACGGCGGGTCGTCCTCCGTGGAAGCAAAGTGGTTTTGTTGGCAGATCATACCAAATTTGATTTCATTTCCACCCTTTCATTTTTTGATTTTAAGGACTTATTTGCTGTGGTAACGGACAAGCAGCCCTCTCAGGCATATATGAATGTCATCCATTCCAATGACATCCGGCTGCTGTGTGCTCCGGAAACCATCACGTAACCTGCTTAGTTAAAAAGGATAGCGTTCAATTTAGTACCTATTTTTGTGGCCGGGATGGAGTGGGAAATAATCCGTCGTAAGTGAAAACCATATTTTAAAATGCGGGAACAGATAATTTAAGGAGAAGAAATATCATGAAGGCATTGGTTAAGGCTTGTATTGGACCGGACTGCATGCGCTACATGGAGGTTTCGGAGCCCTTTCCCGGAGATGATGAAATCAAGGTCAGAGTACATGCCTGTGGAATCTGCGGCACCGACATCCACCTGATGCATGACACCTATCCCAGTAATCCACCCATTATCACCGGCCATGAGTTTTCGGGCGTTGTAGTGGAGACGGGCAGAGCGGTGCAGGAATTTTTCCCGGGTGACCGGGTGGTAACACTGACTGCGGTGGAAACCTGCGGGACATGCGAATGGTGTCGGCAGGGACTGCGCATGTTATGCCCTGAGCGCAAAAGCGTGGGCAGCGGCCGTGACGGAGGATTTGCCGAGTATGTGGTCATTCCGGCGCTGCACACATTCCATCTTCCCGAAAATGTTTCTCTGACAGAGGCGGCCTTGTGTGAGCCCCTTGCCTGTGTATGTCGGTCAGTATGTGAGCGGACAGTTGTACGGGCGGGAGACTGGGTCCTAGTCGCCGGTGCAGGCATTATGGGGCAGTTGACTGCACAGGTGGCTATGGCCTGCGGAGCACAGGTAATCATGACTGGTCTCCGAAGGGATGTAGGGAGGTTCCAGCTGGCCCGGGAACTAGGTGTATGTGCCACTTTCGCTGTGGACGACGGAGACCCACTGGAGAAAATCGCACAGCTTACGCACGGTATGGGGCCCCAGACAGCGTTTGAGTGCTCCGGAGCCCCAGGATCGGCGGAACTGTGCCTGCAGGCACTGATGAAAACGGGAACGTATTTGCAGGTGGCCATACCAGGCAAACCGATTTTCTTCAACATGGACCTGGCGCTGTATAAAGAAATTACAATTTCTAACAGCTATGCATCGGAGAGAAGTTCTTGGCTGATCGCCCTGCGGCTTCTGGAGCAAAAGAGGGTAAATCTTGCTCCGCTAATCAGTGCGCAGCTGCCTCTTGCCGACTGGGAGGAGGGCTTCCGCCGTTCTATGACGCGGGAGGAGTTTAAAATTCTACTTTTACCGAGTCCGGATGGGCAGAGGGTATCTTTATAATTTGAAGAACGGGATGGATCTATGAATAATACAGCAGTAGTCTATGCCACAAAACAAGGAAGTACCGCGCGGTATGCTCAATGGATAGCGGAGGCATGCGGAGCGGACCTGATTCCGGCGGCGCAGGCAGACCCTGACAGACTGTTTGGTTATGATACGGTTGTTTACGGCGGAGGCGTTTACGCCGGCGTCATCAACGGAATTTCCCTGATAAAAAATAATCTGAAGTCGTTTCGAGAGGAATCTCGGCTGTTTGTCTTTACCGTTGGCCTGACACAGCCTGGAGACAACGGGGCCTTCGAGCAGGTACTTGTCCGTAATTTCACACAGCAGGAACGCGAAAGAATTCGATTTTGTTATTTTCCGGGAGCGCTAGATTTCAGGAAACTGCCTTTATGGCAGCGCCCCATGTTCTACCTGCTGAAAAAATCTATTCAGGGCAGGTCACCGCAAAACCGTACCCAAGTCGAACAGAACCTACTGGACTGCTACGGCGGTGCAGTGGATTTTGTAAGCAGAGAATATACAGAACCTCTGATACAGGAAATTTTGGATGGAAATATGAATTGAAGGTGAGAACTGTGCACAACAAGGTAAGGTATGCGCTCTACGTGGTTGCAACGATCTGCTGTACAGTACTCCTTCTGTTGATTGCACAGCAAATTCTGATCAGCCGAAAAAGCGCGGATCTTCCTGCGGATTCCCTCCATTTTGTTGTCATTACCCCGGAGCTGGAAGGTAAAAATGATAGCTTTACCCAGACTCTCAGCAAACTTGAGGATGCCTATGGACTGCAGATTGAACTGCACAGCTTTGCTACAGTAGCAGAGCAGAAGCAGATGTTGCAGATTATCTCCAAGACAGGAATCGATGGTGTGCTGTTGTGGCCAATATCCGCCGATGACGAAGATTACGAGGAGGAACTGCTTGCGTGCAGGCAACGGAAGCTGCCTGTTGTGATTATTGACAGGGATGTTTCACCTGATCTGCGAGACAGCTTCATAGGCAGCGGAATTTCTTCAGATCTTCTGGTCCTAAATCAGAAGCAACGTGAAATGGGTCAGGATGAGATCCTGGCCGTGGGTGATCGGTTCGGCAGCGGCTCAAGCCAAGTAGTGGAAATCCTGTTGTTTTCCAGGACGGCCCAGCCTGGTTTTGACGTCCACACTATCCAAAATATGAAGTTGCAGCATTTGGCATTGGAGCCGCCCTCAGAGTTTCAGCCCTATGATTATCTCCGTTTGGAGGGTGAAAATGCGCGATCCCTGCAGTTGAAATACGCTCTGATTAGCCTGTTTTCGCAGACCAACTCCTGTGGGCTGTTTTTTAGCATGGACGAATCTCTTTCCTCCTCTGTGATTTCAGCAAAAAGCGGTATGCCGCTCTCAATGCAGGAAAAGGTCGATCTGCTTTGCTACGGAGACCTTTCCGACAATCTGGAGTATTTGAAACGTGGAGTGATTGATGGGATTGTGGCTTCCAAGCCAGCCTATTCAGCCTATATTGGACTTCGATATCTGCGCGACATCTGTCATGGACTTTGGATTCCGCAGACAATGGATTCTGGCAGCGACTATATTACGCCGGAAAATCTGAACGAAAATCAATAACGGAGGGGATGACCGTGAACGCCAGAGAACAGCTGATTTACAACAGGGGGCTGGAGAGGATTTATGGGTGTATTTTGCTGGGAGAAAATGAGCAAGCCATGTCCTGCATGGAAGAACTGATTTATCTGACCCGCGGACTGAGCGCCTCTGCCAGACAGTCACTGGGGGTGCAGATGACTTTCCTCTCCCGTGCCTGCCGAGTCTGCTGGCAGGGTCCACCGCTGGAAGTCTTATTGGAGAAGGGCACCGACATGATCTGCACGGCACCTTGGAAGATCAGTTGGCAGATATTTGAAGCCATCGCAGCCTTGGAAGACGCTGGAAAGCCGCCTTCGCTGCTGAGACTCCAAATGGACGGCGGAGCGCTGTACTATGAATTGTCGGATCAGGGTCACGTCTACGACAGAGGAGTTTTGCCGGATGCATAAACGAGAACGGAGTCTGCCCCATGGCCTGCGCCGCCGCATTTATTCCTTCAGCGTAGGGACGGTTCTGACGATTGCCGCCGCGGGGGTTCTGCTTGGTTTGGCGTTTCTTCAGAACGCATGGAGCAACCAGAAGCTTCTTTGGCAGCTTCGGGAGATCGGGCAGTTGAAGACTGACATCAGCAAGATGAGCGAGTCTATGCAAAATTATATTCTGGCAGGCGAAGGGAGTTCGGCGGAGTGTATTGCCGTATGGACATTACTCAGCGATGATATTCAATCGCTGGAAACAAGGAGCAGTCGTTCGTCAGCGCTTTTGATCCGGGATCTGCAGGACTATCAGGACAATACCGGGCAAGACTTTTTTACACTGCTGTACCGATCAGGATCCATGAATGTCACCTCCTTTTATCGGCAGTTTATGACGCAGCAGGACGACCGCCTTTTTCTATGTAATCTGCTGCAAAACGATCTGATCGAACAGATGACTGCGCAATATCCAACAGCTGTGAAAAGCAATGTTTTTTATCTGACACTATACGGCATTACGCTCCTGTGCCTCCTGATTTTTACGGCCCTTTTCTCCTTCTCGTTTGCTGATGACATTTACCGTCCGGTACAAAAGCTGGTGGATCAGGCGGGCGAGATGATGGTTGGCAACTATCAACTGGAGGACCTACCAGTTTTACAGCAGGATGAGATCGGGTATCTGACTGGGGCGTTTAACGAGATGAAGAGCCGAGTCCGGGCAAATTTCCGGGATCAGGAGGAGCTGCGGCGGCTGGAGCGCCTGTTGCATAATGCGGAACTTCGCGCCCTGCAGTCTCAGGTAAACCCACACTTTCTGTTCAATGTGCTCAGTGTGGCCGCTGAGGCCGCACTGACGGAAAATGCAGACCATACGGTGGACGTCATCGAAAACATCTCCTATATGCTACACTACAGCTTGACCAGTGTGCGGGACAATACACTGCTTTGCGATGAGCTGAAAATGGTTCGGGCCTATCTGTTTCTTCAAAAAAAGCGGTTTGGAGACCGCATCCGCTTTGAACTCAACGAACCGGAAATACTGCCTGCAGTTCGGATTCCTGGTATGACGCTCCAGCCCATTGTGGAAAATGCCGTTATGCATGGGACGGAGAAGATGGCTGCCGGAGGGCTGATCCGGATCACGGTGAGGTCCGCCCCGGGGGCAGTTGAAATCTACGTACAGGATAATGGCTGTGGAATGACGGAGGGAATGGTGGAAGCTTTAAACCGCGGAGATAATCTTCACGGAACTGCCCGTTCTACTGGCCTGGGGATTTCCAACGTACGCAGTCGACTGGAAATTTTTTATCACAGAAAAGATTTACTGCAAGTGGAAAGCAAGGTAGAAAAAGGTACTTGTGTACATCTGCGGTATTTGATGGGGGAGGAGGCAGACCATGTATCGGATCCTAATTGCGGATGATGAAGCGCGGGATCGGAATATTATCAAGATTCTGTTGGAACGCCGGTATTCCGGACAGTTCGAATTACTGGAGGCCGAAAACGGTGTACAAGCGCTGGAAATGCTGGAGGGCCAGCCGGTGCAGTTGCTGCTGCTGGACATTAATATGCCGGTGCTGTCGGGGATCGAACTGCTGCACCATTTGACTTATATGCCTTATGTCATCGTACTCACGGCGCACAGCTGCTTTGAGTATACCCGTGATGCATTGCGTTGCGGTGTCCGGGATTATCTGATCAAGCCGCCTTTGCGAGAAGAATTTTATCATGCAATCGAGCAGTTTCTCAAAGCGGCCGATCAGATTCGGGAGAATATTGAGTGGCGGATCCAGAGCCACGAGGTTTTCACCCGGGATCTGGCACAACAGCTGATGTATTACGGAGATCAGAAGAAGATACGGGGCCTTTTAAACGTGCTCAATATCCGCAGCACTTACGCTATATGTGGAATTGTACACTATGCGCTGGAAGCAGATCAGGATGACTGCTATATTCTTGATGAGGCGGAGAATTTTTTGGATTCGCTGAATGTGGAATATGCCGCCCAATCCTGCAAACAGGGAGTAATGGTTTTTCTGTTTTGCAAAATGGGAACGCTCTCTCCAGATGTGCTGGAGCCTTTTACGCAGCTGACAAGGTATCTGGAGGAGAACTTGTGCGCGAAAATTCAGCTGCAAGTGGGAGATCTGGCTTCCATAGAAATGGGATATCCGCAGGCATCCCTGGACCTTCTGAAAACGGAGGAGATGCCCTCCGAGACACTGATGTCTCCCGAGTGCATGAAGCAGTTGGAAAAAGCTGTTGAGCACAAGGACTTCCACGGGGCGATGGCGGCGCTCAAGCCGGCGCTAGAGGCTCCCGCCCTGTTTGACCAGCAGGGACCCGCGCGGTATCAGCTAATCTTGCTGCTTGCGCACTGTACCAGGCAGTCGCTGCTTTCAACTGAGCAGAAAGACTCGTATACCAAGCTTACCGGGTTGGTAGCCACTGTGGGGCGCGAACAGATCATAGAGGGAGTTGCCCAGTATCTGAAATGGCTGCTTCGAGAACGTAATTCCGCAGAGCGGTTTCAGAGCAACGCGGTGCAGAGCGTTTTGGAAAAAGTGCAGCAGGACTGCAGCTATCCCTGGAATATCGGTGCACTGGCGGAAGCTCTGCATGTGAACCCCTATTATCTCAGTCATCTGTTTAAGGAGTACACCGGCCAGTGCTTTACGGACTATCTGGCGGGACAGCGGATCAAAAAGGCAGTGGCGCTGATGCAGACCACCGATATGAGCCTAGCTCAAATTGGAGAACTTGTAGGCTATGAAGATGCGAATTATTTTAGCCGAGTGTTCAAAAAGAGAATGGGAATTGGGTTCCGGGAGTTTTCAAAATCACTTTAAGTAGCACGAAATTGAAAAAAACAGTACAAATTTTACTGCAAGTGGGAGACGGGAGTTGAATTGAGCCCGTCTCTTTTTCCGTGAAAAGACAAGCAGATGCTACAATGTTGCATAATAGTGCGTGGTGATTTTCAACTCTTTTTTGTATAATTTGAATAGACGCAATTCATTTGGAAAAGAGTCGTCCATAAAACGAAAAAGGAAGGGAAGAACTATGAAAAAGTTTCTCGCATTGTCTTTGGCACTGATGATGTCTCTAAGTCTGGCTGCCTGTGGCAACAGTACCCCCTCCAGCAGCGCCGGTACGTCCGGAAGCTCTACATCTGCATCCGCATCCGCCGCACAGCCCCGAGTCCTTCGCCTGAGTACCCACCTGTCCGCGGAACATGGTTGTGTGAAAATGGCCCAGAAATTCAGCGAACTGCTTCAGTCCAAGACCAACGGTTCTTTGAGCATTGACATTTACACCGACGGACAGCTGGGTGGTCAGACCGAAAACTGTGAGGCGCTCAAGTCCGGCTCCGTGGATATGACCATTGTGGACACAGGTACACTTGCCAACTATGAGCCCAAGATGGGCATTCTGGATATGCCCTATGTGTTTGCCAGTAAGGATCAAGCCATTGCCGTCGCCGCCGGGGAGATTGGCCAAGGCTTGATGGATACGGTAACCACGAGCACCGGAATTCGCCCCGTGAGCCTGCAGGCGGTGATGTTCCGCAATACGCTGCTCAAGGACAAGGAAGTTACCACGCCTGCAGACTTCAAGGGCGTTAAGGTTCGGATTCCTGAGAATCCCTCGATCGAAGCCTGCTTCACCGCTCTCGGGGCCACCCCCGTTGCCATTCCTTCCGGTGAGGCTTATACCGCCGTTCAGACAGGTGTGACCAACGGGCTGGAAGGCAATCTGGAGTTTATCGCCCAGCAGAAATATTACGAAGTGGCAAACGTCTGCTCTATGACTGAGCATGTCATGACCTTTACTGCCATGTGCGTCAGCGAATCTGTCTACGAATCCCTGACGCCCGATCAGCAAACTGCTTTTGATGAGGCGGCAGCCGAGGCGATGGATTATTTCTATCCCCTGTATCAGACAATTGAAAGCGACAGCCGCAAGGTCATGGAGGATGCCGGCGTGAAGTTCCACGAGGTTGATAAGGATTCCATGATCGCAGCCTGCACTCCCACTCTTCAGGCCTTTGTTGAAAAAAATGATCTGCAGAGCGTCTATGATGCTATTAATGCGTTGAAGTAAGCCTGGTGCCGCCATGAAAATGATTCAAGTGATCCGAAAACTTGCGGATGGAATTGTAGTTGTTCTGTTCGCGACCTTGTCAACACTAGTACTGGTACAGGTCGTCTGCCGGCTTTTCCACATTCCGCAGACGTGGATTGACGAGGTCTCCAAATTTGTCTTTATCTGGCTGGTATATATGGGCGGAGCCGTCACGGTCAGACGCGGCATGAACATCACGTTTGATCTGTTTCTGGACGGATTAAAGGGCAGGGCGTTTCAGATTTTGTTTACCTTTGTAAACATCTGCTGCGTTGCGTTCCTGGTGATCATGGCGGTTTTGGGTTCCCAAAGTGCCTGGATTAACCGGACGCAGAGTTCCTCCATGACCGGTGTAAACATGGGACTGATGAATCTGGCCATTCCCGTCGGATGCCTGCTGATGTTGGGCGCCCAGATCGAATATTATGTTCGCATAATGAAAAACAGGAAGGAGCGTGATAGCTGATGATGTTGGTTGCGTTTCTGACCTTTATGGTGCTCCTGTTTGCGGGCGTACCAATCGCATTTTCCATGGGTCTGGGTTCCCTGCTGGGTCTGCTGGTTTCTCACAACAGCCTGATGGTGGTCGGCCAGCGTTTGTTCGCAGGTGTCAACTCCTTCAGCCTGATGGCAATCCCGTTTTTTATGCTCTCTGGCGAGCTGATGGACAAGGGCGGAATTTCTCGCCGGTTAGTCAGTTTTGCGCAGGCACTAGTAGGTCATATTACCGGTGGTCTGGGAATGGTGGACATTCTGACCAGTGTTATCTTTGCTGGAATCTCCGGTTCCGCGGCAGCCGATACGGCAGCGGTTGGATCGATTTTGATTCCCCCCATGAAAGAGCGCGGCTATCCCAAAGGACTGGCAGCTGTCATTCAGGCGACTGCCGGATCCCTTGGCCCCATCATTCCTCCCAGCCTGACCATGATCATTTACTGCTCCCTGACGAATCTGTCCATCAGTGAACTGTTCATGGCCGGCGTGATTCCAGGACTAATGATTGGTGCAGGGACAATGTTCGTTACGTATCTGTATGCCAAAAAGCTGGGTATCAAGGGCGAAAAGCGCGCCACCTTGAAAGAGGTATGGAAGGCGACCAAAGATGCGATCCTGGCAATTATTATGCCGATCATCATAATCGGAGGAATCGTAGGCGGCATTTTTACCGCCACGGAAGCGGGCGCAATTGCAGTTTTCTATGCGCTGTTCATCGGACTTTTTGTCTTCAAGGAGTTCACGGTAAAAGACCTGCCGGCGATCCTGCTGGGAGCGGCGGGCACATCTTCCATGGCACTGCTGATTGTGGCCTCGGCCAACGTGTTCAGCTGGCTTGTGGCTTATGTGAAACTGCCTGCCATTATTGTCAATTTCCTGGTTTCTCTGACCTCCAGCAAATACATCATTTTGATCCTGCTGGTGCTTTTCCTCCTGTTCGTGGGAATGTTTATTGAGACCCTATCTGCGACTATTATCTGTGCACCGATTTTGATGCCCGTGGCAGCTCAGTATGGCATTGACCCCATCCAGTTTGCGCTGATCATGGTTGTCACTCTGGTTTACGCCGGCGTAACTCCCCCAGTGGGCGGTGTGTTGTTTATCACTATGGGAGTCGCAGAGGCAAAGCTGAAGGATACCCTCCGATACCTACCCCCATATTTGGGCTTGGTGTGTCTGGTCTTGCTGCTCCTGATTTTCATACCCGGCGCATCAACATTACTGCCCAGCCTTCTTTTCTAATGATCGGAGTTTGGACCGCGGGGAGTTTTCTCCGCGGTCCAGTCTCTGAAACAGGATGATTTTGTGCTGAAACGGGCAGGAATCAAAACTTGAAGTGTACTGGAAAACGTATTTGTCAATAGTAAAGGGAGGAAACTGAACATTGGAAGAGTCAGCGAAAAAAGAATTAAATATTCTGGCCGCGCGGATTCGACTGGAGACGCTGCGCGTGATCCATTCCTTGGGGTTTGGCCATGTGGGCGGTTCTATTGATCTGGCGGACTTGATGGCCGTTTTGTACGGAAAAGTTATGAAATATGACCCCCAAAACCCCCGCTGGCCGGATCGTGACTGGCTGGTGCTGTCCAAAGGGCACTCAGGCCCGGTGGCCTATGCCACGTTTGGGCTGGTTGGGTATTATCCCGTGGAAAAAGCATATACGCTCAATCAGCCCCATACCCGGTATCCCAGCCACACCGACCGTAAACTGACGCCGGGCGTGGACCTGACCACCGGTTCTCTGGGTCAGGGCGTGTCCACCGCTATGGGCGCAGCGCTGGGGAATAAGATTGACGGTCGGGACAATCACGTTTTTGTGGTGATCGGTGACGGAGAGGCGGATGAAGGCCAGGTGTGGGAAGGTCTGCATTTTGCCTGCGCGCATCACCTGGACAATGTAGTGGTTTTTCTGGATAAAAACGGGTTCCAGCTCGATGGACGAACGGACGACGTCCTGGCCCACGGGGATCTTGCTAAGAAGGTTGAGGCCTTCGGCCTGTATACCGAGGAGATCGACGGTCACGACGTAGAGGCCATCGATGCGGCGATTTCAAAGGCCTTGACTGTCAAGGGGCGGCCCTCGTGCATCGTACTTGACACCGTCAAGGGCAAGGGCGCGACCTTTGCCGAGCCAACCGGAGAGCATTCTTCTCAGCCCGATGAGGCGCATTGGGCGCAGGCCCTTGCCGCTGCGGAAGAGGCTCTGGAAGAACTCCAAAATGCGTGAGGAGGGAGAGCTATGCAGATAAAACTTAACGGAAAACATGAGCAGGACCCACGAGCCTGCCGGGATGCACTTGCGCTGACACTCAAAGAGCAAATGGCGGAAGACCCGGATATCTGCTATGTGGACTGCGACCTGATGAGCTGTGTAAACACCAAGCAGCTGCAAAAAGCCTATCCCGACCGGGCATTTGAGGCCGGAATTGCCGAGGCAAACGCCGTGGGCGTATCCGCCGGACTGGCAGCCACAGGGAAGAAGGTATTTGTTCATTCCTTTGGTGCGTTTGCCTCCCGCCGAGTTTACGATCAGGTATATATGTCCGCAGCGTACGCCGGACTCAGCGTCCGGGTACTTGGTTCTGACGCCGGTGTGACCGCGGCGTTCAACGGCGGAACCCATATGCCGTTCGAGGATGGAGGGATGTATCTTTCCATTCCCGGTACCACTGTGCTGGATGCGGCGGATTATGCGCAGCTAAAATCTATTGTCCGGCAGCTGCGTGATGTGGAAGGGGTCTCCTATACCCGCTTTGTCCGTAAAAACGTCATTCGAATCTATGAAGACGGGTCGGAATTCACCCTTGGAAAAGGTGTGACCCTGCATGAGAGCAGCCATGACGTTGTTACGGTGATTGCCTCAGGTATTTTGGTGGATGAGGCGCTCAAGGCATATGAACAGCTTGGTGCCGAGGGTATTTCCATACGGGTTATCGATATGTTTACCTGGAAACCGCTGGACGAGGAACTGATTCTCCGGGCAGCGGCACAAACCGGTGCCATCGTAACCGCTGAAAACCACAATGTGGTTAACGGATTGGGTGCTGCGGTATCCCGGTTGCTGGCAAAGAACCGTCCTACAATTCTGGAGTTTGTTGGCGCTCAAGAGCGGTTTGGGCAGGTAGGACCGCAGGATTTTTTGATGGACGAATATGGGATGCGCGCGGCTGATATCGTGGCAGCGGCAAAGAGAGCAATTTCTCGTAAGATGTAAAATATTTTGCGGGCGGAACAGCCTCAGCTTAGAGAATGTATACTGATCAAAGAAAAAAGCTTTAAATTGCAAGACATAGGACATCGGAAATGGTAAAATGAATGCAAGGAAAATATGCACATAGCGAAAAAAGCTTGCATTTGGAGAGAGGCCCGATGTACAGATTTAAGGATAATCAGCTCAGCCGGGCGGATTTTGACGCCGCCGTTGGATGCTGAACCCGGAAAACCGATGGATTAAAAAGGCTCGCAGTATTCCGTAGGAAGAAATTGAAACACGGTATGCAAAGCTTTTTACAAATCATAAGGGCAACGTGGCCAAGCCGCTGCGACTGGGGCTCGGTGCCTGTATCATACAGTCTGAATACGGCTACTCCGACGAGGAACTTACACTCCAGATTCAGGAGGGAGCATACCTTCAGTACTTCTGCGGCTATAGGGAATACGACGACATTAAGCCGCCGTTTGACACGTCGCTGATGGTGTATTTCCGCAAGCGCTTAACGTCGGAGGTGCTGGGTGAGATCAACGAAATGATCATTGCCAAAGCCCAGCTATTGAAAAAGGAGGCGCCAAAGAAGGACAATGACGACGATGACGAGCCGGGCAATGGCGGTACCTATAATCGTAGACGCCACCTGCGCCCCATCCCAAATACCCGCAGGACGCCTCGCTGCTCAATGAGGCGCGGGAATGCGCAGAGGAAATGCACACGCCAGGAAAAATCAAGCCTCGCACTTATCGGAAAGAGGCGCACAAGGAATATTTGAAGTTTGCCCGGAGTAAGAAGCGGAGCCGCGCATTTGTGCGGAAAACCATTCGAAAGCAGCTCGGCAATCTCTCGAGAGACCTTGCGCACATAGACGCCATGCTGGTCGCCGGAACATCCCTGACTACGCCAAGGAAGCCACTTGCTGGGCCGTGGAGGTTGGGATTATGCTCGGTACGGGTACTTTACCCTCAGCCCCCCAAAGCACCGCTATACGTGCTCAAATCGCCGTTATTATGGCACGGTACTGGCAGAAGTAAATCAAGCGCTAACAGAAAGCAGGACTCCAATAACGGAGCCCTGCTTCTCCTAGTATTCAGAACTGAGCAGAAAATCTGCAATGTGCATGGTCTTGATACCCTGATAATTTTCTCCGGCGAAGTCGTCAGTCAGGAGAATGTACTTGGGATAGTTGTCCTCAATTTCAAGGAGCCGCTCATATTCCCGTTTTTCTGTCTCTTCGGATTTGATTTTCTGTGTCACCTGCACATAAAGTTTTTCGTTCTGTTTAGAGACTACGAAGTCTATTTTACCGTCAGGAATTTCGCCAATCTGCACGGTATACCCTCTGCGGCAAAGTTTCAAAAACACAACGTTTTCCAAGCTGGCGGCGACGCTATCAGTGTTGTAACCAAGCACGCTGTATCGCAGGGAAGTGTCAGCCAAATAGAACTTCTCCTGGGTCCGCAGCAGCTCCTTCCCCTGCAAGTCGCAGCGCGAACAGCGGTGAATCAAGTAGGTCTTTTCCAGCTTTTCAAGGTAGCTGTAAACCGTCTCGTTGTCGATTTTTCGATTCTCGGATTTTAAATAGTCAGAAACGGATTTTGCGGAAAACGTGTTGCCAACATTGTTGAATGCATATTTGACAACGCGCTCTAACTGGTCAATTTTGCGGACCTGATTCCGCTTCACAATGTCAGAAAAGATGGTTGAGTTGTAAATATCTCGGACAATCGTATCGATTTCATCCTGAGAGTAGTTTTGCAGGTGTGAAGCCGGGAATGCTCCGAACCGTACATAATTTGCAAGTTCCGCTTTGGGGCGGTCCACGGCACTGTGTTGTGCCTTGAAAGTCAAGTATTCAGAAAAGGAGAGCGTGAAGATTCTGAAGGCAACATATCTGCCGGTCAGGTATGTTGAAATCTCGGATGACATCATGCGGGAGTTGGAACCTGTAACATACAGGTCAACATCGTAATCTGCAGCCAGAGAATTGATGACTTTTTCCCAGCCGGGAATTTCCTGTACTTCATCCAGAAACAAATACGTTTTCCCGTTCGGTGATAGTTTGGATTTGAGTTCTGCAAACATCTGTTTTGCCGT
>Ga0183099_1000343_pt1 | contig 36374 bp, 30 predicted proteins | sample Biomet1_FD_127788 | JGI IMG/M metagenome (GOLD analysis project Ga0183099, IMG submission 127788) | Microbial communities from bioreactor (seeded with anoxic lake sediment) at LBNL, California, USA - Biofuel metagenome 1 | ecosystem: Engineered > Bioreactor > Anaerobic > Unclassified ... | reverse complement strand
GCCATATTACTCATTAGCTCCTTTCAGCGAGGGGTTAAAGGCGTCTCGCAAGCCGTTGCCGAAGAGGTTGAAGCAAATCATGAGGACGGAGACGATGATCGAGCCGCAGACGATAAGGTACGGTTGATCCGAGAGCTGCCCTTGGGCTTCGCTGAGGGCGACGCCAAAGCTCTTCATGCCCTTGAGGCCGAGTCCCAAGTAGGAGATGGTGGCCTCGGAGAAGATGACGCTTGGAACCATGAGGACCGAACCGGTGACGATGGTGCCGATACCGTTAGGAAGAATGTGTTTGAAGATAAGACGAGCGTCGCTCGCGCCCAAGGTCCGGGAAGCGAGAACGTATTCTCGACCTTTGAAGCGGTAAAACTGCTCTCGAGCCTCCGCCGAGACGCCTAACCAACCAGTAAGGCAGAGGGCCAATAAGAAGGTCCAGAAGTTCTGACCGAGAGTCAAAATACAGAGGGTCATGACGACGATCCATGGCATACCACCAAGGATTTCGGTAAAGCGTTCCATCAGGATGTCGGTCCAGCCGCCAAAGTAGCCGGAAACAGAACCCCAAACGAGACCGAAGGAGATATTGATGGCGGCCGCTAAGACGCCAAGGATCAAAGAGGTGCGTAGACCGGTGAAGAGATACTTGAAGTAATCCCATCCTTTTTTATTGGTGCCGAAGAAGTAAGACGGGATCTCTGAGAAGCCATATTTCCGGTACATGCTTTGCGTGCAGTTAAGCGTGTAGGCGTAGCCAGTGTGTTTCTTCCCATTGTTGTCATAGTAGGTATACGGCTCCTCGTCTATGGAGGAAATGGACCTGATGGGGCACTTGTCGTCTAGAATCTTGAAGGAATTAACGTCTTTGGGGTCAAGGGACATCCAACCCTTAGCAATGAATTCTTCGGCCTCTGTAAAAGGCACGACCATGTTGAGTTCCCCAAAGGAGTGTTTGTAGTTGTCGTAGCGGAATTCGCAAACGATGTAATGGACGCCGTAAATGGCGGTAGTGCCATAATTGTCGGTCGACCAAGCCCGCGCCTTCGTGGCAACGTCACTAGAGGAAGAACGACGATACATCTCGTTTCCGTCCGTAAAACTGAAGGTAGAATACGTTCCGTCCACCACCGCATCAGTGCGGCCGATTTGGAAGGAACTTAGATAAATGCAGGGGTAGGATCCAATCGTTGAGATGTCGTACTCTTTGTTGGTTTTGATGGAGAGGCCAAAGGCCGTCCGGAAAGAGGTACCGACGGTCCCGGATGGAATCGCAGAAGAAATCAAATTCGAAACGGTGTTGATGGAAACATCAGAAAAATCCAAAGCTTGAGAAGGTGTATAGAGCGGCACCCTCGTTGGGGCAACGGCGGCCGGATCGAAATAGACGTTGGCGAAGAGAGAATATTCAGCGGGAAGCTCCTCTTTGGCGATGGCCTCGCGGTCAAAGGACACCGAGATGGTGTAAGGAACCGTCACATCAAATGTAGCATAAGGGGTAAACGTCGACGGATCGTCGCGGTGGTTTCCGGCCCGGAAACCATACGATCCCCCGTAGCCATACTCAGTCGAAGAGCCGACCACGGCCCAGGAACTCTTTAATGAGCCTGGCACAATGCAATCTGATCTAAAGGAAGTGCCGGCCGGCAAAACGTTGGCCAGATCGGTTTGGGCATTGACGGGACCGGTAGAATCGTAACCAACGACGCCCTTGACGGAGGTCGTTCCATCCATGAACCCGGAGGAATTCACGTCGAACCAACGGGGAGGAAGGTTCATGTAATCAGGGTGAACAGTTTCGATGTCGCTCGTATTCAAAATTGGGACGAAAATGGCAAAACCGATGAGGAGGCCAAGGATCACCGAGGCGACGACGCTGGAGCGGTTTTTGATGAAACGCCTCATGGCGTCGCCCATGAAGGAGGTGGGCCTAGTCTCGAAGCGAACGTCGTGGATGGTTTTGTCCATCTGAACGAACGTAAAATCTTGATCAGAAATCCCTTTGAGGACGTTATCTTTATTATCAGTATTCATCATGGAGGGCTCCACTCCGTTGTTAATGGTCTTTTTGGTTGACATTATTTTCTAGCCCCCATTCTGATACGAGGATCAACAAGTCCGTACGAGAGGTCAACGATTAAAGTAGCGAGAAGGCCGATGATGGTGTAAACGGCCATGTCGGTCATGACGATGTTATAGTCTTGGGCGTTAAGCGCGGTCACGTAGAGGTAGCCGATGCCAGGGATGGCATAGAGTTGCTCCAAGATCATGGAGCCACCGAGAATGCCAATGAATTGACCGATGATCATAGGGAAAATCGGAACCATGGAATTCCGAAGGGCGTGACGGATGACCGTCTGGCCCTTGGTAAGGCCCTTCGTACGGGCGAGAAGGAGGAATTCCGAAGACATGATTTCGGTGAGTTCGGCGCGGATGTACCGGGTGAACCCGGCGATCGTGCCAAAGCAAAGGCACATGATAGGAATGACATAGCCTTTGACGATATTTGACATCGATTCCAAGTTGCTCGGCCACGCAAAAGGCAGCCATTTGAGGTTGCTGGAGAGTTCAAGCATCAAGAAGGAAATGAGGACAAAGGAGGGGATGGAGACGGCCACCATGATGACGACCTGCATGATGTTGTCATAAACGCTGTTTTTCTTAAGAGCGGTCGTGATACCAAACAAGAAGCCTAGAGGCAAAGAGAAGAAGAGCGAAAGGATGTTAAGCTTCATCGAAACGCCAAGGCGGTTAGAGATAATCGACATGGCGCTGGAACCGATTTGCACATGAGTCGAAGTGCCCCAGTCCCATTTGGTGACAATGTTGCCAAGCCACACGATGTACTGATGGCTAATGGAATAGTCGTTGTAGTAATAGGTTATGTTATTGATTTCGACGTTATGGTCAGCCGTCACGCCGATGCCATCGGCCACGCGGTAAGCGAAGCCGAGAGCGACTTGCGAATCCCAAAAAGCTTTGAGTTGGATGTTGGTGCCGACGGGATTGTTAGGCACGAGTTTAAGCAAGAAAAAAGAAAGAGAAAGAATTATGAATGCGGTGATAAAAATCAGTATCACCCTCTCAAGGACGTATTTCCACATTTCACATAATCCTTTCTGTTAATTTTTTCGTTCGAATTCATGCGAATTTTGCCCATAAACGATAGAAATGTTGCCAACCCTTTAAAGGCTGGCAACATTCTATCATCAAATTTGTGTTTAGTCAGTAAGACTAAAGAGACTAATCAGATGTGAGCAAGAGGAGCTGCAAGTGGTTGAGGACTTACAACGGAGAATTAGGCTTGGAAGAAGACAACAGCAACGTCTTTTTCAAGGCCAGTGGTCGAAACCCCGGCAACGACCTGCGTGTAATAGATGCACACATAGCCGTAGGAGTAACCAGTATCCTGAGCGGTAAGCGCCATATCGAACCCAGTGACAGTGATGGTGAGTAAACCATTGTCGTCATCAGATAAGATGTCGGCAACCACGAACGGAGTTTCCACTCCATCGTTAAGGTTGTACCAGGTAATCCGATCAATCGTGATGGTCACCTGCGGGTCGACGTAGTAGCCCATGGTGAAGGAGAAGTCATTGGTGCCGGTCGTGAAATCGGCAACAGGGATATCAGCTTCGCCACCAGCGGAATCCGCACCATAGAAGAAGGCAGGAGTGGATTCGCCATTGGCGACGATCGTACCAGCAGTGCCGGCTTCTAAGAGGGCGTCGAAGGACCAAGCCTTGTCGTCGTACATGATGGATCCGATGTTGGTTTCCTCGTCGTACTCGCAAACAGAGGTATCAGCACCCCAGCTGAGGGTGAAGGTAGAACGGTTGTCGGAGCAAACGGTGTCAAGGAAGGAGAGCGGGTCGAGAGTGTTGCCACTGATCGAACCAAATCCAAAGTCGAACTTACCGATCATCATGTGCTTGTAGTAGACGTCGGACCAAACGGTCGGCGCGTAATCGACGATGTCGAGCTTCACGCCGTACTTGGTTTGGCAAGCGGCGTTGAAGGCTTCTTCGATGTAACCGGCTTCGATTCCGCCTTCTTGGTCAATACCACCCTGATCCTGATACCAGGCATCGAGTGTGATGGTGACCGGTTCAGCGGCAGTTCCGCCAAGGTAATTGCCTTTGGCTTGCTCCTGCTGAATGGCAACGTCGAAGAGGGCTTCGGCCTTGGTCTTATTGAAACCAAAGGTCGCGGGATCGCGGTCGGCGAGAACGGCCTTGCCTTCATCGCTGTTGCGATAGGCTAAGCCAAGTTCAGGATCGTAGTCATAAGCGTCGGAGAGATAGCCCATGGCCGGAGTGCGGCCAAGGATGTTGGACAACGACTCACGGTCGATGGACGCGTAAACGCCATTGAGGAAGTTCTTGTTGCTCATGACAGGCTTGACGGCGTAGGCATTGTCTCCTTGACGGGAGATTTCGCCATTGTCGCCGAAGAGTTCATTCCAACGATCTTGGTTGCAACCATTGACCTGAAGCTTCCAGACGGTGTCGCCCTTGGTCTTGCGTTTCTCGGGGTTGTTGGACTCGGCCGCAATCTTGGAGGAAGGAACGCCGACGGCATCAAGCAAGCCAGCTTTGTACTGGTCGTAAGCGTAAGTGGAGCTCTGAGCGGCAGCGGTCCAGATCCACTCTTTGTAACCGGCAAAGTGGAACTCGGAGGCGACGCAGGAGGTGTCGTTCTTTTTGAAGACGAGCTGAGTGCCGTCTTCAATTAACTCAGGCATGTAGGTGCCAATGGAGAGGACGGAATCGACTCCGTCAAGGCCGCTAGCGCCGGCGCCTTTGTCGTTGAAGATGCCGTAGAGGCTGGCGCCAGTCTGGGTACCGGTCTTGTAGGTATCAAGCGCGGTGATGAAGTTCGCAGGAAGCGGTGCATACATTCCGCTAGAGACGTAGTACATCGCGTAGAAGGGGTTCTTCTTGGTGAGGAACTCGAATTCGAGCGAGTTATCGGCAGCGTTAATCTGAATGCCAACCTTGGACCAATCGCCGGTCCGGCCAGCCGAGATATCGTCAGAGTAATCCTGAACGCCCTTGAAGCCGCCGGTGGGGTTAGACATATCGCTTGCGCGGTTCCACTGGTTGTCGAGCGTCAGTTTGTACATCGTGAGGTAGTCTTCGAGTTGGATCTTCTGGCCTTTGAAGGCGGCGAGGTTCGATTTAGTGGAGAGGGTATTGTAGACAAACCCGTCTTCGTTGGCGTGAACCTTCACCTTCCACTTCGTGGACATGCCGTTCTCGTCGGCGTCGATGGCAATCGGCTTTTCCGTGGCAAGAACCGGGTACCATTCGTAACCATCGCTGGTGGCGTTCGGTTTGATCTGGTAGTAGGCGAGAGTGAACATGTCGTTCATATCGCTGGAAACGCTGTCCTTAGCGTTAGCGGCGTTATAAGTGGCCGGGTTCGCGGTCTCGAAGCCGTGGTAGTACCGCTTAAAGGCGGCAGTCTGCTCACCGGCCAAGTCGGCGGTGATGGTGGCGCGTCCGACACCAAACCCATAGTTAGGGATGTAGTTCGGGAGCAAGCCAGAGAGACGAGAATTGTAGAGGACGGTTCCGCCGCTATCGTAGAGAGGGATGCCTCCTAAGAAGTTGTCGAGGATGTATCCTTCCTCGGCGGCAATCATCTTGTTCTTCTCAGCGTAAGGAGCTGCGGCGTAGTTAATAACGCCGTTTGCCCGTTTGTCAACGGGGCCCGCGGAGGAAGAAACAGAAGATGAAGCGACAGACGCGCTACTGGATGTAGCCGGTGTTGATCCCGAACTGCTGCTAGTCGGTGTGCAAGCGACTAAGGGCATAGCAGCGAGAACAAGAACCAATGCGATTTTCTTATTCTTCATGTTTTTTTGACTCCTTTCCAAAAGTCATAGCACAACAATAAAAGAGAACCGAAAATTGTCAATGATTAATTTTTAGGCCATTATTCAGCCCACTAGGGAGTTCTCAAGCAAAAGTAAAACCAAGGAAGCAATCAGAAGGAGGCCGGAGACAACGATGAACGGAAGATAATATGGCTTGTTTTTTTGCCGTTTTGCGTCCATCGCGAGGTGGTAGTCGCCCGCGTTATCGTACTTCTTGTCCACAGGGTTTCTCCACGATTCAAAAAGGCGGTAAAATCCATAGAACAAAACGTCAAAAGTGCCCATCCTATGGATGAAAAGTTGCCCATTGATTAGTAAAACGACAATACCAGGAATGAAGAGGGAATCAATCCAACCTTGGAGGCCTCGGTTGCCAAAGCAATAAAAAATAATAAAAAACATCACTACGGGCAAAACGAGTGCGACAATCCACGAGATGAGTCCTTCGACAATTGATTTTGGTTTCATCGCTTTCCTTGACTAAAAATCTTCAAATCCACACTTACTATTTATTTTGCGGGGGCCAGCTTGGCAAGTTGGCGGTCTTGGTCTGGATCGTAGTCATTAGTGATGTTTACCACGAAGATGAAAAGAAGAGAAAGCACCGGGGCACGGCTCTCACCGAATAGGGCCCAGAAATTCACGTCGAGGTTCGAAGTGTTATTTAAGAAATTGATTTCGTTGTAGGCCACGAGGTAGAAGGCAAGAAGGGTCAGACCAAAGGCAAGCAGATACGGCCAACGGGATTCCCCGTCGAGCGTCTTCATCGTGGCGAAATAGATCAAGGATCCCACGCCGATTAAGGCAATGAGGCCAAAGGTCACAATGGACTGGCTCTTCCGGATGACAAGATCGGCCGCATATTGGCGGGTGACATCGGTGGTGTAATTGGTGTAATCGGCCAGAATGGCCTCGACCCGGCCATTAAGAGCGGCCCCGGTCCAAATGATTCTAGTGAGTAAATAGACGATGAGGATAAAGAGAACTACGTAGACAAAGCCGATTTTGCTGGAGTTTTTGAACTTCCGGAAACCGCTCAAAATGGCTAATGCCAAGAAAGTCAGGGCCAGGACAATGAGCATCGCGGCGTTAACGAAATATTCAGCGGTTTGAAGGGAGGCAGTCTTAAAGACGTTGGAGATTCCAAGCCCGCAAACGGCAAGGCCTAAAACCGCCATTATAAAGGTGAGATTAAACTTCCAAACTTTTTCGTTTTTGACAGAGATGTTTGTGCTTTCCATGGTTCTATTTATACGCCTATCCGCTTCAAAAGTAACTTTCTTGAAGCCCGCTTACATTATCACAGGTTCAAAATTACTTAAAGAACTATTCTTTTTTGAGTATTTTGACCTGTAACCATCGGAAAGAATACCTAGAAGAGGAATGAAGAAAAGCCATCGTCAACCGGGTAGGCGACGATGGCTATTCCGTTTTACTTCTTGCTGAGCTCGGCGATTTTGGCGGCGATCTTCGAGGCGGGGAAGAAGAGTTTGGCTTGCTGCTCCGGACTGAGGGCCTTGACGAGGACCTCTTGGGCTTGGAGATCCTTAATCTTGCTATCCACAGGATAGTTCGGGTTATTGATCTTGGCGTTGAGGTTCTTGTCGGTCAGGGCGATAGCCGCAAGTTTTGGGTCCCTCTTCGGGGCGACGGGCTTGGCGGCTTTCGGCTGAGCGGGCTTTTTGGCTGGTTCCACCTTTTTGACCGGCTCGGCCTTTTTGGGGGCGAGGGGTTTCTTAGCGGGTTCAGTCTTCCGTGGGGCTTTTTTAGGAGAAGGTGACTTCTTCTGAAGCGGCGAGATGGTGTCGGGGGCTTTCGATCCGTCCTGTTTGACGATGGACAGGGTCTGGGAGTCTTCGCGACGGCTCTTGCGCTCGATATAGGCCTTGGCGTTGTCGTTAGGCACTCCAACGATCAGGTTGGCTCCTTGCGGAACCGCGGTGGTGCTATTCGGGGTGGAAATGGGGGTCGCAGGGGCGGTCGGAGCGGAGACCGGCTTCCTACCACGGGCATGATGAACGATCGGCGTCGGCTCGGGAACGGGCGCGACAGTCTTAGCTTCAACGGGTTTGGCCGTCTCGACAGGGCGCGCGGGCTCGAGGGGTTTAATAACCTCAATGGGTTTCGGCGCTTCGACGGGCTTAACTGGCTCGAGAGGCTTGCTCTGCGGCTTGATCAGGTAGGCTTTGAAGTCCTTTTCCGTTTTCTCGACGTGGAGAGTAAACGAAGCGAGGGGCAATTCCTTGCTCTCGCCGGTTTTCAGAACGCCAATTTGCGCGGAAAGCTTCCCTAAATCATCGGTCGTGAGATCCACGGGTCCATGGACTCCCTTGAAGAAAGGAATCGAAGGATCGCGGAACATCAGTCCATCATGGGAACCGACGGCCCGAATGGCGTCTTCGGACGTGCGCCCAAATTCGAACCAATAATGGGGTTTAGAAACTTCGGGAACGAAAGGTTTTTCAACCGGTTTAACGGGTTGAAGCGGCATAGGTTTGGCAAGCGAAACCACGGGTTTCGGGGCCTCAACGATCTTGGCTGGTTCCTGGGGCTTAACCGGTTCCACCGCTTTCACGGGTTCGCTCGGCTTAGCGGCCACCACGGGTTTGCCCCCGAGGCGAACCAGTTCGCCCTTCAGCTGATCGACCGTGTAGGCCAAAGAGAGCTTGGTGAGCTCTTCGGGCTTAAAGGTCGCCAGCAAAGTCAGCTGAGAGGAAATGTCGGCGATCTTCTTCTCCAGCGGATAATTAGAATTCAACAAATTGGCGCAGAGGCGGCGATCGGCGGCAGCCACTGGGCTTTCGACTTCTTCCGGTTTGCTAACGGGGAGGGGAGTTTTCTCCTCGACGATAGGTTGCGGACGGTCACGATGAAAGAAACCGTGGCCTCGACGATTATCAACGTATTTCGAATCATTTGAGACGCTTGGTCTCGCGTTTTCTCTATGGTAGGGTGTTCCACTTTCGCCCGGATTTTCTTCGAGATCGCCTGCTTGATTCAAGCGATAGACCGCTAAGAAGCGGCCATGCTGCGAATCGAGGGCGTTCAGCTTTTTCAAATCCGTCGTCAGGGTTTTGTCCTGAGTGATGATCAGGATCTTGTTTTGGATCCGAAGAGAGGAAACTTGGGTAAATAAGGCGTGATCGGCGAAGCCATCTTTGGTCGTGGCTTTCGTGATTTCTAATGTTTTTCCATGCCACTTGTCGTGGTGCAGAATCTTTAACGCACGCTTGGCTTCGATGCGGGCTTCTAAGGCCTCTTTCTCTTTGCTCTTTGAATGTTTCTCGAGCTCTTGAACGCATTCGCCAATGACGATCACACGTAACCCGTCTTTCCAATACTCTTTAGATGCCGCAAGGGTATCCATGAAACTGGGGAAACTGTCTTCCATAAGAGAACACGTATCCACGAACACATAGTCATAAACCGATAGGAATTTGGCTAAGTTCGAGGATTTGCTCTCCTCACTGTACATAATATTTGATGTTTTAAATGTACCTCCTGCCGCTATTCTAGACTAAAAAGGGTCCTTACGCTTGCTTTATTACCCAAATTGACATTTTTCGTCTTTTGACCCTTAGAAATCCATCAATCTCTCGTTAAAAGAACATCAGTATTTATCGGCACTTTTCGTGAAAGCCTTTTCAGAAAGCGCTACCCGAAACCGTTTTCAAAGGCAAAGGGCTTGTGTGGGGTCTACTTTCCGCTATATTCAGGACGGGAGCAGAAGTCAATGACTCCCTTCCGAATACCAAAAAAAACAATCAAAAAAGGAGGATCTTCGTAATGGAAAACATCAATGAGAATGAAGAGCGGACGAATTACGGCGAGGACAAAGAATCCGTCCTTGTCTATGGCGTCGTGCTTAGCCAAGCGGCCAACTGGTCGTATTTGGTTCTGAATCCGACCGATAGCCAAAACTTCGACGATTACGCTGACCGATAAGTTAGGGGCGTCCGCAACGGGACGCCTTTTGTTTCTAAAGAAAAGACGGCCGTTTGCTTACGGAGGGCACTTGCTCTATATTGTTCCCTATGGAAGACATCAACCAAATCGTGGCCAAGAACCTGGCCGACTTACGGAAAACCCGCAATCTCACCCAGGGTGAGTTGGCGGAAAAGTTTTCCTATAGCGACAAGGCCATCTCCAAATGGGAGCATGGCGAGACGATGCCGGATTTGGCCACCCTCCAGCAATTAGCGGATTTTTATGGGGTCACCCTCGATTACCTGACCCACGTGCCGACCGAAGACAACAAAAAGCTCTATACCAAGGAGGCCAAGCCCACGATGGCCCGCCGCCACTGGTTCGCCATAGTCGTTAGCCTCGTGTTCGTTTTCTTCGTCGCCACCGTCATCTGCGCTGGATCCGTCATCACCAACAACCCGGACAAAGATTTGGTGTGGATCCCTTTCTTATGGGCGGCCGCGGTCTCTTGCCTCATTGTGGCCATCTTCTTCACCCGTTGGCGGATGAAAAAAGAGGCGGTCGGTTTCTGGATCGCCTCGGATTGGACTGTTCTGACTGCCATTTACATCAGCATGGGCATTTATATGAAGCCGGAAAACACCGGGTGGTCGCTATGGGTCATCTACATCGTCGGCTTACCTTTGATGGTCGGCTTTTTGCTCGCGCTTCGCTGGGAAAAGCTTGATTAAGCGTCAATCGTTTTGATCATAAAGCCAGGCAAAGGTTTGCCTGGTTATTTTTTTCGCATAGAGGACACCGGGGTCGTCGGGTTTCGTAGAAATATTCTTCATGTTCCGTTCGAGAAAACCATGCCGCTCCCGAGCTTGGAAGTGGGCGGTTTGGACGCCGTTACGGGCCAACAGGGAGGCAAAAGCCACCCCGTCATCGCGCAGGCGGTCCGTTTCGCTCGTTACCACATAGGTTTTCGGAAAGAGGGAAGCATCCGCGACGTTCATCCTTAGAGGGGAAACCAAGGGGTTCTCCCGCAGTTCCGGGAAGGGGCAATAAAGATCCATCCAATCCTCGAGTAGCCAATCTGGGAAAGTTTCCGGAAAAACAGGGCGGGTTTTTGGATCTTTCGTTAAATCAAGTAAGGGGTAATCCATCACCAGTCCAGACACTGGTTGGTCTTGCCGACGTAGCAGAAGGGTCAGGGCCGCAGCCATATTGCCACCCGACGAAAGGCCCAGAAGATAAAGAGGGGCTTTGAAGAGTTCGGGTTTCAAAGCAAGGAGACGGAAGTATTCGTTTTCCATCTCGAGAAGCTGAGCGGGGTAAGGTTTCTTCGCGGAGGTGGAAAAATCGAGATTAAGAACGGAAAAACCATAGGTGTCGCGGAGAAAGGAACAATACTCATCATCATCTAGTGGGCTCTTGAAGCAGAAGCCGCCTCCGTGGATGAACAAAAGTAATTGGGGCTCAATCCCTTGGTAGAAAAGACAGGTCAAAGACCGGTGAGGCAAAAGGCGGAGCTTCTCTCCTTTGGTCGAGGCCGTTAGAAGCGCCTTGCGGGCGTCGCGGTCACGACGGAGGGCCTTTTCGCGAGTGGATAGGCTGTCTTCGCTAAACATAAGACCATTTTACTCTAGAAACTTTCCCTCCGTTTTCGGAACCCAATCCGAGAACCGAGCAAAAGCATCCTAATCCGACATCAGACTGCGGAAGAAGGCGCACTCTTCATCATTGGCCAAGATGGCTTGTTCATTGGTGACGTTCAAATGAAAGACATGTTGAAGTTTCTTGCCCTTTTTGGACGCGTATTCCTTATTAACGAAGTGAATTCCCAATTCTTTGAGACGGGCCACTAGGGGCGGAGTCAATTTCTTGATGAAATCCTTTTCCGCAGTCATTACGAACGAAGGTGGGAAATCTTTTGTGAGGTTGGGGAGGATTTCGTAACGCGGATCGGTGGGGTTCCTCTTTTTACCAAGATACCAATCCCACATTTGGGGAGCGGAAGGGTCAAGATGCGTAAAGTTATAGCCCAGCCGGCAATAGAGTCCACAGTTGAGGCCTAGACCCCGTATGTTCACCTTGGTTTTCATAGAAAAGAGCTTCCGGTATTCCGGATTTGTCGCGATGGTGGCGTATTGAGCGCTCAGATTGGCCCCGGCGCTGTCGCCCACGAGAAAGACGTTCTTTAGATCGAAACCGAACTTCTCACTGTGCTCAGAAACAAAAGAGAGAACCTCATCCAACTCGATGAGCTGCTGCGGAAAGTGAGCCTCCGGAGACAAAAGATAGCTAAAACAGATGACGGCAAAACCTCTCCGAGCCAAATCCATGGCGTAGGGTCGATAGATTTCTTTGTCGCCATAGAACCAGCCGCCCCCATGGACCACGATTAGGAGAGGAAGGGGGCCTTCCTTGTCGGTGGGGCGATAGATGTCCAACTCGTGCCATTTTCCGTGACCCTCCAGATAACGGAGGCTCTTAAAAGAAGTAACACCCTGAGGCTCGGGTATCTTGCTATTGCGCTTAATATCCCCTAGTTGAAGGTATTTCCGAGCCAGAATTAACTGGATAGACATACCTTGATTTTCGCACAAAAAAGGATCCGTCGGTGAGGCGGACCCTTGCTTTGTTAGGCCTTTTGATCGATGGCGGTGATGGTAACCATTCCGTCCACCACATCGACTTGGTAGGTGTCAGTGGTGTTGATTCGACCTTCCACGATGGCGGTCGCCACCGCGGTTTCGACTTGGTCTTGGATGAAGCGGCGTAACGGCCTCGCTCCGTAATCGGGCGAATAGGCGCTGTCGAGAATCCACTGCTTGAGACGAGAGGTGAAGGTAAAGGAGTAAAACTGTTCGACGAGCCGCTGGTTGAGTTCGCCGAGCATCTTCTCCACGATCTTGTACTGAACGTCTTTCGGAAGGGGATTGAAGAACACAATCTCGTCAATCCGGTTAAGAAATTCCGGTTTGAAAGCTCGGTGGAGCAAAGGCTCGACCTGCTCGCGATGACCTTCGAGGAGCTCCTCGCTTCCGAGGTTGCTCGTCATGATAAGAATGGTGTTCTTGAAGTCAACCAAGCGGCCCTGCGAATCCGTGAGACGTCCGTCATCAAGGATTTGAAGCAAAAGGTTAAGGACTTCCGGATCGGCTTTTTCCACCTCGTCGAAGAGCACCACCGAATAGGGGTTGCGGCGGACCTTTTCAGTCAGTTGTCCACCTTCTTCGTAGCCCACGTAACCAGGGGCCGCTCCGATGAGACGTGAAACGCTGTACTTCTCCATGTACTCCGACATATCGATGCGGATGATGTTGTTCTCGTTATCAAAGAGGGCTTCCGCGAGGGCGCGAGCCACTTCGGTTTTGCCAACGCCGGTGGGACCGAGGAACAAAAACGAGCCAATAGGTCGGTTCGGGTTCTTAATGCCCGCTCTTTGACGGAGGATGGCGTTGCTGACGAGACTGATGGCCTGATCTTGGCCGATGACCCTCTTGGCGAGGGTATCCTTTAAATCCAAGACCTTCTCTCGGTCCCCTTTTTCGATACGGGAGACAGGGATGCCGGTCATTTTAGAAACAATCTTGGCGATGGCTTCTTCGTCGACGACCTCATCCACGAGGTGTTCGCCGGACTTGGATTCATACTCCAGCGTGGCCAAACGCTTCTCGTAATCGGGGATGGTCTTGTACTGCAGTTCGCTGGCCTTCTCGTACTCGCCGCGAGAAAAGGCGACGCCGAGATCGAACTTGGCCTTTTCGAGTTTGCCCTTAAGGGTCTTCGCTTCGTTGATCTCCTGCTTTTCCACGTTCCATCTTTTGTTCAGTTCGTCCATTTGCATTTGGGCAGTGTTGAGATCGGCTTGCAAGGTGAAAAGACGCTTCTGCGAAGACTCGTCTTTTTCTTTCTGCAAAGCCACTTTCTCAATTTCGAGTTGGCGAATCTTGCGGTTCACCTCGTCGAGTTCGGTCGGCATGGATTCGATTTCCACCTTGATACCCGCACAGGCCTCGTCCACGAGGTCGATGGCCTTATCCGGAAGGAAGCGGTTGGTGAGGTAGCGATTGCTTAAGGTGGCCGCCGCGACCAAGGCGTTGTCGGTAATCTTAACGCCATGAAACGACTCAAATCGCTCTTTGAGCCCGCGGAGGATGCTAATGGTGTCCTCCACACTCGGCTCACCGATGAGAACCGGTTGGAAGCGCCGTTCAAGCGCGCGATCCTTTTCGATGTACTCGCGATACTCGTTGAGGGTGGTGGCTCCAATGCAGTCAATCTCGCCGCGGGCCAAAAGGGGCTTAAGCATGTTGCTGGCGTCAAGAGCTCCATCGGCTCTTCCGGCTCCAACAATGAGGTGAATTTCGTCGATAAAAAGTATGATATTTCCGTTCGAGCTCTTGATCTTATTTAAGACCGCTTTGAGACGCTCCTCAAACTCGCCGCGATACTTGGCTCCAGCCACGAGAGAGCCCATGTCTAGTTCATAGATTTCTTTGTCTCTCAATGTGTTAGGAATATCGTTCTTGACGATACGTTCCGCCAGACCTTCGATGATGGCAGTTTTGCCCACGCCTGGTTCGCCGATTAAAATGACGTTATTCTTGGTTTTTCGGGCGAGGATTTGAACTACTTTCCTGATCTCCTCGTCACGACCGATAACGGGGTCAATTTTCCCCGCCTTGACAGCCTCATTAATATTGCGACCAAATTTTTCCAAAACATTCTCGTCTTTCGAATAGTCTTCCATTCCATCGGGACCCATCATAGCCTTGTCCTCCTTTGCCTTTTCGACAAGGTCATTATAACGCACTCCCTAGCACTCGCAAGTGTTGAGTGCTAAATGAGGTCAAGAAAGGCAATTGGAACTGAATTCAGGTATGAAAAACCACTGCAAAAGGCCATCGGTTTTACAAAAAGCCCCGCAACCTAGGGGTAAAACGCTTGGTAATGCTTATTCAACGCTTTGAGGAGAAACTGTCCTTCATGGCGAGTATCAGAGCCTATTCTTTTTGAAAGCGGCGGACTTCTTCGTACACGTAAGAGGCCAGTTCATCCATCCCAAAACCAGTCTTGGCGGAGATGGGATAGAAGACGGCATTGGGGTTCAAAGAAAGGATTCTCTTCTTGGCCTTTTCAACATCAAAATCGAAGTAGGAAATCGCATCCATTTTCGAGAAGACAAAGAGACGGCTGACGGTAAACATCAGAGGGTACTTTAAAGGCTTGTCGTCCCCCTCTGGAATCGAGAGGATAGTCATGTTCAACTTGGCCCCCGTATCAAACTCCGCTGGGCAGACCAGATTACCAATGTTTTCGAGGATGACAAGATCAAGGCCTTCAATGCCAAAACTATCAATTCCTTCGGCGACCATTTTGGCATCAAGATGGCACTCGCCAGAGGTGTGCAACTGGATGGTTCTAACCCCAGTTTTGCTTTCGATGGTTTCGGCATCCACCGTCGCATCCATATCGGCTTCCATGACCCCAATATGAAGCTTGTCTTTTAAGCGGTTGATGAGGGAGACCAGCATGGTCGTTTTCCCGCTGCCCGGACTAGACATCAGGTTAATCAAAAAGACCTTCTTGGCTTTGAGCTCACGCCGGAGCTCTTCAGCCCGAGCGTCGTTGTTGGCGAATACCGATTGCTTAACCTTAATAACCCTAATGGAATCCATGGATCTAATCCTCGCCCGTTTATTTTAGACCAATCGAAGAGGAAATCGGTGGTTTTGACATGAGGAACTGCTCAATAGAGAAAGACGTGGAAGAACGTTGATGGTTGTGAAAGCCCTTTCAGGTACTATAATAGAGGTGCTCTGTCGGTCATTCGCCCGACTGGATAACGAGGTCTCTCAATATGGCAAAAAGAAGAGATGATATCGATAAGAAGAAGTTCATCGACGCCGCCGAGGAACTAATACTCGAAAAAGGCGCTAATGATTTTTCGTTAGCCGATTTAGCCAAAGCCATGGGGATCTCCAAAGGGACCCTTTATTACCATTACCCAACCAAAGACGACCTCATACTCGACATCGTCGAAGAGCACATGGGGCAGTTATCCGTTGATTACGTGGACTGGCTTGAACGCCACAAAGACGACAGCATCTCCGAGGGGCGTTTCCTTGATGTCGTGTTCTATAAAGGGGTCAAGCTCTTCAACCGGGCCAAGATGCAAATCTACATGGTCAATGAATGCATGCGGGGCAACGAATCACTTCGCCATAGATACGTGGAGTTATGGGAGAGCTGGGAGAAGAAACTCCTGAAAGGCCTAAAAAGGGTCTTCCCAGAGCAAACCGATAAGGAGGGTCTGGCCTATATGATCATGCTCATTCTCGACGGCATGGTCATGGAAGAAGCCGTTGGCCACAGCAACCCCGTCATGAACGAAAAGATCAAAGCGCTCCTAGTTTCGAAGAAGGAGGCTTTATGAACAAACTGAGAAAGTTTCAAAAGCAACTTGCGAAAATCTATCCTTCTTTTCATGCGGAGGCAAAGGATGACTGTGTCGTTTTGTCAGGCACAGCGGACAACTACGAAGACCTCGTGAAAGCCGGCCAGATGGCGGCCAAAACCAAGTGGTTCTATGGGGTCATCAACGACATCGAACTCAAAGGGTTCGTACCGCAACCGATCAAGGCGCCCTCCTTTCGCGACGAAACATTAGAAGGATCGCACGTCGATGTCCTCGTCATTGGGGGTGGGGTCACTGGTTGTGCCATCTTGCGCGAACTGTCCAGATACCAACTCTCCGCTTTGCTGGTGGAAAAGGACGAAGATCTCGCCATGGGAGCTTCTTCCCGTAACGATGGCTGCGTTCACGTCGGCATGGATTTGCATAAGGGCAGCCTTAAACTCAAATACCTTGTTCGCTCACGAAAATTCTATGAGCAGATGTGCAAGGATTTGGACGTTCCGTTCCGTCAGGATGGCCAATCCATCGGTTTCACCAATGGGTGGTTGAAGCCGTTTGCTCGGCCAGCCCTTAAAATCAAAGCCTTGATCAACCACGTCCCAGGCGGAGTCAAAGTCTTGAGCCGCAAACACTTCCAAGCCATCGAGCCCAACATCGCCGATGACGTGGCCTTTGGCGTTTTTTTGCCGGGCGGGGCTTGTACCTCCCCTTACGAGCTGACAATTGCCTTCGGTGAGTCGGCGGTCAAGAACGGAGCGAAGATCTCGTTACGGACCATCGTCGAAAGCATGGAGGTCAAAAACCACCAAGTGCTTTCTGTCAAAACTAACCGAGGAACGATATACCCGAAGGTGGTTGTTAACGCCGCCGGAGCTTATTCCGACATCATCGCCGAGATGATGGATGACCGTTTCTTCTCGATCCATCCGCGCAAGGGTACCGATTCGATCATCGACAAGGCTGCCTTGTCGGCTTTAAGCCACACCTCCACCACTGTCTATCCCAAAATGGGCCAATTAAAGAAGACCCATTCGAAGGGCGGGGCCGTGATGCCCACCTCCGATTTGAACGCCCTGGTGGGCCCTGATGCCCTTGAAGTGCCGGACCGGGAAGACTATACGACCGATAAGGCGAGGGTGGACGCAATGTTCGAAAAGCAAATCCACGCCATGAAGAACCTATCCGAACGGGACATCATTACCTATTTCTCGGGAATCCGGGCGGCGACCTATGAAGAAGATTTCGTCGTGCAAAAAGGCAAATGGACCACCAACGTCATCCACGCGGCGGGTATTCAGTCGCCGGGCGTGACCGCGGCCCCTGCAATAGGCATTGATGTTGCTAAGTGGGCCGGCGAAATGCTCGGAGCCAAAACCAAGGAGAACTGGGATCCCATTCGGAAAGGCATCGTCAAAACAAGACTCCTGTCCGATGCGGAGAGAAACGCCCTCATTAAGAAGAACCCCGCCTATGGCCACATCGTTTGCCGGTGCGAGGAAATCTCGGAAGGCGAGATTATCGATGCCATCCATTCAACTATCCCTCCCACCACAATCGATGGAATAAAGCGAAGGGTTCGAGCCGGCATGGGCCGCTGCCAAGGTGGTTTCTGCCAGCCGTTAGTCCTTTCCATCATGGCCAAAGAAGAAAAGCTCGATCCTTTGTCCATTGCAAAAAAGGGTGAAGGAAAGCTCTTCTTCCGGCACACCAAGGAGGACAAGTAAATGTTTGACTATGATGTGATTGTCATCGGTGGGGGGCCAGCTGGCTTAGCGGCCGCTTCCTCCGCCAATAGAAACGGGGCCACCACCCTTTTGCTCGAGCGAGAAGGGGCCCTTGGCGGCATTCTTAAGCAATGCATCCATGACGGCTTTGGGCTTACCCGTTACCAAGAGAAACTGGCTGGTCCTGAATACGCCAACAAAGAGATCGAGAAACTCCAAGAAACCACAGTCGAAGTAAGCCTTCTGACTTTCGTCACCAAGATCGAGAAACTCCAGCCCGGCTTTAAAGTCACCGTGGTAAACCCTCAAGGCGTTTCGTCCTATACCACCAAGAAACTAATACTCGCAACCGGTTGCCGGGAACGGACCGCCAAACAGGTTTCCATCCATGGAACCAATCCCGGAGGGGTCATGACGGCCGGACAAGCCCAATACTACATAAACATCCTTGGCTTAATGCCCATCAAGGAATGCGTGATTCTCGGATCGGGCGACATCGGACTCATCATGGCGAGGCGCATCACCCTCGAGGGTGGCCATGTCGAAGGCGTCTACGAAGCCAAAAGCACCCCTTCGGGTCTAGCCCGGAATATCGCCCAATGCCTGACGGACTTTTCGATCCCGCTTCATCTCTCAGAAACAGTAACCAAGGTCTTTGGCGTTGACCGCCTCGAAGCAGTCGAAATCAGCAAGGTAGATGAGAAGATGAATCCGATTCCCGGGACTGAGAAAATCATCAAATGCGATTCCTTAATCCTTTCGGTTGGCCTCATTCCCGAAAACGAACTGGCGAAGTCTCTTGGAGTCCCTCTTCATCCCGTCACCAAGGGCCCCATCGTCAACCAAGAGCTTATGACGAAAGTACCTGGCGTTTATACCTGCGGGAACGCGATGCACGTGAACGATTTGGCCGATTATGTTTCCGAATCGGGAGAAATCGCGGGCCGCGCCGCCGCCGCGCCTGAGGAAGGCCCCAGCGTGACCAAGGCCGTCACTTGGGACAAGAGCCTCGCTTATGTTGTGCCACAACTCATCGACTTCAGTAAGAACACCCAAGACTTGGTCTTCTATTTCCGTGTACGCGACGTCTATCAAAACAAAATACTCAAGGTCTATCTTGGCGACGAACTGATCATGAAGAAACCTTTCATGATCCTCCGCCCGCCGGAGATGGAGCGAATCGTCCTTTCGTTACCCGCGGAAGGGGACATAAAGTTCGTTTTGGAGGACTTAACCAAATGAAGGAGTTCACTTGCATCGTCTGCCCGAACGGTTGCACACTGGTCTATGACGAAGTCAAACACACTTGCACTGGTAACCGTTGCCCCCGCGGGGCCCGTTACGCTGAAAACGAATGCACGAATCCGGAGCGGACCCTTTGCTCAACCGTAGCAACGAAGGTCCCCGGCTATCCAGTCATCTCCGTGAGAACTAGTCACGAGATCCCAAAAAAGATGATTGGGGAGGTCATGAAGGCCCTGAACAAAACCGTCATCACCAAAGCTCTGCCCATCGGCAGCGTCGTCATCCCTAACGTTCTAGACACTGGAACCGACATCATTACCACCGCCCCAATGAAAAAGGAGTAAAGAACATGAGCAAGCCCTACGTCGACTTCGAACCAAAATGGTATACCGACAAAGTCCCGGATAACAGTTACCGCAGCATTTTCAAATGGGGTGACCCGAAATTCGTGAAAGTCCCAAAAGAAAACCTCTACAAGATGCTGAAGGCCCGTTTTGGGATGACCGACGCGGATTTCGACCACTACAGCGCCGATCTTGGCCTCGACCAAGTCCGTTACTTCATGCCATCGAGAGTAGTGAAAGACGACGACGTGTCCTTCTTGCGTCTCATTTACGGAGACGATTACGTTAGAACCGATTCCTACGCCCGGCTCTCCGTGGCGTATGGCAAAACCATGTACGACCTGCTGCGCCTAAGGGAAAAGATCATCGAGAATGTCCCCGATGTCGTGGTCTATCCGGAGACGAGAGAGCAAATCGAGGGGACGGTCGAATATTGCCAAAAAAAGAAAATCCCCCTCTATGTCTATGGAGGCGGTTCTTCCGTCACTAGGGGCGTCGAATGCATGAAAGGTGGCATCTCGCTCGACATGCGGCCCCGTTACAACAAGGTCCTTTCCTTCAATGAAATCGACCAAACCATTACCGTCCAGACGGGCCTTTCCGGCCCCGCCCTCGAAAAGTGGCTCAATAACGTTAAGAAGAGTGGACAGGGCCACCGGGCTTATACCTGCGGGCATTTCCCGCAGTCCTTTGAGTACAGCTCCGTAGGCGGTTGGGTCGTCACGAGAGGCGCGGGCCAGAACAGCACCTACTATGGCAAAATCGAGGATATCGTCCTGAGCCAAAGATACGCCACGCCAATCGGCCCAATCGTGACCTCGCATTATCCCAGAGAGGCTACCGGACCCTCGCTCAATCACATCATGATGGGCAGCGAAGGAGCTTTTGGAGTTCTTACCGAAGTCACTTTGAAGGTGTTCCGCTACCTGCCAAAGAACCGCAAACGCTTCTCCTACATGTTTAGAGACTGGAAGAGCGCCCAAGAGGCCTGCCGCGAGATGATGCAATGCGAAGCCGGCTTTTCCTCCGTCTTCCGCCTTAGCGATCCGGAAGAGACCTCAATCATGCTGACCCTCTATGGTATCGACGAGACGCCTCTACCGAAAATCATGGATATGCGCAAGATCAAGGTTGGGGATTGCTGTTTGTTCCTGGGCTTCACCGACGGAGAAAAGGGCTATGGCCGTAACGTGGCACGAAACATTCGCCGCATTGCCCATAAGTACCACGCCATGAGTTTGACGGGCCTTGTGACAAAGGGATGGGAGAAAGGCCGCTTTAACGATCCCTACCTCAGGGATTCAATGCAGGACTTTGGCATTATGACCGACACTTTGGAGTGCTGCGTCAATTGGAGTAACCTGGAGAAGGTTTACGAGGAGGTCGGCGCCTTCTGCAAGAGCCGCCCCAACACCATCCTCACGACCCACTTGTCGCACGCTTACCCGCAAGGAGCTAACCTCTATTTCATCTTCATCGCCAAGATGAATGACCTCGCGGAGTATAAGAAATACCAGGATGGCATCCTTAACGCCATCCAGAAGTCCGGGGCAGCTATGTCCCACCACCACGGCATCGGCAAGGCCTTTGCCCCCTGGCTCGAGGGATCGATGGGCAAGGTGGAGTACTCAACCTATTTGGCTCTCAAGAAGCACTTCGATCCGGATGGCATCATGAATCCGGGCGGAACGTTGGGCTTAGACTTAAAGCCCGAACAGAAGATCGCGAAAGACGAACCTCTCAAAGACATCGTTCTATAGCCGAAAGACGACAACTCAATGGAACGGCCGCTCCTCGGGGTGACCGTTTTCTTTAGGTTTAAAACAAAAAGATTAGAAGGTCTTGTCAATCCGGTGAGCGGCCCGGTAACCAAACAAATCCGAAAGGAGGGTGGAGCCAAAACCAACGAGAAGAAGGAAGGGAATATTGATAAGCCACTGAATCAAGCAGGCTTGAAGGTCTTGATTCGGAAGGAGGAAGAAGTTGGTCAGAGCCAGAACCGGAGAGATCGTGAAGTAAAAAATGCAGCTACTGATAAAGGTAGCAAGAAGGCGGTAAGGAGGGTTGCCTGTATATGTTTCGTTAGGGAGGCGAAAGAGGCCAGTGAACCACTTGCCAATCGCGGTAAGGGGCACGAAGAGGCCAATCAGCATCGCGATGACAAAGGAGATAGAAAAGTTAATGGCAAGATTGCCCCAATTAATCTGCGAAGAAGAAAGCCACGCCCCCGCGAATGATAAGGCAAGGCAGACGAGGAGATTGACGATGAGATTGTAGATAAGTTTGCTTAAAGTGATTTTCATGGTTGTGGGCCAAGCGGAAAGTCTACGGGATAAAAGGCCTCTATGCAAGCCAAAAAGATGACTAGGCAAATAAAAACCCTTTTGTTTTGTCCATAGTAAACTTTGAGGAAGAAAAATCCACGCAAATTAGGGGCGTGTGGCCAGAAGAACTTCGTTGGTAAGCCTTGATGGAGCAACAAGACCACGAGGCCGCTAAAGAAAAAATTGTACATACTATTTTAATGCAAGTATCATTATCGGGGGGCTCAGAACATTGGATTTTTACACCGCGGTTGTCGCCATAATGTCGTTCTCCATGCTCGTGGCATGTATTTCCGTATGGGAGAACGCCTTTTTGGGGCGGACAAAAAAGATCATGTTCTGCGTTGTCTTTGGTTTGCTGGCCTTCCAAAACTGCGCTGAGTGGACCTTCGCCTTTCTCGCCTCTTATTCCGCCAGTTTCACCCCGCTACGGATCGTCGCTAAATTCATCGAGTTAACACTCACTCCAACCATTTCGATTCTCGCGGTCCTCACGTTAGGCAAACCCAAGAACTTCCGTTGGGCTTTCGTGCCTTCGATCCTCAACCTAGCCCTACAAGTTATTTCACTCTTTACGGGTTGCGTCTTTTCTATTGGTTCCGATGGATCATACATCCATGGTCCCCTCTTTTATCTCTACGTGGCCCTCTATTCCATCGGGGTGGTTTATCTCTTCTACCACGTCTACCGCTTCAGCCGCTCCTTCCAACACCACGGAGTCCTTTATCTTCTCGCATCGCTCACCATGGTGGTTTTCGCCATAACGATGCAAACCCTCAGGCCGGAACTTCGTTTGGATTGGTCCTGCCTTTCGATCGCCATGATTCTCTTCTATGTCTATTACGATGGTCTAGTCAACCAAGTCGATGCCTTGACGGGCTTGCTTAACCGCCGCAGTTTCGACGTGCGTAAGGCCTCCCTCCATGAACCCGCCGTAATCATTTTCCTCGATGTCGATTTCTTTAAAGAGGTCAACGATGATTTTGGCCATCGTTTTGGGGACATCTGCCTCTCGGTCATTACTAACCAAGTAAGAAAAGTCTATGACCGTTATGGCGAATGCTACCGATTCGGCGGGGATGAATTCTGCGTTCTCATGACCAAGAATCTTCTTCAAGTCCAAGAACTCAACGACCTTTTCGTCAAACAACTTGGAGAAGCTCAACTCGCAGAAGGCAGGTTGCCCCGCGTTTCCTTTGGCTGTGCCCTCTTCGATCCAAGCAAAGAATCCATCGACGCCGCCCTTGACCGCGCGGACCGACTCATGTATCAAAAGAAACGCGAAAAAAGAACGGTGAAAGTCATTGAAAAACCCGCACACGAACCGATTGCTTCGCCAGAAAAACACTAAGATTCTTTCGTTTCGTTCCTCACAGGCAAAGAAAAAGTTGCCTGTTTTTTATTAAAGAAAGCAAGTCTTATTAGAAAACGAAGTTGCTTAAGAGTTCAAAACCGAAAAGTACTTTGTCATAACCTCTGGGGTTTCGACACAACCGTTGGCGAACCAATAAACGATCAGCACCACAAAGCTCTCGATGGCTTGCTCTATTTGTAGTTCCTTAGGAAGGTCTTTCCGCGGAAGGAGACCGCTCTCAACGGCCTTTTCCGAAAGGGGGCGGAGCTTGGAGCGGAGATCACGGAGAAAGATCTCGCGACCTGAGCTTTGAAGGATCACAGAGATCAGATCTTTCTCATCGTGAAGGTGATAGAGGATGTGGGTGATGAAGTGAGCGTAGTCCAAAATGGAGGTTTTCGAAAAGTCGTGGGTCCCTTCCTCTTCGAGAGTGTGGGAAAAAACATGATTGAAGATATCCTTGCCGACGGAATCTAAGACATCGTCAAGGGACTTAAAGTGGGCATAAAAAGTGGAGCGAGACACGCCCGAAGCCTTTAGAACGTCTCCGATGGAAAGAGAGCCGTAGTCTTGATGTCCTAGGCAAAGGGCGAGGCCGTGATAAATGGCGTTCTTGGTTTTGGTGATTCTTTTATCCATAGGTGATTCCGAATTATTGTCCGCTTTCTAAGATAGAATAAAACACATTGTTTGGTATTTTTCAATTTAATCAAACAAAGACAACGTTTATGTTCTTTTATTCCATGCAGTTTGCTAATGTTTTCTCATGCAACGCAACGCACCGTGGGATCTTGAGGCCGCCTACGCGAAGAAGACCTGGCAAAAGAGGGTCATTTTAGGCTGTGGGCTTCTAGCCGTTCTCGTGGCCTTCGTCTTTTCCCTTATGGTTGGCAGTTCCTGGCTGTCGATCCCTGAAAGTTTCCTCGCTCTTTTCGGACAAGGAACCTCCACGAGCATTCGTATCGTCCAAGCCATTCGGCTTCCGCGCGCCTTAGCCGCCCTTCTCGCCGGAGCGGGGCTCGCTCTCGCCGGTCTCATCATGCAATCGACTCTCGGCAACATTATGGCCTCACCCAGCGTCCTTGGGGTCTCCAACGCCGCCGTCTTCGGAGCCAATGTTTCGATAATCGCCTTTGCCGGGGGCTTTCTCTCGACCGGCCACAATGTTGAGAACTACGGAACGAACGCCAACCCGTTCGCCACCTCAGCGATCGCCTTTGTTTTTGCCCTTCTTTCCGTCATGTTGATTTTGGGGCTTTGCCATCTTCGGTCTTTTTCTCCTAACACGGTCATTCTGGCCGGGCTCGCCCTTGGAGCAGTTTGGACGGCCGGCACCACCATACTGCAGTTCTACGCGACTGACGTGGGCTTGAGCGCGGCCGTTATTTGGTCCTTCGGGGACCTCGGACGAGCTTCTTTTACCACTGATGGGATCGTCTTGGCAGTCGTTTCGGCCTCGGGTGTGTTCTTTTATCTCTTCCGTTATAAGTACAATGCCCTTCTAGGTGGCAGCGACGTGGCTTCTTCAGTCGGCGTGAGGGTAGACCGCCTCCGCTTCGTTTCGTTGCTCTTGGCCTCGTTGCTCACCGCCGTTTGCGTTTCCTTCTATGGCATCATCGGCTTCGTGGGTCTCATCTGCCCACACGCCATGAGAAGAATAATCGGCAATGACCATCGTTTCCTCATTCCCGGATCTCTCATTGCGGGATCCTTCCTTCTTCTCGTCGCGGATATCCTCTCGCGAGTGATCGCCAATGGTTCCGCTTTGCCTGTAGGGGCCATCACCGCTCTCCTGGGGGCTCCTTTCTTCCTCTATCTCATTTTTGCGCGTCAGGGGGAAAGAACATGATCGAAATCAAGAACCTTTCCGCCGGCTATAGCAAACGGGACGATGGCGTTCTCCATGACGTTTCTTTGACCATAAACAATGGCCAAATAGGTGTACTTCTTGGACCTAACGGATCTGGCAAATCCACTCTTCTTAAAACCGTGGCGGGTTTGCTTAAGCCAAAGACGGGCGATATCATCATTGATGACCTATCGATCCACAAGGCTTCAAAGAAGGAATGGTCACGTCGGGTGGCCTATGTCCCGCAAGGGCTGTCATATGGCCCATTAAGCGTTTACGACACCATTCTTCTTGGACGTTTGCCTTTCTTCACGTTCGCTCCGAGCAAACAAGACCACGAAAAGACGGCAGAAGTGATTAAGGACCTTGGCTTAGAATCCTTTGCCCTTAAAAACGTTCAGGAGCTGTCAGGGGGCGAGCAGCAGAAAGTCGCCATCGCCAGAGCCCTTAACCAAGAACCAACAGTCTTGCTCTTCGATGAGCCCACCAGCAATCTCGATCTCCGAAACGAACTACTCATCGTTGAAGAGGCCAAACGTTTGGCTAATACAAAGAACCTAACCATTCTCATTGCCATCCACGACCTGAATATCGCCCTAAGCCTCGGAGACCGCTTCTTCTTCCTAAAGGATGGGCGCCTCATCGCCGAAGGGGATAAAGAAAGCGTTAATGCCTCTTCGATCAAAGAGACCTTCGGAGTCGATGCCAAAGTAATCAAGGCCGGGAATGAGACCTACCTAGTCTACGGCCAGGAGGGAAATCACAATAAAACGAAGAATTAGCCTCTTGATGTTCCTAAGCGCCCTGACCCTCGCTTCCTGCGTCGAGGGGTCATCAGGAACGGAGGGGCAGTCCATTACCATAACGGACATGATCTCCCGTTCGATAGAAATCAAACCCGGATCCTACAAGCGGGTTGTTTGCATCGGGGCCGGTGCTCTTCGTTTATATTCGTACATCGGGGACGTGAGTCTTCTTGTGGGCGTTGAGGACACCGACAACGAGAACCTTTCGAGCCGCCCCAAGATGTTTGATGGAACGGCTCGTCCTTACGTGATGGCCAATCGCGATTTCTTTAAGACTTTACCCTCCTGCGGAGTCGGCGGACCGAACGCTCAAACAGCAGAAGAAGAAAAGATCCTCTCCTGCAACCCCGATATCGTCATCAGCGAATACGAAGACGTCACGAAAGCCGATGCCCTCCAGAGTAAACTCGGGGTTCCCGTTGTGACGACCAGCTATGGGTCGAAAGGGGTCTTCGACGAACGGGCTATGGTTAGCCTCCAAATGCTTGGCCAAGTCTTTGCTAAAGAAACTAGAGCCACAAGTCTCGTTTCTTTTATCGAAAGCGAACGGGATGACATCAGCAACCGCACGGATGGGGTTCTTGAGGATAACAAACCCGTAACTTATATCTGTGGTTTAGGCAACTGGGGAACCACCAACCAATACTCGACGGCCCAAAACTACGAGCCCTTTAACGTCGCCCACATCCGCAACGTCGTGACGGACTTACCCACGGGCGGTGTTCAGACGATCGACGAGGAAAAGTTCGTATCGCTCGGCAGTTCGATGGACGTCATGATCATCGACGCGGCGGCCGTGAAAAACATCAAACCGACTTTTTCGGCAGATGAGTTCAGTTCCTGCAAGGCCTGGAACAACGGCAAAGTCTATCTTCAAATGGCCTATAACGCCTACTACACCAACCTCGAGATTGCCTTAGCGAATACCTGGTACTGCGCCAAGGCGGTTTATCCAAGCCTCTTTAGTGATATTGATATCGATACGAAAACCAACCAAATCACAAAGGCCTTTTTGGGCCAAGAGTTGGCTGATGCGATTAAGGAATACCCCAACTCTTACGGCGGCTATCAGCAAATCAAAACGGAGACCTTTTTCGCTTAATGGTTATGGGTAATCAAGAGATCAAAGATTTCTTCGATGGGTTGGCCCCTCATTGGGACGCCAACGAAGACACCAGTGACGAAAGAATCCTTTCTTTGCTACAAAGAATCGGGATTAAGAAGAGCGATGCGGTTTTGGACGTGGCCTGTGGAACCGGCCGCATCACAAGCTTGCTTCATGATTTAAGCGGTGCAGACGTTTTCGGGGTGGATATTTCGGAGAAGATGATCGCCCTCGCAAAGAAGAAATACGAAGACAAACCATGGGCCCACTTCGAATGCGGAGACTTTTGTGCGATGAAAGGCGAAAAGAAATACGATGTCATCATAGTCTATAACGCTTATCCGCATTTCTTAAAACCAGAGAAACTAAAGAACGCTTTTTCGCGTTGTCTCAAACAAGGGGGACTCTTCGCCATCATCCACTCGATGGGTCGAGAGCAGCTCAGTCGTCATCACGAAGGGATTCCCTCTTTGGTTTCTCGAAACCTCGAAAAGGCCTCCGTTGAAGCGGAACATTTCTTTCCCAATTTTTTAACAGTGACTGCAGTAGAAGGCGAAAGCTATTACCTTATCGTCGGCAAAAAGAAATAATCGTTTCATCTATCGGCGTCTTGAGAACACTGTAAACTAGGCTTAATCGGGTTTGATTGAGAGGTGACTTATTTACGAAAAAGAGTTTAAATAAGTACACATGTTCGGATTCGTTAAAAAGAAAAAACGGAATTTCGCTTCTTACCCACTTTTCGACGAATTCGATAAAAAGGTTCAGAGTTTGCTAGATTCCGATTCCTTTATTTCCAAAAAACAATACCTCCCTTTGCAGGAAAGCATCGCTCGTGATGTCACAAAATTTAAGAACCTCCAAGACGATGGTCTTTTTGACACGTGGTGTGAAAGGCAGAACTACGATACGGAAGCCTTGAATAACATTATTATTCGAAACACAACTCTTGGAGCTTTGATTAACGACCACAACGAAAGATATGTGAATCGTCATATGGCTGACGAACATGATTATCTTGTAAACCTGCTTTCGCCCTACGATCCCAATATTAAACTCGATGATGAGCAACAAAAGGTCGTGTTGCGGGATGAAGACTATACTTTGGTCATCGCTGGAGCTGGAACCGGGAAAACCGCTTCGATTGCCGCGAAGGTCCGCTACCTCGTTGAACGAAAGGGCGTTGATCCAAAAAGAATTCTTGTGGTGTCGTTAACTAGAAAGGCGACCCGCGAACTGAAAGAACGAATCAACGATGGTTTGGGGATTCCGGCGCGCATATCAACTTTCCACTCCATCGGCTACGCTATACGAAACGAAAATGAACCCGTGAAGGTCAAGCCGGTCGGGGATGGGTTTTTATTCAATACTTTAAGAGATTATCTTCAGAACCAACTCAAGAGCGAGGATTTTATCAAGAAAGTCCTCCTGTTTTTTGCTTCCTATCTAACGCCGCCTTTTGATACAAAGAACATTTCCGCGCTTCACACAATGCTGGCGGACAATAATTTCACCACCATGGAAAACGACCTCAAAACCGCCATGGCAGCTTACCAACAAGAATTAACAAAAACAAAGATCACCCTCAAAGAGGAAAAGGTCAAGTCATACGAAGAGGTTGCTATAGCCAATTATCTCTTCATTAATGGAATTGAATATAAATACGAGCCAATTTATGAATATGGCTTTGCGACTTCAATACGGGCTTACACACCCGACTTCCTGATTACTCAGGGTGACAAAAAAGTCTATCTGGAGCATTTTGGCATCCGTGAAGACCTTACCAGCGACCGCTTTAGCCCGGCAGAGTTGGATATCTATAAACAACACATCCAAGACAAAATCGCCCTTCATAAGCGGCATGACACGAAATTGATTTACACTTTCTCTTCTTACAACGACGGAAAAGGAATGATTGAGCATTTGGAGGAAAAACTCCGGGATTTGGGCTTCGCTTATTCAACGAAGGATGACACGGAAATCTATAAGCAACTCGCCAAGGTTGCCGAAGACAAGTATTTCAACCGCCTAACCGTTTTGTTAATGAATTTTATCTCTCGATTCGAGATTGGTGATTACCCGGAACCAAAATTGTATGAGTGGCTGGCCAGCGCCAGAGACGAAAGAACTCGTTTGTTTTTACAAATTGTCATTCCTTGCTTTGCTAATTATCAGGCTGAAATGAAGAGCCGTAATTACATCGATTTTGAGGGAATGATTAACGATGCGGTTCGGGTTCTGGACGATATCATTAAGGCCGGTAATAAGGCGCCTTTTGATTACGTTTTCGTCGATGAGTACCAAGACATATCGCTTCAACGTTTTGATTTATGCAAAAAACTCTCTGAGGCTTCTAACGCGAAAATAATCGCGGTCGGAGATGATTGGCAATCCATTTACCGCTTTGCGGGATCGAATCTTGGCCTTTTCACTCATTTCAAAGAGAAAATGGGTTATGCGGATGAGATTAAGATCACTAACACCTACCGGAATTCTCAAGAACTCATTAACATGGCCGGTTCCTTTGTGATGGATAACCCGGAGCAAATCAAGAAGGCCTTACATTCAACCAAGAGCTTGCGTGACCCTGTCTATTTCTACACTTTTGACGATTCATACGATAAGGACGAGGCTGGTCACGGGATGTTTGACAGAATGTTGCTTGCTTTGCAGTCCGCGATCGACAAGATTGTGGCCGATTCGGGCCAGGACAAAAAGATTCTTCTCATAGGCCGTTTCCATTATGACGGAGCTAACATTGGACGAAATCTCGATCTCTTTGAATATAACGAAACGACTGGTCAGGTCATATGCAAAAAATACCCGAAATTGCAGATCGACTTCATGACCGCCCACGGGGCCAAGGGTCTAGGTTATGAGAACGCCATCATAATCAACGCCCGAGATGCTGTGATGGGTTTCCCGTGCAAAATCGATGATGACCCCTTGATGAAACTCATTATCGGTAATGGCGATGATTTCGAGTTCGGAGAAGAACGACGTCTGTTCTACGTTGCCATGACCAGAACCAAAAACCGCCTCTATATCATCGCCCCGAGATTCCGTCCTTCGTCATTTCTTTTACAGCTTCGGGATAAATTCAGAACTATACCAATTGTTGGCGACAGAATAGAACCAAAGAACGTCGAAAACAAAAAACCTAAATGCCCAATTTGCGGATATCCGTTACAAAGGAGAGCAAACCAATCCCTTGGTTTTACTCTCTATGTTTGCTCAAACGATCCCGAAATATGTGGTTACATGACCAATAATCTCGCTAGTGGCAAAATGCAGATCTGCAAGTGCCCGTCATGCCAAACCGGTTTCCTCGTGGCGAAAAAAGCGAAATCTAAAACCACGGGCGAGGAGTTCGTTGTCATGGGGTGTACCAACTTTAAAAAAGATAAGACAGGATGCGATTATCGTCTGCTACCAAGAAATTATTCTGATAACAAAGAGGTTCTAGCTCGTCTCGGAAAACTGGATTTGAACGATGCGAATAACCTTATCTACAAAGGTTATCCATTGATGGATCTTTTGGGGAGGGTTGAGTCCGCGTTATCCGAAATTGCCAGCAAAAAACCTGGTTTCAACATTAATTCCAACACCTTGGCAGGCTTTCTACTCGGCTCTCAAGAGAATATGTACTCCACAACGAGGCTTTGCGAATTGTCGACATATAAAAGTCTAGGGAATTTCACTCAGGAGGAGCTGACTTCCTTTATTATCAAGATGACCATAGCCGGAATGCTAGATTCCATCGGAGATACGTACCATTCAGTAAAAGCAAAACCAGATGCCGTAACGCCAGAAAACACCGTCACCTTTTATTCGAGTCTTGTAAGGTAACACGTTTTCAAAACAGAAAACCCGCTAGAGGGGCTTTTCGGTTTCAAAAAGAACTTCCCATATTTCAAATATCTGTGGGCAAAAGTCTACACTTTCAGACAAATTGAAACCCAAACGATAACGGAAAAACCAAAAAAGGTAAGGACCATGAAAAACGCTTGGGGGGCATTACAATTTGATGGGGGAAACGGGTAGGGGTATACTCTAGTAAATTGGGATTTTTTCGCATTAACCGCTTCCGAAGAAACGGAAAATCTATTGAACGTAAACGAAAGATTGAGGTGCGCTTTTGCAGCCAAAATCAGAGAGGGGCTTGCCTGTTTCGTAAGATGTTACTCTGCCTAATTCATAGGCGTAAGCGATAATGCGTCCCGAGAAATATTTGAAGAACCTTTCTTTGGAAATGCCAGCATATTTGCTGGTTTCTTCCCAAAGATCTTTCGGGTTTAAAGAAATAACAGATTTTATCTCGGCCTCCGCTAAAACTTTCATGGTTGGGAAGGTGCAATAGATAATTATTTTTTTGACGTTTTTCTTAGCCACCCGGGTCCTAAACTCATAGCGTTTCTCGCCGCTGATAATTTTCTCAACAAACTCAGGGTTAATCGAAATCAAAATATCGCTCATATTATTTCAATGCCCCTTTCTGTTTTGTTCCTTTAGCCTTATTTATTATAAGGCTAAACTGTTCTGGTGTCATTTGCTGAAGGGTCCTTGCCCCACCATTTTGTTCGATGATCCCCTTTTCTTGAAGGAAATCGGCAATTACTTTATTTTCAAAAGACTCCAACTGAAGAAGTTTAATCACTGTCCGGTACTTCTTTTCTTCAAAAAACCTTCTGAGTTCATCATCACTAAAAACGGTAACGTTCTTGCATTCCTTCAGGTACTCGTCAACCGTTGAGGGGGACACCACTTTTTCTATAATTGCAGTTCCGGTGACGACAGAAGAATACCTTTTTGGCCAGCGATCACCTTTGCGATAGATGACGGCTACGTCACCTGGTTTTGCCGTAACATAATACGGGCTTTTACCGCTAACGTATACTTTCTCAAGGGCATATCGGTGGGCCATGTTTCCATTGGAGTATAAGGCGGCATTCTCGTTACTTAGGATATAATCGGGAAAGAGATCCGTATGGTATTCGGGTTCGATAGGAATAAAGTAGTAATCGTGGGGTGTTTTGGTTAGAGGAAAGTTGAATTTGACATCTCGTTCGAGATCGTATTTTCTCATGGATTTAACAAGAACGGTTTCTCCATTCGTCTTGTTTCCCCAGATAACGAAGCCCCACATTTTGAGGGTTTTGCAAAGAAGGTCGACTTTTTCTCGCCGACCTTCGAAAAGAGTAACGTAAATTTCTTCCACGTTTCGTTTTCTCGCGTTATCAAAAATAATCTTGAGAAAACGCTCCCCGACCCTCATTCCTTCTGTGTCATTCTTAAACGTGCCAACCTTGAGACGGCGTTTGGGTTGAAACCGTGGGGAGATGTCTGTGTATTTTTCTTCGCCAATGTCTTCGGTCTTCAAATAAAGAAAGGCTTTTATGTCACGATCATCACGAAAAACATAAGCGCTTGCCTTCTCCTTGGCTTTCTTTTTAAACCAATCATCAAAATCGAAATCGCCTTTGTAGTCTTCGCGCAGCGAATCAAAGAAAGGTGATTTGAGATCACATTCACTAAAGAATTCCTCTCGAATTCTTAGTACTTTGTAGCCGACAAGATCCGGAAAGAATCTTTCTGCCAACTCCAAATACTCGCCCACACTCAACACTCTGCTTTTGATAAATAATGCGGTGGCTTTCCTAAGCATTTCTTTATCGTCCGTAACCAAAAAATCAACCTTATTAAGATAGGCTTCGTAGAGCAATTTATTGTCAATAATGCTGTTTTCGTTAATTGGATAGGATTCCACAACATTCTTAAAGAACGCGGATTCGTCGTTCGAGGGGTTCAAAAATTTATAAGCTGAGAGCTTTATCAATAAACCCTTTCTAGAAACTTCGTTGGTGTTTTTGCCTATTTCGTCTTTGATACTAGGGTGGAGATATTTGGTTGATCCAAGTTTGTCCAGCCAGTTGAAAAGTTGGACCGTCTCTTCCGATAGGTTGTTGTAGCTTTCTCTTTGAATCACAATATTTGTGTCCAGAAGAACAAATGCTTTTTTTAAGGATGGGGCTTTTAAATTCCTGATGTCAAAGACCACGATCCCGTATTGATCGACTTTTCTTTTGTCGTAGTAACGACGGCACTCCCCGAGTGCACCATCAAATGTGGAAAACAAAGACGAAAAATCTTCCGTCCAGTGAGCAGACAAGGCCTCTTCCCAACTTTTGTAGTGATTAATCCCCGTAACCTCCACCCTGGCAAAGCGGTAGGGGTCAGACACAGAAGCCAACAACAACACATCTCCAATCTGTATTGAGGAATGTCGCTCATCGTTGATTCGATACTCTCTCTTTTTGCCCCCATCGTTTATCGAACCGATGAATTCGTCGCGTATCTTCATCAAATATGTTTCCATAAAAATCCCCAAGAAATTGTTCAAAAGAAAACGTGTTTAGCGTTTTCCGTAAAAGAATGCTGTTATTATCTCACACAAATGCGTTTTGCGAACCCCATTTCCAAAGGAAGTGAACTGGCAATTGAATAAACTGATCGATTATTTGTGAAGCATTGCCAACATATCACAATTGTCTGGATGGCATTGCCGGCTTTTTGAAATTAAAAGGATGGATGCTAAGGACAATTTCGACAAAAGGGTGGCCGTCATACTTGGCGCTACAAGTAGTTTTTCTTCCACCGTGAAAAAGTAGACATTTTCGTTTAAACTTCCGATTGCTATTCGTAATCCTCCCCTGGTACGGAAAAAACAACAGAATCCCAGACGCATGAAAGAGGCAAATGTTTGATAAACGCAAAAGCTGGTGTTAATCATTCCGACGGAGAAAACCAAGGCCTTGCTGAGGGAGTAAAGAAAAAAACTCCAGACCAAGGGAGTGATGAACTCATGTTAATCAACCTTCTCTATGGGATAGGCAATGGAAGGCCCATGACCCAAGGAAAGTTCCGTGCAAAAGTTCACCCGTACCAGAACGTGGAAAAGACGAACTCCAACGATGTGGTAGGGAATCTTCGCCACCCCCGAAGAAGTTGAGGTTAATTTTTTGAAAATGAACTCAAGCCTAAGGAATTGGAGGAAGGCCGCGATAACGTTTCTACGCTTTATTGCCAGGGTCGTAGCCATCAAAAAAACATTGGCTCCATGCATCGAACTCCATTGCATCGGCTTCCGATCCGTTGTGCAAGAAGCCAATATCGAAGGCCCTTTGCTCATCTTTGTTAAAACTAGATTTAGCGTCAATGTAGTCATGGAGAAACTCAGATCCGTCCATGCAGTCGCCTTCTATGGGAAAGTGCTTTCGCAGGAATTTTGCGAAGTTGAAGCCCTTTGCGATTAGTTCGTTCTTTCGTTTTTTAGTCATTAACAAAAGCCCCCCATTAATGATCATGGGGAAGTTTCGACAGAAAAGGTTCCCCACACTTATTTAGAGGTCTTTTGTTTTTTAGTACGAAAAAGAGTTAACTCGAATTGTTACTTTCCATGAGAAAGTTTTTATTTTTTATCTTTAAGGATTTGAGAATAAATTTCCTCGGAAAGATACCAAGCCATGAGTGGCGCAACCGCGTTTCCCAGGGCTTTATACTGCGCATGCTCGCTTCCAAAAAGCTCGTAACTATCTGGAAAAGACTGAATCCTAGCCACTTCCCTTGGTGTGAACCTTCTGAATCTCCCGCCGTCAAAAAGCACCGGATCGGTACTATTTAGCGACACTTTAGCTAAGTGTGCGCCGACCGTGTTGCAGGGCTTATCCAAATCTTGGGCCCTGCCTTTATTCATGACGCCCCTGACTCGAACCATTCCAGCAACAGCCTTATCGCTGAAGAAATAATTCTCCGGCACACTCTCCTGAACGACATTTCGCAAGATTGCGTATTCGTCGGGCTTCCTTACAGGGAGTTCATCAAAGTTGAAAGTCTTATGAAGATCGTTTCTGACCCCAATAATAATGACTCTCTCCCTTTTTTGTGGAATTCCGAAATCTACCGCCTTAAGCAGTTTCCAGTTCACACTATAACCACAAGACCCAAACTCTTTGAGAATGAGCGGGAAGGTTTCCCCTTTGTTAGAAGAAAGAATTCCTTTGACGTTCTCGGCCATAAAAACTTCGGGCTGCTTTTCTTTGACAATCCTGCACATCTCAAAAAATAACTGTCCCAACGGGCTTTTTATCCCAAGCCTTGGAGGATTTTGAGCAACGACAGAAAATGACTGACAGGGGAAACCTCCCAGTACCACGTTGCAAGAGGGAATCTCCTCCGATTTGACCAGTTTGATATCCTTTTGATCGGGATTGATGCCAAAGTTTTTCCTAAAAATCTCACACGCAGATGACTCAATGTCATTGGCATACACTAATTTTGTCTTGTGGACCGCGTAGTGTTTTCCTAAAAACTCGAAGCCACCTCGAAATCCCACATCAGTGCCGCCACATCCACAAAAAAGCGAAGCGATCTTAATTTCTTTCATATTTTAATGGGCTCAAATTTGCCAACTTGAGTGCTAAACCTCAAATAAGCACCTTCCTGTGGGCTCATAAAGATTTTGTGCGAAGAATATAGCTCTACAGGATTTTGCATGACAAATAAAACCAGCTCTTTAGAGGTTATTTGTAAACGATAGAGGTAATAGCGGTCTCTTACAGTTTCCGCGGTTCTCCACTCATTGCTGGTTAAGTGGGCCGAATTAACAGTAACCGGTTTTCTACTTATGGTGGTTTTAACTTCAATATATTTTCTTAGCTCTGATCCGTCATCTTCGATTGATTGTATATCGTATCCGACGGCCGCTGGCGTGGGGATTTTCAGTACTAAATGAATCAACTTAGCAAACCCGGCAGTCATCAACTTCTTCTTCTCATGAGAAATGACAACGCCTTCGCCCACATCCCCGATAGCTTTCGAAGACATAAATTGGGCATTGTTTTGAAGCTGCGCCAAAAAAGCTTCGAGAGCTAGTTTTGTTCCAGCCTCTTGATCCAGTTCTTCTCCCGGCAATTTCTCTTGCTCGCCTTCCAAAAGCCCAATGATGTTGGTTGCGAAATCGGTTTGGTCAAGCCCCTTGTTAGCATAAGAATTCCACGCTTCGTCTAACGCCCTAACTTTTTCGATGGTTCCAGCCCTGTTGGCTATCATTGAATCGTATCCTCCAAACCATTCTTTGGAATCGATGAATTTTGTGGTTGCTAGACCCTCTGCCTTGTTGAGGTAAAAGGTGCCCCCAAACTCTCTAAGGAGGTTGGCGTTTGCCATGTAATCCAAAATATCGCCCGCGTATCGAACCACATCCCCGGTTTGATCATAAATAGCCCCATCTGTTTTATTGTTTTGAATGCGCTTAAATGTGGCAAGTGGGCCTTCTTCTCTTGTGGTAGCTCTCAAGTCATTGAAAATGCAATGGCAGGCTTCCGCCTTGGTTAGCCCAAAATGCTCGATGCCCTTT
>Ga0183099_1000342_pt1 | contig 36402 bp, 44 predicted proteins | sample Biomet1_FD_127788 | JGI IMG/M metagenome (GOLD analysis project Ga0183099, IMG submission 127788) | Microbial communities from bioreactor (seeded with anoxic lake sediment) at LBNL, California, USA - Biofuel metagenome 1 | ecosystem: Engineered > Bioreactor > Anaerobic > Unclassified ... | reverse complement strand
TCACATTGCAGATGTGCCCATAACACATTGGCAAAATCAGGTGCGATGGGCGAATGCCGTTGCAATGAACTTAATGGAAAAGCAGGGCATAAGGCTTGCTGCATGCATAAATACGGCATGCAGAACGGCAAATGTTCTCATCATTGCAAAGCCAATTGCTGCAGAACCGTTATTTATAAGGTCGACTTGCAACAGAATTCTCAGGATACGGGTTTCAACGCTCCTGTGTCTGCACTTCTGCCAGATCATTTTCTACTAACCTGCAACACCTTGCCGGCAGAGATCCGTGAAACATATTCATATAGCGATCCACCTGGCCCTTCCTCTTCGAGGTTTTATCTCAATCTCTATTCTACACTTCTAATTTAGTATCTCGTTTGTTGGGATTATCTAAAGGAAAATCTCCTTTCATATTTTTATTTTGCATAAGGGGCATAAAACGAATTGTGTAAACTATGATAATTGATTAAACTGATGAAAGCACGATGAACACAACGTTTCAGAAGATTATGTAAATGATAAATCGAAAAACGAAAAGTTTACTTTGCTTTAATCTGCCTTTACATAAACACCAATTGAACGTTTATAAAATAGTGTTCAAGTTAACAGTGAACTTACTTTCAGAGGCAAATATAAAGCTTTTAGACTAGAACGCAATAAAGTTATAAGGAATAATGGTAAAGAGCCGTCAAAGCACTTAAATTAAAGCAATGTGACGGCTCTTTTTATATCCGTATACTAGAATTTAGACAGTAGATATACCGTTTAAGATAGTGTAATACTGTTTAGGCAAAATATTCTTCATGGAATAACAAAAAATAGCATAAAATTTGGTTGGGGATACTGTTGGGTATACAGTTGGAGATACCATTTTTATATAAATTATTGGTAAAATATGAAAGTTGGGGATACCTTTTTAACACTTTTCGATACTAATAAAATAATGTTTAGGGGGTGTAATAGTGCGTTTTTAGTGGCGATTATGCGTTTAAAAGGGTAGATAATACCATATAATAATCTGTTTGTTATGATATAGAATATAGTTACTGTATTTATTTATAGGTATTTAGATAGCATAGATACATATAATGGGTGCATAAAAGTGTGCGTGTAGTACTATTTAAGGCAAATTATAAAAAACGCTCTATAGGATATTTATCAATACCGGAATTAAACCAGAATAATGGAGATATAGCTTCTTTTGCAAGTTCAGAAGCTTTTTTACTATCAGAAATTGGATATTTGTTTTTTCGAACCCGTACAACAGTGGAACGATCACAATAATCATTTGGTGGAAAGAAATTAGTCCAAAATGGATCATTAAAAGGCAATGTTATATTATGTAATTGTTTAAAACTATCAGGCACAAGATCATCACAAGCTGTACGAAATTGTAAGTTATACCTATCACTATCTTTTGTAAATTCCATCCATTTTATAGCCATAAGAGTTGATGAAATAGCTAAATTGTACTCTAAACTAAGAATGTTCTCTTTATATTCAGGGTATAATTTCTTAATCTCAAAACAAAACTTATAGAATGGTGTTATCTCATTAGTAGACGTTAATAATAATCCGCTAAGAATTTTCATATCGTGAACGCATAGGCATGCAGAAAAATAAAAAGTATTAGACTTTATATACTCAATGATATCTTTTGAGATTTCGCTGAATTGAATTATTTTATAGTCTTCATTCATAAAGCATTTTTTATAACTTACCGAATATTCTATTTAGCATATATGATTCACCAGCGCTTTTACTTAGAGTATAAGATATATATAATATTTGATTAACTCCCACCGTCTCAGATGACGTAGTAACATCTATCTTACAATCAAATCCATTAGGGCCAGAGCCAGAATTACATCCACTGAATAAAATAATTATAAAAGCAATAAACGGTAAAAGTATGACTTTATATTTTTTCATATAATCTTCTTTATTTGGATATTGATTTCATTATTTTTGATACCTGATCTTTAAGTAGGTCCATGTCATCTTCTAGCTCACTTACTTTATTATAATAAGTTTCGTGTATATTCGGCATTTTAGCCGAGAAATACCATTCAGCATGCCAAATTGAGTTTATTTCGTCTGCTGCCAAGTTAAAGTTTGGATAACTACATTTATCAGGGTTATCACTCATACAAACAACGAATCCGTGATTGTTTAACCTATTCTTTAACCTTTTTATATATGCTCTTCCTTCTTTATCGCTTATTACATATATATGTCTATCCGGCATATCTACCCACTCACCAGTATTTAGCAACCTTATTACTACATAAGTGCTATCAAGGAGTGTAGGAGACATACTTTCTCCTTTAATACGAATGCATAGATATTTTTCATTTTTATTTAGCATTGTGTCCGGGAACTTAATATGATCAACGGTTTCAATATAATCCGGATTATCATATCCATTAGTCCCTGCAGCTGCTGTTATATCAACTAGTGGTATAGATATAGAATCTATCACATTTGATACTTCTGTGTTTTTTATGACTTCATTTTCACGAAGCATAGGACCATTACCTGTTAATAACCAATCAGGGTTAATTTCATGATATACAGATAGGATATTTTCTAATTTATCCGTTCCGATAGCCCCATTATTTTTTAGTGACCTTCCAAATGAGGCATTTGACATCCCAATACTCTTCTCAAAAGCAGCTGTAGAAATGTTTTTTGAGTCTATATATTGCTTTAATCTTTGTAATATCATTGATAATTTCCTATTTATTTATCGTTAATTAGAATATTTCCTATAAAATATTTGTGTGATATTAGATTATTTCCTATGTTTGCAAAGTATTCCAATAACGGAATATGCCGTAAATGTAGAAAATTAATTTTTAAAACCCTAATAAATAAAAGAATATGGCAAAAATTATTCTGCCTCATGGGCACATTAAAAGAATAGCTAAAGAACTAGGCTATAGTGAAAGAACTATTAGAAACGCTTTAAATGGAATAACAAGCAGTAGCGTTGCAAAATTAATCCGAGCAAAAGCTCTGGAGGATGGAGGTTCTGAATTTGACGGTAAAAAAGGTTCTTCGGCTAAAGATAAGAACGAATAGTCAACATGGAACGTACCTATCAACTCGGATTGGAAGCCCGCTACGCTGCGTATGCAATGCAGCAATGGATTGAAGAAGACATGCCTTGCGATATAACAGTTAGCAAGGCATTAACAGAAGGGCTTATTGTAGTAGAAGTGACAGACAAAATTTTAGCAAATAAAATATTATTAGCAACGCGCTGCAAAGTGCACATTAAATGAGATTTACTATGAAAGAAATGAATTTTAAGCAATCGTGCATTGCAATGGCAATGGTATTAGGAGCAATATTCTGCTTATCGGGTGCCGAATCAACAGAAATATCAATCCGCTTCATTATTGGAATTTTGCTGATTATATCAGCTACCATTTACACCTTATTATTTACCGAAATAAAATAATTACTATGGCAACAAAACAAGTATACGATGTATGCGTAAAACGTAATCGTGAAATAGGACTAAGACAATTTAATACTGGATCATTTAAGCCTGATATGAAGAAATTATTCGGGGAAAAAAAACTGATTGATAGTAATAAACTCTGTATTTGCAGTGAAGCTTCCAGGAGTAGGCACATTTATGAAGATGCAGTGCTAAGTAACCTCTATCTTGAGGGCAACCTTAAGAATGGATTAAAAGTGTCGCCTGAATTCCCATTGGAGTCATTACCATGCATGCGCCATCTATCATCTGATAAAAACTGTATCGCCACTTTGGAATTTCGCATTTCCCATTCAGATGGATCAAATATTCAAAATATGGAGATGCTGACGCTTTCAGAGTTGGAAACTGCTTTACGATCTCTTCAACTACAATTGAAACATTCAATGGATCGCATAAAGAATGAAGACGACGGAGGAATACCTGTACGGATTTCTTTTGCAAAACCTCTTCAGAAGTATCAGGAAAAGCATAAAAACCAATAACAACATCACATTTAATAGAGTATTTCATAATAAACAATTTGTTAGAACAGCTACAAATGTAGCAAAACTCTTTTGGTTCGGGAGAATAGAAAGAGAATTTTTTAAACAAGGGGATATAGCTTAATGGATAGAGCAATTGATAAGTACATCAAATATTTGGGGTGTATGTACTCATTGAAAAAGAAGGCAGTTCGATTCTGCCTTTCTCCACACAAGAATAAAACGATATAATATTTTTAGCAATGGAAATATACGGTAAAATACGATGTGTAACCTTTCACGAACTTGTTTCGGGGCCAACACCCATTATAAGCGAACCAAGTTATAAAAAGAAAATTAGAAAAGGTGAAATCAATGTTATTCAACGCGGAGGCAATGGACGTACAGCTTTGATTGAATACAATTCACTTCCTTCTTCAATTAAAACAGCTTATGACAGTGTTTACCCCGATGCTCAGGAACAACTTAAAAAGAATCTTATGAGTGATAAAATAGTACTTGATAGTGCAGCACGTAATTTTTATGCATCATACGTTCTGGATGATGGAAAACATCTTCCTCAGGAAGTGATTGATGAATATACGCTGAACGCTTCTGTTCTTAATGAGATGCTCAAGAAAGAAAGTGATACAAACGCACTTCATCATAAAATGGGATCATCAAAGCGCTCATTAGTATGGGAGATCGTATTGGGTACATGCAATAAGCTTCGTGAACAGTATAGTCACACCTTGCCTAAGAATGCAGCGTGCCTACGCAGAAAGATGAATGAGTACAAGGTGAATAAGTACAAAGTACTGATATCCGGCAAGTGGTGTAATGAAAACACTTTGAAAATAACCGAGGAAGCCGGAAACTATATTATTGCTTTGAAAAGATGCCGGGTACCAGTTTACACCAATGCTCAGATTTTTGAAGAGTTTAATAAAAATGCATCAGCAAAAGGATTCAAGCAATTAAAAAGCCTGGCTTCGCTTACCAACTTCCTTGCACGTCCTGAGGTTGAGCCGCTTTGGTTCGATGCTGTGCACGGTGAATTGGCTGCACGTCAACGTTATCAGCGTAAGAACAAAACAATTCTTCCAATTATGCGAGATGCATTGTGGTATGGTGATGGCACCAAGCTTAACCTTTATTACAAGGCTTATGAAACGAATAAAAAAGGTCAAACTAAACTGGTAGTTAAAACAACATCTGTTTACGAGGTTGTAGATGCTTATAGCGAGGTACTGCTTGGATATTACATCAGTGATAATGAAGATTACGAAGCACAATACAACTCTTATCGCATGGCAATAGGAAAAGCAATGTGCAAACCTTACGAGATAGTTTGTGACAACCAGGGTGGTCATAAGAAACTTGAAGTAGAAGGACTGTTTAAGCGTATATGTCGCGTAGGAAGAAGAACTGCTCCATACTCCGGACAATCAAAAACCATTGAGTCTATATTTGGACGTATGCAGAAAAATGTACTGCATAAGGAATGGAACTTTACCGGAATGAATATTACTGCTAAGATGCTTGACAGTCGTCAGAACCTTGAATTTATAGAAGCAAACAAAGATAAACTACCTACACTGGAAGAGGTTAAAAAAATATATGCAAAGGCACGTGCTGAGTGGAATAACTCAGCTCATCCTGAAACAGGTGTTTCACGTATGGAAATGTATAGCACCTCAGCTAACCCTGAAACGGAAAAGATCAGTTTGCTTGATACAATTGACATGTTCTGGCTAAAAACTCAAAAGCAAAGTACCTTCACTAGTGCCGGTATCACTATTTCAGTGAATAAGAAGAAATACACTTATGAGGTATACGATGGCAATGATATGCCAGATATGGACTTCCGTTCAAAATACACTAATGCTCAGTTCTATGTAATGTACGATCCTAATGACATGACTATTGTCCGCCTTTACGAAAAGGATCATTCAGGACTTAGATACGTTGCCGATGCACAACCTTACCGTGAAATACACCGTGCTCTACAGGAACAGACTCACGATGATAGCAGCTTTATCCGTCAGATGGATGCTATTAACAAGCAGCAGCGAATAGAACGGGTTACCAAAGGATATAGCATTGAGGAAGAGAACGGAACTAATCCGGAAAGCTTCGGATTGAACCGCCCTAAACTGAAAGGTCTGAATATGGGTAAAGTGGAAAAAGCCATTGCAGCAGAAAAGGTAAAACTTAAAAATGCAGGAGAAACCGAAACTATAGATATCGGCAAATGGGAAAAGGAATTAAGCTACGCAGATGAATTAGGAATTGATTACTCAAAATATTAATAAATAAAACATTATGAAAGAATTAACACAAGAACGCAAAGAACAAATTAAAGAGCTACTAAGTGCATATTGCAGAAGATATCCTTCTAATAATCGTGCTGCAATGTCTCTTAAAAGTGTTTCAGCTGCAACAGTCAGTGCCATCCTTAACGGCAAGTTTGAGAGTATAAGCAATGATATGTTCGAGAATATTGCCCGTCAGGTAACAATGGGTGATGCCGACTGGAATATTCAGGAAACAGGTGCATTTAAGGAGATGATTGGAGTAATGACAGATGCTCAGGAGTTTGCCAATGTTACATGGATCACCGCTAATGCCGGCTATGGAAAATCTACAGCTGCAGGTTGCTACCGTCACGATCATAAGAATGTGTTTGTAGTTCTTTGTAGTGAGGATATGAAGAAAACTGATTTTATCCGTGACCTGGCTAAAGCGGTTGGTGTACCTACAGACGGATATTCTCTTCAGGAGATGTTTGATAATACTATCGACAAAATATCAAGCCTTGATTGTCCTCTCCTTATTTTTGATGAAGGAGATAAGTTAACCGACAGCGTGTTTCATTACTTCATCACTGTATATAACCGCCTTGAGGATCGCACAGGTATTGTTTTCTTATCTACCAGCTACATAGAAACAAGAATGAATAATGGCATCCGCTATAACAAAAAAGGATACCGTGAAATTCTAAGCCGCATAGGCCGTAAGTTTTATACTCCCGATCCTGTTAAAGCGGTTGACGTATTCGCAATTTGCAAAGCCAACGGTTTAACTGATGAAAAAGCAATAGCCCGAGTTATTAAAGACGTAGAGACCTGCGAATTCGATTTACGCAGAGCTAAGAGAGTAATTCACCGCGAAAAGAGACTTTCTGAAAAGTAATTAAATATTGTTCAAACAGTGTTTAATCCTAAATTAATCGACACGACTACTATTAAAAATGGCAAGAGCTAAATCGGTAAACGAGGTGCTCAAAATGAACATACCTGCTTTTGATTTTGATGCTGAATGGTACGAAGCATTTGGAACTCCGGAAAAGAAAGGGGTATGGTTCATTTGGGGTGACTCAGGAAATGGAAAAACAAGTTTTGTTATGCAATTATGTAAGAATTTGGCTAAATACGGAAAAGTGGCTTATAACAGCCTTGAAGAGGGCGCATGCCTGGCTATGCAGGACTCATTAAAGCGTTACGGTATGGCCGAAGTAAACAACCGATTTTTATTAATTGATAACGAATCTATTAAAGACTTGAGCGAAAGACTTTTGAAAAAGAAATCACCCGACTTTATAGTGATAGATAGCTTTCAATACACTCAGATGACTTACAAGCAATATATAGCATTCAAAGAGAAACACCGTAACAAGCTACTCATATTTATCAGCCATGCAACTGGTAAACAACCTATGGGGCGATCTGCTGTAAGTGTGAAGTTTGATGCTAGCTTAAAGATTTGGGTTGAGGGCTACAGAGCTTTTTCAAGAGGACGTTTTATTGGACCTAGAGGGTACTATGATATTTGGCCTGAAATGGCTGAAGAATACTGGGGAAACAAAGAAATAAAAGATTAATATGGAAAAGACTATCACAAACTATGCACGCTTTTACAGCTTGCTAAACAGAACACCTTATTCCGGAGATCGTAACGAATTAAAAGAATCGTTGGTGTGGCGTTTTACTAACCTTCGCACCACCTCATTAAAAGATATGACTTTCAGTGAATACATCAATATGTGTAACGCAATGGAGAAAGAAGCTGCTCCCAAGGAAGAGAGCGAACGCGTTAAAACATTAAAGACTGCCCGCTCTGCTGTATTGCTTCGCATTCAGAAATATGGTATTGATACAACCGACTGGGCTCACGTAAACAACTTTTGCCTCAATCCTAAGATTGCAGGAAAAGAGTTTAAACAGATTTTAGTTGATGATCTAAAAGCCTTGATTCCCAAACTAGAGTCTATGATTCGTAAAAGCCAGGGACAATTAAAAGTATCTAAAAACCAATTGAACTGAACATGAACGAAACAGAACGACGAGCTGCCAGATGTGACATGCTTCTCAATCGCAGAACAGAAATAGAATCACGGTTTGATGCTATAATAGAAGAAAGATTTGAAGATAATATCCCGGCATATAAGCTGGAAAGCCTTAATAATGAATTCCGTAATCTGGCTGTTGAGATAAACAATGTAGAGAATGAGCTAAAAATAGTATTTAGAATTAATTTATAAATAAAACATGGAAAAAACAAATTTTGAATTGTCGTGCGAAAAGCTTTGTGCTGAATGTATGAATCAAGGTTTCGACCTCTGCAATGCAGAAAATCATTGTAAAGATGAAGTAGAATTTGCCCGTTGTGGAATCTGTGGCAATGTGTATTGCTCAGAGGAAGCAATAACAGAACTCAATGCATGCGCAACGTGCTTATCACGATGCAGCCAAAATGTTGAGGCTAATAATGAGATCGTTAATAAAAATCTATTTGTTCAAAACTAACCAGAATCGAACTAAAACAATTTTTCACTAAAATAATTAAAATACATGGCAAAATTAAATGTAAACGATCTCACAAATGCTGAGAAAAAAGAACTGCTAAAACAGTTGAGTACGTCTCAAAACAAAGAAGCTTTGAAGAATAAAAGGGTATTCGAAAAAGCTAAGTCAAAATTCATCAATGATGTTAAAAAGCGAGTAAAAAAATATGTTTTTGACACAAAACAATTTAAAGACTGGCTTCGTGGTGTTGCAGAAGATTTTCAAGTTTTACTTAAGGAATACGGTAAACTTAATAGAGAAGAGCAACTTGGATTTACAGTGCAGGACGAAGATTTTAAATTTATTGTAAAAGGTAATAGAATCAAAAGATTCGACGAACGTGCTGATATAGCCGAAAAGAGACTTGTTGATTATCTTAAAAAATATATAGAAGCTAGTTCAAATGGAAAGAAAAATCCAATTTATTCTCTTGCTATGTCTCTTTTACAAAGAAATGAATCTGGTGATCTTGATTATAAGTCTATCTCTAAGCTATATGAGCTTGAATCCGAATTTAATGATCCTGAATACACAGATATCATGAACTTATTCAGGGAAAGCAATGTAGTAGAAGGAACCGTGATAAACTTCTATTTTGAGGAGAAAGACTCCTTAAATAAATGGAATAAGATTGAACCATCATTTAATCGGTTGTAAGATGGCTCAATACGAAGTACAAAAAACATTGTCGGGATGGGGAGTCTGGAAAAAAGAGACTCCCGCTTCCGGGCAAAATTACAAGACCCTTAAGAGAGGTTATTGTAAGTCAAAAGAAGATGCTCAGTTAATAGCAGATAAATTAAACAATAAAGTAAAAACAATTAAAAAACAAAATTAATATGGCAACTTGGTTTGAATGTAAAATCCGTTATAATAAGTTAGCGGATAACGGAATGAATAGAAAAGTCACAGAACCTTATTTAGTAGATGCATTAAGTTTCACAGAAGATGAAGCACGAATCATTGAAGAAATAGCTCCTTTCATTTCAACACCGTTCACAGTGTCAAGAGTTAACCCTGCTAATATTAGTGAACTCTTTAAATCAGAAGCCGAGAGCGATGATAAGTGGTTTAGATGCAAGCTGGCATATATTACTCTTGATGAAAAGAGTGGCGCAGAAAAACGCATAACTACCAATGTACTGGTTCAGGCTTCCGACCTCAGAGTAGCCGTTAAGAACCTTGACGAAGGTATGAAGGGAACCATGGCCGACTACATTATTGTTTCGGTCGCTGAAACAGCAATTATGGATGTTTATCCTTATGCTTCAAAAGCTGATGATAAACAAGAGTCCAAAGTTGCAGGCGAAGTCCAATAATGGAGAAGAAAAGATATACCCAACCTCACATCTGCATCTGTCGTAGATGTGAGGGTACTGGTAAAACTTATTCCTATCAACCTGAAGATGTATTGAGACTTGAACCCACACTGGCTAAATGCGATCTCTGTGATGGAACTGGAAGAGTCGTTGTTCGCAAAGAGACAACTATTACGATTACACCTTATATAACTGATAAAGATATCTGTCTGCAATGAAAATAGTAAATAATTTGATTATTGAAGCAACTAAAGCTGAGCTTATGGAATACTATCTAAGGCATGAACTTGATATTCTAATTAGCTTCAAGGAATATAAAGAGACTATGATTGAGGCAGGAACTATAATTAAAGAAGTATGAATTTAGAACAAGCTATTAAACAAAGTGATAATCCTAGATATGATTATCCTGATATATTCAAAGATGATTGTGGATTAGATATTGTTATCGCAGATAAGAAGTTACATGCCGTGAAATCATGGACTTATAGAAATGCTAACAGAAAAAGACGCGCGACGTTGAATATAACTTCATTTGTAGGAGTTTCATTTAATGCTATTCATTATTACGGTAGAATCGAAATAGATGGTGTTGAAATGGAATATAATGAAAAGCTTGGCATAACGACAAGCGCAAATGAAGATCAATATCCTTTGGGTGCATATAAGTATAGATTAGAACTAACACGTCCATTAACTAAGAAAGAGTTAAATGATGATCCTGAAAGATGGGGTGATTACTATTATGAAGGTGATTTAACTAATTGTTTTGAAACGATTGAGAATTTGATATCGTTAGCAAAAGAAGTATTCAAGTTAAGATTTACAGGCGATTGGGATTTTTATGTAGAAAGCCCTTTTGGTAGATTTAATGGTAAATTAGAGATCAATAATTAATATTATGGAAGAAGAAAAAGTAAAAGTAGTTATAGAGTTAAAAAAAGAGTGTATTCAATCTTCTCTTTTTTTAATGAAAAAAAACTGTCAGATGATATATGGTAAAAGCTAACGTCTAAAGAAGTAGTTCTGGGTACTGACGAATTAGGAGAACAGTTTACAGAGATCAAGTTGCTTTTTTTCTTATTTGGCTATTGCTAAAGTTTTTGATAAATAATCCTAAGAATAAGTGAAAATATATTTATAATTAGTAAATTCGTCTTTTCTAATTATTTATTGTTTAATTTTTAATCTATAATTTTATGGCTTATTTTAATGGTGATGATTTATCAAAGAAAAGACCCCAAGATGCGAGTAAAGTCAATCTTCAAGAGAGTTGGGAAGTTAGTTATTGGTGTGATGCTTTAAATTGTACAGAGGGACAATTAAGATCTGCGGTTAAGGCAGTCGGTGTTTACGTTGTTGATGTAAAACGATACTTAAAAAAATAGTTTTTCGAATACATCATTGAAAGGTCTTTACTTTTGAATTATTATATATGCGTAATAGTTTGGAAGCAAAGACCTTTTGTATTTAATTTTTCTTCTTTTTAATCATTATGTCGAACAAAACTTCGTTAAACCAAATTGTAGATATTTCTTTGTGATAAAAAGATACTTTTAAAAATAATATATTACTTTTGTCCAAAAATAATCTAAATACTAAAAAAATGGCAGAGAATAATAGAGCTATTACCTTGTATGCGTATGAAATAGAAAATGAAGAGATAGGTGCAGCATATTCAGACTTAATGGAAAAACTTGCAGCAAAACTTTTAATTCAAAAAGAAACGGCTGGTGACAGACGACTAAATTTAAATAAAGAAAGTAAAGAAGAAGATTTACTTTCAGATTATTCAGCTAATGACAAGTATGTCTTTGGTGTTATGTGGCGTATTGCTCCAGCGATTGGTTCTCCTTCTATTCCAGATGGTCTTTTTGATCATGAAAAGATTCAGATGAGTGAAATTCAAAACTCTGGTGATGAATCTCCACTTATTTGCAAAGATCATTCTTATTTTTCTGTAAATAAACACTTTTTAGTTACAAATATCCCTAAATCAAGAATAAAATCTTTACAAACTTACTTAAATTGGCTATTAGAGGCTACACGTGGGGATAAAATATATACTTTCACACCTAAAATCGAAGCTCCGCATGGTATTCTTTTGAGTGATATCAAAAATATTGTTGTTAAAGATCCTACTTTTAAAAATAAAAAGAAAAAAACGGAAAAGAAAGAAGAACAATCCCATAAAGTTTTTAAATTTGCGTCAGATCAATTATTATCCCTTCTAAAGGAAGTGCCAGATTTACAACAAATGATTGAAAAGAAAATTTTATCTGCACAGTTGTTAGTCAAATTCACCAAACCCAGTAAAATGGAGGATGAAGACTATAAAAAGCTTTTAGGGGCATATATGAAACCAATATGTGATACAGATGGTGTAACTTTCACTACAAAAAATGGTAAGAAAATAAAAGGAACAGAAATTTTACTAACAAAATTGGTGGAGGTAGAGATACTTGCAAACAAAGGAATCTCTGAGCCCGCTTTAATACTAGAAATGGAATGTTTTTTACGAGAATTAAATAAAAATAAATGAGAATATTAATTGGCATGGTAATATGTGTAATTGTTTCAATGATTACATCTTTCTTCTTCCCGGGTTTTAATCCGGAAAGTGGAACTGTGTCTACACTTTATACAATATCAGGTATTATGTTCTCCATCGGCATGAGTTTAATTATAACGTCAAATACTTCTGGCGTAAAGAACATCCGCATTAGAGACGGCATCCGTAGAGAACTATGTGTTGTCAGAAATCATTTTATTTGGTACTTTGCAATTGCATCTTTTTTGTTCGTTTTCTTATATTCTGGAGTGGAAAAGAAAGAATGTTTTTTAATATATGGTTCGTTTATACTAAAATATTCGCATTTACTTGTTTTTACAACAGCCTACACGATTACTTTTCTTATATTGAATTTCCTTGCCATTCAGCGTCTAAACATTCAGATAGAAGATGCCCTGGATAAAAGTGAAAGTAACTAATGAAAGATATTTAATTAGTCAAATCATAATATATAAAAATCTCCGACAGTTATTTGCCGGAGATTTTTATATAAATTTCACCAATATACTTGAACATTGAAAGCATCAATAAGAGTACCTTTCTCATCTTCTATTGTACTTGAATAAGTAGATGCGTTATGAGTCTCTACTTTGCATGTTTTAATTGACTTGTTTATATATTCACAAGCCATACTCGTTATTTTTTCTTTAGAGAACATGCTTGGAGGAGTACATGTAATTTTTATAAAAGTATTTCTAACCTCATTTTTAAGAGCAAAATAATTTGCATTAACAGACTGTCCTTCGAAAGTCCCATTTTTTAATTCAAGTTCTAACATAATATTCTTATTAAAAGTTTATGATGTAAATATAATGTTTTATTCACAATTTATATTTTAAACTTGCAACATTGGTTTATAAAGTTTATTTTTGTAAACCAAAAAGAGCTTAATATGACGTATACCGGATGTTCTTATGTTAAACGTGTAAAGGAAGTGAATCAAATATATGACGCTCATTCACGATCTGGATTAAGCAATCGCGAAATCTGGCGTCGCTACATCTATCCGACTTATGCTATATCCGAAAAGACATTCTACAATTATATTAATGCTTCAGCTAATCCAACTGTTATTCAGAAGATGGACCAGCTGCAACTTTCACTCTTCTAACATTTGTCTATTACATGCACCTGGAATGCTTCAATACTTTCTACAATCTCTTCGTGATCGTGATTGGTATCTGAACCAATTCGCTTAAATCCACTAAATCCGGTTCCTTGCAATCCGGCCAACGCTTTTTTAATGCTATCAAGCAAATCAAACAACTGCAATGCTTGTTCCTGACTTGCTGAACCATCCGCGCTGAGGTCTTCCCAACGAGTAACTACATGAAGCTTGATAGTGATATCTGCCTCTTGAACTGGTCCTTGCAGGTTCTTCCAGGATATTGGTGCAAACTCAATAAAGATAGCCGGAAAGTTAAAGGCTGTTTCCTGCTCAATGAACTCTACATTATGATTCCAGAGATCATAATGCTGTATAATCGGCTCACTAAATGCATCTGTTATTGTTTTAAGCCGTTCAATAACGGCAAGGTAAAGTTGCTTTCTCATTTCTTTATATTGATTTTAAACTGATCACTTTCAAAATACTTGCTTAGGTTTTCTTCCACTATTTCAATAATTACTTTCTCCATTTCGGGAGCTTGGCCAATAAACTGGCGACGTGGAATTATTATTTTACTACCTACTTTTTTTAAAGCCATTGCTTTGTAAAATATCGCTTCCGTTGTTAGCTCAGTACGCTTCTTAATGCCTGCTGTTGCCTCTTTATATTTATGCCAGAAGAAACCTTTCATTCTCCTGGTAACTATGATTGCTCCACCTTCGTTATGAATAGCAGCGTATGGCAATGAGCTGGTAAAAACTATTTTGTTATCTTTAATAACGCTGGCTATACTTTTTCTTAATGCTCCTGTTTTTTGAAGTATTGCCCGGTCAGGGTCCAGGTCATACTTCCTTCGTTTCCACTTCTCAGAGAAGAAAGCCTGGCGCTGGAAATTACGATCAAACTCATCAGTCAGTTCTATCTTGATATCCTGTAGTGAATCCTGAATAACTTTTTTTATGTCTGCCTCTATGCCCATTGAGTTAAATAGTACTTAAATGTTTTGTTATTAAATAATTAGTAGTATATTTGTGGTGTAAAAGAGCTCTGAAAGAGACTGTGTTGGATTGCACATCCTTCGTCAAGTCTTTCTTAGCTCTTTTATTTTTTCCACAATGCTGTAGAATTGCAACCTTCCATCTTTTAACTCACGAATAACTGCATAAGAATCTTCTTTACCTACTGCTATTTTTACGTAATGATACTTTAGAATCATAGGATTGTCCTTTTCGTCAAAGTCTTCTTTTACATAAGTACCTTTTTTAAGCAGATTAATAATATCCTTTAATGATTCATTTTTGCTTCTCACTTGCTTGTGTGGTTGATTCAATGCTTCTTTGATTCCTGTCATTGTAAATTCCACTGGGTTACTGATTTTTTCTACCAATACAGTTTTACCAACTAAGTTATCTTTTGCCCAGGCTTTTACTTCGGCACGTTGAAGCTTTAGATTTTCTTTTGCCTGTTTCATCTCAAGAATCACCTTACAAACAGCGCATAGCTCATTATCAGGAATCTTAGCCAGTTTAAAACCACTCTTTGAACAGGTGGCGCATTTTTTAATAGTGTATGGATTATACGCAGGGAATGCAGCCATTTGTTTACCGGCATTGAACATAAACATCTCCTGATGTTTACCTGCTGTGGCACTGCTACCAGCGTTCATTGCTTGCTTTACATCACTAGCCGGATACTTTGACTTACGAACCTGAACAACGGTGCAACGGCAACCCCATCCATTTGGCGGGAAGTACTTATCCCAAAACGGACTATTAACAGGAAGGGTAATATCCTCTAATATCTGATGCGATATCCTCACACGTTCGTCTCCTGCCGTGCGATACTGAAGATAATAACGATCACCATCTTTCTGGAACTGCTCCCATTTTGCAGCCATAAGAGAACTATTCACAGCAAAGTTATATTCGGCTCTCAGGTACTGACTATTATACTTTTTATGAACCGTTTGAACATCGCTTAAAAACTGTTCAAATGGCTTTCTATTACCATTTCCGTCAATCAAAGAAGGAAATGTTTCTTTCAGTTCGTGAAAGACCTTGAAGCCTGAGAAAACATAGTTGCTTTCCTTTAAACGCTGAGTGGTGATATCAGCCGGTGGAACTTCACGAATGCCGAAATCAACGGCATCATTAAATACAGCTGCCGTCTTAGTAATGAATTGCTCCACTTCAGGGTCTTTAAGCATTTTAGCTGTTACATCATCCTGCTTATGCAAGAACTCCATCATCTGTTTCCATCCTGCTTGCAGCTTTTTGAAGAATACAAAAGTTTCTTCTTCTTCCGATGCGAGTGTCATTTGTGGCTGATAAAGTTCCAGGGCTCGTTTATGCAGCCCCTCATAGTCAGAGGGGCTTATCCGAAAAAAAGCTTTTCTTTCTTGCCTTTTTTATTGTCCTGAGGAGGTACGGGCGTAGGTTGTTGTTCCTTTTTGCCAAGGATAGGTATATTGTATTTTTTAATGAAATATTCTGGGTCAATATCATATCTATCGGCAATCATAGTTTCATACTCTACTTGCTGTTCTGGTGTGTAGTCAACGGATTCATCCCAATTAAACTTTAGTTCCTTAATAGGAAACCCGTGTTTAATCATCCTGGGGATAAGCTGATTATTAACAACATCGCGTACTAAGTCGGCATCATCATTTACAACATTGTCGAATATCTGTAGATGGACCTTACTTTGACTCAGGCTACTACCATTGTCAATAGTCATAGTTTGATTAAGGATACCCTTGCTTATCTGTGCATCGGCTTTATCAATTCGTTTGTCGTACACATTGTAAGCATCTCCGCGGGTAGTCTCTTTAATCTCAATCTCTGTACCTTCAGGGAAAAGTCCCCATGCTGCTGCACCCATATCAGCAAGCATCTGTTCCATCTTGGATAATTCCTTCTTATCCTGGCTAACTGTCTTACCAATACGGATAGGCATACCAAAGATTTCGCCGAACTGATCCCAGAATGCGAACATGTTCTTTTTAGGAATAGTGTGTTGAGCTACCTTTAGGAATAAACCTAAATCCTTTGGCTTACCAACTTCTATTACCCAATCGGTCATAGCACTGTTGCGGTAATCATAGCCAACGGTTACATCATCGCTGATGCTCTTAACAATTACACCAAACTCCGGACGAACATGCGCACGTGGTACAAGATTTGAATAACTGTATGCCGGCTTCCCATTTATATCAATAACATCACCAAGTTCAATGAGCGAATGTCCCCAGTACCGGGATTCAAGAATATAAGTCATTAAGTCTTTAAACCAAATGTTTTCAAAGATTTCAGAGACTTCTTCATTTTCGTTTCCGTCCTTATCCACAAGTTTAAAACTCTTCTGCTTCACCATTCGTGTGCGCTGGTCAATGCAACCCGTTACATGCATATCAATATCAACATCCGTGTAAATGTTATATAAAGGTATACGATTTGGGTTCTCCACACTGATAGCCATCTGCCAGGCATTGCGCCATGAACGGATATCTTTTTTAGTGAGAGCCTGAGTTTGCTGTGCCAGCTCTATAAGCATCTTCTTTGTCTTTGCCGGACTAGCTAGTTTCAAACCATTGCTTTTAAGCATATCCATGAATGAAGCTGCATCCGGTGTATCTATTTTCTTTTTACCAGCCATAGTGATTCTTCCTTTCTGATCCAAACCGGATCGGGTTGTTTATATCTTCTTCTCCATCGGTCCCGGTATACGTAGGAAGGTCGGGAGATGTTTTGCCGTTCTGCACACCTTCCAGCCATTTGATAGCGCGCTCATAGCGTTCTTTTCTCATTTCATAACCCATCTTACCGGGCAACCATGAAATAAGATGGTAAAGAGCGATATCGCAGGTATACATTACAATGAGCGTATTTCGGTTTATATCCGTAGTAGCAAACACAGCATTCACATCGTATCGGCTTCTCAGATATCCGCTCACTTCTTCCTGTGCCATAGCTTCAGCCTTTTCCCTGTTCTTGACATCGCTTTGTTGAATGGTAAGCAAAGTCTTTTCGCCAACCATTACTTTGTAATCTTCGTCTACTAGAAAAGCCATAATTGTATGTTATTTAGTGATGAATAAAGCTGCTTTCTCAAGGTCCTGTATGCGGGTACCTTTTTTAAAGTATCTGGTCTTGATTAAGTGCTGAAGCTTTTGCTTGGTGTGTATCATCGGTTTTCCGTTGCACATCACAACCAAATGTTTTCTGCCACTCTCTTTCTGAAACTCAACTGCTTGTTTAATAGCCTTTTTAACTCTGTAGTTAAGGATAATTCTTTTAATGATTGTAATCATATTACCAACTGTTTTTAGAACTTGGCCGACGGCCAAAGCTCGGTGTGAAACGTTCTGTTCTTATCTGTTTTTGTAACTTATAAATAGCTCCTTCGTCGGCATCGGGTGCATCATCGTGCGCACGACTGCCTTTTTCAAATGCAAGTGTTTGTTCCAGTCCGGCCATCATGTCCGGATCATTCTGTTCATTCTCGTTGTAGTACACAAATCCACGTTCCCATAGTGGTGACACGGCTTCTATACGTGCAAACTTATCGGGCTTTTTCCTCTTATCAGGAACTACAGGAAGCTGGTACCCTCTTAAGTCTCCTTCTCGCGTGAAATCATCTAGTATGGTGTCTTGCATAAAGTTTGCTTCCATGTAATAAGAGCAAACAACATCTTCCGGTAAGCTCTCGTGGAATTCATAAAGCCACCGTACCATTTCGGCCACGCTGCACTGTCGTACAAAAGCTTTTAAGTGGTGGAGTTCATTGTGTGAGTATCCTTTAATGCCTTCCTTTGGACGTGCCCAAACCTTAGCAGCTTTATAGTCATTCTTTCCGGTGCCTTTAAAAGAAGGGTCAATGTAAAGCACAATGCTTTCATAGTCTTTCAGTCGGCACGGCTTCTTCCACTTTATCCAATCATTCTTAAATACAGCTCCTTCAGTGATAGGGTTATTCATCATTTCTTTTTGAAATGCCCTATATCCCATAAAGGCTGCCTGTGCTGCCACTTCTTCTTTGGTCCACTTCTCTTTCCATACAGGTTCACCGTTTCGGTCAACTGCATCAATACGGCTAAGGTGTACAGTTTCAGTCTTGGCAAAGTTGGCTAGTACCGAACATTTGCTTATCAGGTTTCCCACCATTATAAATCTGCCACGTCCACCGTCCAATGCACCAAACAAAGCCTCTTTTACCCAATCGGTCATTTGATGTACACGCGCTTCGCTGCGACACATCTCATCATCATCTAAATCATCAATTACGATGTAATCCGGTCGCTGATCTCTGTGTCGTAGACCACGGGGAGACTGGCCACGTCCGCGTGCGAAAAAAGCTATTCCGTCTAAGGTGACGAACTGCCCTTCTTCCCATGATCCAGAGTTATATTGTATGCCGAAATCCTTTATCAAATACTTATTAAATTGTAATTCGGCCTGTAAATCTGAGAGTAATGTATTGGCTGAGTCTTCGCTTTTACCGACAATAACCATTACATGTATTTGTGGCGTGGGTTGGAACTTAAGCCACAACGGAATCATAATATCAAAGTGAGTACTCTTTGCGTGTCCACGTGGCCACATAAAACAGCCTCGCATGTTGGGATTAGCAAGTACATATTTTGCAGCATCGTTTTGAAATTTACCATTATCGCACTTGCAATAATGGGAGAAGTAACGCTGACAGAAATAAGCATAGTTGTTCTGTGCACGATGGATGTTATTCATCTGCTCGGTCAATGTTTCCGACCTTGCACCTGATGTTAGGTTACTTACCTGCTTGCAGTGCTCGGCCCATCTTCTCTGTGCATCTGTTTGGGTGCTCATTTCTTTATATTGAATTGCTCATTAATAAAAGTGTCCTGAAGCTTATTAATGATCTTGGCAAGTTCCGGGGTTACTTCTTTATCTGTTCCAATGCGATGCTCAACCCACTTACCGAATGCAATGCACACTTCAATAGTATCCACTACATTTGCTTTTTTGTCAAGCTTCTCAATGGCTGAAGCTACCTTGCTAAGTTTATCACCCAGTCCGGCCATTGCTTCAGGATTATCCATGTTGTTAGCCTGAGCAATCATGGTGTCAATAGAAAGCAGAAGCTTATTAATCAGTTCCGGACGGGTAACGGCTTTTGCAGCTCTTCGTTCCTTCCAGCCATTATCCTTTATCCACTTATTAATTGTCACTCTGCTTACGCCTGTTTTATCGGCTATATCCTGTTGATTTTCGCCATTCATATACAGTATGCGTGCAAAGTCTTTCTTATTGTCAAGTTCCTTTTTTGCCATAATTGGTGCTTTACTTTTTTGCAAATATGTAAACTAGTCAGAGGTCAAACAATAAACCGTGAAACAGTTGCCAACTATTGTAAAGTGCTTGCATACAACTGGGTAAACGTTACACACTTTTTTGCGGGGTGCATTTTAGTGCGTTAAGTTTGCGATATAAAAAGTAAACGAATTGATAAAATCATGGCACAATCTCGTAAAGTAAGAATTAGTAACTCAACACTTAATCAGTACGGTACACGTGTACTGACTGAAGGAGTTGACATGGAACAATTTAAAAAGAATCCAATCCTTTTATGGATGCATTCCCGTGCATGGGGAGGAAGGAAAGATGATGTGTTACCGATTGGTTCTGTTGCCAACATTCAGATAGAAGGTGACGACATAACCGGTGAGCTTGTTTTTGATGAAAAGGATGAGTTTGCGATGAAGCTTGCACAGAAGTGGGATGATGGAATACTTAAAATGGTATCTCCAAACTTAAATATCATAGCGATGGATGAAGACCCGTCTTTAGCTCTTCCAGGACAAACACGAGCAACCGTAACTAAATCTAAACTGATAGAATTATCAGTGGTAGATATTGGCGGTAATGATGATAATATGGTTCTTTCAAAGGACGGCAAACAATTGAAATTAAGCGAAGGTGGCGAGGGTATAGATATTCCGTTGCTGTCTTCAAGTAGTAATAATAAAAAAGAAGAGAAAAAGATGGAATTTAAAACTATCGCACTTAAACTAGGTTTGCCTGAAACTGCAACCGAAAATGAGATCTTAGGAAAGATCACTATTCTGCTTGGCTTTCAAACAGCCAATGAAACACTCCGACAGGAGAAAGAACAACTGCAACTTGCAGGTATTACTAATGTAGTTGATGCTGCCATTGCAGAACGTAAGATTCTGGCTGATAAGAAAGATCATTTTATTACTCTGGGTAAAACTGCCGGTATTGAAAGTTTGAAGTTGACTTTCGAAGCAATGAGTTCTGTCGCTAAACCAACCAATATTATTGGTGGCGCTGCTGGTAGTGTCGTTTTGGCTGGTGCCGAAAATTGGAAAAAGCTGAGTGAAGTTCCTGCTGACAAAATGGAGGACCTGAGAACGAATGATACACCAACCTATATAAAGCTTTACGAAGCTGAGTATGGTATTAAATGTATCATCTAAAAACTATTCAAAAACAATTTAAATACGATTTGAACAATGAAAAAAGAAACAAAATTTAAAGCAATATCCGGATTACTGTTTAATGCAGTGATGGGATTGGCTATTGCTTTTGTGCTGGGAATTATGCCAGCTATGGGTGCGGTGGCTGCCGTTGGTGGCTCTTTGGCTCTTGGTGGATTTATGCCAAATGGCGGTCTTGCTGCCGGTGTACTTACTGAGATTTGGACAGGTGAGTTAGTGAAGAAGTTGAGAGCCGGAGATGTGGCTACCTGGTTAGATGGCATCACCGATTATTCCACCTATGTAGAGAATGATGTAATTCACCTTGTAGATGTTGGAGCTGATCCTGATGTGCTTATTAATAATACTACTTATCCAATTCCAATTCAGGATTTACCAGATAGTGATATTGCCATCTCTTTGGATAAGTTCCAAACAAAAGCAACGAGAGTAAAGGATGATGAACTATATGCATTAAGCTATGATAAAATAGCATCTGTTAAAGAACGTCACGGTGAAGCTATTCTTGAAAACAAGTTTAAAAAGGCAATCCACGCAATGGCCCCTCAGTCAAATACGGCAAAAACACCGGTAATATTGACTACAGGTGCAAATGATAACGGAAGACGTAGAATGACACGTGCTGATATTATCTCATTGAAAAAGCAGTTTGATATAATGGAGATTCCAACTGACGGACGTAGATTAGTGTTGAGTACAGACCATGTGAACGACCTTCTTTTATCTGATCAGAAATTTTCAGAACAATACTACAACTATACAACTGGTAAAATTGCCAATATGTATGGCTTCGAAGTGTATGAGTATGTAAGTAACCCATATTTCACCGCTGTTGGAGCTAAGAAAGCTTTTGGATCTACACCTTCAGCAACTGAATATCAGGCTTCTGTAGCATTCTATACAAAACGTATGTTTAAAGCATCCGGTTCTACTAAGATGTATTATCAGGAAGCTTCAACAAGCCCAACCACCCAGGAGAACTTAGTTAACTACAGACACTATTTTATAGTATTACCTAAGAAACAAGAGGCAATGGGTGCCATTGTAAGTTCTGCTTACACTCCATCCATCTCTGCAAATCCTGATAATTTGACATTCCCTGTAGCTGGTGGAATTAAACAAGTTGCTGTGTCTGCTTCTTCTGACTTCGTAGTAAGTGGAGATTATGACGGATTCACAGTTGTGAAAGATGGTTCTGTACTGACAATTACTGCTGCTGATAACTCAGCTGGAGCAGATGCTAAAGCAGGTACTATTACCGTGACCTTAACTGAGGATATTACCAAGACAGATACTATCACTTTAGCGCAGCCTAAAACTGCATAGTCTGAATGAATAAGTTGAAATACTTAGTACTGCACTGCACAGCCACGCCACAAGGCCGTGAGGTATCATCCGATACTATTCGCCATTGGCACACTGACCCGGTAAGTAAGGGCGGGCGTGGCTGGAAGCAGGTGGGCTATACTGATATAATTCATCTTAATGGTCTCATTGAGCGCCTCGTTAAAAATAACGAGGATGCCAATGTAGATAGTTGGGAAATCACCAACGGTGTAGAAGGCTATAACAGCGTGAGCCGTCACATTGTATATGTGGGTGGTTGTGCTGCTGATAGTAAGACTGCTAAGGACACTCGTACGGAACAACAACTTGCATCAATGGAAGCTTACGTAAAGGAGTTTCACAAACATTTCCCGGATGTAAAAATAGTAGGTCACAATGAACTGGCTGCAAAGGATTGTCCTTCGTTTCACGTTCAGGACTGGCTTAAATCAATAGGTATAAATCAAAAATAAGATGAAATCAGAATTGATGTCAATGATATTAGACGTTTATTACGGTTCTTTTTCAAGAATCGCTGATGTAATGTCAACAGCATTTGGGCGTATTAGTTGCGTTGCTGTGTTCACCTTGTCATGGCTAACTGCATGGTTTGGCGATACTCGTATGACTTGCTTATGCTTTGTAATTGCTGCTGTTGTTATAGACCTTATATGGGGAATAACCAGCTCTGCTAAACAACATAAATTCGCGTTAAGCGTTGGCTTCACAAAAACCGCCATAAAGCTGATGATCTATTCTTCTATTATTGCATTTGCTGCTCTATTGGAAAAATCTATTGCATCAGATTTTACGGTACTTAGTAGAGCATCATCATCAGTTCTGATTGTTGCTGAAACAGTATCGGTGTTTGGCCACATACTTATTGTGAAACCCAATGCTCCGGTTATAAAGTTGCTTTGGAAGCTCCTACGTAGCGAAATTGCAAAGAAGTTAGGGATTAGTGTTGAGGAGGTGGAAGCTTTCTACAACAACATAAACACTGAAAAATAATATGAAGCGTTCTTGTGTTTTCATAATCTGTTCAATTCTTGTTTGCCTGGCACTTGGGTGTAGATCAGGCAAACAGGAAGCGACAGTACTTCCGGTTAATCTACCAAAAGTAATTACCAAGGTTGTGAAAGTACCTGTGAAAGCTGATTCTGCTCTGCTTACTGCATGGCTGGCATGCGATAGCAATAATAAAGTAATATTGAAAGCTTTTAATGAACTGAAGTCTCCCGGAGTAGAGAGTGATCTTAGTCTTGATAATAAAGGTAACTTGAAATACAAGGCTAAAAAGAAAGCGGATACGATATTAATTGAAGGTAAAGATTCTCTGATCTATATTCCTGTTCCCGGTAAACCTGTTACTACTAACTTACTGACAGGCTGGCAATGGTTCTGGGTTCGTATAGGTCAACTGGCGGTAATAGCTCTGTTCTTATGGAAGCTTCCCGCCTTGATAAAGTTGTTTAGAAAATACATTTTAAAAATATAATAATTATGGAACCTATTAATGATGGTTATATGATGCTCTTAGACGAGCTCATTGTAAATGGAAAGACTATAGGTAATATCTCAGAAGAGGGTATTGATTGGGGTGGTGATAAACCAACGTTCAATAAACTTGTGGCTGCTCAGAAAAGGAATGGTCCGGTAAAGAAAGTACTTGCTAATCCAGGTACCAACTTATTTACCTTCCAGATGATTCAATTAATGGCTCAAAACATTGCCGACCTTGCAGGTGGTACTGTTGTTGGAGAAGTTTGGAATGCACCTGCAAATATGTCTCTTATTGAAGGTGCTGCAAGTATTAAAACCGGTACAGGACAGACTGTTTCAATTAAGAAACTTTCTGTAAGTGCCGTTCCTCGTGGTAAAATGGGTAATACTGGAAACGTATATCTTGATTGTGAAGCCGAAATGATTGCTCCTTCAGATGGTTCATCTCCTTACTCAATTGCACCAACTGGTGCAGGTCTTACTGTTGATCAGCAAAGTTTGTCATTCCTTGCTGCGGGTGGTTCTAAGGTAGTGCGCGTATCTGCTTCAGGCTTAATCAGTCTGTCTGCTGCACCTGCTGGATTCACACTGGCACAGGATGGCAACTTCCTTGTTATCACAGCTGCTAATAATGCCGGTGCCGCTAAGAGTGGCTCTATTACTCTGACTCTTGTTAGTGATAATACCAAGACGGCTACAATAGCTCTTACTCAAGCAGCAGGAGCATAATGAATATGGAAGCAACTGCTTCTGAATTATTATTAGACCTGGGCGTGTCGGTTCCCGTCCGTCCGCTCAGGTTTCTTAGTAGAAAAAGGAAGCCAAGACGCATAGTATTAAGACGTCCTTATATCGGGACATTAATGCGACTGATACGGGAATATAGAAAGATAGGCGTGACTTACGAAGACATAAAGGCTTATAACTATGATCAGATGCTCGACTTTGTAGTCGAACATGGTGAACAGGTCAGTGAAGTAGTAGCTTGTACAATAGTGAGAGGCTATTTTTTATATAAACTATTTCACAAAATAGTGGCATGGTGGTTAAGATGGCGGGTACATCCTTCATTTCTGGGTGAAGCAATGATTCAGATAATGATGATGGTTGATACCACCCCTTTTCAGAATACTATCAGATCGGCGGAGAAGATGAACCTGATGAAGCCGAGAATGAGCCACTAAATAAACGGGAGTCAAAGGGACACATGGAAGGCTCTCATAGCCCGTTTGGATTTATCTGGCAAATAGCCAGTGCTACAGGATGGACACCACATTATATAATGTGGAAAATTAATTATCCTGCTTTAATGCTTATGCTTAGTGATTCTCCACACTGGGTTGATGGCAAGAAAAAGAAAAAAGGAGTACCGGGGAGAAATCCACGTAAGGCAGCTAATACAGTTGCTATGTTTGAAAGTAGACTGAAAAAACAAGAATAGATATATGAAACCTGTAGAGCTAGAAATAATAATGAGAGACGGTACCCGTGAAGGCATGCAAAGTGCATCCGGGAATGTTGATGCCCTATCTACTAAAATCAGTGAACAAAAGAAACTCATTGTTACGCTTGAACAGGAATTAAACAACCTTCAAACAAAGCTTTCACAAGCCACTAATGTAGGTGCATCTAACAATGATATAGATTCTGTAAACAACCTGAAGGTGAAAATCAAAGAGTTGGAAGAATCTCTTATAGAACTTGAAAAGCAAAAGAAAAAGGGAAATGATACTCCTTTTATCTCTCCCTCTGTGGCTGAACAGTACCATAAAGCTAAAGGAAGAATGGATATGCTTAGCTTTAATGTTCAGCAAGTAGCCCGTGAGCTACCTTCCTTGGCTATGGGGCCTCAAATGTTTTTCCTGGCTATATCTAATAATATTCCTATGCTGACCGACCAGATTAAAATAGCATCGGCAGAATATAAAGCATTAACAGCAGCCGGACAAAAAGCTACGCCTGTATGGAAACAAGTTCTTGGCTCTATCCTTTCATGGCAAACGGCTATGGTTGTTGGCATTACTTTACTTGTTGTATACGGAAAAGATATATGGAATTGGACAAAGAGCCTGTTTGGCGCTGAAGATGCTCTGATAAAAGTAACTACAGCTCAGGAAGCTTTTAATAATGCTAGGCTAAAAGGTGATGCCAGTGCTCAGAGCGAAATCACTAAACTTAAACTATTATACCAAGCTGCTACTGATGTAACGCGTTCAACTAATGAGCGAAAAACTGCAATAGATAAGCTGAAAGAAATTTATCCTTCTTATTTTAAGAATCTTTCCGATGAATCAATTATGGCTGGTAATGCTGCATCAAGTTATGCAACATTAACAACCGCTATACTCGCAGCTGCTAGGGCTAGGGCAAAAGGTTCTGAACTTGATAAGATGGCATCGCAACAATGGGGTCTTGAAATGCAAAGAGCCGGGGCTGCTATGGAAGTAGAAAGAAGAAAGGCAATTCTAAAAGAAACTCAATCAAAAACAACTAACCCTTATGATACAAAACTTAGGCTAGATACAGAATATCTGGCCGATGGCATTAGAAAGTATGATAACTTAACCAAGGCTATTAATAACTCTAAAAAAGCACAGGAAGAAGTTGCCAAGGGTATCAATATAAAGGATTACACCTTTGATTCTAAAGATGCAGCTAACAAATATAATAAAGGGTTAAGCGAAGAAGAAAAGGCAAAACGTAAAGCTGAAGCAGAACAACGAAAAAGAGACCGAGAAGCTGCCATTGCTGCTGGTACCGAAAATAAAACAAACAGCATAAACGAAAAGCAGGACCTTGAAACTATCAGATTTGAGCAGGATATGCAGATTCAGATTGCTCAGGCTAGAATTGATGCAATGAAAGATGGTGGCGAGAAAACTCTTGAACAGATGAAGCTGAACCATAAGAAGGAGTTACTTGAACTACAAAAGCAAAAGGAAGATTTCCTTCAAAAACAAATAGATAAAGAACGAGCTAAGTTTGAAGCCGATACAAAGAATAAAGGCAAGGTATTTGATTCTTCTTCCGTGAAACTTACGGATGGTCAGGAGTCTGGATTTGAACTGTTGACAAAAGACACCATGTCAAGGCAAGGCACAGAGCTGGCTGATCTATATAAAAAGTTGCTGGCTGACTATCAGACTTATGCTGATAAACGTCTTGAAGTTCAACAAAAATATAACGATAAAAGGGATATTCTTAATAAAATAGGAGCTTCAGCAGGACAGAAAGCAGAACTTAACAGGTCTGAAAAGAAAACGTTGGAAGATGTGGATAAAGAATTTGCATCTAAAAGTGAATCATTCCAGGTGTGGATGAGCGAGATATCAAACATGAGTCTTGATAAGCTCCTTTCCACTCTTCATGAGGCTGAGAATGCTCTTGTTATGTCACATATAACAAATCATAATGCGGATGGTTCAATTAAAGATACTAATCAGGTAGCTACTTTGAGAGCAAAGATAAAAGAACTTACCGTAAAAATTCAGGAACTACAGGCTAAGGATAAGGATAAAACAGGTAGAACTATAAAAGATTGGAAAGATACGGAAGAAGTACTTTCGAAAGTAAACGGTGAATTAAAAAAGATAGGTGATAATGTGGGAGGAGCTGCCGGTGAACTTATCTCTTTTGCCGGTGATTTATCTACGAATGTTATCTCTATGGTTAATAGCATTACGCAGCTTTCTGAGATGAATTCAAAGGCTATGAAAACAACAGCGACCGGAGCTGCAAAAGCAATACAATCAGTTGAAAAAGCATCTATAATTTTGGCTATTATATCGGCTACTTTGCAGATACTTGAAAAAATAAAAAGCGTTCTGTCTACTGATGAATCAATTCAGTATGAACTTGAATTTCAGAAAAACAGATTAAAACTACAACTAGAATATAATAAGGCTCTTGTGGAGCAATTAGCACTACAGAATGAAGCATTTGGAGGTGATAAGTACGGAAACTCTTTAGCCTATGTAAAAGCTTATTATGCAGCATTAAATAATTATGAGGATCAATATGAAAACGGTGTCTTTACGCGTGTAAAGAAAAAAAGAACCTTGGGTGATGTATGGGGCTCAGTTGCTACATTGGGAGCGTATAGAGGTAAAAGCGGAAGCGAAGAGTATACCGTCAATGCACGTGAAAACATGCAGGTACAAACATCAAAAGGAAGCTTTTGGAAACATTCAAAATATCAGAATCTAGAACAATGGATTCGTGAGAATCTTAAGAATTCAGACGGATCTACAGCAGAGTTATTTAATTCAGATGGTTCGCTGAATCTAACAATTGCTAAGGCTGTGGCCGGAATGGATAACCTGACAGATGAAACAAAGACTTTTCTTAATAGCCTTATTTCAGCAAAAGAGACTATTGATGAGATGGACAATAATCTGAAAGAGTATATTAATGATACTTTCGGAGATTTAGGTGATTCAATGACTAAGGCTATTGTTGATGCATTTAAGAATGGAACAGATGCAGCGCAGACTTTCAAGACGGATATGATAACGGTACTTGAAGATGTAGGCGAACAGATGGTTAAAAGTCTTTTCATTCAAAAGTATATTGATGCCTATTCTGAGCAGTTACAGGATATTTATAAAAAGCAAAGGTCCGGTACCGACGAACAAAATGCTACAGCTATAGCCGGTGAAGTGGCGAAGGCTTCAGCTGATTACTTTAGTAATCTCACAGATGCTCAACAAAAATCGGATGAATGGCTAAAGATGTATCAGGATATGGCTGCAAAGTACGGCTTTGACCTGTATAACTCAACAACATCACAATCTACTCAGGCAGGAGCTATAACAACGATCAGTGAAGAAACAGGAAGCAAGCTGGAAGGAACCATGGTTGCGCTACTTAACCGTGCTGCTGGCATGGATGATAAATTTGGAGACATATCTAAGTTGATAAGCACAGCGCTTGCACCATTGCTTCAAATTGCCGAAAACACAAATGGATGCAAACGACTGGATGATATAGCTGATGATATAGCGAAGATTATAAGAGATGGTATAACGGCTAAATTAAAATAAGATGGTATTCGAAGAACTAAATAATCTATTATACATCAACAATGTAGATGTATACGCCACATACAAGGTGTTTCTTGCAGAAGATAAAATGGGAGATCATACCAATTTGGAAGCTCTGTTGAAACCATCTTCTTTGAAAACAAATACGGCTGTTGATATCCGGGAACAAGCCGGTGAAAAGTATAGTGCAGACCTTAAGCCTGTGAATCAGGCACGGGATATCATACTTTACTTTATTTGTCATGGAGATTCAAAAGCTAATTTCCTTAATAATTACCAGTCCTTTATTGATTTTATTAAAGCGGGAAAAACAGGTACCGGATGGCTGGACCTGAAAGTAGCAGAACTTGATACAACATTTAAGATATTTGTTCAGGAATGTTCTGAATACTCTCAGCTCACTTACTTGGAAGATGATTTAGTGGCTGCTAGATTTAAGGTTAAGTTCAGAGAGCCGCAACCAGCAATTTAATGATATTCAAACAGCGTTTAAACGCTTTTTAATTAATATAAAATGGAATATAAAATATATAGTCAGGCAGGAATATTAAAAACCTCATTCGATCCGGGTACCAGTACCCATTTACATGAGGCTCAGGTGGATAATGTCCTTAACCTATCCTTTACGCTCAATGAGTATGTTTCTCTTGACGTGAATGACTATATAGATATCAATGCCGATAGATTTACATTGTTAGAGTCATACAAGCCAGTTGTTAAGAATACGAAGCAATATGAATACAGCGTTAAGTTTTACGGTGCTGAATCAATTGCTAAGAAAGCTCAGTTTGTAGATGAAAACTATGAGCCTATTACGGCTTATTATGATACTCCAGCTTCGCAGCTTCAATTTATTGTTAATTGCATTAATCGTGTCATTGGCTCTAATAGGTATTCGGTTGGCGCTGTTGTTTCTTCTGTTGCAATATCAGTAGATTATGCAAGCGGAGCTAATTGTTTTGCAGCATTAGGAGTATTGGCAGAAGCAGCTGGAACAGAATGGTGGCTTGATGGTACATCCTTTAACTTAACTAAATGTGAACATGGCGAAACTGTAACTCTTGGCTATGGTGCCGGACTATTATCTCTTGATAAGGAAATAAACAGTGACAGTTCTTTTTTTACCCGGCTGATTCCGCTTGGTTCAACAAAGAATATAGTAAAGAGTACTTATGGATATAGTCGCTTGCAATTGCCTGGTGGAATTAAATATGTAGATCAGAATGTTTCTGACTATGGAATTGTTGAAAAGGTTGTAGAAGATGCTTTTGCTGACATCTACCCAAGATTTACCGGACATGTTGGCTTAGTTAGAATGGAGACTAAGACAATAGAGAGCATTGAACGCACTGTTTATTATTTCACCGACACAACAATGGGATTCAATCCTAACGACTATGCAGTTGTAGGACTAGTGAAGCATGTTGTTTTCAAATCGGGCGATTTAAACGGACGTGACTTTGAAGCTAATTGGTATCCTTCAACAGGTGAATGGGAATTAATAAACCAATATCCTGACGAAAATACTCAGGTGCCCGGAAACAATGTTATCCCTCGTGCAGGTGATACATACACAGTATATAATATTGAGATGCCGGCTATCTACAGAACAAATGCAGAAGCTGAATACCTTGCAGCTGTGCAGGCTTATCTTGCTAAGTATGCAATTGATTTCTCAATATATAAAGCTCCTACAGATCACGTATATCTGGAAGATAACAACATAACTCTGACTCTTGGCCAACGCGTAAAGCTGATTAGTGATAAATACTTCACATCAGGAAGTCGTGACTCCAGGATAACTAAAATCACACGTAAACTGTCTGACCTCAATCAGATGGATATTGAGGTTTCTAATGTTATCTCAAAAGGTTCATACTCACAATTGCAAGATGATCTGTCTAACCTTAAAACAGCTGTAAAGGAGCAACTTTCAACTGAAATACTTCAGATTATAAAAAGCTTCAGTGTAGGTGATCTTACTGATGATAATGTATTGTCTTCGTTAAGGGTGTTGAAAGAGATTAAGAATAGGGCTTTGAGTAAAAATGAAGCTGATACAGCAAAAAAATTAATAACATTAGAAGATGGAGCAAAAACAAAGTATTTAGAAAGCTTATTCTTTACTTCAGGTCGTTTGGGTTCCGGATTTAAAATATACGTTGACGAATCCGGAAAAACACATGCAGAATTTGACAAAGTTCTGGTTCGTGATGAATTTGTGGCTAACAAAATGACTATTGCCGATGTTACAAGTGTAGGCGGTCAGATACTTATTACAGTAGCTAATATGAATTGCTACAAGGTAGAAGAATTCGCTGATATTTATAGATGCTATTTCAAAACAGACAATAATACTATTCCAAATCGCTTCATTGTAGGCGATCAGGCTATATGTCAAACATTTAATAGCACAGGACAAAAATATTATTGGCGGTTAGTGACTGCAATAGGATCGGATTATATAGACTTAAGCAAAACTGATTGTGAGGGTACTAGTATTCCTGCTTTAGGAGATGAAATAATTCAGTGCGGAAATAGAACGGATACAAGCCGACAAAATGCGATTCTTATAAGTGCTTACGGCAATGGCCCTGCAATTAAGCAATATGCAGGTATTAAATCGTATTCTTTTGTTGATTGCGAGAAAACCGTTATATCTGATAAATATAATAAGTTTACCGGAGATTTTTACCTAGAAACAGGCGAATCAATTGCTACATTATTAAAGATTCAGGAAGGGTTAATTTATTCTGAAATTTCATCTATTAGAAAAGAAGTTGCAGCAAAAGATAACTTACTAAAAAATGCTAGTTTCTCGGCTGATACTCTTTATTGGCTTGCAATTAATGAGATTAAGATATTTACGGTAAACGGAAAACTCCTTTCATTCAATCATAACTTTTACGGCAACAAGAATAGAACTCTTAAAGTCGTTCAGGATGGTTCTAGACTTACTATAAGAGTCAAGAATATTGGCATTAAACAGCTTAACGAAAATATTTCTAAGCCTTCAAAGGTTGTACTGGCAGATGGCACGACAGATAATCCTAATTTTTATATATCCTTTCAATATAGATGTACTTTGGCCGGAACATTAAAAATAGGCTTTTCCGGTACGCCTCTATATTTTGAACAACAATTAGCCGTAACAGAAGATTATCAATACTTGGAACTATCTGGTAAATGGGATTTAAACGGAGACTTTACACTTTCATTCGACGGTGATATGTTTCTGTATGATCTTTCACTAAGGAATGATAAGTTGCAGGACTTCGCTCTCCTTACTAGCTCTAAGTTCACTCAAACGGATGCTTCTATTTCTGCAATAGTTCAACAGATTAACACTATTAATAATACAATTGCTAATGCTGGATGGTTGACAGAGTCCGATAAGGTAAAGATATGGGCGATGCTTACATTTGGAGAGACTAACACAACGTTAGAAAGTCTTTTCGAAGTCACAGCGAACGGAATCTTCTTAAAAAGTAATCATATAGACCTAACTGGTAAAGTCTCATTTAATTCACTTTCTACTGACTTTCAAAGCACTTATGCAAATGACATTTCGAATGCGCAACTGGCTGCAAAAAATGGAATTGCACAACAGCTTGGATTTACTAATTATGCTCAATTGGTTGAGAACGCTATAGTTGGTAAAACACTGATTTTAGGCGGTTATATTAATTCTGAGTTGATTGATGTTGCAACTTTGCTAGCTGGTAAGATAGTAGCAATGCAAGGGACATTCAACGGTTCTATTTCGACACCATTTCAAGAAAAAAACTATTACGAAAATGAATCAATAGATTTAGAAACCTATTCATGCATTAGTGCTGAAGCTTATGTAGGATATCCTATAACTCTAACATTGCCTACAGACTTGAAATATAATGGAAGAGAAATATACATATACAATAAAGGTTTAACATCAAATAGTTTGCCTATTGACATTAAGCTTTCTAGCGGTGGAACAACCTCAACTATATCCTTGCATACTCTTGCTATGTTTAAAGCAATATTAGCGAATGGTGCAATTGGATGGATAAGAGTTATTTAATAATAATAAAGAATATATGGCCTTAACAACAGAAGAATTAACCGACATAGCCAGGCAGGTAAGAGATTTCTTGCTGGCCGATAGCCAAGGAGTTGGAGAGCTGACAAATGCAACTGATCTGACAGGCATAACCTCACTTCCTGCATTAAAAGAACTTGATGGCACCGAGAGCGTCGTAAACGTTCCTATCAACTTGTTAGCTGCTCAAATGAGAGTAACCCTAACAGCCGTTCAATATAAGAATCCTTTGAATGGAACTTGGACAGACATAGTGCAGCTTACCGAATTAAAAGGTAAATCGGCCTATGAAGTTGCAAAAGTTCTTAATCCAGCTTTAGGAACTGAATCTGAATGGATTGCATCGCTAAGTAAAGATAGTAAGGACGCAGCAGCTGCGGCTACTGCTGCAACACAAACGATGTCAACTCAGATAGGTGCTGCATTAAGTGGAATTGACGCAAAAGTAGCAACTGCAACTTCTACTTTAAAGACTGAGTTAACAGCTAAAGTAGTTAGTGAAGTGGCTAATAAAGTCTCTAAGCCGCTAGTTGTATCGGGAGACGAAACGGAATGTGGAACATTTAATCTATTTGGTGAAACGCATACTATTTATGAGCGAAGTTTTGTTCTAACAAATTTACCAAAAACAGAAGGACAAGGATACGATTTTATTCTTTCAGACGAACCGCTCGGTTATAATATGTATATGAACATTGAATGTTTTTCTGTATCAACAGGAAAGATACTTAAATCATATTTCATGAAAGACTGGCTTTCGGTTGGAGATATATACGTCAATGACTCGATGCAGACACTTGCATTTATTAAATGCAATATATCACACGAACAAGATTTGAAAGCTGTCCTGCATCTTCGATATATTAAGTTCTTTGGTGATTTTGTTGACTTTAGCGTTACCGTTCCGGCAGATATTGATCCGGCTACCGTAGCTTTAACGTTTCCTAAGCTTAAGTACAACAAGAAGAATGTGGCTGCAATAGCTATTGACGATAGTTATTCAATCTGGAATAATCTATTTAATGTGATAAACAAAAAGTGGGTTGATGATGAAAAAATGTCTTATTGGTCGGCTGGCGATGAAAGAGCCTTCTTCTATCACATGGACTTTAGTTTTGAATATTATGGTGTTACATATACAAAGACAACCGGACACATACCGACTAAAGCGCTTGAATATACGACAGGGGGAGGTGTTAAGAAAAGGTTTGCTGCTTCTGTAGCAACATGGCCAGCTCAGCTTGGAACTAAAGATACTGTATATGGTTGGGGAGCTCCATGGAATTCGGCAGCTGAAACATTATATATGTTTGATTTTGGAAACACAGTAGATTATCACGACATTGATGGCGAAACATCTGGTATGACACAGGACGCATTCAATAATGTAGTTCAAGCCTCTGCTAATGCGTTCAACTCTGTATTAGGAATCGCTCCTAAGGTGATGCAAACACCAAACGGAGACGTTGACTACATCAATTACTTTTGGAGTTGTCCGTTCTTACAATTTATCATGGATAATAATTCTAGAAGTGGTGCTACGGGGGCCTTTGATTATTATTATCCGCTCGCTGCTACATTCGATATCTCTAATAAATCTTTGCAACATATAGTTAGAAGGGACTTTATGCCGGGTGACTATAATTCAGTTGCGATGTGGGTAGATAGAATATTATCCGATGCGGCATTACCTGAGGCGCAAAGACGATTCTTAGTAATAGGATGTCATAGAGTTGCAACAGGACTTTTTGAAGCTGACCTTATTAGATTGGATAATGCGCTCGGAGCATCAGGAAATGATACTCTTTGGTTACCCTCAATTAATGAGTTTTTCGAGTATCAATTTATGATTAATAATACTGTTGCTGTTAAGTCGGTTAACGGTCAAACTATTAATTATAAGTTATTTGTTCCCACTGCTTCTAATTTTTGGTTTAGGGATTTAAGTGTGTTATTGTCAGGAATATCGAGTTTAACTGGCATTACTGTTACAAGTTCTGATAATTGCAAAGGAATGTCTTACGGTTTGAGTGATAGTAAACTGTTAGTTAACCTAGATTTCAATTCTAACTTAGTAGAGAAAGCTGAAAAGTATGTCTCGAAATTCGAGACATCATTGTCTGACTCAGATTATGATGATGCACAATACTTTGTACAACAGCTTAAAGTCGGTGTTAGGGAAACATATCAAGCTAGATTGGACGTTCTTGCTTCTGCACCTTCTTTGAGTTCTGTTATTATCAATGCAGGAGCAACAAGTACAACTAGCCCGGCTGTTACATTAGCTGCAACATTTACCGGAGCAGCTACTAGCTATATGATTTCCGAAGATGCAGCGTTCACTGGCGCGATCTGGCAGGATTATGTTGCTAGTATTCCATTTAATCTATCTAATACCTCAGGAACTAAAACAGTTTATTTGAAGTTAAAGAATTCGCACGGTGAATCAGCTGTCATGTCTGATACAATTGATCTTAGTATGGTTGCTTTTGCTCTTAATTCTGTTTCTATTAACGCAGATGCAGCGAGCACTATCAATAAGTCGGTAAATGTTGTGTTAAACTTGTCCGGTGATGTTCCAACTCACTATATGATAAGTGAAGATTCAGCATTCACTAGCGCAGCTTGGGTTGCATTTACAAGTACTAGTATTCCGTTTACTCTGTCTGATGCGATTGGAACTAAAACTGTTTATGTAAAAGTCAAAACAGCAACCCAAGAAAGTGCTGTTAAATCGGATACTATCAACTTGATAGATGGTGCTAAGTTAACTGCAATAAGTATTAATGCGGGGGCAACTGAAACAACAAGTCAAAATGTATCTGTAGCAATGACAACAACAGGTACACCAACTCACTATATGATAAGTGAGAATGCCGCGTTCACTGGTGCAAGTTGGATTACTTTTGTTACACCTGCTTTATTTGCTCTTTCTACGGGATATACCGCTAAAACATTATACGTTAAGATCAAAGACGCAAACGGTGAATCATCGGTTGTTTCCGGAACGATCTCATATGTTGCTCAAAGCGAAATCGGAAGAAAGATGGTTATCTGTACGCCAATGGATTCAGGAGGTGCAAAACTTTCTACTAATCCTCTAAATGGCATTAAGTGGAATGATATAACAACAGAATGGT
>Ga0183099_1000341_pt1 | contig 36693 bp, 31 predicted proteins | sample Biomet1_FD_127788 | JGI IMG/M metagenome (GOLD analysis project Ga0183099, IMG submission 127788) | Microbial communities from bioreactor (seeded with anoxic lake sediment) at LBNL, California, USA - Biofuel metagenome 1 | ecosystem: Engineered > Bioreactor > Anaerobic > Unclassified ... | reverse complement strand
ACTGATGAGCTGCATGTTGAAAATAGAAGATATCAATGTATATTACGGAGCTATCCATGCCATCAAGGGAATCAGCATGGAGGTCAATGAAGGCGAGATCGTCACGCTCATTGGTAAGAGACGCAGGAGCTCATGAGCATGATCAGCTGGATTCGCAAGGAATTCGGTCTGACGGTTTTGTTGATTGAACACGATATGAGCCTTGTCATGGGAATCTGCGAGCGCATCTACGTTCTTGAATACGGAACAATCATTGCCAAAGGTACGCCAGAGCAAATCAAAAACGATCCGGAAGTCATTCGGGCATATCTTGGCGGGGAGGCGATCAACTGATGAGCTGCATGTTGAAAATAGAAGATATCAATGTATATTACGGAGCTATCCATGCCATCAAGGGAATCAGCATGGAGGTCAACGAAGGCGAGATCGTCACGCTCATTGGTGCCAATGGTGCGGGAAAATCGACGACGCTGCGCACGGTCTCGGGGCTGCTGAAGCCTAAAAGCGGCAAAATCCTTTTCGAAGGAAAAGATATTGCGGGCAAAGCGGCGCAAAATATCGTAAAAACAGGAATTTCCCAAGTGCCGGAAGGCCGGAGAATCTTTGCGAATATGACAGTTATGGAAAATCTTGAACTCGGAGCTTTTACTCGCAGCGACAAGGCGGGGATTGCCACTGATTTGAAAATGGTTTTTGATCGATTTCCTCGGCTTGAGGAGCGCAAAACCCAAGAAGCGGGAACTTTGTCTGGCGGTGAGCAGCAGATGCTGGCTATGGGCAGGGCTTTGATGAGCCGCCCTAGACTCTTGCTTTTGGATGAACCTTCGATGGGGCTCGCGCCGCTATTGATCAAAGAGATTTTTTCGATCATTCAAGATATCAATAAAACAGGGACGACGGTTCTGCTCGTCGAGCAAAATGCCAACATGGCATTATCGATCGCTACGCGTGCCTATGTGCTTGAAACCGGGCGTATTACACTGCAAGGGCCGGCGCATGAGCTCGCCGCCAGTGAAGCAGTGCGCAAGGCGTACTTGGGTGGCTGATGAATGTTTTAGCGAAGAAAAGGTCCGTTAATAAAGGACTTAGGTTATCTGAAGCGAATGTTAAGGATAGAAGAGCTTGAAAAAGAGAGAGTCTTTCCTGGCGAGGATATTTTATTGAGCATTTTGGACAGGGAATGCTTCATTTTTGGAAAGCTGCTATATCGTTCTGAGGCAAAGATAAGGGAGGGGAACATCCTATGTTTGTAGCAAATCGAATGACTAAAAATCCAATTACCGTAAGCCCTGATACTAAGGTGGACGAAGCTGCGGCTTTGATGAAAAAACACCATTTTCGCCGTTTGCCGGTAGTGGCTGACGGAAAGCTCGTAGGCTTTTTGAGCGATAAAGACATTATAAAGGCGGCGCCATCTCCGGCGACGACTTTGGCAAAATACGAGATCAATTCACTGTTGGCAAAGATGCGTATCGCTGACATCATGGCAAAAGAGGTCATCTCCGTACAGGTTGACGCGACGATCGAAGAGGCAGCGCTGCTCATGTGCAATCATAAAATCGGCGGTCTGCCGGTCATCAGCAGCGTCGGCACTGTTGTCGGCGTCATCACGGAAACGGATATTTTCAAGACATTTGTCGACGTCATGGGCCTAGCAGAAGGCAAGACACGGCTGACGCTTGAGGTGCAGGACAGGGTCGGGACCGTCAAGGAGATTGCGGGCGTATTCAGTGATCTCGGCATCAGCATCGACAGTCTGATCACTTGCAAAAAAGATGATGGAAGCTATGAGATTGTTGTTCGTGGTGACTTTAGTGATTTAGGCAAAATCAAAGAAAGCCTTGAGCAAAAAGGCTTTACGATTGCCCACATGGTGCAGATCGGTCAAGATAAATGATAATAATAACGAAAACTATTATCAATTAAAAATTATTATGGAAATCACTTTACACGCTTAATCCAGCATGCTAATATAATCTTAGGAACAAGCCGATGCAAATCGGCCGGGCATATTGCAGCAGGAATACCTGTGGGACCATTGAATGGTGCTCACAGGTTTTTCTGTATCCGGAAAAATCAAGAAAAGAGCCGTTCTGGGAGGGTTTTATGGAACAGCAGGATATTATTTTAAAAAAACGCACAGCTTGGCTATCGATTATGTCTAATTCAGCATTAGTCATATTGAAGCTCGTCGTTGGGCTTTATGTTGGCGCAGTCAGCTTGATTTCAGAAGCGATGCATTCCGGGGTGGATCTCATCGCGGCAGTCATCGCTTTTTGGGCAGTGCACAAGTCGGTTGTGCCGCCGGATCTGGAACATGATTACGGTCATGGGAAATATGAAAACTTATCGGCAGCGATAGAGGCACTATTGATTGTTTTTGCCGCTTTAGCAATTATTTATGAGGCCGTCGATAAGTTCAGCCACAGGTCAACGCCGCAGTTCTTGGAATATGGGCTAGTGATCATGGGATTGTCAATCGTCATTAACTTTTTTGTGGCACGCAGGTTGATAAGCGTGGCTCGTAAAACGGGATCGCAAGCACTTGAAGCCGACGGTCTCCACTTGCAGGCGGATATCTGGACTTCGATTGGTGTCATGCTGGGGCTGGCCGGTATGAAATTTTTGGGCTGGGTCTGGCTCGATCCGTTGGTGGCGGTTATCGTTGCTGTGATCATTTTCAAAGCTGGCTATAAAATGGTGGTAGAAAGCGCCAAGGAACTGACAGATACCAGTTTACCTCCAGAAGATGAAGCCCGAATCGGTGAAATCATTGATCAACACGCCGCAGTAGCGGGTTATCATTGCCTGCGCACGCGACGTTCTGGAGCCTATCGACTCCTTGATGTCCACGTCCTTTTTGATAAAAAGATGCCGTTGGAGACTGTACATGATGCTTGTGATGAACTGGAAGAGGAAATCAAGCAGGTGTTTGGGTCCTTCGATGTTTTGATCCATGCAGAGCCAGCGGAAGACCATGAACCCGAGAACAAACGCATGCAGTACGAAAAGTCGCAAGGCATGCAGCATGAAAAAATATGAAAAACAAAAAACAAGGCCGCAGCCAGAGTGGCTGCAGCCTTGTTTCATTTGAGCTGGTATAGCTTTGGTTTGCGATCCGCGAAGACATTCATGTTGTCGCGGATTTGCTTTAATATGCCGAGCTTGAGCTTGGCGTGAAGAATGGTTTCTTCTTCACCGGCCTGCGCGAGGATTTCTCCCCAGGGATCGATGATCATCGAGTTGCCGCCGAGCTGGAAGGAACCAAGTGTGCCGCTGCCATTGTTGGCGACGATGAAGATCTGATTTTCGATGGCTCTGGCACGATTGAGGGCTTGCCAGTGCATGAGTCTTGTCGCCGGCCAAGCGGCCGGGATGAAGAGCACGTCAATTTTTTCCAAAGCCAGCAAGCGGATGAGTTCACAAAAACGTAAATCGTAACAGATTACCGTTGCACATTTGATGCCGTCGAGGACATAGCTTATAATAGCGTCGCCCGGAGTGAAGTCTTGATCTTCACCTTCGGGTGAAAATAAATGTATCTTATGGTAGGTAGAAATGAGGCAGCCATCACGGTCAAACACATAGCTGGTGTTGTAGACATGCTGTCCGATGCGGTTGGCAATCGATCCACCGACAATATTGACGCGATTTTCGCGGGCCAGCTGACTTAGGAGTTTTCGGGTTTCTGTACCGTCTAAGTCGGCGTAGTCACTGACTGGTTTTGGATAGAAACCGATATTCCACATTTCAGGCAGTAAAATGACGTCGGGATTTTTAAGCATGGCATCAGCAAATAAACGGCGCAGGGTGTGTTTATTTGCCTCGAAATCACCGAGCTGTAGATGCATTTGTAACAGAGAGACTTTCATTGAGAACACCTCATATCTAGATAATATATTTTATCAGGCGGAATAGCTTTTCAAGAGCATGTATTTTGTATAGAATAAGAGGAGATAATAATAAGGCTGGTGAAGACGATGGAACGGATACAATACGATGTCGGAGATATAGTAAAAATGAAAAAAACGCACCCTTGCGGCAGTGATCTTTGGGAAATTTTGCGCACGGGTATGGACTTTGGCCTCAAATGTCGGGGCTGTGGACGATTTGTCATGCTGCCCCGAACAAAGTTTGAAAAAATGGCGAAAACGATCGTTGGAAAACATCCGCCACAGGTATGACCAAAGCTCTATTTTTTATTATAGCATGGATGGAATCATAAAATGGAGGATTTCTTCGCTCAAATAGTAAAAAATACAGTGATTTTGATACGAAATATTTATCGCTGCATGATTTTTACGAATTGATTTTAAGGGGAATGAATATAAGAAGGCTTTTTTTCAGTGGCTGTGTTTCACGAGATAAACCCAATGAATCTCAACATAAAAAACGTCTATCTATTTATGGGGAAGATCAAAATCAGTGGTTTGACAGAGAGAAAAGCATCGCATATAATTACCTCATAAGATGAAAACAGAATTTTAAGGGATACGGGACTGGCGGAAAAAGTGGGGAACCACGGGGAACTGTATCTGATATATGCCGGCCGCCTGGGCAAAGGTAACAATTGCTCAGGCGGCTTTTTGTCGTCTGCAGCAAAGCGCTGAGGAGGAACGCAAAACATAGATTTCATCTTTTTATTATTACCTGGTGACAATTGATATTCTCAATGATATCATTGCTTTTATTGTGGTTTTTAAATATTTTTATGACAAGGTATTAAAACTTATTCATAATACCTTGATTTAAATTATTCGAGGACATATAATAAGCATTGTAAGCACGGCGTTTGTCTGATAAACAATGGACAAATGGCAAAGAACAGTCAATGAGGAAAGGAAGCGGGCGTCTTGAGCGAGCGTTTTCATCGAATTGTTACTGGGTCTGTGACTACTTAAACGGTCTAAGTTTTGAGGAGGTTGTTCAAATGACAAATTGGCAAGGATTCAAACAAGGGAATTGGCAGAATGAAATCGATGTGAGGGATTTCATTCAGATAAATTATATGCCTTATGCAGGAGATGAAAGCTTTTTAGCGGGTCCTTCTGTTAAGACAAAAGCTGTATGGGAAAAATGCACGGAACTTTTGGCGGCAGAAAATAAAAAGGGCGGCGTACTTGATGTTGATACGGAAGTCGTCTCGACGACGCTTTCGCATAAACCGGGCTATATCGATCAAGAAAATGAAGTGATCTTTGGCTTGCAGACAGAAGCTCCGCTTCGTCGCGGCGTAGTTGTCAATGGCGGGCTTCGTATGGCTCAGCAGGCTTGCGAGGAATATGGCTATAAACTAAATCCAGAAATCGAAAAAATCTACAGTGAAAATGTGACGACGCATAATGAAGCTGTTTTCAGCCTGTACACTCCGGAGATGAGACGGGCGAGATCGCTCGGGCTTTTGACTGGTTTGCCGGATGCATATGGCCGCGGCCGCATCATCGGTGATTACCGTCGCATCGCCCTTTATGGAATCGACGCTTTGGTCGAAGCTAAGAAGAATGATAAAGAAAAGATATTTGGCGATCCGATGACGGAAGAAACCCTTCGGAGCCGTGATGAAATCTCTAAGCAAATCCAGGCACTCAAAGATATCAAAGAAATGGCAGCTGCGTATGGTTTTGATATTGGCGCTCCGGCAAAAGATGCTCGCGAAGCGGCACAGTGGATATACTTTGGTTATCTTGCTGCAATCAAGGAACAAAACGGAGCGGCGATGTCCATCGGGCGCATCTCGACCTTCCTTGATATCTATATCGCCCGCGATATGGAAAACGGTCAGCTTACGGAAGCCGGCGCACAGGAAATCATGGATCAGCTCGTCATCAAGCTTCGTTTGGCTCGCATGCTGCGCACGCCGGAGTATAATGAACTTTTTGCTGGCGATCCGCTTTGGGTCACCGAATCGATTGGCGGTATGGGCGAAGATGGCCGTTCTTTGGTCACGAAGAACTCGTTTCGAGTATTGCATACGCTTTATAACTTAGGCCCGGCACCGGAGCCAAACTTGACGGTTCTTTGGTCGGAACGCCTGCCGGAAGGTTTCAAGAAATTTACGGCGAAAGCATCGATCAAGACCAGTGCGATCCAATATGAAAACGACGAAGTCATGCGTCCGGTCTACGGCGATGACTATGGCATCACTTGCTGCGTTTCGGCAATGAAGCTTGGCAAGATGATGCAGCTATTTGGCGCACGTGCCAATTTGGCAAAATCCTTATTGCTTTCGATAAATGGCGGCAAGGATGAAAAAACGGATAAACAGCTCGCACCGAAAATGGATTTGCCGCAGGGCGAATATCTCGATTATACTGAAGTTCGAGCAAAATACTCAGAGGTATTGGCTTGGCTGGCGGGACTTTATGTCAATACGATGAATGCAATCCATTATTCGCATGATCGTCATGCCTATGAAGCAGGGCAAATGGCGCTGCATGACAGCCAGGTAGACCGCCTTATGGCTTTTGGCGTAGCGGGACTTTCAGTAGCCGTCGATTCGTTGAGCGCGATTAAATACGCTAAAGTGAAGCCACTGCGAAATGAAGCAGGCGTAGCTACAGACTTTGCGGTTGAGGGAGACTTCCCGAAATACGGCAACAATGATCCGCGCGTCGATTCTCTGGCAAAAGAGCTCACCCATGAGTTCATCACCGAGCTTCGCAAGCATTCGGCGTACCGCAATGCGACGCATACCTTGTCGATTTTGACGATTACATCCAATGTAATGTATGGCAAAAAGACAGGGACGACACCGGATGGCCGCAAAGAGGGCGAGCCTTTGGCACCGGGAGCAAATCCGATGCACGGACGCGACACTCACGGCGCTTTGGCGGCGATGAAATCGGTAGCCAACATATCCTATGATGATTGCCGTGATGGTATTTCCTATACGTTTTCCATCGTTCCAGGGGCACTTGGCAAAACAGAAGATGCGAGGGTCAACAACTTGACGGCACTTTTGGATGGCTATTCTAAATGCAAGGCACATCACATCAATATCAATGTTTTTGACCGTGAACTCTTGGTTGCGGCAATGAAAGAACCAGAAAACTATCCACAATTGACGATTCGCGTTTCGGGCTATGCCGTAAACTTCGTCAAGCTCAGCCATGCACATCAATTGGAAGTCATTAGCCGTACCTTCTATGAAGCTATTTGAGGTGATTTGACATGAACGGGTATTACCATTCTAAGGAGACCTTCGGAACAGTCGATGGTCCTGGCATTCGCTATGTGCTATTTTTGAGCGGTTGTACGCTTGGCTGCGTTTTTTGCCATAATCCCGATACCTGGGAACGCAGCAAACAGACGATTACGCCGCAAGAAGTAGTTGAAGAAGTCGAGGAATACCGCAGCTTTTATGATGCTTCAGGGGGAGGCATCACCATAAGCGGCGGCGAGCCCTTGCTTCAGCCTGATTTTGTCGCCGAGGTTTTTCGGCTTTGTCACGAAGCTGGAATTTCGACAGTCCTTGATACAGCCGGCTATTGTTCGGCTGAAGCTTTGCTCAAGGTGCTGCCTTATACGGATCAGGTGCTGTTTTCATTAAAAGCCGCGAGCGTGAACTTGCACAAGGAGTTGACGGCTGCTGATACGAATGAGCCGATTTTGCGAAACCTTCGTTATATCGCCAGTCGGCGGCCTGTGACCTTGCGCTATGTCGTGATTCCGGGTATCAGCGACAGCGATACGGAAATTGCCGGACTGATCTCTTTGGTATCTTCTTTGGCTGGTATTGACCTGCAAGTCGATTTGCTCGCATATCATCTGATGGGGGCCTATAAGTGGAAAGAACTGGGGCTTTCGTATAAGCTCGAGGGCGTTTTACCGGCGAAACCATCGGATGTAGATCGAGTAAAAGATAAATTGCGCAAGGCTGGCATCAAATTGGCTTTTGAAAAATAAAATGTTGGAGAAGCGAACTGGCGGCAGTGAAGAACTGTTAGCCAGTTCGCTTTTTTATTTGATCTTAGTTGGCAGTATTTTCTAAATTTTTTAATATTGTGCTTGAAATGTGATTTTTGTTGGTATATACTAGAATTAAATTATTTGATTTGGTGAATTTGTGTGGATTGTTCTGTGATAGTTGTTTTTCTTATTATGTGAAACCATCCACAAAATAAAATTCACTGAACCACATAGTTTGGCTACATAACTGAAAATCTGGAGGGAATCAGCATGACAAACAGGATCATTTTAAACGAAACATCTTATTTCGGACCAGGGGCAATCACTTCACTCGTACCAGAACTGCAAGGTCGTGGGCTAAAAAATATCATGGTTGTGACCGACAAGGATTTGATCAAGTTCAATGTGGCGACGAAAGTCACTGCCTTGTTCGATAAAGAAAAAGTTTCGTATCGGATTTATGATAAAATCAAGGCGAATCCTACGATTACCAATGTGCAAGAGGGCGTTGCCTTCTGCAAAGAGATGGCAGCAGATGCCATTGTCGCCATTGGCGGCGGTTCAGCAATCGATACGAGCAAAGCGATTGCCATTATCATCACCAATCCGGAATTTGCCGATGTTCGCAGCCTTGAAGGTTGTGCGTTGACAAAACACAAGGCATTGCCGCTCGTTGCTATCTCGACGACTTCCGGGACAGCTGCTGAAGTCACGATCAATTATGTTATTACAGATGAAGAAAAACATCGCAAATTCGTCTGTGTCGATCCGCATGATATTCCGGTGATAGCCATCGTTGATTCGGAAATGTCGGCGTCGATGCCAGCTAAGCTTTGTGCGGCTACCGGTATGGATGCGCTTGTCCATGCGATTGAAGGCTATATAACCAAAGGTGCTTGGGAACTTACGGACATGATGCACATCAAGGCGATTGAAATCATTTCACGGTCTTTGCGTTCTTCCGTCAAGGGAGAGGCCAAAGGCAGAGAGGATATGGCTCTTGGCCAGTATATCGCCGGCATGGGCTTTTCCAATGTAGGCCTTGGCATCGTCCACGCCATGGCGCATCCGCTCAGTGCACTCTATGATACGCCGCATGGCGTAGCTTGCGCGATCCTCTTGGCACCAGTGCTCAAGTTCAACGCGGAGGCTACGGGGGAACGTTATCGTGAAATTGCCAGAGCCATGGGCGTCGCCGATGTGGATGCCATGGCAGCAGATGCTTTCCGTCAAGCGGCAATCGGCGCGGTTGAACAACTTAGCCAGGATGTCGGCATTCCACAAAAACTATCTGAACTTGGCGTGAAGGAAGAAGATATCAAGTTCCTTGCCGAATCAGCGGTTGCAGATGCGTGCGCTCCGGGCAATCCTCGGGATGCTTCGCTCGAAGAAATCATGGCAATCTATAAATCCATTTTATAAAAGGAAAATAAGAGGTCAGTGCTCTTTTATGGAGGGGTGCTGACCTTTTTTATGTTGTGCGGCATGAATGTTGGAATGATTTTGCAGGGAAAACCTGAAGAAAACAGAATAATAATACGGATGAGATATTTTATGGATGGATATCAAATAAACAAAAGGAAAAGGCTTTTTATGAAAATTTTTTTACTTTTTCTCAATGCAGTCATGTTTGTCACGCCCTTTGCCGAACTGTTTGCTAATCACAGTTATGCTTTGGCAGCAGGTCTCTTTGTCATCGCTTTTTTGTCGGCGGCCGCACTGTTCTTTGCTGACCGATATCGGCAGAATTCAGGGAAAGAGGCTTATGAGACGAGATTGAAGCTCATTCAATCGATGACGATGGTCTGCGCTTTTATTTCACTGTATTGGCCGGATGATGCCTATTACAATGTCTCGTTGTTTGCTTGTCTGGTATTTCATTGCGTTTTAAAAAAATATACCAGTCAAAAGAAATAGTTTGGAGAAAAGGATGTGTGCTTTAATGGGAGACTCTAAGGTTTTAAACGCATTTACCCAAGTGGTACCGCTTCTGCCGGATTTATTGATGCATAAAGTGGGAATGGTGGTAGCGGATAAAGAGCAGTGGATTGCCGCTAATTCAATACCGGAAATTGCCCATCAGGTCGTCGTCGGTGAAAAAATCAAGCCTGGAGCAGCTGTATCGATTGCGATGCGCGAAAAACGGCGAGTAGTCGTTCAGGTAGATAAAAATGTATATGGAATTTCGTATGTAGCTGTCAGCATGCCGCTTTTAGAAAACGGTGAAATCGTCGGCGCTGTAGCGATCCATGAATCGCTAGAAGAACAAGAAGTTCTCCAGAGCACCGCGGTGAATTTATCGGGTTCGGTCAAAGAGTTGACAGCTGCGATGGAATCGATTGCCGCCAAGGCAGAAGAACTCGCGACGCGTGGCAATAATTTGCAGGTGGCTGCTGATGATGCCAATAAACAGGTAGCTCAAACAGATACGGTCATTCATTTCATTAAATCGGTTGCAGCGCAGACCAATATGCTCGGGCTCAATGCGGCAATCGAGGCGGCCAGAGTTGGCGAGCAAGGCCGTGGTTTCAGCGTCGTTGCCGAAGAGGTTCGAAAGCTGGCGGAAAACAGTGCCGAATCAGCAGAAAAAATAACGCAGACACTGACGCAGATCCGTGACTCGATTGCCCAGATCAACAGCGAAATCATCAAGATATCAGAGGTCAATGTTGAGCAGGCCGGCATCATCAAAGAAATTTCAGAGCATAGCCGGGATTTGAACGTCATTTCAAAAAATGTTGAACATATGGTAGAGAAGCTTGGACAGGCAAAGTAATACATAGGTATACTCCCTAGACTGGCAGATTATTGTAGTTTGATTTCTAAGAGCCTGAAAGGGCTCTTTTTCACTTGGATGGAACTTGGTTGAAAATTTATTGCTGAGAGAAACTGCTCATGGGATGCGTACTCATATTGCAGCTGAAGGGATGATATGTTAATGAAACGGCGTACATTCATTTTTCGCAGTTTGGCAAGCTTGGCGTTATTGCTGGGGCTTGAACAATATGTTCGATATAAGGGCTGGTTCTTGTCCGGCGGCTATGGCGCAATGAAAGATAGGAAAGCGAATCGTGAGTATTATCGCATCCTTGTTCTGGGAGATCCACATCTGCCGGTTCGGGAACGAGAAACAAAAGATATTGCGATGAGGCAAAGGATTATTCAGGCAAAAGAAGAAGTAATAAAGGATATAAATGAATGGCAAGATGTTGAAAAAGTTGCTGTTGTTGGTGATATTGCCGCGCAGTTTGGGACCAAAGAAGAATACGAAGCCGCAAAAACGTATTTGGCAAACATACAAAAACCGTTGGCGATTGTCACGGGAAACCATGATTATATGTATGCCGATGGTTTTTCGCCTTCGGGTCATTTCATTAAAGCAGATCGAGATTTGCGTGCGAGAAAACTGCAACAGTTTAAAGAGCAGTTTTTGTTGGAATCCCTTTATTACAGCTATGAGGCAGGACCCTATCATTTGATCTTTTTATCGCCGGATTCTCTCGATGCACCGCATTTGACACAAATGAGCGCAGAACAACTCGGCTGGCTTGAACAGGATTTACAGGCACATCGGGAAGCACCTACTGTGATTTTTTTTCATGCACCGCTGGATGGTACGCTGCGATCTTATAATAAAATGGTCAATCAGCCAGATTTTATTGCCCAGCCGGCCGCTCCGCTTGATTCTCTTCTTCGGGATAATCAGCAAATCAAGCTGTGGGTTTCCGGTCATACGCATACTCCGGCGACCAATCCGAGCTATGCAGATCGAAGCATAAATACCTACAAAGATACCGAGGTTTTGGTGATTCACAATGCCGATATGGACAGAGAGAAAATTTGGACGAACTCGATCTATCTTTATCCAGATAAAATTGTTGTGCGGACATTTAATCACGCAGATAAATGCTGGGAAGATGCTTTAGAACGGAGCCTTTTGCTTGCCTGTGCCTAGCTCACGTCGATTCTGTTTGGCTTGGCGGTGACGCATTTAGTGGGGGATAAAGCTTGCATTTGGGCAAGGTATCATCTAAAATAATCTATGTATGTTTAAATTTCGTATAACGCTATTAAATAAGGATAGGTGGAATAGAATTGAGTAATTTTGAAGTAGGAATCGTTGGCTTGCCAAACGTCGGCAAGAGCACATTGTTTAATGCAATCACCAAGGCTGGAGCAGAGGCGGCAAACTATCCGTTCTGCACGATCGAGCCGAATGTTGGCGTTGTCGATGTCCCGGATGCGAGACTTCAGGTTTTGGCAGATATCTATAAATCAAAGAAAATATTGCCGGCGTCCGTTCGTTTTGTCGATATTGCTGGTTTGGTAAAAGGTGCAGCCCAGGGCGAAGGCCTTGGCAATAAATTCTTGTCACATATCCGCCAGGTTGATGCTGTCGCCAATGTCGTACGCTGCTTTGTCGATGCGAACATCACCCATGTGGAAGGTTCAATAGATCCTTTGCGCGATATTGAAATCATCAATACAGAGCTTTGTCTTGCTGACTTGGAAACCCTTGATAAACGATTGGAACGTTTGGTTAAATTGTCAAAAAGCGGCAATAAAGAAGCCAAGGCGGAAGAAGCCGTGCTGGTCCGGATCAAAGAAGTCCTCGAACAGGCGCAGCCGGCTCGTCGTGTTGAAATGACGCCGGAAGAACGCGAAATCATCCGCGACCTCAACTTGCTGACACTTAAACCAGCTTTGTTCATTGCCAACGTAGCTGAAGATGAAGTGGCAACTGCGGATGCAGAGAACGAATACGTTCAACGCGTAAAGGCTTATGCTAAAGACGAAGGTGCAGAAGTCGTCGTTATTTCAGCAAAAGTTGAAGCGGAAATCGCCGAACTTGATGGGGACGATGCAACGATGTTCCTTGAGGAACTTGGACTGGATGAATCCGGCTTGGATAAACTCATCAAAGCGGCTTTCCAGCTTTTAGGCCTATTGACTTTCTTGACGGCAGGGCCAGAAGAATGTCGTGCCTGGACGATTACCGAAGGAACAAAAGCGCCGCAGGCAGCTGGAAAGATCCACTCGGATATCGAACGCGGGTTCATTCGGGCGGAAATCGTTTCCTATGATGACTTGGTTGCAGCTGGCAGTACGGTTGCCGCTAGGGAAAAAGGACAGGTTCGCCTCGAAGGAAAAGAATATGTGATGCATGACGGTGATGTGACGTATTTCCGTTTTAATGTATAAAGAAGTATAAAGCGGACCATCTGATCGTTTGCAGGCATTGCGGCGAAAGGGTGGTCTTTTGCCTATTATATAATGAAATTATATGAGGAAGGGGACAGAAGCTATGATGCAGAGCCGCTGGATTTTATTGTCTGTGCTGTTGATTTCATTTCTGGGTCCGTTTATGGGAAGCTCGATCAATATGGCAATTCCAGCGATGGCACTTGAGTTTTCAATGCCGGCGGAGCAGCTCAGCTGGGTTGTCACCGTCTATCTCGTCGGCTCGGCTTCTGTACTGCTTCCCTTTGGCAAATTAGCCGATATTGTCGGGCGAAAGCGCATGTTTCGTATTGGATTATGGGCGGTTTTGGCGACGACGGTCGGCAGTGGTTTTGCGGCGAATGTCAATTTGCTCATCGTGTGGCGATTGCTGCAGGGGATTTCTTTATCGATGATTTTCAGTACCTCGATGGCAATGTTGGTATCTTCGCATAAAGCTTCGGAGCGAGGCAGGGTCATTGGCTTTTCTGCAGCAGCAACCTATATTGGACTTTCCACAGGGCCTGTGCTGGGCGGGCTCATCACCGAGCATTTAGGATGGCGTCCGATTTTCTTTCTCACAGCAGCCGGGCTCCTTTTGAGTATCATCGCTGTGAGTAAGGTCGAAGATGAGTGGTATGGAGAAAAAGACGAAAAACTCGATCTTTTGGGCAGTTTTCTCTATTTTGCCGGTAGTGTCATGACGCTGTATGGCTTATCTGCCAGTGCCGACCATGCTGGGGCAAAATATATTTTGGCGGCAGGCGTAGTTTCCTTTATCTTATTTCTCGGACAGCAAAGATTCGTTAAAAATCCTTTGGTCGACTGGCAGCTTTTTCGCAGCGGAATTTTTGCCTTATCAAATTTGGCGGCGATGATCCATTATAGCTCCACCTTTGCCTTGGGTTTTTTGCTTTCCCTTTATTTGCAGTTGATTCGAGGGTTTGACGCATCTTCTGCCGGGCTGTTCCTGCTTCTTCAACCGGCGATGATGGCGCTGTTCTCGCCGTTGGCGGGTACTCTTTCCGACAAAGTGCAGCCGCGTTTGGTTGCGAGCCTGGGCATGGGGATGACAGCCGTAGGATTGTTTTTCTGCTCTTTTTTGCAGGCAGATACTTCTTTGGGATTTTTGGCGGGGACGCTTCTATTCATCGGTGTTGGTTTTGCGTTTTTCTCTTCACCCAACAGCAATGCGATCATGGGCGCGGTAGAGCCTAAGCATTATGGCGTTGCGGCAGCTGTTCTATCGGTAATGCGTATTGTCGGGCAAGCGCTCAGCATGGCGGTCGTGACGGTTCTGCTGACGGTTTATGCCGCAGACGTATTGTCACCTTTTTATTTATCATCTTTGGTAGAGGCATTTCATAAGATATTCATCGTACTTGCGGCTGGATGCACGTTAGGTGTTTTCATCTCGCTGGGCCGAGGCAAAAGAAAAGCTTGAAATCAGGCAGCGGAGGTAACTGACTATGACAAAATTACAGTTTTACCGTGACCCAAATTTGGATTTTTATGAAATAAAAAATGGCGTGGAGGGGATTCCGGCAGAAAAATCGCATTGCCATGCTGGCGCAGCTATTGGGATGATTGAACGAGGCAAAAGCATGGTGCGTTGTCAGCAACAGGAGTTTCTCGTCGAGGCAGACCATATTGTTGTTTTTCCCGCGGAGGTCATGCATAAGTGCAGTCCGCAAGATATCGAGCAGTGGAAATTCAAAATGCTTTATGTCGAAAACAATTGGCTGGAAAATGTTTTTGGGGAGGAACTCACGATTAAGGTTGCGGTCAAGCGATTATCTCCTATGGGAATCAAATCGATTCATGAAGCTTTTGCCTTCCTTGAGACAGACTCCGACCCGCTGGAAAAAGAAACGGCTTTGATTTTGCTGCTGAGCCAGGTTTTTGCCATGACCGATATTGCGGTCTACGAAAAAGAAATGGTCGAAAATGAAGCGGCAGAAACCCTTAAAGCCTATCTTGAAGACCATTACTGGGAAAATATCAGCCTCGAACAAATGGCACAAATCGTAAACTTGACGAAGTATCATTTGATTCGCATTTTTCAACGCAGTTATGATATGCCACCGCATGCCTATATGACGCAGCTTCGGCTCAGCCAAGCGAAAGAAATGCTCAAAGATGGCATGGATATCAGCACCGTTGCTATATCTTTGGGCTTTTATGACCAAAGCCATTTTTCCCATGTGTTCAAAGAATATGTCGGCGTAACACCACTGGCTTATCAAAAGGCAGATTGAGCAATTTTTTACAAGAGTCCAGCCTCTGGTTTTGCTATACTATAGCAAATGCCAGGAAAGAAGGTTTAAAATGGACACAAGTAAAAAATGCATCGCTGTCATCGATAAAAAATTGCCCCTTGGACTCATTGCCAACACGGCGGCAATCCTTGGCTGCACACTGGGAAAAACTGTGCCGGAAATTATCGGCGAAGACATCAAAGATTGCGAAGGGATGAGCCAACGAGGCATCATCAATATTCCCCTGCCGATTTTGACCGCGGAAAAAGACCGGATACGTGAGCTTTACCAGATCGTTCAAGCTGAATATAGGGATGAAATCGAAATGATCAGTTTCAATAAAGTTGCGCAAGGTTGTAAAGACTATGAAGACTATAAGGAAAAGATGGCAGCTCTTGCTGGTGAAAAGCTCGATTATCTTGGGATTTGCCTTTATGGTGAGAAAAAATCAATCAACCACCTTACGGGGAATTTGCCGACCTTGAAATGAAAAAGTGCCCATATTTTGCTTTGTTAGCAGAATATGGGCACTTTTTTGCGCGGTTTATTTTTTGCCAGGGCGGATTTCGGTGTCGTAGTTGCGGCCCTGGTTCATTCGTGGCCGCTCAGCATCAAAGGCTCGATTGACGATGCTTTTGGCTGGATCGTATTCCATGGTTTTTATATCGGTCAGGTCCAAAATCGTGTGGATGATATCATCGGTCATATAGGGACGATTTACCGCAGCTTGGATGGCAGCCCATTTTTCAGGGTGTTTGGCTTTGAACGAATCGGAAGCCCAAATGATCAAGGGGACCTCAAGCATATAACGGTTCGGATTTTCCTCTACGTGGCCGGCGAGCTCACTGTCGTCGTAGACGGTTTCCCCATGGTCTGGCAAGTAGATGACCAGAGACTCTGAGTCGCGGAACTTGTCGAAGATGGAGCTTACGATGTAGTCATTGTAATAAAGTGCATTGGCATATTGTGCCAAGACCAGTTTTTTTTCGTCGCTGACATTACGTGTGATGTCTTGTGGCCCGAATTTGGCGAAGCTGTATGGATAACGGCTGTAATAAGCGCCGTGGCCTCCCATCAGATGGAGGACGTAGAAGTTTTTGGCTGCGCTTTGCTGTTTGGCTTTATCGATCATCGGGAAAAGTTCTTCATCGAGGCTGCCAAAATCTTCTCGTGAGTCACGCATGCGTGTGAATTCATGGACGTTGCTGCGCTTGGCGAAGAGTTCGGCGACATTGCCCCAAATACCAAAGCTCTCTTGGTTCGACAGCCAATGTGTCTTATAACCAGCAGCTTGCATGACGTCAATCAAATTGTGATAGTCGTACCATTCGTTAGGGGACTCATAATCGCAAAAGGTGAAGAGCACCTTGAGGCTGGCGATCGTCGTTGAATGCGGGCTGATTACATCGTGAAAGACAGCGATTTCCTTTTTTGCGTCAAGCTCATCGAGATTTGGCGTATTGGGCAGATTGTAGCCATAAAGATGCATGTAGCCGCGATTTGTCGATTCACCGAGGATGAAGACGACGTTTGGTATCTGGCTGTTGTTTTCCTTTAAATCGATGTCAGCACTGACCTTGTTTTCAAGTTCTTGGTAAGCTTCAATATTGCGGCGGGCGGTTTGGGCAGCCATGTAAACGCGTAGGGCAGGCAGATCGAGTGTTTCGGCAAAAAACAGCGGTTCGTAAGCGGTGACGAGCCGGATGCTCGCGATAATGCTGCAGCCGAGCGCTAGTAAAATCAGTCTGGTCTGACGTTTGCGGCTTAGGCGCAAACGCTTTAGCAAACGATATTTTTTAGCGCTCCAAAATAAAGCGATGACAAAGACGAGCAGAAATAGGCCCTTGATGCCGATATACATTTTCAAAAATTCATTGGCTTCGCGCGGGTTGCTCTCAAGAATCGCATTGATGATACCAGTGCCGATCAATGTATTGTAATTGTAGATAGCAAAACATTCCAGAAAGAAAAAAACTAAGCTGCCGGTAAGCAAAATCGCTTTGATCAATTGCCGGAAGTGGCGGTGTCGAATAAGCGATAATAAAAACGTGAGCAAAACGCTTCCTAGGAAGATGGTGAAGCCATAAATGAAGCTTACCTCAAATTGTCCATTATGTAATAACGACCAGGAAACGGTTATATAATTTGTTAAAAAAATGGCGAAAATGAAAAGGAAATTATGTTCAAAAATTTGTTGGAGATGGCTTGAAAGACGTAGAATCTGTGTTTTTTTGCTGCGCATCATCAAAACTCCGCTTCTATTATTAGATATAACTAAGCCCAACAAGATTGGCTTAGACTATATTACTATAGTCGCAATAGCGGGATTTTTCAATGATTTTTTAGGGAAAAGAACCATTGGTTCAAAAAAGGGATTGTGCCGAAGCACAATCCCTTAGGTTCAACTATTTTGTTTGGATGGTTCATAGGCAGGTTCTTCTATAACAGGGCGTTTATGGATGCCGAAAGCAAAATAACATATGCTCACGATAACACAGAAGCCGAGTCCGACTAACAGGGATACCTGCGTGTCACTATTGAAGGACATGCCGACAAGAACCAGCAATAAGAAGATGACGACAGCGTAATTTGCATAAGGGAAAAGTGGTGATTTGAATGGATGATCGTCCATTTTTGCTCCCCATTTTTTCCGGAATCTTGGCTGGCTGATACAGAGAACGAACCAAGGAATCATTGCCGGCAAGATACTGGCGCTGTAGATGTAAACGAACAATTTGGAATCCGGATACATATAATTGAGGAAAACCCCGATGAGAAGGCAGGCAAGCGTAATTTTCAACGCATTTGTCGGAACGCCCTCTTTGGAAACTTTACCGAGGAATTTTGGTGCTTGGCCATTTTGCGCCAAAGTGTAAAGCATGCGGCCGCAGCTGTAAATCCCGCTGTTGCAGCCAGACATTGCAGCCGTTAGGACGACAAAATTGATGATGCCGGCAGCCGCTGCAATACCGATTTTGGAGAAAGTCAGAACAAATGGACTGCCAATCGAGCCGATTTGATCCCATGGATAAAGTGTTACGATAACGAAGATGGCGCCAATGTAGAAAATCAAGATGCGCCAAATAATGTTTTTGGTAGCTTTTTGCAAAGTGTTCTGAGGGTCATGGGCTTCACCAGCCGTAATGCCGACGAGCTCAACGCCCTGATAGGATGCGGTAACCAGACAAAGCGCAAAGAGGAAGCCTTGCCAGCCGCCGGCGAAGAAACCGCCGTTTGCCGTCAGATTGCTAAGACCGATAGCGATTCCGTTATTGCCCAAACCAAAGAAGATTAGGCCAAAGCCGATGACAAGCATCGCAGCGATCGTTACGACTTTGATCAAGGCAAACCAAAATTCGAATTCCCCATAATATTTGACTGAAACGAGATTGGCACCGCTGACGATGGCAACGCCGATCAGTGCAGGAATCCATGATGGAAGATCCGGAAACCAAAAATTAAGATAAATGCCGATGGCAGTGATTTCAGACATTCCGACGGTAATCCACATAAACCAGTAACACCAAGTCGTCAGATAACCAGCCCATGGACCGATATATTTATTGGCGTAGGTGGCGAAAGACCCTGTGACTGGCTCCAGGTAAAGCATTTCTCCCATGATGCGCATGACTAGGAACATCACGATGCCGGCTAATGCATAAGCTAATAAGACCGAAGGTCCAGCCCATTTTATGGTACTCGCAGACCCCATGAACAAGCCGACGCCAATGGTTCCTCCCAAAGCGATTAATTCAATATGGCGAGCTTTCAAGCCGCGCTGTAATTCTTTTTGTTCCAAGAAAAAAACTCCTCTCTCAAAGTACAAGTATTAGTTTAAACGATATTTTCAGCAAAAACAATAGTCCACTATGCGCTTTTTTAGGCACAAATCAAGAGCTGAGTCCACGTATAAAGGACAAAGACGTGTATGGTTTATCATATGTTTTCGGTTTTTATGTAAACAACAAAAAAATCAAATGAATAGGACGGCAAAGACAAAAGAATTTTACATGTTTACACTATTGGAGAGTAAATCATAAGGTGTTCTTGCTTAGAGGACATTGATGCGATAAAAATTTTCTTATCTGGTAAAAATTTATTCATAAATAGGGATATTGGAAGCTTGGAGAAGAGATTTGTAAAGAAAAAATGAGGGCGGATTTTATGGAAAACCTTGAATGATAGATTTTTTACTATGTGATATTGAAAATATAACATACAAAAAAAGCACTACCATAAAACGGTAGCGCCCTGATTGAAAGCAAGTTTATTTAGAGATCAGCAGATTCACTATAGCTAGTATTAAAAAAATCTTCAATTTTTATTTTTGTTTTTATCGTATTGAGCGATGTTAAGAAGGCTAATGTATCTTGCAATGCAGCGATATCTTTATCTGTGATTTTAACGGCATAATCATATTTTGTAATAACTTTTTGCAGCTGCGCAGGAGTTAGTGACTCAACTTTCTCACCAGTAAAAGTGGGATAAATCTTTTAAAAATCCAAGATGAGCACTATTTTATTGACATATTGACAAAAAACACAACCAATCGTTAGTATATTTTCATCAATAACTTAAAAAACAATCTAAATATCACTGCGACTATGACGATTTTATTTGTTCATGAGAAAAACAACTTTGTTTTGAACTTTATGGGTGTCAGCAAATTATGAACCGTAGGAAAATCCTTACGACAATGCGGTAATGAAATCATTTTATCCCGAATTAAAACGCGAGCCCATACACTCTATGCTAGGTTGGCTAAGCTCTACATTTTGAATTGTAAAACGTAGGGCTTTGTATCTATTTTTTCTTGATCTCTCCACAAAAATAATCGATTCGATAAGACATACTCAACAAAAAACGAATATTACCATCGGTAAGATCAACCTGGGTAAGTTTCTGGATGCGTTCTAGCCGATATGTTAGGGAATTTCGATGGATAAATAATTTTTCGGCTGCCAATTTGAGACTGCAAGCACATTCGAGATAAGCGTATAGGGTATAACAAAACTCCGTATTGTTAGTATGATCATATTCTCGCAGAATAATGAGTGCCGGATGACAATAGTCCTCCAATGATTTTAAATTTTCCACACTATTTAAGAGATCATAAAAAGAAAACTTTTCATAACAGCCAACATTTTTCCCCGTCTGTAAATGACGCAAAATTTTTAATGTCTGTCTAGCTTGTACATAATATTTCGCAAAATTATCAATATGAAAAAAAGTATTGGAGATGCCTATCCGCAAGTGCTCTTTTTGGGAAAAATCATCCAAAACGGCTATTTGTTCACCAGACAGCCGGCATTGATCTCCCAAGGAAACCAGCGCCGCTATTCCGCCTTCGTGAAAGGTAAAGCGGGTATCGGGTAACAATTTAACCATTTTTTCAGCCACTTGTTCTTTTAAATACGGTTCTCCCAAACGTTGTGTATGCTGGACACATAGTGCGCACAGATATGGGGAAAACTTCAGCCCGACAATCTGTGGTGCAATTTCTTCCGAAGATGCGCCAATCAACAAATCATAAAGTAATTTTTGGTGCAGCGTATTATTGGGCAAAAGGTAGGTTAAATAACGCTGTATGGTATCACCAATTGCCGCACTGATAACCGGCAGCAATTCCATATGTTTTGGCGATATGGGCATCTCCGTCTCAAGCATCAAAACAGTCCCTGCCAAATGCCCATTGCACAGAATTTTACTGGATAACTTCCGTAGCGCTGAGTCGGAACAAGTTACCACCGTCGGTTCTAACGTCAAGGTGGCATTTTTAACAACCTCCATTTCAGATACCGTAGTGACAAATTCATAATTGCAATATCCTTGTTGGATATTTTGCGTCCATAAGGGATCATTTATCGAAAATACATTTGAATATGATAAAACCTTAAAGTTTTCATCCAATAAAATAAGCGGATTGCCTAATTTTGAGGCAGCTAAATTCATTATTGGATTGATATCCTGGGCTCGTATAGCACAGCTAATCAGCTCGGCATAAAATCCTTTGCTTCGTGATCCTTCAACCATTGCTTTAGCCGCATTAACCCCCGAAAATAAGGATTCCTGATTCACTAAAGCCAAATCAGTAGAAATATTCTTTAAGGCCAGTGCTTTTTCAGTTTTAACAAGAATACATTGTGCTGGCAGACACCCTTCCGCCAATTGCTCATAATAACCGAAATAAAGTACATTATTGATGTAGTTCGTTTGAAAACCATCAATTAATGAAACATCCGAAATATCAAACATATCAGTACAGTTTATTATTTTCAAGGACTCCGGGCCTGCAATCTGTTTTATAATTTTGGAAAATAACATAGTCATCACCACCAGTTAGAGTATAGTATAATTCTGAACAATTCGTCAATTTTTTTGTAATTATAGTAGGCATGTATCTCTTTTTAAAAATTATTATACTTATACAAAACAACTGCAGGAGGTAGTTTGAAAAATAATATAGCGACTGTCGGTAAAAGTACTATTTGCAACATGCTAAAAGAAAAACCCCCCAAAACTGTGGCTAAAAACAAAATTTATAAAGTCTGCATAGATAATTTTGCATTTAAAAGACGATATACCTATGGAACAATCATGGTTGACATAGAGCCATACCGCATTTTAGATTTGCTGGATTTCCGAGAGAAAGAGTCGGTAACTCAATGGTTCATTTACTTATTTTTTAGTAATTACATGTGCCCTAATGCACATCAGATGCGTCATCAATTTCAGACACTTGCTTTTTTCTAAGAAACCTAACGAATTAGAATCATGGATTTATGAAGCTGAAAAGTTGAATATAACAGAAGTTAATTCTTTTCTGGTAGGTCTGCACAATGATCTGCCGGCAGTGGAAAATGGCATAATAATGGCCTTGCAGAAGGAAGCGTGAATAAGTTAAAGTTAGTGAAGCCCATCATGTATCGACGTAGCAGTTCTGCATTGCTAAAATCGAAGCTATTATGGCTTGAAACAATGCATTAAGCAACTAAAGTGGGCAAGCTTCCATAGTAACATTTACACGAGTGAATAAAAAAAGCCTCTGTTAGTATGTAATGATAAACCTCCTTCGACTTTTAGGGATTCTGATAGAATCTATCATCTCATCAAAAGTCTTGGCTGTACATCTGCACTTCGGCTTGACGCTTACATGGGGTGGCAACATGTCAATTTGGGAGAAAGATTTAAACTAACCGGTCAGAAAGAGCCGCTGGAAATAAATCTATTGATTAACAGACTCGATGATTTCCTGGCTTTATTGGTAGTCGGAACTTCTACCAAAATTTTGGACGATATGTGTGTAAATAACCCTGTTTGTGAATTGTGACGAATTATTGACAAACAGGGTTATTGTGAAAAATAGTCTTAAAATAATATAGAATTTGTACCAATTTGATAACAAAGTATGTTTAGCTTGAATTATAATTATATTCATAAAATTTAAAAGATAGGAGGGTGTGATTAATATAAATAAACAAGAGTCATACAAAAAAACATGAGTATGTATTTATTTGAAAATGTAGAACATGAAGAAAGATATAAAACCAAGATATTTGTAACTTCAGTAGAACATTCCAGCTTTCATTGGCATTATGATTATGAACTGATTTTAATACTGAAAGGATCTTTACAAATAAAAGTAGGCTCCAGAGTCGCTTTACTTGGGCCCAGGGACATTATCCTGTTGAATTCACAGGAGGCTCATGAATTGCAGCGAACAGAAGAAGAAAATTTATGTTTATTTATTCAAATTAATAAAACAATGATTAGTGATTTAAAGAATGATAGTAAATTGTATTATTTTTATTTAGACAGTAAGGATCAAAAACATGTACCTAAAAATGGCTACAAAGCTTATATTCGCATGGCTGCATGTATAGGTACGGAGAGTCTGAAAAAAGAATTATGCAATATTTATAGGGTGAAATCTTTAATTTATATGATGATAGCTGATTTATTTGAATTTACGTTATGTGATATACACCAAAAACCAAAAGAAATAAATGGGAAAAATAGTTTAAGTTTACTCATGTATATAATTGATTTTATTAGGGGGAATTTTAAGGATAACAATATATTGGAAAATTTATACAAGTCTGTTGGAGTAAGTGAAAAATCGGTATATCGTATTTTGAAAACAAATATAGGTTTGTCTCCTAAAAGCTTAGTATTAAATAATAGAATTGAAAATGCAAAATATATGCTAAAGTTTTCAGATAAACCGATTGAATATATAACTTGTAACAGTGGTTTTTGTTCTGGAAGTACCTTTTATAGAACTTTTAAGAAGATGACAGGGGTGACGCCCGCTGAATATCGAGAACGAGGCGGAGATGTTAGTGTGGATTCAAATATAAAAGGGTATTTGAAATTCGATATAAAGGAAGCGCTTTATCTACTACAAAATTTAGTGGATGAAATTTAAGACAATCAATAAATAGTTTTATAGAAAATTTTGAATATATGAGAAAAATATTATTAACAAGGGAGATATGAATAATGAAATGTACAAAAACAAAACGATTAGCTTATACGGAAGAGACAATAAATATTGTTAATTCTTTAAGTTTAGAAGAAAAAATTTCATTAATGGGCGGAAATGTTACCCTGCAAGATATGTTGAATGATTTAAGGGATTCTGATGAACAGAAGCATTACAATTACTATCCGTATCCAGCTGGAGGAATAGCAGAACAAAATATAGCACCAATGCTTTTTTGTGATGGACCTAGAGGTGTGGTTTGTGGAACAGGACATAGTACGTGTTTCCCAGTTACTATGTTAAGAGGAGCGACATTTGATGCGAGATTAGAAGAAGAAATAGGAGAAGCGATTGGCAAAGAAATTTGTGCCTATGATGGGAATTTATTTGCTGGAGTTTGTATTAATTTGCCTTATAATCCAGGATGGGGAAGAAGTCAAGAAACTTATGGCGAAGAATCTTTTCATTTAGGAGAAATGGGAAAGGCCTTAGTAAAAGGTGTGCAGAGTGAAAATGTAATAGCATGTATAAAACATTTTGCTTTTAATCAAATGGAAATTTCTAGATTCAAAGTAAATGTAGAGTGTGATAAACGGACAGAAAGAGAAGTGTTTTTACCGCATTTTAAAAAATGCATTGATGCTGGAGCAGCTTCTGTAATGAGTGCATATAATTTATATAAAGGCACGTATTGCGGGCACCATGATTATCTGTTGAATGAAGTTTTGAAGAAAGAGTGGGATTTTGATGGCTTTGTAATGAGCGACTTTGTTTGGGGTGTTAGAGATACGGTTGAAGCCGCTAATGGTGGACAAGATATGGAAATGTGCTGTACGCGATTTTTTGGTAAAAAATTACTGGAGGCTGTTCAGAAGGGGCAAGTTTCAGAAAGTAAAATAAATGAGGCGGCATTACGTATAGTAAGAACATTGCTAGCATTTCAAAAAAACCGTTTAAATCAATATTCTAAAGATATTATAGGTTGTAAAGATCATATTCAACTCGCGCTTAAAGCTGCAAGAGAGGGAATTACATTAATTAAAAATGAAAATAATGTTTTACCATTGAAAAAGACATCGAAAAGAATTGTTGTGTTAGGAAAGCTTGGCGATAAAGAGGTAATCGGAGATCATGGTTCCAGTCAAGTAAGGCCGGCGTACGTTACAACACCATTACAAGGAATTGCCGATGCGGTTCCTAATGCAGATGTTATATATTATGATGGTGAAAATTTGCAGCATGCAAAGGAATTAGCTAAAGGTGCGGATGCTGTCATATTTGTGGTTGGATATGATTATGATGACGAGGGAGAATATATTTCAGAAGATGAAGTTGATTCTTATACTGGAGCTGTTGGCGGTGACAGGAAAACTTCATTGGGATTGCATGAAGCTGAAATTGAATTGATTAATACAGTGGGACCAAAGAATGCAAACTCTATAGTGGTTCTAATTGGTGGAAATATGATTATGATTGAAGAATGGAAAGAAAGTGTGAATGCGATCATGATGGCCTATTATCCAGGAATGGAAGGTGGTAGGGCAATTGGTGAAATCTTATTTGGCGATGTAAACCCTAGTGGAAAGTTACCGTTTGTGATTCCCTATAGAGAAGAAGATCTTCCTACTGTGAATTGGGATACAACTCATCAATGGTATGATTATTATCATGGTTATGCAAAATTAGATAAGCAGGGAATTAAACCTTCAGTTCCATATGGTTTTGGTTTATCTTATACCAAATTCGATTTTAGTAATGCGAGATTTTCCTCATCTGAAAACAGCGTAATCGCTGAATGTATTGTCAAAAATATAGGGAAAAGATTAGGCGATGAAGTCGTACAAATGTATGTAGGTTTTAAAAACTCTTCTATAGATAGACCGATAAAACTTCTAAGAGGTTTTTCCCGAGTGAGCTTAAATCAGGGAGAGAGTAAAAAAATAATAATAGAATGTCCTAAAGAGGATCTTTGCTGGTATAATACAAAAACTAGCCAAATGGAATTAGAACATATGGAATACGAAGTATATATAGGAAATAGCAGCAACGCGGAAGAATTATTATCTGGTGTAGTTGAATTTTAAATATACATTATTACTTCCAGCTGGAAGTAATAATGTATATTAATAGAATGAAAATTCAGAATAGGATGATGAAAAAATGGGGAAAATAGGTTTAAAAGAAAAAATGTCTTATGCCATAGGGGATGTTGGTTGTAATTTTATCTATGTGCCTGTGACGTCTTTTTTGATGATTTATTATACGGATACTGTGGGGCTTGGGGTTGCCGCTGTTGGGATGCTTATGTTAATTGCTAGGTTGTTAGATGGAATAACAGATTTGACGATGGGGTTAATAATTGATAAAACAAATACTAAATGGGGGAAAACAAGACCTTGGATTTTATGGAGTGCGCCTTTCATGGGATTAGGTTTAGTCTTATTATTTAATGTTCCGGAAGCTTTAGACAGTACAGGGAAGCTCATATATGCGTATATTACATATATATTCTTAGTTTCCATTATTTACACCATATCAAATCTGTCATATTGTACATTACTTGCCAGAATATCAAATGACACTCAAGAACGGTCGGTATTGAGTGCTATCAGGTTTTTCTGTGTTATCTTATTTACAATTGTCATATCTATGGTTACCAATCCCTTGGTTGAAAAATTTGGTTGGCCAAAATTATCTGTAATATATGGGATTCTTGCTTGTGTGCTGCTATGTATAACATTTTTCTTTACAAAAGAAAGAAATAAAGGTGGCGATGACCAAGCCTTTAATTTTAAAAAGGGCATGTGCGCTATAAAAAATAACAAATATTTTTTTCTTATCGCGCTCATGTTTATTCTTGTTTATGCAGATTTGGGGTTATCTTCAGGGGCAACGCTTTACTATACAACCTATGTTTTAAAAGATGCAAATTTAATTGGTGTACTTACTTTAACACTTTTTGCACCAATGATATTAGTATTTCTAATTTTACCTAAAGTATTAAATAAATTTGGCAAATGGAAAGTTATGCTGATGGGATTTTTGATTAAATTGATCGGTGTCATTATGATGGCAATAGATCCTACTTGTTTTAATTTAATAATATTGGGGAACGTTGTAAAAGGTATTGGAATGGCACCAATAATGGTTGGGATTTTCGCAATTGTTGCTGATGTAGTAGATTATGGGGAATGGAAAACAGGCATCCGGGCGGATGGTTTAATTAATAGCTGTGTAAGTTTTGGGATGAAATTAGGTGGTGGGTTAGGAACAGCTATTTTAGGATGGATTCTTGGATGTGGAGGGTATGATAGTACAGCTAACATACAGAATGCAGCAGTGATAAGTGCAATTAATATGTCCTATATATATTTAGGAATTATATTTAGCATTATTGGGATAATTGTAATGTGTTTTCTTAATATGGATAAATTTTCTGATCAGATGAGTAAGGAACTTCAAGAAAAAGCTATATAAATGCAATTCGCAAAGGTAGTTTGATTATTTAATTATTTTGGTGATTTTGCGAGTTCGATTGTATACTACAATATACTGGGGATGGAAAGTCCAACCCTTCAAAAACGAGAGGCATATTGATGGAAATTTCACCATTTAGTAGGCCACATCACCCTTTTGATGAAGTTTATGGGAGAGATACTTGAGGGAGATTTTTACGAGCAGTTCTTATGGAGAGAGGCTGGAACGGGATTCTAACCAATACCACGCCAGTCCTTTATCCACAGGCCCTTTTTAAGTGGTTGAAACAAGGAGTGAATTTGGCGAGAATCTTTGGAAAATTGTCGCAATTCACACGCAACTTTTTGCTAAAAACCATACCTCTAGCATGGATGTATTATCTTGAAGAAGCTATTAATAATCTAATGGTAAAATATGGATAATTAATACGTGTGATATATTTATTTAAATAGTATATCAGAGTGAATGATTGAATATTACAATTTTGGAGGAAGAAAATGAAAAAAGAGTTCGCAGTATTAGCATTTTTCGCCATGATTTTTGGTGGCGGCGTACAAGCTGAGGCAGCACCTGGCTTTTTTCAAGATGTACCACTGAGCGACTGGTCTTATGAAGCCGTCAATGGGCTAATTAGCACAGGACATGTGAAGGACTACACCGAACCGATACCCCGAGGCCGTATCATGAGCCGCATGGAAATGGCCTTGGTTGTCGATGATGCTATGAATAACCTCAACGTATTCAAGCCTGCGGAGCAGGATACGATTCAGAAATTGAATAAAGAATATTACTATGATATCAAAAAGATACAGATGCTGTCGAAGTTCGACAATACGGATTTGGAAAAGGCTGCAAATGAGGGGAACGGCACGACCTTTACGAAAGAAGAAAAAGCTGGACTAAAGAAAGCGGCAGCTTTTGCGGATAAGATTTCTATCGATGGCTATGCCAACCTGCGCTTTGATCACTATCTGAAGGAGACGGTCAGGACAACTCGCGCAAGCAGGGTTCTTGTGCATGTCAATACGACATACAAGATAGATGATAATTGGCAGGCCCATACCGAGCTTGGCTTTCAAAATTCTTTTGTCGGCTTTGATGAAACGATAGCTAATGCACCGAATGAGGCTCAGACGGGTACCACCATGGATACCTATGTGACTGGCCGCATGGCGAATAATGCCCTCGGCATTAAAATCGGCAAATGGGATGAATGGAATCCTCTCGGCGCGGGCATGGATATCGACTGCGACTTCTCTGGCGTGCAACTCGTTTATGGCAAAAAAGATTTAAAGACCTATTTCACCACGGGCAAGATGGATCTTTGGGATAATTGGATGGGAGGCACGCGTTTCTCTGAACAGGTTACCAGCCTGCGCTCCGTCTATCCATTTGACAAGAAAAATGACATCAATTTCGGTGTTTCTTGGAGTTCTGCTATGGCCAGCCGCTACCAGGATCCTGATCAGGGGCGCGTATTCTATTACTATACCCATGCGCATCACAATTTTGATGCAAACTGGGATCTTCGTGCAGGCGTCATCAACAGCGATGCAAAACGAGCTGATACGGCAATTGCAGGCACAAAGACGAAGCAACCAGGCCGTTGGTTAGAGCTCCGATACAAGAAGAGTGATTTTCAGATTCCGGGCTCTTACGACATTATCGTTACTTATCGCTCGGAACCGGCCCTCAACTGGCCAACACTCACGGACTGGTGCGGGCTCAATGAACGTTTCATCCGCATTGGCGTAAATTGGGTGCCGGCGAAGAATGTTCTCTTGAATACCTTCTATACCAGGGCAAGAGAGATTGACACTGGTGCGAAGGACGACCTGTACCGTTTCCAGGCATATTTCTTCTTTTAATAAAGCCGGTTATCTTTTCTGGCTCTATCCGTTAGATCAAGGAGCTAATCGAGATTTGGGAAAGGCTCAATTCATATACCGAAGATCATGGTTTTGACGGCAATGGTAGAGGTGGATGTTTATAAATTAGGTTCACTAGCACATTGCTATTAAGAATCTTCAGCTTTCCCAAAATTATCTAAATACAGATATTTGTCGGCGGGGCAAGTACTTCGAATTCATCTTTAGATAAATTGGCAATGAATTCTGCGTTGGGGCGTACGACAACAAGTTCAGCACCATCCTGGTCGACAAAATTTGTCGATGGAGCTATACAGCTATGATATTGGGTTGGTTTATCATAGTGGACCAATCCAATATCGTGATACGGATTGGTGGCAGGTAAATGCTAGAGGCTTTCGTTTAGGTGGTGATTACGTTCTTGATAAAAAGATGGCTATGTGGGCCTTCTATACATTGACCGAAGATATTGGTACTGGTGCAAAACGCAATGGTGCGTGTGTTGAATTGGATATGTGGCTTTAAACTGTACATTCCGGGGGAGATTTATTAATCATGTAGGAGCCTGAATAGGGCTTTCATATTAATTGTAATTGGTTTAATAACGCTCACAGTCAATTTTTTGCAATATATACCAAAATACAAAAAGAAAAAAGGGCTAAAGAATGGAGTGCAATAGATATAAAATCAGTAAACGCGATTCGAATCTTAACTGCCGATGCAGTACAAAAAGCAATCGTTTGACTGGTACAGGCAGGTAATTGCAAGTAATGGGGAAATGTTGAAGTAAAAAGTACCGATACCTGAAGTTTGAGTGAATTGAAATCTATTAATAATGGTATATAGGACATAGAGGAGATGGGAAATGTGCTGAATTTTTACAAAAAAATCATTATGGTTTTGAGTATGACAATGCTAGCTTCGCCTTGTTTTACTTTCGCAGATGCTTCCGACAATCAATTCGATGTAACGAAGGCGATTAGCGTGGATGGCGGTAAAATTACTGGAACATTGTCATCTGACGGTCAAGTGGCGATATATAAGGGGATTCCTTATGCAGCTCCGCCAACGGGGAGTTTGCGCTGGAAAGCACCACAACCGGTAGTTCCGTGGAATGGTATTAAGGAATGTGCGCAGTTCAGTGCAAGTGGGATTCAAAGTCCGCAAGAGCCGTTTATGATGTGGTCGAAAGAGTTCATAATTGATACGTCAAAGGGATATTCGGAAGATTGTTTGTATCTTAATGTTTGGACGAAAATAGATAAGTCGGTTCAAAAACGTCCTGTTATTGTGTACATACATGGGGGGGCTTTTGTCAGCGGAGGCGCGTCTTGTGATGTCTACGATGGAGAAGAAATTTCCAGAAAAGATGTTGTTTATGTGAATCTTAACTATCGACTTGGTATTTTTGGTTATTTGGCACATCCAGATTTATCGGCAGAATCAACCGAAGGTGTATCTGGAAATTATGCCATATTAGATCAGGTTGCTGCTTTGAAATGGGTGAAGAACAATATTGCAAATTTTGGCGGTGACCCTGATAATGTGACGATTGTCGGACAATCGGCTGGTTCAGCATCGGTACATACCCTTATACTAACCCCAAAAGCCCGCGGACTTTTTAAAAATGCTGTGGCAATGAGTTTTAACTATATAGGGCTTGATATGAAGAGCATGGCTGATAAAGAAATTTTGGCTAAAAAATTGTTTCAGGGAAAAACATTGCAGGATATGCGCTCTATGTCGGCGGATGAATTAGCAGCTTTGCCGTATTCTTCTGAACCATGCATTGATGGCAAAGTGATTCCCAAGGATTTGCTAAGTATGCTTAAAGCTGGTACAGAAAATCATGTTAATATGCTAACGGGCATGGCTAGAGGAGATACATGGTTGTTTCCAATATTGCAGGTAATAAAGAAACAGGACATGTTTTCCGCCGTTACAACCATCTCTAAGGAAAATTTTATTCAGGCCGTTAAAAATAAATTTGGTACATATGCCGAAGAATGTTTGGCGGTCTACCCTGTAGATGGTGACGAGGCCATTGGACAATTTAATGCGATCAATCAAGATGGTGATATGGTATTGCAGTATTATTTTGCTAAAGCCAGAGCTTTACAATCGAATTATTCTACGTATATATATCAGTTTAGCCATGTAATGCCGGGAGAACAATCAGCGCAATATGGTGCATTTCATACGGCAGATGTTCCATATTTTCTAAATCATTTTTCAGCGTCTAGAAAAGATGTTTGGATGCAAGCTGATTATAAATTAGGAGATCAAATGTCGTCATATTTGACTAATTTTGCCAAGACAGGAAATCCAAATGGTATGGGTTTGCCAACATGGAATGCTTATCAAGGTGGTATATCCTATCTTGATTTAGCCAATCCGATTACTTCGCACAAAATAAGTGGTGATAAGGAAAAATTTTGGCAGGATTATTATCAGGGTGTTTTTGGAATCTGATTTAATATAATAGTGGAGGATAATCTTTGAAAATTCTATGTAACTTGTGTAACTGTGAGAATCAAGGTGCGGCAGTGTGGGCAACATCAGAGCAACAATCTAAGAGTGTCCTCAAAAAGATATTTGGCATGGTAGACATTGGCTAGACATAAGGAGGCATATTGCGTGAAAAAGATAGGAGTTTTAACAAGTGGTGGCGATGCTCCAGGAATGAATGCAACAATTCGCGCTGTCGTTAGAAGTGGAATTTATAATGAAGTAAAAATGGTCGGAATTAGCAGAGGCTATACTGGTCTTTTGAATGAAGAGATTAATGAGATGGATATATCATCAGTGGGCGACATTATTCATCGCGGAGGGACCGTGCTTAAAACGTCAAGATGTGAAAAATTTAGAACTGAGGCTGGCATACAGGAGGCCGTCAATATATTGAAAAAACATGAAATTGACGGTCTGGTTGTAATTGGTGGTGATGGTTCTTATCAGGGTGCATACAAGCTAGGCCTTGCGGGCATAAAAATTATGGGGATTCCAGGGACGATTGATAATGATTTGGCATATACCGACTATACGATTGGCTTTGATACGGCAGTTAATACAGTACTACATGCGATTAGTGCTATAAGAGATACCTCGATATCCCATGATAAAGTAACGATTATCGAAGTGATGGGAAGGTGTTGTGGAGATATCGCCCTTTATGCTGGTTTGGCGGGCGGGGCAGAGAGTATTTTAGTCCCCGAGGAAAAATATGAAGTAACTAAAATTTGCGAGAAATTATTGCAAGGTAGGAACAGGGGGGGGAATAACAATATTATTCTTGTCGCGGAAGGAACAGAATCGGCGGCTGATTTACAAAAAAAAATCATGATCAATGCGGGTATTGAATCAAGGGTTACAGTACTTGGATATCTACAAAGAGGTGGAACTCCGTCGGCGGTTGATCGTATACTGGCAAGTAAAATGGGCGCTAAAGCCGCAGATCTTTTGATTGCTGGAAAATCTAACCGCGCAATTGGGATTAAAGACAATCATTTGATTGACGTCGATATCATAGAAGCGCTGGCGCAAAAAAAAGTATTTGATAAAGAAATGTATAATTTATCGCAAATCTTATCAATGTAAAAGAATTTAGTTGTATTAATAAAATTTACAAGTTGGAAAAAAGTCTAGCAAGATGCTTTTGCTAAAGACTCTTTCTATAGATAGTGCTATAAAAACCAGCCTGAGCAGCCATCGTGTAAAAAGCACAAATTGATAAATGTTTATTGTTTATAATGACTGTTGTAGATTTAAAAGCTTTCGTATATGCTTATCTTGTAAGATACGTATCATTCATACAGGGGTTTTGGAACTATATTGCATAATGCACATAGTTCTGTATAAAAGAAAGAAGGTTATTTTTATGGGTTTTGTTAAAGCGGATTTGAAAAAACAAATTTGGCCTGCTTTTCAAGGTAAAGAAAGCTTGTTTAAGGCAGATGTTCTTGCTGTTTTGTATGAAACGAAACAAGAGGCGTTGGATGCGATCATTCCGCCGGGCTTAAAATTACGTGGCAAACCACTTGTTGAAATAGCGCTTAATGATTTTAAGCACACCAATTTTGATATTCCTTATAAAGAAGCAGCCTTGGTGATCGCTGTTACTGATGAAAAATCCGGTATTGATGGTAAGTTGGTTATTGCCATGACACTGAATACAGACCAAGGATCTTTTTTAGGTCGCGAAGCAAACGGCTATCCGAAAAAAGTTGGTCATGTAGGCTCAGCTTATGACGGAGAAGTATTTACATCCTATTGCGCCCGTCACGGAGTATGTTACGCATCCTATAGCTGTGATACAAAGGAACAGCCGAATGATCCGGAATATGAAGCCTTGAATGCGGAATTTAACAAATTTTTGCCTTTTAAACCAGGTTATCTTGCCGCCTTTAATTACATCTGGCCAGTTGGTTTACGCTCAAGAGTAAAACCACTTTTACAACCAATGTGGATGACAATGGAACCTACCGAATCCATTAAAATCGGCAAAGCGGATGTTCAGTTAAATTGGTCAAGACATGATCCATGGGCTTCACTGCCAGTCGTAAAAGTATTGGGTGGCAGCGTTGTCACTGGTACTATTACCTTGATGAGTGCCGAAGATCGTTACTATACGGAAGTTGATTCTGAAGCTTATCTTCCGTATTCATTCTTCGGATGGGATGAACCACATTCTAAATAAGCAACCTCTTATAACCATTAGTTTGTTCAAAAATTATAAGGGATTATGACTAAGGGCTGTTGACTAGCGAATTTTCTTCGCTGGCAACAGCCCTGGTTTTACAAAAAATATTTAATATATACAAAAAGATAAAAATAGGAGGTCTGTGAAATGAAATTTATGTTCAATATTCCCACTTGTATTGAGTTTGGTGAAGGTATTTCTAAGAAAGTAGGAGAAATAGCTCTTGGTTTTGGAGCAAAAACTGTTTTTTGTGTTTATGGCAAAGGCGTAGCGAAATTAGCTATTGGTGTCATTGAAACGCTCAAGAAGTCTGGTTTAGAGGTTATAGAGTTTGATGGTGTTCTTCCTAATCCGACAGATTCACTGATCGAAAGTGCTGCTCAGTTGGCAATAAACGCAAAAACTGATGTAGTTGTTGCAATCGGTGGTGGCAGTTCCATTGATGCTGCTAAAGGTATTGCCATTTTATTGACCAATCCATCTCCGATTACTTTGTACGCTGGACCTCCTAATTTGGTTAAGATTCCTGGAAAACCGCTGATTGCCATTCCGACGACTTCAGGGACTGGTAGTGAGATCACTCCTTTTTCCGTTATTACAGTACCAGCAACTTCAAAGAAAGTTGCAATTTCAGGTCAATTTGTTGCTCCTGCTGTGGCTCTTTGCGATCCTTTGTTGACTGTAGGCATGCCGCCGTCAATCACGGCTTCCACGGGTATGGATGCCTTAACCCATGCTATTGAATCTTACACGGCTAATAACGCTTCTATTCCCACTGATGATTTTGCGTTGCGGTCTATCTCCTTGATCTCCCAGAATATAGTCGAGGCAACAAATAATGGTGTTAATATTGAAGCTAGAGGCAATATGCAATTGGGATCCTTGCTAGCAGGGATAGCATTTACTAATGCATTTGTCGGCATGGTGCACTCCCTTGCTCATCCGATCAGCGCTCACTGTCATGTAGCGCACGGCATAGCTAATGCAACTTGCCTGTCTTATGTCATGGAATACAATGCTGTTGCAGTTCCCGACAGAACCATTGAAATTGGCATAGCCATGGGACTTGATTTGAAAGAGATGACTAAAGAAGAAGCAATCAAAAAAGTTGTATCTGCGATCCAGAATCTTGTTGATACCGTCAAAATTCCTAAATTGAGCGCAGTTGGTGTTACGGAAGACAAATTTAATATGATTGCTGAAGATGCTGTAATGGAAATACCGTCACAGTTTAATGCCCGAACCGTAACGAAAGAAGCTTGTCTAGATGTATTAAGAAGAGCGTTCTAGAAATTTTATCATGCAGGATACAAAACTTGCTGAAACAGGGGGCGGGCGGAAACAGAAACAGGTGAATTGTTTCTATTTTCGCCCCCTTTAAGGTCAATTGAGAATAGAAGTATAAGACAAATAAAACGCCTATAACATGAATTGATTATTAGTGTTATACAAGGAGGAACACAATGTCTGAGAAAATCATAGGGGAAAAAGGCTATATAGGTAAGCTTGAATTGAAAAATCGACTTGTTATGACTGCGATGGGTATTGGTTATGCAGATCATGAAGGCAATGCTACCGATGAAATTATAGCGTTCTATGCTGAAAGGGCAAAAGGTGGCGCAGGGTTAATCATTACAGAAATTACTCGTGTAAATGAAGAAACAGGAATTGGTGAATATGATCAGTTATCTTTAGCAAAGGATTCTACGATTCCCAGTTTTAAAAAACTTGCGGATGAAATACATAAATATGACACTAGACTTTTTATACAGCTACATCATCCTGGAAGAGAAACTTTTTCTGTTTTGAATGGCAATAAGCCAGTCGTATCCGCATCTGCAATTCCTTGTGGAGTATGTCAGCAGGAAACAAGGGCTTTGGAAACAGAAGAAGTGGAGAGCCTTGTACAGGATTTCGTAAATGCTGCTGTTAGAGCTCAAATGGCTGGTGCTGATGGGGTTGAAATACATGCTGCACATGGCTATTTGATTGCACAATTCTTAAGTCCACATACCAATAAGAGAATAGATAAATATGGTGGTTCTTTTGAGAATAGAAATCGATTCCTTACAGAAATCATCACAGAAATCAAAAAAAATTGTGGTGAGAATTATCCTATATCTGCCCGTATTAGTGCAAATGAATTTTATGAAGTAGTTGGTGTACGAGATGGTATTGATCCTGAAGAGGGGGTGAAAATTGCAGTAGCGGCACAAGAGGCTGGTGCTGATTTGATTAATGTTTCTGCAGGAACTTACGAAACAGGTAATGTAACAGTAGAGCCTACTTCTTTTGCACAGGGGTGGAGAATTGATTTAGCCAAAGCTGTTAAATTCAGCGTTACAGTTCCTGTCGTTGGAACCTCTGTTATTCGTGAACCAGAATTTGCCGAAAAACTTTTGGATGAGAACTATGTGGACTTTGTTGGCATGGGAAGGCCTTGGCTTGCAGATCCGAATTGGGGAGTTAAAGCAATTGCGGGAAGAAGTGAAGATATCAGAAAATGTACAAGTTGCATGTATTGTTTTGAAATTGCAGGTAATCAGTTGATTTCTGGTGGAGAAGGTACTACCTGTGCAATAAATCCTCGTATAGGGAAAGAAGCTAAGTACCCTGCGCCAACAAAAGACGGAAATAATAGAAAAGTAGTTGTTGTTGGTGCAGGACCTGGAGGTATGGAAGCAACTCTGATTCTTGCCAAAAGGGGATTTGACGTAACCCTTATTGAAAAGTCGGAAAAACTTGGTGGACAGATGTATTTATCTTCAATTCCTCCCC
>Ga0183099_1000340_pt1 | contig 36863 bp, 30 predicted proteins | sample Biomet1_FD_127788 | JGI IMG/M metagenome (GOLD analysis project Ga0183099, IMG submission 127788) | Microbial communities from bioreactor (seeded with anoxic lake sediment) at LBNL, California, USA - Biofuel metagenome 1 | ecosystem: Engineered > Bioreactor > Anaerobic > Unclassified ... | reverse complement strand
AATTTTGCTGCCTTTTTAGGCTATAACTATTGCTTTTTGTATCATTATTGACCTGTTTATGGCATATAAATATCCGATTTGTGATGTTTTTCATTGGTTTTGTAAAATCACCAGATTTTTTGCAACGGAACCGCCAAAATAATATCAACCCATAAAATACATGAGCAAAACGATATCGTTTCATTCAGTTCAAACAAATGAAGATTATCTGTTGTCGATGCTGTTGTTCATGATTTCTTCTTTGGATATTTTTCCACAACCTGCAGTCTGGTAACCTTTTTGGTAGCCTAGTGTGAAGCCAAGCTCATAACCTTGGTCAAAAGGGTTTTTTGATTTGTGGAGATCCTTTGATAATATCTGTATTTTATATCCTTCTTTACATTTCGCAACACCAGCAATGTGACCACTGTCGTAACCAATCTTGTATCCATGATTATACTCTTTATAGTATTGTTCTGACGCTTTATCCCCCGGTCCAGGATATTGTGTCAATGCTGTCACTGTTGTAGCTGTCACTGATACCAAGAAACAAACTACCAGCAAACCCATTATCATTCTTTTGTTTAGGATTTTCATAGTTCTATTCATCCTTTGTTTTCACATTTATAATGTGCCATTAGTGATAGAGCTCATCCCAAAACTCAAAATTTGCTTCTTCGGTTTCCGCATTTTAAGTTCTGATAATTAAGAAAGAAAATGGGTTTTGGAATGAGCTCATATGAAAAATATTTCCATTTACCTTTTACTTTGATATAGGTTTCATCAACTCTCCACGAATCATTTGTTGGTCTTAAATGTCTTCTTATCTTCTTTTCTATTTCAGGGGAATATTGATGCACCCATCTCATTATCTCATTATAGTACTGTGATCAACTTGAATTCCTCTTTCTATCATCATTTCCTTTAAATTTCTATAGCTCAATGGGTATTTTAAGTACCACCTGACATTCAATAAGATAATTTCACCTACAAAGTGTTTCCATTTAAAGGAATTAGATGACATATTACTACTTTTTATTTCCTTTTTATTATGTCCCTAGCAGATATTTTTTGCAACGGAACCGGAGAAAGTATGCGTCAATTCTATTTATTATATACGTGAACTATATAGAAAACACGCGAAAACTAGATATACGTTTGGTGTTTATGTAGAACCTAAAATAATGTTTATTTTTATTCAAACTTGATAAAAGACAACAAAATTTTCGTGATAAAAGGGAGTGGTTATTATATGCATGAAATTAAAGAAGTTAATTTTAATGAGGATAACCTTATAAAGACTAATCTTAAAAGAGCTAATTTTATAGGAGCTGACCTTAGAGCAGCTAACCTGAAAGAATCCCATTTTGAAGGAGCTAACCTTAGAGAAGCTAACCTTGAAGGAGCTAATCTGGAAGGAGCTAAATTTAGCGAAGCTAACCTTAAATGGACTAACCTTAAAAAAGTTAACCTGAAAGGAGCTGACCTTAGAGAAGTTAACCTGAAAGGAGCTAACCTTGAAGGAGCTGATCTTGAAGGAACTAACCTTGAATGGTCTAACCTTGAAGGAGCTAATCTTAGAGGAACTAACCTTCATAGGGCTAATCTTAGAGAAGTTAACCTTGAAGGAGCGGATCTTAATTGGGCTATGCTTAGAGGAGCTGATCTGAAAGAAGCTGATCTTGCGGGGACTAACTTTACAGGGGCTAATCTGGAAGGAGCTGATCTTATAAAGACTAGCCTTGATGGAGCTAACTTTAGATGGGCAAATGTTAAAGGAGCTAAGTTTGACGGAGCTGACCTTAATGGATCTAACCTTAGAGAAGCTCATTATTTTACATTTGACCAACTTTCTAAAATGGTAACTATTCAGTAACTATTTAGCTACCAATAATCAACATCAAGAGGCCGAATTCACATTGTTTGGTAGGTTCTATTGCAAAAAATTCAAAAAAATATGTAAATCTATAAGTAATGAATAAAAGTCAAAAGATCCGAGGGAAACATACTAACATTATAAAATTATACCAAACAATTGATTAATGTATTTAGCTTCATTAAGAACAGAGTAATTTAGATCATTTACTGGTTCCGTTATAACTAGATTTTTTGCAACGGAACCTTATAGTTGTTTATCATATATTGTGTTATAGGGAAGGATAAAGCAACAATTTTGTTTAAGGTATCAATAGACATGAACGAAGAAACACCAACCGAAATTGATTTAAGAATGTCTAAATTAAAAGAAGTTTCATCTAAATCAAATGGTAAAACATTTTTAACACTGCCTGATTCAAATGCTATTGAATACAACAGTAATAGAAAGGGGTTCATGATACGCAGGTTAGGACGAATTGTATCAATTTCAAATGATGATATGAATTCTCTTATCAAAATGACAGACGATGACATGGGATCTTATATTACGAAAAGATTCCAAGGAGATGAAAGGAAACAGAAATTTTTAAAAGAGTTCGTAAAAATAGTAATTGATGGAAAGGTGACACCATGAATTGTATTGATATTGTTAGCCCGAGAGGATACGAATCAACTTTATATTGATTCTCATCAATTGATTTTTTTTCTTTTCTTTGTATCGTTTTCCAATCATATAAGCCCTCTGATCATCTGTAATGTTTCTTTTCGACAACTGATTTCAATCATCCATATAATGACATCAGAACGAGAATCGAAATCTTTTCTCTTTTGTTGTAAATTCAACTCTCAATTTTATGAATATTTCCCCGATTTTCTAGGTTCATATGTAATATACGGATAGTATGTAATTATAAACACAAAAATAACGCTCAAGTCGAATAAAATTTAAATTCGTAGTTTTTTATTCAAATTATGTGCAAAATAAGAGAAAATACTCAATTTTAGGGTATGTGTTCTAAACTCGATCATACCATTGACTATAGGAATATACTTGTTTACATCGATGAGTAGTCCATTAAATGTGAAAAAAATATAAGGAATACATAGGCACTTTCCTTAGGGTCTGCAGACACCGATTTAAATAAGTGTTACTAAATGGAAAATATAAACTTTTATGAAAAATGGACTATGGCATTTATAGAACCCTTAAGTTAATTGGGAGTTTAGTCATTTGCTTTTTCTTTGATATTCGTTCCCAAATATGATTAGAGCACTTTAGTCTCAGATGAAACTGAAAATACATAGGCTTCTAACGTAAAGCTCACGCATTAGTGAAAATAAAAACTGTAGAATATATTTATTTCAAATTATTCGTACAACATTTTCCCAGATTATATCCTAAAAAGAGCTAATAGGGTTGTGTTGCAAAAATTATCACCCATATTATTAAAAGAATCTGCAAATTTCTTTTAGTTTTCAATTTTCTTTCGAGTTTCCATTTTCATCACTTTTTCAAATCTAAAAAATCCGTATTCTTCTAATGGTCTCGAATTGTTTTGATGCTCGTTTACACGAGGCTGATGTGGATCAGGGTTAAACTTAGTATAAAACTCAACAATGTGAAATCCGCATTTATTCACATAAAAATGAATGTTACGTTTTTCAAAATAAGGTGTAAAGAGCTCCCATACTTTTGTTTCTGGATACTGCGCCTCAATTGCCTGCCACGCTGCCGAACCAATTCCACGATTATGCGTTTTTGATGAAATATAGAGTAAATCGACCCAATTGCGATGTGTTTTGTTGTCAATTTTTAATACTACGCCTCCCACCTTTTTACCGTTCAGTAAAATGTGGTAAATGACTGCTTCAGGCGCATGAAAAGACTGCTGAATATCTTCATCTGATGGAATAGGACCAGCTTCTGCATCACCTAAATTTTCTATTAGCGCATTTATGAAAGCTTCCTGTAATTCCTTTTGAAATAATGCTAAATCCTCTTCATTTGCAAGTACAAGTTGGACTTTATCTTCTAACTGTTTATTCATCTCTTTTATCCTTCCTACCAATTTAGGACTTACTCGGTTGAATCATTTATGTAAATAGTATTAAAATATTTCATTCAATAGATACTGTGTAGTCTATGGGATATGGGGAAAATTTTCAGCATCAAGCGACATTTATCTAGAGGGTAAACCCCGTCAACTACACAGAACCGGTTGCAGCATGGTGTACCACCAAGTGATAGTAAACCAGTAGAAGTGATTATAAGCTCCTTTTACAGGAGTTAAACCTTTTTTGGTTCAGTTGCAAAAACCTAATTTTTCAGGATATTTTGGAATACGATCCTTTTAATGTAAAACGTAGCCATAAAGCAATGAGAAAGGAATCCAGAGAAAAAAATATCTCGGTAGTTCTCTCTACCGAAAAAGTAGATAGCTCCCTGTTCTCTTATCTCACTACAGCAATGCGATTCATAGGTTCTGGAGTCACCGGAGAGAAAGCTGCGAAGTAATTGACGAGGGCATCTCTAACCAGAGGACCTTCTGTCCTATTGACCCCTTCCTTAAGAACAAATAAATTATAGCTTCCATCAGCCATGCGGTTGTTAACTGTTACACGGTAAGGACTGCTCGGATTGATAGAAGTGCCGTTTATCTTTATACTGGAGATGTTGATCATATTGCCCATGGGGGCGCTTTCGTTCCAGGTATAGCTAAAGCCTTTTGAGATCTGCAGTATACGCGGAGTTGGGTTGTCGATCTGTTGCTCCAGCAAAGTGTCTATCTGAGTGCCGTTCAAGGTCATTGTGACTAGGCTGATTTCAGAGGGCTGGACGCTGAAGGCCTCGCCATAGGTGATCTGACCGGGCAGTTCATTGCCGCTTTGTTGAGTATATATCAGATCAGCGCGAATGCCTCCAGGGTTTGCGAAAGCTACAACAGCACCGCCATTGCTTGGGTCAGAGGTAGCATAGAGCTGAGCATCGGCTATGAGATCGCCCAGAGCAGATTCACCTGAATCACTCATTACTACTGTAATATCGCTCGTAATGTTACCTATCACCCGGTTGGCGAGGGCTGCAATCTGAGAGTTGTATTCATTGACCAGTTCAGTTACTTCAGAATCTTTAGGGACATCTCTGGATACTATAATATTTCTGGATCTTTCTTCGATTACATCATGAGTTTTGTTGCTTATTACCAGATCGATATCCGTGAGCAGATTACCTGCCGAGTCGGCTTGTGTCACTATGCGGCCGTCAATATTGGCATTGTAGGCCTGATGGGTGTGGCCGGTGATGAATGCATCTACTTCGGGATCGGTGGCGTTGACAACATCTACAATGGGACCACTCATATTCAGGCTCTCGTTATATAGTCCCTCTTGGTAGCCACCATCGTGTATAATCACCACTATGGTTTTTACGCCCATATGCTTCAGCTCTTTGGCATATTTGTTAATGGTTTCAGCTTCATCCAGGAACTTAAGTCCCTTTACTCTGGAAGGAGTCACTATAGAAGGCGTATCTTTCAGGGCCACTCCAATGAATCCTATGGGTACTCCCTGGACGCAGGTGATTTTATAGGCAGGGAATATTGTGGCATTGGTGCTCTCATTGACGATGTTCGCAGCCAGATACTGGAAATGTGCTCCTTCAAAAGAGGAGTTATTCAGGCAACCGTCAGTCGGATGGCAGCCACCATTTTGAATGCGCATGAGCTCGTTTAACCCATTATCCAGCTCGTGATTGCCCACGGCCGAAAAGTTGAATCCTATAATGTTGAGGGCTTTTATTGTTGGTTCATCGTGGAATCGAGATGAAATAATCGGACTAGCACCTATATTGTCTCCGGCCGAGATCACGAATGTATTGGGGTTCTCAGATCTGAGTTCTTTTATATGAGTTGCCAGGTATTCCGAACCCCCGGCATCGACACGTATGGGAGCACCGGTCTCATTATAGTCTATAACCATCTTGCTGATGGGAGGCTCAAGTTGGCCATGGAGATCATTAATAGCCAGGATCTGGACTTCTATCGTACCTTTATCAGGTTGTGAGGCCCCCAGGCTGCTCAGTGAAGCAATAGAGACAAGCATCACTAGGAATAAAAGGGCGAAGTACCTGTTGGCTTTATTTATTGCAGAATTGCGACTTTTTGACAATATACATCCCTCTTTAAGCACTCGATAGCTGTTTTTTTCGATCAACTTTCCATCGGTAGCCCCACTGTGTTAACATTGTTTTAGTGTGTGTTCCAACTCATATTATATAATTATTTCCTGAAGTATCAAGTGTCGAAATTCGGTTCCGTTGCAAAAAATCTGGCTCCCTTGTAAAATCAGAAAAAACCTTCACAATTAGGAAATTTAATCATTTTAAACGTTTTATGTTAAGATGTTGAGATTTTTAGTGTGAGAAGAAGTCCAAAAAATTTAGTTTCAAGCACAGGCTTATTTTCTCAACAATTGCCCAAATCATTTTTTATTGTTGTTATTTTAAACTGTTTATGTTCTCTCAGAATGTTATTGCAAAAAAGTCGGGACCTTTTTAAAGGGTGATCTAATATTTTTTAGATTACCTATCTTTCCTTTTGAGATAGAAAATTATCCTGGCAGCTGCAGGCCTGACCTGAAAGAGGCCTTCTTTCTTTACTATTATTTTTGAACCCCAACATTTTACACTAAAAAGTAGCTATTAACCTAGAGGAAAATAGACCTCTCTCATTGATTTACTGATACGAAACATATTAACATTTCAACATAGAAAACATACTAACACTTTAACATATAAACATAATTATATACTTTAGAGTGGTGAACTGTTTTATTAAAAACGAAGAAATTTGTGAGTAGTAGCTTAAAAAGAAGAGACAGCTACTGTGGCTCTTTTTTCATCATAAAGATATATTAAAAACAAGGAAAAATAAGGAGAGTGTAAATTAATGGGAAAACAAACGTTTGTAAAGACAAGGAAGACACTGGCTATTTTACTGTTAATCTGTTTTGTAATATCATTGACAGCTGCGGCGGCAAACGCAAAAATTGATCCTTCAGAAACATATAAAATAATGTCAGTCAATAGCTGTAAAGTGCTTGATGTAACAGGGGCTTCTACAGCCAATAGTGCACAAATTATTCAATATGAGTGGAATGGTGGAGACAACCAAAAGTGGAGCTTCATTCCACTTTCAGGAAAAGATAAAGGATATTACAGGATAGAATCAGTCAACAGTGGAAAATGTTTGGATATTAACGGAGGTTCTAAGGAAGCTGGCGCAAAATTAATCCAATATACTTTGAATAACGGAGATAATCAGAAATTTAAACTCATTCCTTTATCAGATGATGTTTATAAGATTGAATGTAAACATAGCAAACTGGTACTTGATGTTACAGGTGAATCTTTGGATAATAGTATAGATATCATTCAGTGGAAGTGGAAGGGAAGTTTGAATCAACAATGGTTCATAACTGCTGTATAATGAATTTATATATCTGCTAAGTTACCTGCTTTTCAGGTAATTTTAATTTTTAATCCATTCTCTTTTTAATATATTTTTATCTCTTTTCTTCTCTCACTATTATCTATCTGGCATAATTCACTGATCTTAAGAATTCAGCAGCTTGTTTAAATTTTTTCATTTTCATCATAATTTTGGCAGTGTGCCAAATTTTCTGCAGTGCGACAAGAAGCTGTTCCATGGGTTCCGTTGCAAAAAATTCAGAATAAGCATGTAAATCTGTAAGCAATGAATAAAAATCAAAATATTCAAGGGAAACATACCAACATTATAAAACTAAACCAAATAATTGATTAATGTATTTGACTTCATTAAGAACAGAGTAATTTAGATCATTTACTTGTCCTTTTTTAATCATATTGATAGCTTCAATTGAATTCCAGACAATAAAAAGACAATTTTTCAAAGAACAATTTAGAAGTAAGTCGATAGAATGACTAAATAAAACACTATTAGCCGTAACTATAAAAGAAAAATAAGTAAAAAATGAATTAAAAAGGATTCAAGCTGAACTTTTTTGATGATAGTATGTAACTCAGTTACGATTGGTTACAATCATTAATTCTCTTCTTAGAAAAGATTATAACTTACAAGAGTCAAGAAATACATTGGGCTTGCAACCACTAATCGCCTCGTATATCCTTCTGCAATTCTATCCTTGCAAGCCCTCCAATATCCATATTAGGGAAAGTCTTTACTTACTGATTTTACCCTGATATCGTGCAAGGCCTGACAGCTGCAGGCCGGTTCCGTTGCAAAAAAATCTCAGAATAAGCATGTAAATCTATAAGTAATGAACAAAAGTTAAAAGATTCGATGGAAACATTCCAACATTATAAAATTATACCAAATAATTGATTGATATATTTGACTTCATTAAGAACAGAGTAATTTAGAGCCTATCCGAAAAGTGGTTACCTGCTATAACTTTTACAATATGCAATGTGCAAAACCGGAACGGAGACTCTGATATTATAGACCTATTGTGACTTTTCAACATGCATTACTGACTTTTCGGATAGGCTCTAAGTCAGAACAGCCTTAATAGGGAAAACTCATTTCTGTCATCGACGCATAATTGCAAGTGGGATCTATTAATTCAAAAGTATCCTTACGTGTTGGGGGAACGTTCTAACCTTAGTTCCCATATTTTAAGCGCATATACTCATTATTACAAATATATGATCTCAGTTGATGCCGATTTTGAAATCCAGTCAGAAAAATCATGTGCTTATATTTTAAGCGCATAGTTCAACATCGAAGACCTTTATGCGCCTAAAAATGTGGAACGTAGGTTCTAACTAATGTATGAGACCTTAGGTACATATTGCTATTACATTTTAATATAGGATAGTTTTAAAGGGGATTTTGGGAAATGTCTGAGAACAAAAGTAAGTACATACGCTGGTTTGATGAGACTTCGATTGAAGATGTTCCACTTGTGGGCGGGAAAAACGCTTCTCTTGGAGAAATGTACAGGGAACTCACTCCAAAGGGAGTAAAGATCCCAAATGGTTTTTCAGCGACTGCTGAAGCTTACTGGCATGTCCTCAAAGCCGGAGGGATTCTCGAGAAGCTTAAGCAAACCCTGGAGGGGCTTGATACCTCGGATGTGTCAGAACTTGCAAGAAGGGGAAAGGCTGCAAGGGACCTGATCCTTGGGGCAGGAATTCCGGATGACCTCTGGCAGGAAATTAAATCCGGATATGACCATCTATGTGAGCAGTATGGAGAAAACACGGACGTAGCCGTGCGGAGTTCAGCAACAGCTGAAGACCTTCCCACTGCTTCTTTTGCCGGCCAGCAGGAATCTTTCCTTAACATCCGTGGCTATCCCGCACTTCGAGATGCTTGCGTACGTTGTATTGCTTCGCTTTTTACTGACAGGGCTATTTCCTATCGGGTAATAAATCACTTTGATCATTTTAAAGTAGCACTGTCGATAGGGATAATGAAAATGGTCAGGTCTGATATGGCTTCTAGCGGGGTTATATTTACTCTGGATACGGAAACCGGTTTAAGGGACGTAGTTTTCATTACCGGCTCCTATGGGCTTGGGGAAAATATCGTGCAGGGACAGGTCAACCCGGATGAGTTCTATGTTTTTAAGCCAACTTTCAGGGAAGGATATAAGCCCATTATCGAGAAGAATTTAGGGGATAAAGAAATTAAGATGATCTATGGGCAAGGCGGCTCCAAAACATTTACCCGGAATGTGAAGGTTTCTGAAGCTGATCGACGTCGCTTCTGCATCAATGACGAAGAAGTGCTTAAACTTGCATGGTACGCTATTACCATTGAAGACTATTACTCAAATAAATATAAGAAATCCATGCCCATGGATATCGAATGGGCAAAGGATGGGGCTACAGGGGAACTCTTTGTGGTGCAGGCAAGACCGGAAACTGTCCAATCTCAGAAAAGCAGAGACATTCTGGAAACTTATGTGCTCGAAAAGAAATCTAATGTCCTTGCAAAAGGCAAGAGCATAGGAGACAAAATTGCTGCTGGAAAAGCGCATATAGTCCCTAATGTTTCAGATCTTCCTTCTTTTAAACAGGGAGAGATCCTGATTGCTGATTCCACAACTCCAGACTGGGAGCCTGTGATGAAAATAGCGGCTGCAATTGTTACGAACCAGGGAGGTAGGACCTCCCATGCTGCAATTGTTAGCCGGGAACTGGGAATTCCGGCAGTTGTGGGAACAGGCAACGCAACCGAAGTTCTCGAGACAGATCGAGAAATTACCGTAAGCTGTGCGGAAGGTGAAGATGGACTTGTGTATGAGGGAATTCTTCCTTTTCACAAAGATACATTGAGCCTTAAAGACACAAAAGGCCCTAAAACCTCAATTATGATGAACCTTGGAAATCCTGATGAGGCTTTTAGCCTTTCCATGATTCCAAACGACGGAATTGGGCTTGCAAGGCAGGAATTTATTATCTCAAACTATATCAAGATTCATCCAATGGCCCTAGTACATCCTGAAAAGGTCAAAGACCCTAAAGTCCTTCAGGAAATCGAGGAACTTACCCTAAATTCCGAGAATAAAGAAGAATATTTCGTAGATAAACTTGCTCAGGGCGTCGGAACCATTGCTGCGTCTTTTTACCCTAAGGATGTTGTAGTCCGCACAAGTGACTTCAAAAGTAATGAATATGCAAGCCTCCTTGGGGGAAGCTATTTTGAAGTAAAGGAAGAGAATCCAATGCTGGGTTTCAGGGGAGCTTCTCGTTATTTTAATGAGCGTTACAGGGAAGGTTTTGCCCTTGAATGCAGGGCTCTGAAAAAAGTAAGGGAAGAGATGGGGCTTAAAAATCTCATTATTATGATCCCCTTCTGCAGAACAATTGAAGAAGCACGGAAGGTTATTGACGAAATGGAGAAAAACGGGCTGAAGAAAGGAGAAAATGGCTTGCAGGTCTATGTCATGTGCGAGATTCCAAATAACGTTCTTCAAATTGACGAATTCAGTAAATACTTTGATGGCTTCTCCATAGGCTCAAATGACCTGACCCAGCTGACTCTTGGAGTTGATAGGGATTCGGAAATTCTTGCTGCAGAATTCGATGAGCGGGATCCTGGTGTTATGAAAATAATGGCAATGGCCGTACAGGGGTCAAAGCAGAATGGAAGGCATAGTGGAATCTGTGGACAGGCACCTAGTGACTATCCCGAAATCGCAGAGTTCCTGGTAAAACAGGGGATAGATTCTATTTCACTGAATCCGGACTCGGTTATGAAAGTCACCCTTAAAGTTCTGGATACGGAAAAAGAACTGGAAGGTAAAAAAGAAGGAGAAAAAATAACCGGTGTCCATTAAGGATAAGGTCTGTCCAAAAAAGTGCTGTGACCAAAAAAGTGCTTTGATATACTTAATTTTTACAACAGGCATTATGCAAACTGGAAGTTACTCGAGCATGTAGACCAGTTGTAATGTCACAACACTCCGTTGTTTATAAGATTTACGTGGGTGAACTAAAAAAGCAAAGTATACTTTGTGGAGTTTCGTGGTATGACTCAGGCAAGAAGACCTCTTATGCTCATTATTCTTGATGGCTGGGGCTACAGGAAAGCAAAAGAAGGAAACGCTGTCCTGACAGCCCGAACTCCAAACCTTGACTGGCTGGAAAAGAAATATCCCTGGTGTTTTTTAGAAGCCTCTGGGGAGGCTGTAGGTCTTCCGAAAGGTATGATGGGAAACTCCGAAGTCGGACACCTGAATATAGGAGCAGGGCGAATTGTGTACCAGGACATAACCAGAATAAACCTCTTCATAAGGAAAGAAGATTTTTTCAAAAATCCGGCTTTTCTGAATGCAATTTCAAATGTCAAAGCTAATGATTCCAGCCTACATCTCATGGGCCTTGCTTCTTATGGAGGCATTCACAGTTATATGCCTCACCTATATGCCCTTATCAAACTTGCACAGGAGAAGGGTCTCAAAAAATTATACATACATGCTTTTCTGGATGGGAGGGACGAACCCCCAAAATCTGCTCTTGGAGACATAAAGGAACTCGATGTGTTTTGTAAAGAACACGGGACTGCTAAAATAGCAACCGTATCAGGGCGTTACTACGCAATGGATAGGGATAAACGCTGGGATAGAACAAAACGTACCTACGATGCCCTGACAATAGGAGCAGCCAGTTATACAGCCCCCAATGCAGAAGCTGCGGTTTCTGAAGCCTATGACAGGGGAGAAACTGATGAGTTTGTAAAACCGACTGTAATCCTTGATTCGGAAGGAAAGCCAGAAGCAACTGTAAAAGATAACGATTCTGTGATCTTTTTCAATTTTCGACCAGATAGGGCACGGCAGCTAACCTGGGCTTTTGTAAAAGAGGACTTTGACGGCTTTGTGAGAGAAAAACGTCCTGAGGTTTACTTTGTCTGCATGACCCAGTACGATGAAACCCTTAATGTGCCCATTGCTTTTCCTCCAATAAAGCTGGAAAATGTATTTGGAGAGGTATTGAGCAAGCATGGACTCGTCCAGCTACGCATAGCTGAAACAGAGAAATATGCCCATGTGACCTATTTCCTTAACGGGGGTGAAGAAAAGCGTTATAGGGGTGAAGACCGCTGCCTTATTCCTTCACCAAAAATCGCTACTTACGACCTTAAACCAGAAATGAGCGCATATGAGATTACGGATGAGGTTATCAAAAGAATTGAGTCAGAAAAGTATGATGTTATTGTCCTTAACTTTGCAAACATGGATATGATTGGGCATACCGGGATTTTTGAAGCTGCAGTTGAAGCGGTAGAAGCCGTGGATAAATGTATTGGCAGGATTACTGAGGTTCTAAAAGAAAAAGGCGGTGTGGCACTTATTACTGCAGATCATGGAAATGCCGAGGAAATGATAGACCCAAAAACAGGAGAGCCACATACTGCACACACTTCAAATCCAGTAAAATGCGTTTATTTCGGAAACAGTGAGGTAAAAGCGCTTAAGAATGGAAAACTGTGTGACGTTGCACCAATCCTTCTCGAGCTTCTTGAAATCCCTAAGCCGCAAGAGATGACAGGAAAGTCACTTTTAGTAAAAAAGTGATTAAGAGCCTGTACAACTGCGTAAATTTTGTTTATTCTTGGCTTATCAGTTTTTATCTCTAGCAAAAGTAAAAAATGCTAGATCTATTGGGTCCATATTTGCTTCCTGCGAGGCTTAGTGCTCCATATAAAAATTACATCCTCTTTGACAAGGCCTGTTCTTGGAGAAATATTGGTTATCTTGAGTTTGTTCATCGCTATTATGCTGATTTTATGATTGAAGACATTACTCTTCCATAAATTTAGTATGAACGCAAAAACAACTAAAATTTGGAGTCAAGTAGGGGACTAGCTAATTATATATAATAAGTAAAATAAATGTGAGGATTTATTTTGTAAAATAAAATCTACACAGCCTTCTGCTGACGAGAAAAATAATCGAAAAAAGGACAGCTTAATATCCGGATGTTAAATAAAAATCTGGTGAGCAAACAAATGAAAATCTGGTGAGCAAACAAATGAAAAAACGAACATTTAGTAATATAAAGAAGAAACTGGCTATTTTGATGTTAGTATTATATTGAGCTGATCCCAAAACTCAAAATTGCTCCTCTGAATCTCGTATTCTGAATAATCAATTGAGTTTCTGATCATGGAAAATAGTTCTGAAAACTCTTATTGATGTGGGAATAAAATTGGTTTTGGGATAGGCTCATTTAATATCAATGATAGCTGTCGCAGTGAGCACTGGAACTTCAAATAGTGCAAATACAGGAAGTAAAGACAGTGGAAAATCAAGTGGAAACATAAACCATAACGGACAAAAAGGAAACATACGTGTGCCATATATTAAGGAAAATGCAAATTATTCAACTGTGACTACAGCTTCTACAACGACTTAACAGCTTGCAACCATAAAGACCCTAACCTAGTATATGTAATCCTCTGAAAACGCTGACAAATTACCAGAAAGGTTTCAATATACTTTCCGGAAAAGCATGTTGCTTCTTTCAAGGTCGCTTTTCCTTCGAGGTCACTTTCTCTTCCTCCTTAAGTTTCAACTTTATCCTGTAAAGTGCAAGTAAAAAACCATACACTGCAGGTCCGATTACTAGCCCTGTGATTCCTATCACGAGAAGAGGGGCTCCAAATGCTAAAATTGTCATTACTGGGTGTACGGCGCCTTTTTTCTCAACCAGTTTAGGCCTTAAGTAATAATCCTGCAGTATATTTAGAGCGACACTGAATATCAATATCTCTAAAGCTTTATTATAGTCCTGAAGTAAAGCATAGTATACTGTCAGGGGCAGATACACTCCTGGGAGTCCAACCAAGGGGTACATTGACAGAAGGAATACAAATGAAGCCAAAACACTCGAATAAGGTACACCGAGCAGATACAGGCCAACCAGGGCAATAACTCCTACTATAGCACTTGCAACAAAGTGTTGTCTGAACAACCCTGAATAGATTACGTCCAGCTCTTTTAAGAATAATTTAACTTCTTTTTCATTTTTGTCAGGTACAAAGTTTAAAATCTGATCGATTAACTTGTCTCCAGTAAGTGAGAGATAATACGAGAATATGAGCGCTACTATAAAAGCTACTATATAAAATGGCAAAGTAGCTGTTAAAAAAACCACTAAAGTTTTTGTTGGCGGAAAGTATGTGTCTGTTAAACCTGAAATGAAATGGTTAATCTGGCTTGCAATCTTGGGGGAATTGAAAGGTATATTTATCTCTACAATTCTTGTTACTCTGTTTGTTATATCTAGAATGAGTAACTGTACCTTTTCAGGTGAACTCAGAAAAGTTGAAACCTCAGTGGCAATAGCATAAATTATCCTTATACCAATGAGGACAAACACAGTTAACGCTAAAAGAACTGAAGCTGCAGCTGCTATCCTTCTATGCTTTACTCGGTCCTCCAGAAAGGAATATAAAGGAACAAGAAGGTATGCGATAAAAAAGCTAAAAAGTATCACGGAGAAAAAAGGTTCCGTTATATATACTGCGATGGCAATAACAAATATTGTAGCCAGTATCGTGAATTTACTGAAATTATCCCCGCTACCCATATAATGTAATAAGAGTAGTTTGGGTCATAAGTTTTCTTGCCATTTTAGTTCTGACAGTTAATGCCATTTTAGTTTCCTTACACTTTAGTTTCCTGACATCTTTTTTGTTTGCTCTAAGTTATTTCAGTTTCTTAGCGCTGTTAAATAAATCATGATTACACTGCCGATCCATTTTTCTCAAATCTCCGGATGCAGTTCCTGTTAATAGATCCTTTTTTGTAATCTGACAAAGTTCAGATTTTTGTTTCCCGGATTCCACCTTTTTAAGCACGTTAGCCTCTCCTTATGTCTGATTAAGCTATTGCTTAATCAAATGAGTCATAAGTTTTGAATCAAAAATCATAATTGTCTGACGTTGCAAACTCTTGGAACTTTACCATTCTTCTCCCTAAGAATATACATAAAAAAATAAAAAATCAAGAAGCTAAGTACTTCCGTTGACACCGAAATTCGTAGTCATTGAGTTTTTCTTTAATGATAAATTCCAAAGCACTTGGCTAAAAATTGCTTAAAAGTAATTCTTGCTGTCGACCAGATTTGGATTTGATAGCTAACTTCTACCTAAATATTTTACAAACTACACACTAAATCTAGTTTTAAAATATCCATTTTTTAAGTTATCTTTTTTTTGGATCAGTATACTTTCTTTATTCTCTTCAAATGATCTACAGTATTATTCAAGGCAAGGTGTCATTCAGGGCACCCCGTCCCAGGACATTCACGGATATACTGCATAACATCACTCATTTTCGCGCTGGCCATTGCTACAGACGTATCTGCGCTTCCATAATAAATGCGGAGTTCATCCCCCACAAGAACCCATCCACACGGGAAAACAACATCATTAACGTCTCCAGTTCGCTCATACATTTCACGAGGCCCGAAAACCCAGCCTTCTGACCTATGGAGCACTTTCGTGGGATCTTCAAGGTCAAGAAGAGCAAATCCAAGACGATAGCTCCTTTTAGATGTTGTCTGACGTACCCCATAGTACATAATTAACCATCCATCAGATGTTTTCATTGGCGGAGGGGCTAATCCAATTTTACGGGCATCCCACCATCCTCCTTCTCGAGCATACAGAAGAACCTCATGTTCTCCCCAGTATTTCATATCAGGCGAAAAAGATATCCAGATATTTGCCTTTGCACCCATAATGTTAGATACTGGTCTGTGTAACATCGCCCATCTGCCATTAAATCTTGCAGGAAAAATAGCAGCATCTTTATTTTCAGGCGGCATGATAGGTCCTACTCGCTCAAAATTATCGAAATCTTCTGTATAGGCAAGGGACGTTAATGGACCAGAGTCCGAAAAAGCCGTATATGCTATAGCCCATTTTCCCATCTCATCAATGTAAGTTATACGCGGATCTTCAATACCATATATCTCTTCAGAATGGTATGTTGGATCCGAGGTAAAGGTTGGTTTGGGATCAATTTCCCAACTGTCAATTCCATTCTTACTTCTAGCTACTGTAAGATGAGAAAAACCTCTGTGGTCTTCAACGCGTACCAGTAGTACAGTTGTATTATCAACCATAACCGCTGCAGGGTTAAATACCGAACTGACCTTATACGGCCAATAATCAACGGTGAGTATCGGATTTTTTCTATGTCGGACAAATAGTTCCCCATGGTTTTTCCATATCATATTATCCCCCATTCCTCCGGATTCAGAGCCTATCCTGAAATGCTGTGACCAACTGTAACTTTTACAATTGGTTACATACACAATCTGAATAATGCTAGATATCTGATGATACTAAGATATGCTAGATATCAGATGATACCTAAGATATTATAGACTTATTGTAAGATTAAAACACGCTCTTACTGACTTTTCGGATAAGCTCTAAGTTTAGAGGATAAGCTTTAAATGAGTAAAAGAAGCGGTTTTTTTAGTCAGCAATCTAAGTAACAATTCTTCTATTGCTGGAAGCCACTAAACTTTTTTGATCTCCATAAGTCTGTTATTCTTGTTCAGATTTATGCTCTTGTATATAATAAGGCGCCGAGAACTTTGATTCGACGGAGTCCCTATGAAATATGTTATATGTGCAGAAAGGAATTATTCTACCGTCTGGTGTGGCATAATGTACCCCGCATTTTTTGATTCTTTCGAGATCCATGTTGTACAAATCCTGAAAATGCATTGTTCCGAGGAATAGTGTATTTCTGTGAAAACGTGATGTATTTTCCATGTCACCTTTATTAAGGACATCGAGGATCATTTGGACTACATTTACGGATTTAGGCCCATTTTTCTCGTCAATGTATCTTGGTACTTGCCTTATAACCTTTCCAAGGGTAAGAACTCTGCTGACTTTTCCATTCATTTCAGGGGTTATTTCAGTTAAGAATTCAGTAAAACCTTCCACGTCAAAGAAGTTTGTAATTGGGATAAAGTGCCCTTCTTCAAAGAAAACATAGGTTCCAGCACCGCAGTGCGGGTGAACTGTAAACTCCGGAATAGGAACTTTTCTCATAGCTGATAGGAAACGGCTTATAGGAACCACAAAAGATACCGGGTACCAGGCATTACGGGGAATCTCTCCGTTAGTCTGCTCTTCCGCAAGCATTATGACGTCAGGTATGGTGATTCTCTTCTGTTCTCTATGAGACTGATCTATTCTTCCTGTAAATGCAATCGGCTGGAAGTTCACTCCTTTTATAATGTCAAGATTTTCGGCTGCATAACGGATGATTCCCCCTATCTGGGAGTCGTTTACACCTTGTGCAAGAGTAGGCACAAGCACAATACTTTCAGGCCCAAAACTCCTGCAATTTTCTATGGCCTTTTTCTTTAACGGCAGAGCGTTGAAACCCCCATTTTCTATATAGGGTTCTGGAGTAACCCCGTCAAAAGAGAGATAAATAGTACGCAATGTGGCATCTTTTAACTTTTTACAGTATTCAGGGCTATTCGCAAGGCGAACCCCATTACTTGCTACCTGGATATGTGCAAAACCCAGTTCTTCTGCGAGTTTAATAATCTCAGGAAGGTCATCTCTTACTGTCGGCTCTCCACCTGAAAACTGAATGGCGGAGCAGAGAACAGGTCTTTCGTTTCTAAGTGTTTCCATCATCTTCCGGATTTCTTCGAAGCTTGGTTCGAAAACGAAGCCCTTTACTCTTGCATTTGCAAAACAGACAGGGCATCTAAGGTTGCATCTATTAGTGACATCTATGTTTGCAAGCAAAGTCCCTGATTCATGATCTTTACATATCCCGCAGCCAAAAGGGCAGTTTAAGGGACTGGAACTCTGGAAGTTTGAAACTCCTGTTCCTGTATATAAATACCTTTCAAACTTCCTATATAATTCGGCATCTGACCAATAGACATCCCTGAAACCCCCGTGATCAGGACATTCTTTTCCCATTATTATTTTCCCATTTTCCTCGAAGATCGAAGCTTCAATTACTCTTTTGCATTCTGGGCAAATAGATTTTGTTAGCCTCATGCTTTCACCCTAACTCGAGTAACTATTCATGACAGTAAGATGCAGCTTTTAGATCATACGTTCAGATTTTGGGAGGCTTTTTTTGAATTTTTTCCATAGCTTTAGTTACATCTCACATTCCGATTTCTGATATTTTTGTACAATTTCAAATCACAAAAGTATAATTATGATGGGTATCAATTAACAAAATGATCAATATCAAGTGATTATTATCCCAAATTGGCAGGGGTTTGGAATGTGCATTACATAAGATTTTTAGTTTTGTAAGAGTTCTCTTAGTTAACTGTTATAAATTCAAGTTCCGAAATGGCTGTAAATGTCTTGTTTTTGCGTAAAACCTGAATCCAAAACTTTATCGAATAAAAGTTAACTAGAGTCAAAGCTCAAAGCTTTGCAGGACGAGATTTTGGATCATAAAAGGAATATAATGAAGATACTTCAATTTGCAAACAGTTCTTAAGCACTTTTCGTCATAAAAGGAATATAATGAAGATACTTCAATTTGCAAACAGTTCTTAAGCACTTTTCGTATATCATTCTGTCAAAGTAGCCTTTCCACCATTACGTGAAACTATTCTTTTCGTCCACCATCTCGAAAAATTGGTTCTTCTTTCCCCCATTTATAAAATAAAGCTTTAATATTATTTAAATCTATAGAATATAAGTTGGAGATAAAGGAAAAAGTAAAAGAGTCTTTTTCTAACCTTTAAATGATTTTTTTAAAAGAGATCTATCTCATACTTAGGTCTCGGTTTTTTTAGACCTTGTGATTAAAATATAAAAAAGTAGTTAGCCTAACTGACCCAAAGTCTAAGTATTTTCTATGCAGATAAAACAATCATATTCACAACTTAGGCCCCGTCACAGAATAACCTCTGCATATTCCCGATTGGGCATTTTGATTTTCACTATCAAGGTCGCCAGTTAAAGTTACAAGAAATTATAAGTTGCATAGGCTATTTCGTTGCGGGCACTTATTCGAAAAATTATTTTCCCTTTTCGATAGCTTCTCCCCTTACGACAAGTACTTTTTATTAGATTGTCTAATCACATTTTCAGCTACACTTCCGATCAAAAATCTATGGACTCCAGTTCTTCCTTGTGTGCCTATAACGATAAGATCAATGTCATTTTCTTCTGCAAAATCGACAATTTCTTCTGCAGGGTTTCCTTCAAGAATTACAGATTCGACCTTAACGTTTGCAGCTCTTCCAACATTCTCAACATAACCTGTTGCATTCTTGCCTTCTGCTATGAGCTGATCTTTAATTGCCTCATTCCATTCTTTATTTCTAGACTGAATTAATGAATCATAACTTCCCAGTCCGATAACATGTACAGCATAAAGCTTTGCCTCGCTTAGTTTTGCAACTTCAACTGCTGTATAAATTGCTTTTCTTACTCGTTCCGAACCGTCGGTTGCGACCATTATATTCCTGAAAACAGTATTTTTCATGTCAAACTCCCCTTTCCTTTTCGTTCCTATGTTAATTATAGGACAACAATCACTTATATATCATCAAGGGAAATGAGTATCTAAAAGTCAGTCAACTTATTTAATAAATTCAGATAAAACTTATAATCAATAACAGGAAAAATTATGAAATATGAAATTTTACTGCGGAAAGTGGGTTTCAAATACACTCTCCTGAATTTTAATAATAGGACTCAAGAGATTCATATTAAGTCTCCAGAGTCCTTAAAAACTTAATCTCCATAGAGACTTTGATCCCACAGCCTTATTTGTTATACAGTCCAATAGCTTTGTTTGTTTTCTCGATCGACTTCGCACCGTCACTTTCCAATTCCATCATTGCTCTGATAGCATCCACATTCTCTGGAACTACAATAGATTCTTGATGGACAGCATGGAAGAAGTAAAGCTCCTTCTCAGTCACCGTAATGGATTCAGGCCAGATACAGAGCTCCCACATATCGTGTCTGGGGCGTCCAATATCCCGCGCAAATTCAATTATTTCGGCTGTTGAAGTAATCCCCTGCCCTATTAAACGGATCCTGGACTGGGAACCGAAGATCTTCTTGATATCTTCTGCAGTACAATCCTTATTGACTTCCATATTTACCGTGTGCACATGCATAAGAGTCGTCGGGACTTTTATAGCTGCAGTCGTTATGTTAATGTGCGGAAGAACACTCCTTACGTCCGGTCCGTGGTGAGACGGAAGTTTAACCGGATTAAGTACGATTGCATCAACAGGTCCCTTTTTAATTTCATTGGGATCGACTGCTCTTCTTGCAAGGCTTGCCCTTACCTTGTTTACTCCGAGTTCTCTGTCTATAGTTGAAATGGCCCTGCAAAGTGCTGTCGTATTACATGAGACAACCCTTGCCAGGTCGCGGCCTACAGCCGGTTCGTAATTACTCTCCGCATTAAAGGAAAAACCTGAAATAGTGTGACTCTCACCCCCCTGCCAGATTGCCTTTATCCCGACTTTCTCATACATAGGCTTATTTTTTTCCCCAATTCCTCCAGGAGTGCAGTCCACAACCAGGTCAGACTTTTCTAGCATCTCTTCAATAGTTCCGGCTGCCGGCATTCCTGCTTTCTCAAAAGCTTCAACATTTTCAGCAGGGGCGTATATGTCATATCCTAACCTGTGAGCTACTGCAGCTTCATAGTTCGGCTTTGTTTTGGAAATTCCGATGATTTCCATATCGTCCTGAGCCCTAACGGCGTCTGCGACCCTTTTTCCTATAGTCCCGTAACCATTTACCGCAATTTTTGCTTTAGCCATTGTTATCCTGTCCTTTTTATTTATATCTTAGAACTTACTCGCTTAAAGTCAAAATCAGGTACACTAGATTTAATGGTCAATTGCTCCTCAGGCAGTTGAAAATTAACAACATCGAGTTCTCAGTTCAACTGCGTAACTTCTTAATTCAGGAGAATTCTAATTAAGAGCCTATCCGAAAGGTGCTGTGGCATACTCTGCAACTTCTACACCAGATTATAACTTTTAAATCAGTTGTTTTGATTTTTCTGACAAACTCTTATTCAAACGCTGTAAATTTTTCTTTCAATGCGCCACATATGGGACATACATCGGGCGCATCTCCTTCAAGAGTATATCCACATACCTCACAAACTTGAATAGGACCTAATTCTACATCTTTTCCTGAGTTCACCGATTCTAATGCTTTTTCATAAAGCATTTTATGCATTTTTTCAGTACCCCAAGACCATTCAAAACTTCTTTGTACACCTTTTTCTCCCTGGAATTTTGCTACTTCAATATATGTAGGATACATTTCCTCGATTTCATATGTTTCACCAGCAATGGCCAGTTTAAGGTTTTTCTTGGTATCTCCCGGTCCAAAAACTGCCATACTATTTGCGACAAATCCCCCATCGAGGTGTTTTAACTCCCGAAAATGGTCTCCTGCGTGTACATATTCAGCATGAGCTATTGCGCGGAACAATCGAGCTACATTGTTAAGTTTTTCTATTTCGGCTTGACTTTCAAAATGCACATACCTCATATCTGCTTGACTTTCTCCCCCCAAATGCGTTGATGAGATTCTGCTGTGTCATCATTCTCATTTAAAAACCCTCCTTTTCAATAAGTTTAATAGTCTCGTGTCTTTAGGACTTGCGCATTTTAGAGCAAAAAAGCATGAGCAAACTGTCACAATACAATAATTTAAAAGTTTTAGATTTCATGCTGCTCTTTTCAGTTCACTGCGTAAGCCCTGAGCTATTTGCATTTGGATTTAAAAGAATAAATGTCATAGAATACAAAGTCTTTTGCATCAGTTAATTGTCTAAAAAGTAAAGAATTGATGGTCAATTTGTATCTGATTGGTATTATATATTTGAAAATCATATGTTTATATATGGGGAAAAGAGGTCCAAAACCATAATTCATTAACGTTGCCTGTCCTAACAAAGACTGCAAGCTCTATGGTCTTACTGATCAAGGCAATGTTACTGGAAATGGAACTTACATAAGTCGTGGAAAAAAACAAGAAGATATCTTTGCCATCACTGCGGCAAAGTATTCAATGATCATACAGGCACTTTTTATCATGATCTTCGCAAAGATGAGCAAACTATTGATTTAGCTTTAAAAATGTCTATGAAAGGCATGAGCACTGAAGGTATTGCCGATGTTTTAGAGGGGTTCCGTTGCAAAAATAATTTTACTGCCTTTTTAGGCTATAACTATTGCTTTTTGTATCATTATTGATCTGATCATGGCATATAAATATCCGATTTGTGATGTTTTTCACTGGTTTTGTAAAATTGCCATATTTTTTGCAACGGAACCTATTCAGGTATCATCTGAGCCTTCCCCCAACAACTCAGTTATAGAGGATCCATAACTGGAGATTTTTAAACCGCGTGTTTGCAGGCTTATCCTGAAAAATAAAAACAAAAACCCTCTTGAATTTTTCTCTCTAGTTTGTTAACAGCGTTAACATAATAGATCTGTAAATCATATTTATTGTCAGATAAGAACCGAAATTACTTAAAGAGAAACCATGCAAACCGATAACAACGAACCTGAAAAAACCATAATTTTTCCATGCCGTGAAAGCCCGTTAAAGGTCAATGCTGAATTGATTGCTAACCTTCAGAAAAGGGTTAATGTCAAGCGGTTCAGACCACAGGAAAGAGATTCCGTTAAGCTTGGATACATAAGAGCCTTGATTCAGGCTTTGCAGGTTCAGAACGCCATTCTCAAGGATATTGAGCTTGATGCCATCAAACAGGAGCTGGAAGAAGTAAGGGAGCTGGTAAAAATCAGTCATGTAAATATGGCGGGGAACTTTGAGAAGCAGTAGCTCATCCTGCCCAGTAAAGGAGCAAGAAGGCTGTTGTCGTTCCCTGCTTTTCCGGGCAGCTTCGGTCAGGAAAAAGAAGGTCGCAGTGACTATCACTGGAATCCGGAAGGAAATAAAAGAACTCAAAAATTCAATTATCTGGAAGCATGAACCTGCCTGCAAAGCTTTCATTCTCGGATCGGAGGACAGCCATTCTAAAGCCGAGATTGAAGCCTACAGGCAAGATCATCCACACACCAGAGTGGTTTGCTTACTTTGAAAGATTACAGGGAAGGGAGTCCGAATTAAGGTATTTACGGAAACCTGATTTTAAAAGTATTTATTAAAACTGATAATTGAAGACTCTATTTATTCCATTTACCGATAACTATCAGGAGCATTTATTATTCCAAAAAGTGAAGCGTAAGCTTCGCAATATCTCGTTGACTGACAATTCCAATTATTTTATTGTTTTTATCTGTCACTGGAAGTGACCTGAAACCATATCTGGAGAACATTGCTGTGGCCTCTCCAATACTACTTTCTGGCTTCAAGGTTATGACACTCTTATTCATGACATCCTTAAGTAGTGCTTCATCATCTTCCTGAAGGATCTCCTTTACATCGAGAATACCCAATAACTTATTATCCTTGTCTACGACATGGATATACATTATTTCGTCCTTGCCCTTTGCGATTTTTGGGTAATCATTCTGTATAGTCTCTACCAATTCGTCAGGTTGAGCACTTATATACTTCTCTGTTATGAGGTTGAGTATAGTATCCTGCCGCTTTTCAAGGATAGACCTTATTTTATGGAGATTTCCTTCATCCATTAATTTCATTATCTCAGTCTGGTCCTCTAAAGTCAATACAGCTAGCACATCAGCGGCCTGACCAGGTGTCATTCTATCGACCAAGTCGGCGATTTTCTCCTTGTTCAGAGAGGATATTATCTCCCTTTGCATGTTCGGGCCAATTTCTTCGAGAGCGTCAGAGGCATGCTCTTCATCGAGCTGATTGATAACAGTAAGTCTCTGCTCATGGTCCAGATCCTCAAGAATCTCTACGATATCCACAGGTGGAAGATCGTTAAGCTTCTCCTTCAAAATGTTTAACTTTACGTCACCTGTGAAACTTCCGATGTTCGGGGGTAATGCTTGAACGTAAAACCAGGGAATAAGCTCCTCTTCACTTTTATCGTCTTTCTTATGAACCAAATTAGCAAATTTACTGAGGCCCAGTCTCCGGAGACGAGCATTTTTAGATGGATCTACATCGGTAATATAGAGTTTGTTCTTCATTACCATCTTTATATCGTAGACAATCTCAACATCTGTATCTTCCATATCTAGGATCTTTTTATCCAGAATGAAATCTTTCAGAAGAATAAATCCTTCAGGTATTTTACAGGCGTACTTTTCTACATCATCGAGATCTACAGTTATCTCTTTTTCACTGAATGTACTTACATTATCCCATGGCACCATTAATGAGGGATAGCCAAAAGGTCGACTTATAATGATGTGTGTAGCTACAGCCACCTTACCTGTATTAATTATAATAATATCTGAGAGCTTTCCTATCTTTTTGCCTTTGAGAAAAATGTTTGCATTCATCACTTCACTCAAAAAAAAGATTCCTTTTGATTGCGTTTTTGTGGGCCCAACAATCATACCTTCACCTCCCTTTTACTTTACCAGTGTATAGAATTTATAAACTAATATGATCAGAAGCACTATAAGATAAACTCTGAGGGCAAGGAGTGAAAACCTGACCAAAGGGGTCATCTTCAAGCGTGGTTTGCTGTATTTCCGATTAATCTCACCTACTTTCTTTCTCCACTCTTTTACTAAATGTTTGATCTTCCCCTTCTGAGATATATCATCAACGCTGTCTGTCATATTTATTATCCCCTTATCATCACACATCTTATCCCCGCTCACTTGAACAACTCCGGAAAGACCACGCTTAGGGCATAGAGCGTGGAGAGAATAATTATCATAAACACTATCGAGAAACCAAATATATTTTGCACAAACGTGTTTTTATATTTACCCATTAGCTCCTCATTGTTGAGCAGAAGTATTAGTAAACACCAGAGCTGCTGGAAGAAGAGTTACAGCTATGACCTGCACGAATAAAGTTATTAGTACCAGCGGGGAACCTGGGAGCAATACTATTATACCGGCGCCAATCAGGCTCAAGAAATAGAACACATAGAACATTGGAGCTTCTGAAGGCTTGTTATTGATGGAATGAGCCCATCCAAAGACCTCCCCCATTGCCCACGAACTTGCCAGCGATATGCAAATAGCCCCAAGAAGTCCGGCATCAAAAAGTCCTATGGCAAGAGCAGAGCCAACATACAGATTGTGGACCATAATTGCAGATGCAGCAGCAGCAGCGCTTTCAATATCTGCTCCCCCGGGCTTGTAAAGCAGTGTAGCGGTGAGAATTATACAAAAAGCTGCAACAATTACTGTGAAAAGTGCACCAGATGCGGTATCGAGTTTTCCAAATAAAATGTCCTTTTCGGTCATGCCTTTATCTACTACAGAACTCTGCTGGAAGAATAGCATCCATGGAGCTATCGTTGTTCCGATATTGGCCATAAGGAAGAAAAAAACATCATTTGTGAGTCCTGTGGGAAAACCTGGCATCAGCCCTTTTGTGATCGCACTAACGTCAGGACGAATAATCAGAGCTGCAGGAATATAAATCAGGTTAAGTGCACAGAATAGGAGTACTATCTTTTCCCAGGTCCAATATCGACCCTGCATGACTATAGCGCTCATTAAGATGGAAACGCCGAGTACTGTTACTACAGGTGGCACGCCAAAGATTTTCAGAGCAGCCGTCATTCCTATGAACTCAGTAACTAATGTGAGAAAATCCACAATACCCAGATCTATTAACGAAAACCAACCCCAGAATGGGCCAAAAGCATCGAATATAGCCTCAGCATGTCCTCGCTTGGTGACCGCACCCAATCTTACAGTCATTTCTTGAACAACATATGCTATTGGGCCTAGAAGTATTATAAACCATAAAAAACTGAAACCAAATTTAGCGCCTGTTGCAGCATAGGTTGTAATGCCACCTGCATCATTGTCCGCCACCATTACAATTATGCCTGGGCCCGCAAGTGCCAAATACAAACGCAACCACTTTATGAACCTGCGGTATTTATAGTAATAAGATGCACTTTCCATGATTATTCACCTCCGTTGTGGGATCCATAATGAGATAGACATATCTACCAACTGTATTTATAAATTAATATTCATATCTCATACAGACTCCATAATGAGGCAAATGTATATTTATACGTATCTTAGAGGCTCTACAAATTGTTTTTACAATTTAATACATTCTTGTTTTTAAGAATAATAATGCATTGGTTCTGATTTTAAGCGCATAATTTTCTATCTTTTTTCTATTTTCTTGAGTAAGGATCATTCAGAGCTATTTTCGAAGCGTAAGTACAACTCCCAGGCCAAATCCCGTCGGATTTATATAGCTAACGATCAAAAGGCATACTTATTAGATTTATTTAATCAAAAGAATATTTGAGATCATATAATCAAAGGCAAGTTTAAAAGATCCAAGGAATGGATAAAATGTTCTTTTCGCAGATAATAAGTATAGAGAAAATTTCAATAAATCCCTGACTTTAATACATTGCCTATAACTTTTTATAAGCAACTAGCCAACGATTGGGATTTATCGAAGTCATTATACCGCCCGCTCTCTTTGCTCTTCTGTAATTGCCATAGTGCCCACTCCCACAGGTTCTTTATTCGTTGTACATGACAAGAATTAGGTCGTTAACCCATTCGCTTCGACTAATATCCCCGCGCTCTCTATCGATTATTTGTATGACCGCTGGGTCGAGGGTGAATCCAGTGTTGATTTTTTTATCTGGTTTTATTGCTCGCGCCATGGTTATTCACCCTTCACTGCTTCCAGTACAACTTGTGCCATAGCCCTCTCGATTGGGTTGCCAAACTTTAGGAAATAGTCGATACTGTCCTTGTGACGCTGGAGAAGATCAGTAGCTTGCTGTTTCGCATCCATGTGTATTGCCTCGAAATTCATTCAAAAAAGCCGTGACATCTTTCATCGGACTAGGCCGCCGAAGCAATAACAGCTTACAATAAATTTTATTCATTTCTTTCCTTATGTAATTAATTACCGTTACACTGAATGAATTTAGATTAAAAACAAGACTGGTAAAATGTATCGGGATATGCTGGTTGAGCCTGTCTACGAGGTTCTACGAGGCTTCTATGAACATAATTGTAGGAGAAATAACAAAAAAAATTATTTTTGGGCTTGGACAAGAGCCATTAGTTTTGATATAAGTTGTGGGTCACTGTTGATAAACGCTGCAATCTCTTTCATCACGGTATCATTGGTCTGCTGGACATCTTTCGCTAGCGGCATGCCGCATGTGATACAATACTTTGCGTCAGCATCGACAAGTGTTTTACATCTTGGACATTTGCAAATCTCAAGTGAGTGCTCATCGCGCTTCTTGCGAAGTCCATAAAGCTCAAGCACTGAATCTTGCATATCTTGTCCTGACAAATGTACATAAACGGCTGGCATACCACTATTGGGAGCCCATCCTAGATAATTTTTGAGTTGTGATTCTGTCCAAGTCTTAGCTAAATCAGTCGCCCGTGAGTGCCTAAAAAGATGCGGATAGATTCGCTTCTTAATGCCAGCCTTCATCGCCATTCGGGTGAGCATTTCGCCAATCGACTGTGAGTGTAGCTTCGGGTGATCAGATGCCTTGAGTGAGACCCAGAGTGCAGCGTCTCTATTTTCGCGCGCTGGGTGATCCTGGAGCCATTGTCGCAGATAGCTTGCTGCAAACACAAGTTGTATTTTGCGAGGGTCGGTTTTGCTTTTTGGGAGAACTAGTGTGCAACCAAATTCGTTAAAACTAACATCCTTAACCCTACAACTCACATGCTCACCAATTCGCGCACCTGATTCATACATCGTTGCGATCAATGCTCTATCACGAGAATTATTCGCAGCTGTGATGAGTTGCTTGATTTCATCGAGCGTCAAAAGCTCTTCATGGATTTTCCGTTTTGCCTTGCCGGTAGCTTTGATTGGTGCGGCTAGCTCAATCATTTCGCTAAGACCGTTATCGCTCCCATAATGTGTTAGAAATCTTTTTAGGCCAATTTTATATTGCTGTTTGATTGAATCCGATATCTTTCGCCCATTCTTGCACGTCCATTCGTCTATTCCCAGTTGTACTAGCTGGATATCAGTTCTTGTCAGCTTGTCAATATCATGTTGTGCGTGTATTGTGATGAAAACCATAATGTGCGCGTTGTTTTTTACCGTCGATTCTGATCGACCATCAAGCTTGATTGACGTCAAATGGTTTTTTATAATGTCTTGGTTCGTGGTTGATACGTTATTCTTTTGAAAAAGTTTTTGTAGATATATATTAAAAAAATTTTGCAAGTTAAAATCATCGTCACTCAAATTGTATACCTCCATAAAAAATATATATTTCAAAGTATATAATACTAGGTATGTGTTCCAAGCGTAATTATTTATAACAACTATTTCAATAACACCGTCAATGCAGAGATCGAAAACGGGATCGGAAACGCCTACAATACCACAAAGACCGAAGGCGCAAATATTGTCAGCGGTTCCTATCTTGGAGGTAATTTCTGGGCAGAACCCGATGGTACAGGTTTTTCGGAAACTGCAGTCGATGCAGATGGAGATGGAATTGCGGATTTCGCATATAGGCTCGCAAACAGCATCTATTCTGACGAGCTGCCTCTTACATCGGCATCCAGCCCGCAGCAACTTGTATTTCCGGTGGAATATAATGAAACCGGCGAAAATACAACCAGCGTGAACGGAAGTAATGGCAATATAACCGGAGATGGCGGGACCAATGGGACCAATTATAGTCAAAACGAGGATAGTGGAGATAGCGGAAACAGCCACAGCAGCAGTGGAGGTGCAGGCGGTTCCCCAGAACCTGCAAAAAACGTAGAGACCAAGGAGATTTCACAGACTGTCATTACAGATGGCAAAGAAGTAAAGTTTGATTTTAAAAATAATTCAACTTGTGTTGTTTATTTAACTTTTGACTCAAAAAAGAACGTGGGTAACACAACTGCCATAGTCGAGATGTTAAAAGCAAAATCCTCACTTGTTTCAGAGCATCCTTCCAATGAAGTCTACAGATACTTCAATATCTGGGTTGGAGACGAGGGATATGCAAACTCAACGAGTATCGAAAACCCGGTTGTATATTTCAAGGTTGAAAAGGCCTGGATACAGGATAAGAATATCAATAAAACTTCTATCGCCCTCAACAGCTATAGCGCCGGGAAATGGGAGCAGTTGCCAGTAAACCTGTTAGAAGAAGATGACAGATTCCTCTATTTCAAAGCACAGATCCCGGAATTCTCATTCTTTGCAATCACCGGTAAGAGTGAGGCTGAAGAAACTCCAGTTGCCGATTCGGAGCTTGACTCACAGCCTGATTCACAGACTGGATCGGAAGCTACCGACCTTAACGGAGAAAATGCTGGTGCAATAAACAGCTCAAGTGTTAAGTCTGCACTTGAGAAAAAAGCAAGCGCACGCTCACCCGGGTTTGAAACCTTTTACGGGGTTATTTCCTTGCTTTCCCTGTTCCTGTACAAAAGAATAAAACCAGAAAATTAAATAACAAAAAGAGGGTTTCTAAACCTTCATTTTTCTTTTTTCGCATCTTTGAAGGGCAAATTGAAGAGTATTGTGAACTCTTATTTACCTGGTATTGATGAATAATTATTTGTATATAAACCATTTTATAATAGTTCACACGGGGTCATCTTATAAATTTTTGAAGAAAAATTAAAAGATTATTCAAAAGATCAATGATGATATTTTGAAAGTTCCGTTTCGATTTATCCTTATCTTCGGAAATAGTTTCTCTACCCTGCCTGCACGTGAGTAATATCAGTAAAAACCCATCTGAATCAGGATTATTCCTGACTGAATAAAAGAAATTGGGATTATCCGGAATGGGCAAGTCGGAATTTCAGGTTATATCGAGCCTCTTTGAAGGTTATTTACCTAATCTGGGGCTTTTCATTGCCCTGAAATTGTTCCGAGTTAAGACTGCAAAAGCCGAGTGCCGGCATCCATCCAGATTCCTGACAGGAGACATCTCAAATCAGTTTTCCTTCAGGCAGCTATCTTACCTCATTATAATAATTCCGGGATGATTCAGAAAGCTTTTATATCAAGTCGGGGTGGTACTCCATGTAAATCTTGGGGGAACTTTAAAACATATTTGATGAGTTTGTTTCCTTCAAGTTTCAGAAAAAACTGCATAATTCGGAATTTGCTTTGCCACCACTGAGATGGCTAAATTGATTGCAAACGCTTGTGTAGTTAAAAAGGAAAAGGCTAGACGAGTTTCGTAAGCAGATCTACGAGTGCAAAAACAGATTCTCAACTTCGAAAAGCGGACAAAATGTCTGGTGAATTCAGAAGCAAATTATAATTATACGCAAGGCGGGTAAAACCCAGACCTGCCTTCTACAACCCAACCCTGAATCTTACCCAGGATTTACCCTACAATTCACAGAGGTCCTACCCGGGGTCCAACCTAAAACCCAAACCTGCGATCCAACCCAAACCTTTTCAAAAAAGGTTTGATCGAAAACGACATTGTCGGCGTGATCAACCGGCGCAACGGTTGCGATCCAACAGGGGTCCTTCCGGATTCAACCCAAAGTCCAGCCTCGAATATTCGGCACCCAACCGAAGATTAACCCAAAATCCAACCCAAAATCCGCATTCGAGCCAGTTCGGGACCCAACCAGGACTCAACCCATAATCCAACTTGGAAATTGACCCCGAGATCCAATCGAAGATTTAGCTCCGATCCAATCCTAAAGGCCGTAAGAAATCATGCATCTTATCAAGAAACCCGAGATAGACCTTGTCTCGAAAGCTCACAAAGGAGCAGCCAGACAAGAAGTTGAGCAAAAAGACAGATTTACAGACAAGTTTAAAACTCACAGCTGTTTTAAGAATTTTGAAACCCCAAATTTTGAAACCCGAAACCCTAAAATGAGATTTTCCATCCCATCCAGTACCAGTACCCTATCTGGCAATACCTGCAAGGTTGAAGAGTTAGGCTTAATTTTCCTGCAAACTGCAAATAAAGGCCTTTTAGACTTTAACCTGCAGCTGACTGAGAACCGTTTACAAGCAGTCACTGGCCAGGCAACCGAATATTGCTTCTGCCCGTTGACCCCGGAAGTCGGGAACTAACCGCAATAAAACGGAGTTAACATGTCAGTTAACGACTCGGTCAACCGGATAGTGGCAGGTTCCGGCGTAATACTTGCAGGAACCTTCATCGGAATGCTTCTCGACATCATTACTAAAAAAGTACTAACATCACATCTCCCGCCAGCCGACTTTGGCACATACTCCCTTGCACTTACCGTAATATCAATTACAGGTGCAGTCGCAACCCTTGGACTCAACGAAGGAGTGCCAAGATATATTGCGTTCTTCAGGGGCAGGCACGAGGAACAGAAAGTACATGAATTGATAATCTCAGCCATGCTTATGGGCTTGATTGCAGGTTTGCTTTCAATTCTGGTTTCACCTTCCCTGTTCCATAGTCTGGCCGAAAATGGTTTTGACGCACAGGGCAAAATCCTGTCCGTGGTGAAGATCCTGATCTTTGCCGTTCCGTTTACCATACTTCTGAACCTGACAGTAGCGATCTACAGAGGATTCGACCGTACGAATGTTAACATGTATTTCTACAACATCATAAGGCCGGTATCCCTGCTTGCGCTTGCTTCAGCTGCCGTATTCATCGGGGCTTCCCTGAAAGGGGTTGTGTTTGCGGATCTGCTTTCAATGGTCTTTACTTTCGGAATAATGTCCGTGTACTTTATAAAGAAGCCGCCAATCAAGCGGACAATCAAGCAGGAACGAAAAATTAGATTCAGTGAGCCAACCAGGCAGCTGATAAGGTATTCTTTTCCGCTTTTGATAACTGCAACTCTGCTGAACATGATGAGCTGGATGGACACAATAATGCTCGGCTACTTCAAGTCGGCTGAAGTCGTTGGGATTTATAATGCAGTATACCCTCTTGTAGGGTTCTTGTCTCTGGTAATAGCTTCCATGGGCTATGTGTATGTCCCTGTTACATCCAGGCTCTGGGGTCAAAACAATACTGCACCACTCGGCTCAATCTATGCGGTAATGACTAAATGGTGCTTCCTGCTTACATTCCCTCTCTTTGCACTGATATTCGTGTACCCTGAGTACTTTATCACGAAACTCTACGGAGCTGAGTATGTAAGCGGCGCCATAGCCCTGCGTATCCTTGCCCTGGGATTCATAACAAACTCTTACTTCGGATTTAACTATCATACCCTGTTAGCTTCCGGAGATTCGGATTTCCTTATGAAGTGCTCAGTAACAAGTGTGGGCATTAATGCCGTCATCAATTTCATGCTTATACCTCAGTACGGCATGGTAGGTGCAGCTATAGGGACTGCGGTATCCTATGCATCGATCGAAGTCCTGATGACTTTAAGGGCCTGGAAGAAACAGAATATGCATCCGTTCACTTCGATGTACAGGAAATTGACTCTCATCGTTGTCCTTATAGTCGGATCCATGCTCGCAGCCAAGAATGCGCATCTGCTTACCGGAGCAACCTGGGAGTACGCAGCCTTCATAGTCGGGTATTTCCTGATTGTCCATCGAGCAAAAATACTGGATAACACTGAAATGAAGATGATAGGCGAGATTCGAAAGAATATCAGGTACAACATTAGCCTCCACATCCCCCAGGCGCTCAAAACTCTTGCATCATAACTTGATTCCGGTGCAGGAAAAGTCGGCACCCCTTCTCTTTGAAGGCGCCGACAATTCTATTTTTGATATATTTCAGCGAAAAATTACATGTTTAAGCATCAGGAAACTATTTTCAAAAGAATTAAAACGGAGTTAAAAGTACGGAATTAACCTGAAAAACGGATCTAAAGGTGTGGAATTAACCTGCCAAAATTTTGCCAGCCGTTATCCCCGGCTTTTAGATTTCAATTCAGGCTTTCAAAGCTACTGTCTTTTTAATCTGGATTCCAGGTATTCCTTTAGAACTGTAGCGTTATTAAAAGTCTCATCTTTTGCAGCATAGAGCAGGGTAAGATCTTTCTCTCTCGCTTTTCCGAGGAGTTCCTGTACATACTCTTCTTTTTGCTCCAGCTCTTTAAGATAGCATTTCCTGAATTCCTCCCATTTTTCGGGATCATGGGAAAACCATTTCCTAAGCCTGTTCTCAGGAGCTATTTCCTTTATCCAGAGATCAAGCCTTGCTTCACTTTTCCTGAGCCCTCTGGGCCAGAACCTGTCCACAAGTATCCTGTATCCATCCTGATCGGATGGCTGTTCGTAAACTCTTTTTACTCGAATCAACTGCTACCCCCTCTTAGCCAGTTTACCCCTCTTAGCCAGTTAATATGTCTTCAAGTACATCTCAGTCTTTATATCCGTTTTTAATTCAATTCCTATTCCTGCCTGTTAGGTTTTATTCTGGTTTATCTCATGTCTGGCATAGTTTATATTATATTTATCCAGATATTTCTTTTTATTTTCTTAATTATCTCCTAATTAGCTTGTTATCGGCTCATAAGTCTAATTTGATTATTTCTGCCCACGAGAATAAAGTTTTGCGAGAATTTAATAAGAGCCATTTAATAAAAGTGCAATATATTATATATAGGGGAAAATATGAGCCGGGGGTACGTAAGAAATCTGGTTACCAGAACAATAAAGGAGTGGCTGGAAGATGATTCAATGACTTACAGCGCCGCGCTGGCGTATTATTTTGTACTGAGTCTTCCTGCTCTCCTTTTATTTTCAGTATCCATAGGAAGTATTTTTTTGAAATCTGAAAATCTTCAGATTACAATAATAAAAAACCTTCAAGGAGCCGTTGATGAAAGAGTCATCGATATGATAATTCTACTTTTCGAACGTATTCCGGAAATTAATTCTCTCTCAATAAGCGCATTAATAGGTTTTATATTTCTTCTCTGGAGTGCAAGTAATATTTTCAGGCAATTGAAGAACTTCCTTGAGCGAGCATGGGGTATCAAGCCTGCTGAAGCCAATAATATCAAGGACTTTATAAAGGACGCCATGGCATCTTTTGTTATTGTAATCTTCTTTGGAGGGCTGCTCGTAATGAGCATATTTGTTGAAGGCTTTCTTTATGCGGCTTCAGAATTGTTCCAGCAATTTCTACCATTTTCACCTGTAATTGCTGATTATACAGGTTCAATAGCCAGCTTCCTTATTCTTGTGCTGTTTTTCATACTTGTGTATAGAGTGCTTCCCGATAAGAGTTTTGATTTGAAATCGGTTTTTGTAGGGGCTCTCGTAACAGCATTTCTTGTAACAATAGGAAAATACGCTATTGTACTTTTTTTTGCATACAGTAACCCTACAAGCGTATATGGAGCAATAGGGTCTGTTATAGGGTTATTTCTTCTGTTTTACTATTCCTCAATTATGATTACACTTGGGGCGGAGTTCACAAAAATTTATTCAGAGTCTTAGAAGTCTTATCTCAGTAAACAAGGTTTAAATTTTGTTTAATTTCTCTTTTTGTCTTATTTTTTGTCTATTACTATTCAATTTCCTTGGAATCACGCTATAAAGTCGCTTATTGAGGAGAGGTATCCACCCTTAAAATCTTCCTTGAGACCGGCGCCGGGAATCTTCTTATACTATTAAAGTAAAGGAAGAAAAGCGTTATGTTTAATTAAACATAACGCGTCGTTCGTAACACGATTTATAACATATTATTATTGTCAGAGGATGTAGAGTGTAGGTGAAATTATGAGAAAAGAACTGATAGTTCTGTTAGTAATATTAGGTGTATTCCTTGCAATAGGATGTACTGATAATGGAAACGAAGCTACAAACGAAACGGGTACTCCAGCCACAGCAGAAACTCAGGTTTCTGGGCAGGAGCCTGAAACGATTACAGTATCTGCAGCTGCCAGCCTTACTGAAGCTTTTACAGATATGGAATCCCAGTTTGAAGCCGAAAATCCTGAAATTGATGTGAATTTTAATTTTGGAGGTTCAGGTAACCTGCGTACGCAAATAGAAGGAGGGCACCTGTCGATGTTTTTGCTTCAGCCGACGAGAACCAGATGGACACACTTGCCAATGAAAACCTTATCGATAACAGTTCAAGAGAAGACTTTGCTCAAAACTCACTTGTTCTGGTTGTTCCTGAAAACAGCACTCATAATATAACAAGCCTGCAAGACCTAGCAGATCCTGAAATCGAAAAGATCAGCATTGGAAACCCTGATACCGCCCCTGTCGGGAAGTACACACGTTCTGCACTGACTGAAGCAGGCCTATGGGATAAGCTGGAGAAGAAAATGGTGCCTGCCGAAGACGTCAAACAGGTTCTTTTATACGTCGAAAGAGGAGAGGTTGACGCAGGTTTCGTATATATGACCGATGCAAAAACTGCAGAGCCAGGAACCGTTAAAATTGTTGCCAGTGTACCGGTCAGCACCACTGTTAAATATCCGATAGCTGTAGTTTCCTCGTCTGATAATAAAAAAGAGGCACAGGAATTCGTTGATTTCGTAACCGGAGAAGAAGGGCAGAAAACCCTGCAAAAGTACGGATTTATGTCGTCATCCAAACAATAAAATTAGACATGAGATCTATGTTTGACAAGATATGGTTTCCTTTATCCATCACGTTCTGGATAGCTACCGTATCATCTCTCTTCGTACTGTGCAGCGGTGTAACAATCGCTTATATATTTGCGAGGCGTGATTTCCGCGGAAAAGAGCTTGCAGAGCTGTTAGTAACACTTCCTCTGGTCCTTCCACCTACCGTGACTGGCTATCTTCTGGTCATTCGGGTAGGAAAAACGGATTTATTGGGCGCTTGATCTTCAATGTTCTGGGAACAGGGATCATGTTTACCTGGCAGACTGCGGTCATTGCGGCTTATACAGTTTCCCTTCCTCTTATGGTGAGAACCGCGCAGGCAGCCATTGAAGCAGTAGATAGAGAGCTTGAATATGCGGCCTATATTCTTGGACGAAGTGAGATTGAAACTGCTCTCCTAATGACATTGCCTCTTGCAAAAAGGGGCATACTGGCAGGACTGGTACTCAGTTTTGCAAGGGCTGTCGGAGAATTCGGAGCAACCCTTATGCTTGCAGGGAATATTCCGGGAAAAACAAACACAATGTCTATCTCAATATACAGCGCTTTTCAGGCAGGCAATAACGAACTTGCCCAGACACTGGTTTTAATCCTGATTCTTATGTCCCTGCTGTTCACTGGTCTTACCGGAAAAATTGCCAGCAGGAGAAAGTTTGAGGTATAAACTTGGGTGTAAAGGTCAAACTTAGAAAGTGCTATCATTAAGCTGAAGGCAGTAAAAAAAGTGGGGTACAAGAAAGCTTTTATGCTTGATGTCAGCTTTGAAATGGAAAACGAACGTGTCGTACTTTTCGGGTCATCAGGATCTGGAAAAACCACACTTTTCAAATGCATTTCAGGAATCACGGAACAGGATTGCGGA